>Ga0070675_100003178_pt1 | contig 12429 bp, 12 predicted proteins | sample KBSM43metaG_FD_65343 | JGI IMG/M metagenome (GOLD analysis project Ga0070675, IMG submission 65343) | Miscanthus rhizosphere microbial communities from Kellogg Biological Station, Michigan, USA - KBS M4-3 metaG | ecosystem: Host-associated > Plants > Roots > Rhizosphere > Soil ...
TAAAGCCGGCATTCTGAAAGGTCGCGTTTCAGTTTCCTTGCGAGGTGCCACGTGCCAAGCGAAATCGAGAAAGTTATTCATAATTATAAATAAGATTTTACAGCACTGCAGACAGCCGCAAATACGACTTTAGTCCAATGCGTTTAGGGAGCCGCAACAGACAGCAAGGGATCGGCGAAATCGCCAGATGTTTTTGAAGCACCCGGGGTCGAGCCTGTCCTTTTGGAGAAGGCAGCATGATGTAAACGGCTGCGAAACTTCGCGTAGCCGATTGACAGCATGATGTGAGCGGCTGCGAAACTTTGCGTAAACGGCTGCATTACTGATTGCATCCGGTTCGCCGTACCACAGGCTGCCAAATGGCAGCGCATCGGAAATCAGATCGACGCCGCGCCGATCTTTGAGCGGTCTGACTTGGTAAACGTGAATGGAAGCGGTTGGCTGCGGCGATTGGTTAGGCCGCAAGCGACTTCATTCGCACCTCTTTCAAACCGAATCGTGTTCATGAGATGCGTTCCCAAGTCAAAACGTACTCCAATGATTGGCCACCCCATATGAGCGGCGGAGGTAACTCGGGTTGAGATTTTCTATCGCATCGCTGCCGCGTTCATGTGACGCAAGCGATCCGCGAGCTCTTTCATCACATGCCGCGCAAAAGGCGGGTGCTGCTGAACAACAAAATCGAACACTCGCCGGTCGATTTGCGCCAGTCGACAGGTGGACTTCGCCACGGCGCTGGCAGCACGCGGACTGTCATCGATCAACGCCATCTCGCCGATGAGCGCCCCTTCCTTTGCGGTCTCGACAACATAATTGCCGAGCAGAATATCCATTTCCCCTTCCAATAAGACATACATGCTGTCACGCTTATCGCCTTCGCGGAAAAGAAAGTCGCCGGGGGCGAGTTGGACCGTGTCGGTTTCTTGACGAAAAAGATCTGCAGGATTCATAGGTGGCGTTTCGTCAGCGAACGGTATAAAGGAAACACGGCATCCTCCAAGTTACAAATGTGTGACGACCCGCTAAAACGCGATGGCATCTCAGGAACGATTCAATCACACAGCGCCGTGTGCCGTAAAGCGTGCAGGGATCGCTGATCACGTCACGTTGGATCGCTTCCCCTTGTGCGAGCGGATGAAAAGCTGACTGCGTTTCTGGAACTGGAATCGCAACTAGGTATGGCTTTCTAGAAAAGGCGTGTTTCGCTTCTGTGGCCGGACGTACGACTAAGGTCCAATATACGGTTGTCGGGAATGCTGATAAAAGCTTGTTTGATTACGTTACCCGACGTTTCAACGCACTTTCGGTCGGACTAAAAGGCCGGTTGAGAGGCTTAACCTTCGCTGAGGCACCGCTTAGCGCGATCTCCAGATTCAACTGGAGCCCCGAGTCAGCCGAAGTGAGGCCGCTGTTCAAAGCGCCTTGCGAGAATGATTCCTCGTTCCGCGCGGGATTTGGAGCAGTCAACCCCAAATGAAAGGCCGTTTATGAAATTCGTTAGTCGCACGAATCCAATGGCCGTGCCTCACCAAATTCATACCTACGCCGAACTCCGGCAACAGATTCACGACGACCTGCCCATCCAACATCCCGAATGGGTCGAGCCAAATGGCGAATCCTTGATGTGCCTTATGGAACTATTCGATAGTTTTACTCAACGGGGGATCCAACGAGGGTTATCGCTACTCCTCGTCGCGCACTTGAACAGGGGATTGGAGGCTAAACAATGACGGCGATTCCAGTCCAGTTCCCAGATGAATCTGTCAAACTCGACGATGTCGAGGAGGGCAGGGTCCTGACGGCGCTCGAAGTCATGTTTGAGGGCGGCTCGCTCCACGGCACGACCGCTGATCTCCCCTCGCGCGACCTCGAGCGCGTGCTGCTTCGCGTCCACGGGCGTAATCGGCATTTCTTTCAAACCTATGAGCGCACAATCTGCGTCGATATTCGCAGCCGGCGAACGATCTTTCGCTACGCCGGCCTCACTTCTAAATCCAACAACAGCAGTTGGTGGAAGAGGCTGCTTTGCCACGACTGCCCTGCAAAGAGAAAGAGCGAAAACGCAAATGAATATCGCGTGCAGTTCGCGGCGCTTCGCATCCGCAAACTGAAGGCCATCCAGATATGAAATTTTTCTGCTCACGGGGCCGCGGCGGCGGACTTTTTGTTTGGCCCGGACTTCGACCGGCTTTTTCAAACGCGGCGAGTCGGATCGCGATTCCGTTACTCGTAGTTGGCATGGCGCTGGTGTTCGTGCAGCCCTGCGCGGCTCTTTCCTTTCAATTTGAGGAGACCGGCAGCATGGCCGTAGCACGCGATAGTGGAAAGGCGGTACTATTGCGAAATGGCCGGGTCCTCGTCGCAGGCGGGCGGGACAGCAACAGCAGCCCTCTCGCGAGCGCGGAACTCTACGATCCAGCGACCAGCACATGGGCGGCGACTGGTAGCCTCGCCACCGCACGCTATAGTCACACGGCGACGTTGCTGCCCAACGGCAAGGTGCTCGTCGCAGGCGGCGTTGGCGACCCCGCGAGCGCGGAAGTCTACGATCCGGCTACCGGGACGTGGTCCGCTACTGGCAGGCTCGAGGAGGCTCGGACGGCCCACACGGCGACGCTCCTGGCCGACGGCAAGGTGCTTGTCGCAGGCGGTTTTGGCGGCAGTGGCGTTCTTGCGAGCGCCGAACTCTACGACCCGGTGACGGGCACCTGGACGACAACCGCCCAGCTAGTTCGCGGACGTGCAAATCATGTCGCGACCTTGCTGCCCGACGGCAAGGTGCTTGTGGCAGGCGGTAACAACGCCGCTGGTACCAATACCTTTGCAGACGCGGAAATCTACGACCCGGCGAGCGGGACTTGGTCAGCCACCGGTAGGCTCGCGGAAGGGCGCACTCGTCCCAGCGCGACCTTGCTGCTCAACGGCCTTGTTTTGGTGGCGGGCGGTCAGGGCGACCAGGGCACCCTGGCGAGCTCGGAATTATATGATCCGGCAAGCGGAACCTGGAGCCCTACCGGCGCACTCCCCATAGCGATCTGGGGCCACACGGCAACGTTATTGCCCAACGGTGGAGTTTTGGTCACCGGCGGTATAAGCACGGTCATTGTCGCGAACGTGGAAATCTACAATCCAAATAAGGGAACCTGGAGTTCCACCGGCAACCTCACCACTCCACGCTTCCTTCCCACCGCTACCTTGATACGCAACGGCAAGGTGCTCGTCGCAAACGGAACGGACATGTTTGGCATCACTCTCGCCAGCGCGGAACTCGGCGTTCGTGCCGGGCAGTAAGGATCAATTTTGGCCCTGAACCAATTCGTTTCGGGACTGAGTGGAGTTACTAGCTCTTAGAGTCAGGTTGTTACTACTCTTTGAAATCGCCAGCGTGCTCGTGCGTTTCAATCACGTTGCCAGCTTCATCGTAAACGCGAATCACAGCATTGTGTGAGCGACTGCGAAACTTTGCGTAGCCGATTGCGTTTGTGATCGCTAGTCATCGTACGGCACAGCGGTTAGCTTTGGAGCGATTGGTTAGCGATTCGGAGCGTGAGTTTGGGCAGGCAGGGCCGGCTTGATCACGTCAATTTCGGCACCTATGTTCCCCGCATTTAAGCCGCTGCCCAAAGTTCACGACTGCACCCTTACTCCTAACCCGCAAGGGGCGTGCACCGTATATTCTCAGATGCGTGGCAGAAATTGTGACCGGTAACGGCTGGAAAACGGTTTATTCCCGTGGGCGTTGCGGCGCCCCTGCAATTTATGGTTAACATTTTGCAAAATCGGACCGAGCGGGATTGCTCTGCCTCGCCTAAAGTAAATAGGCATGAACATAGCCACACAGCCGGAAACGCCTCTCCCGTGGGACGGAAACCGCGTTGCGGCAGGCTACGTGACGAACCGAGACAAACTGGACGACGAAGTGGAAAAGTATCGGCATCTGGAAGAATTGGCGGAGCTATTCTTAACGGATTTAACGGTTAAACGGCACCACCCACTGGCACCGCTTCCCGCACACAGCTAACTCCAGAGCAATGCAGTTGCTTTGCTGATCGTGTTTGGCTCGCCATACCACAGACGCCCGAATGGAAGCGCATCGCTGATTAGATCGAACCCGCGCCGGTCTCTGCGGGGGCGGACTCTCGCAGGCAGCAAATCCTTTCCTAGACTACAGCCGCGCGCTTTCCGATGATAGCTGGATGGACACAATCGAAGAGTACAGAATTATTCAAAGCGAAAACCTCGACGCTCTCGCCAAGGAAGTGAATGCCGCGCTGAAGGAAGGTTGGCAACCACATGGCGCACCTTTTGTTCATGTCAGCAGCGGCGGCGCCGTGGTATGTTGCCAAGCTATGGTGGACTTTCATCAACCAACCGGCACCGAGACAGTCGCCAAGCTTCGCCGCGCAGCTGTAAGCGCTTCCCGCCGCAAGCAGCAGGAACCGCTGCAAGAATAAGTTCTGAGCTTGCGGCGTCTGTCATAAAACTGTCATGACAACTTCCTGGAATTGGCTTTTTAACCTCGTTTTCCCTATGAGAAACAAATCCGGAGCCTACGGGGCTCGAACCCGCAACCTCCGCCGTGACAGGGCGGCGCTCTAACCAATTGAGCTAAGGCTCCCGACGAAAAGCGAACGTTAGCGGCGTCGCGGTTTACTGCAACTCACGCACGTAATCGACCATTCGCAACAGGTGGTTCGTCGGGAAATCCAAGTTCCAATCTCCAAACCCCAAGGGAAACTCCAAGATCCGAAACCCAATTTTCAACGCACTGCGTACTGACCTCTTGTTGCGAGGTTGCGAACTGACACGTTTTTGGTGCTTAACGTTTGCTATTTGGAACTTTCGCCGCAGCCGGTGGTTGAACATTTTGCATGCACGCGGCGTCGAACTCCGAAATGTTCGCGAGTGAAGATTGCGAAATGCGCGTGACAAAGTTATACTGCCACTCGGTTCGGCGGATTGACCCAAACCATAAATGAGCGACGAGCGCAGCGAGGGATTTGAGGGCGAAGACGGGGACTCGGGTCCGGGTAATCTCCTCGATTCTTTTGATCGCGTCATCGCGTCGCTGCCTCCGGGCGATTCAATTCGACGCGAATTGCTGGAGTTACGCCCGCAAATTCTCGATCAGCAAGAAACGATGGTCGAGGCGCGCCGAATGATCGAGAAGCTCGAGGAAGTCGTTAAAAAAGTGACTTCGCCCGCGAATCGGATCGGCACGTTTCTTGGCGCCACCTCGAACGATACGGCCCACATCGTGGTGGGAGGTGCCGATTATTATTGCAACGTCGATCCGCGTATTCCGCTGGCGAAGTTGAAAAAGGGAACGCGCGTCCTCGTGAATGAAGCGTTCGTCATCGTTGGCGATCTCGGATTTGAAACGGCTGGCCCGGTCACAAAAATCACCGAAATTTTGGGGAAAGACCGATTGCGCGTCGGCTCAGAACATGGTTTGCAATCGATGGTATTGCAGCGCTCTGCCGATCTGGCGAAATCGACTTTGAAGTCAGGCGACGAAGTCCGGGTCGATTCGAATTACCGGATGGCCCTCGAAATGCTATTGAGCACCAAATCGCACGAACATTATCTCGACGAGGTCCCGGAGCTGCCGTGGGAGAAAGTTGGCGGCCAGGAGGCTGCGCTCCAAGCGATCAAAGACGCGATCGAGCTTCCGCTCTTGCACGTCGACCTTTTCAAAAAATTTCAGCACGCCACACCGAAAGGTTTTCTCCTCTACGGTCCTCCCGGCTGTGGCAAGACGCTCATTGGAAAAGCCACCGCCTATAATTTGACCAAGCAGCTTCGGGAAAAAACCGGCGTTGAAATGCAGGAATATTTCATGCACGTCAAAGGCCCGGAAATATTGAACATGTGGGTGGGCGAATCGGAACGGATGGTTCGCGAAATCTTTGCCACTGCTCGCGAAAAGCGCGGCGAGGGTTTCATGCCGTTTCTGTTTATCGACGAAGCTGAATCGATTCTCGGCACGCGACGGGCGTCGCGTTATTCCAATATTCTTTCCACGCTTGTCCCCATGTTTTGCTCGGAAATGGACGGGATCGATTCGCTCAACGACGTGGTAATTATCCTCGCATCCAATCGCGCCGACCTGATCGACCCCGCCATTCTGCGTCCGGGCCGGATCGATCGAAAAATTAAAGTTAATCGCCCGGGCAAGCAGGGGACGCGCGAAGTTTATCGGATCTATCTCACCGACGACCTGCCCTACGATGGTGTGCTGGCAAAAGAAGCCGATGAAATGGGTGCGTCGATCGAGCGCCTGATCGAACGCTTTGTCGACTGGCAATTTACACGCCGTGATGAAAACAAGTTTCTCGAAGTGACGCTGCGCAGCGGACGCAAAGAGACTCTTTACCGCAGCGATCTTATCAGTGGCGCGATCATTGCCTCGATTGTCGAGCGCGCGAAAGCGATGGCCATTAAGCGCGCTATTGCCACGCAACAGGAGGAAGGAATTCGGGAAACCGATTTGCAGCTGGCGTTCAATTCCGAGTACGTCGAGAACGACATTTTCCCGACAACCGATATCACCGAAGATTGGCTGAAGCTGATCGATTACGATCCGGAAAACGTCGTCAAAATTTCGCCCGTCCGCCCATTGTCGGAGTCGCGATCACGGGCGCCTTCCGGCGTGATTTGATGAAAGCGCAATCGTTACAGACGCGATGCGAATAGCTGTAGCTGTAGGGGAAGCTGACAGCTTCCCGTGTGTATGGCTGAACCGCCACGATTACCAGCGATTCTGTTACCTTGGGAGAAATCCATCGTCTATTTCGTGACAATGTGCGTCAAAGATCGACACAGAGTTTTGGCAAACGCCGACGTATTCGACGCCATTAAAACAACAATCGCACAATTGGAAAAATGGCATGTGTTAGCCGGGGTCGTTATGCCCGATCACGTCCACTGGGTGGTTTCGCCGGTGCAGGATCGGGATTTGTCGGTTGGAGACTTTTCACATGGATTCAAACGATTGTTACGGAAATCGCTTGGCTCCCAACCGTGGGAATGGCAGCGGGGCTGTTTTGATCGGCTGTTGCGCTCGGATGAATGGATCTACGTGAAAGACAATCCGGTTCGGCACAGCTTGGTCCAGAAAGCCGACGATTTGCCATACTATTTGGATTTCATCGATGAACTGCACAGGGGAAGCTGTCAGCTTCCCCTACAGGAGGATGGAGTACAGTTCAGGGGCATCGGGGGACCATGAAAAGGGTTGGCGAGAGATGAAGCGCGTCTTTGGGCTGGAGACGGAGTACGGGATCACTCTCAGTGGCGCCGAGACTGTCGATGTCGTTGCCGAATCGATCGAACTCGTTCGCCGTTACACCGAGCATGGCGCGTTGATGAAGTGGGACTATGAATTGGAAGATCCACATCTTGATGCGCGCGGCTTTCGCGCCCGCGAATTACTTCAAGATACCGACGAATCGGCCTACTACGAAATCGATAAAAACCGCCCGCTCAGCTTCGAGGAAATAAAAAGCGACCTTGTTCTTTCAAACGGCGCCCGTTTTTACAACGATCACGCGCATCCGGAATATTCCACTCCGGAATGCACGACCCTACGACAAATCGTGTCGCAGGATAAGGCTGGCGAACGCATCCTGGCGGAATGCGCGCGCCGGCGAAATCAGAAGTTGCCGCCCGGCTATGAAGTTCGGCTTTACAAGAACAATACCGACTTTGTCGGGCACAGTTACGGCTGCCACGATAATTACCTGATGCGCCGCGACATCGCATGGGACCGTATCGTGGCGGGTGTTCTGCCGTTCCTCGTCACCCGCCAAATTTTCGCAGGTGCTGGAAAAATGGGTGTCGAAGCGGAAAGCGCATCGGGTGAGCCTGACGTTTTTCAAATTTCGCAGCGCGCGGATTTTTTCAGTGTCCTGGTGAGTATTGACACGATGAATCGCCGCCCGCTGGTCAATACGCGCGACGAGCCCCATGCCGACGCCACCCGCTATCGCCGGTTCCACGTCATCCTCGGCGACTCGAACATGAGTCAATGGGCAACCGCCATGAAAGTCGGTGCAACCTCACTTGTTCTCGATCTGATCGAACGCGGAAAAGCTCCGCAACTCGAGATCGCCCAACCGATCAATGCGAACAAATCGATCAGCCGCGACCAAACTTATGATTGGATCATCGAACTAAAAGATGGGCGAAAGATTTCCGCGATTGATGTGCAACGGATTTATCTGAAAGCCGCGGCCGCGATCGATGATGGCACGGACGAAGATCGACAATGGATTTTGCGCGAGTGGGAAAATGTTCTCAACGATCTCGAACGGGACGTGATGCTAACGCGCGACCGTGTTGATTGGGCGGCAAAGAAATTCCTCCTTAATGCGCTGCAGCAAGAAGAAAAGCTTTCCTGGAGGGACCCGTGGCTGCAATCAATTGATCTGGAATATCACAATCTGGATTTTGAGCGCGGCTTGTACTATGAGCTGGCGCGACAGGGCGCAGTCCGCCGCGTCGTGCCGGAGGATGAAATCAAGGCGTCGATCTTTAATCCTCCCGAAACCACGCGGGCGTTTTTCCGCGGCCGTTCTGTTGCGCGCTTTAATAATGAGATTTCGTCGATTCAGTGGGACGAGATTGTCTTTGAAAACCAATCGCAACCACGTCGGATTGTTTTGCCCGAAGCAGCTGCGGACGCCAGACTCAACGCGCTGAATCATGCTGCGCGCAACGGCAAAGACTTCAGCGAATTCATGAGCGCCGTTGGCGAAATCGCCTGATCTCGTCAATCCTAACGAATCACTCCCACTCGATCGTGCTCGGCGGTTTGCTTGAGATATCGTAGCAGACGCGGTTGACGCCTTTGACTTCGTTGCTGACGCGAGTCGAGATGCGGGCGAGGAGTTCATATGGAAGCCGCACCCAATCTGCAGTCATGCCGTCCTGACTTTCGACGATACGGAGGACGATCGTGTTTTCGTAAGTCCGTTGATCGCCCATCACGCCGACCGAGCGGACAGGCAACAAGACGGCGAAAGATTGCCAGACGCGGTAATACCAGTCGGAAGATTCCATCTCGCTCACGACGATCGTGTCCGCTTCGCGCAGGATCGACAATCGTTCCGGCGTGACTTCACCCAGGATACGAACGGCGAGACCGGGTCCCGGGAAAGGTTGACGGTAAACAACGTCTTTCGGCAAGCCGAGCTGCAAACCAGCCTGGCGCACTTCATCTTTGAATAATTGGCGAACCGGTTCGACCAGCTCGAAGTGCATTTTCTCGGGTAACCCGCCGACGTTGTGATGACTCTTGATCACCTGCGCGGGATTGCCCTCAATCGACACACTCTCGATTACGTCCGGATAAAGTGTGCCTTGTGCGAGAAATTTGTAGCCGGCATGTCTGCGCGCGCCGTTCCGTCGATCTTCCTCGAGCAACTCTTCAGTCGCATGTTGAAACACTTTGATGAACTCGTTGCCGATTCGCTTTCGTTTGGTTTCGGGATCGGTCACGCCCTTCAGTAGTGCGAGAAAACGATCGCTTGCGTCCACATATTTCAGACGGACATGAAAATTTTCGCCAAAGACGCGCTGCACGATTTCTTCCTCGCGCGAGCGCAGCAGCCCGTTATTGACAAAAATACAGGTAAGCTGGTCGCCGATCGCCTTGTGCAGGAGCGCAGCCGTCACTGAGGAATCGACGCCCCCGCTCAAACCGAGCACGACTTTTTGATTGCCCACCTGTTTCCTGATGCGCGCGCAAGCTTCTTCGATGAAGGAGCCCATCGTCCAGTCCATCGCGCAATGGCAGATGTGAAACAAAAAATTCTGAAGAATCTCCCTGCCACGCGGCGTGTGTGCGACTTCGGGATGAAATTGCAATCCGTACAGCTTCTGCTGTGGATCTTCCACCGCGGCGAAATCGCAGCCTTCGGTGGTCCCCGCGACGCGAAAACCTTTCGGCAACGCCGTCACCTCGTCGCCGTGGCTGTTCCAGACGTCGACCTGCTCGCCTAATCCGCCCAAGAGTTCGGAGCCACTTTTGATGTGCAAGACGCCCGCGCCATACTCGCGTCGTCCGGTGAATACGACGCGTCCGCCAAGATGATTCGCCATTAACATCAGCCCGTAACAAATTCCGAGCACGGGAAGGCCGAGCGAAAAAATCTTTGGGTCGATTTGCGGTGCTCCCTTGTCGTAAACACTGGCGGGCCCACCGGAGAGGATCAGCCCCTTCGGTTTCAATGCGGCGATTTCGGCGGCGGGCGTGTCGAAACGAATAATCTCCGAATACACCTGGCACTCGCGAATGCGCCGCGCGATAACCTGCGTGTACTGCGAGCCGAAATCCAGAATGAGAATTTTCGAGTGCGCCAATGGAGCCACCGTCTTCACTGCGCTACGGATGAGTTTGCGGCACGCTGTGCTGGCCGGCGGGATCTTCGGGAGGCCGCTCGATCGGGCCGAGCGTTCCCTGCCCGGTTACGCCGCGCTCAAATTGCCCTTGTACTTCCTGCGCGCTGTGTTGTTCCATCGGATCAGCGCAGCCGCCCGCGCTCAGCCACGCGAGGATGAGCAGGATCGACAGGTGTTTCATCTGCTTATTTTAGAAAGCGAGGGCGGCATTGCAAGAAGGTTGAAGCGATCGAGCGTTGAAGCGGTTACATTATTAGTGGTTGCCGCTTTAACGCCTTAACGCTTCAACTGTTTAACGCGCGTCATGATTGAGCCGGAACTCTTGCTCCAAGGTTATCGGCTTGGTGTTTTTCCGATGGCGATGGAGGATGGTGCGATCGAATGGTTCTCGCCCGATCCACGCGCAATCCTCCCCTTGGGAGATTTTCACGTGCCGCATGCGCTGCGGCGTCTCCTGCGCAAGAACGTTTTTGAAATCAAGATTAACAATAGCTTCTCCGAAGTAATCGAAGCTTGCGCCAAACGCGAAGATACCTGGATCAATCGGGAGATCATTCAAAGCTACACCCGAATGCATGAGCTTGGGCATGCGCATTCGGTGGAGACGTGGGCCAACGGTAAGCTCGCCGGTGGCCTTTACGGTGTCGCAATTGGAGGCGCGTTCTTCGGCGAATCGATGTTTCATCGCGTGACGGATGCATCAAAGATTGCGTTAGTTGTGTTGGTCGAACATTTGCGAGGCCGGAAATTCGCATTGCTCGATACACAGTGGCTCACGCCGCACCTGCAACAGTTCGGCGGCATCGAGATTTCGCGGAACCATTATCTGCATCTCCTGCTTAGAGCAGTCGAATTACCGCGACAATTCTAGGTGTCAGCCTGGGCGGAGTTGCAAATTCCCGGCCCTACCAGTCTGACCGTTGAGTGCTTCCCGTTTTCTGCTTTAATGAAGGCCCGCAGCGCGACATGGGAGCGAGATCGACATTGGCGAAGGCTGGGTAGCTCAGTTGGCAGAGCAGTGGACTGAAAATCCACGTGTCGGCGGTTCGATTCCGCCCCCAGCCAGATTTTTCAGACGTTCAAATTTCATGAAGGATTGGACAGACGGCGGGGAGGAATGGTCGGAACCATGGGGGAATTCCGCAGCGCAATGGGCCGGTGTGATCTTCCCGCGGATTCGCGATTGGCTCCCTGCTGGCACAGTTCTCGAAATCGCCCCCGGTTTCGGCAGGTGGACGCACTACCTTAAGAACCATTGCGACAATTTGTGGCTGGTGGAGAAAGCCCCCCACTGTTTCGAAGCGTGCTGCCGCCGCTTCGGTAACGACCCGCGCATCAAGATTTATCACAACGACGGGCACTCGCTGTCGATGGTACCGGACAACTCGGTTGACTTCGTTTTTAGCTTTGACTCGCTCGTCCACGACAGACACGGTTTCATCCAATCGTACCTGCGCCAACTGGGATCGAAATTGAAAGTCGGCGGAAGAGGTTTCTTCCATCATTCAAACCTTGGCTCGTATTCAGTTCGCGAGCCCCGCCGAACGCGCGTCGCCAAGTTGTTGGAGAAGGCCAGGATTCTCGACTTGCATCACCATCGCACGCCAACCATGACTGCCGAGTTGTTTCGTGCGTTGTGCGAGCAACACAGGCTGCATTGTGTGAGGCAGGAGCTGATCAACTGGCGTGCGCGTCGATTGATCGATTGTTTTTCCTTCTTCGTGCGGGAGCCATCTCTACAAACAAGGCCCACTGAGATAATCCGAAACCCGAACTTTATGCGGGAAGCGGCCCGAATTCGCCGTGCTATTCCGTCCGCACAGCGATGATCCTCAGGTAGGTCGCGCGCCGCGGACGCAATATCGACATTAGCGACGGCTAGATAGCTCGGTTCCCCCGCAGAGCAGTGGACTGAAAATCCAAGTGTCGGGCGGTTCGATTCCGCCTTTAGCCATAATTTTTTCCTAATCGTGAGCTAGTCAATCTTTGCCATTGGCGGGCTGCGATCGCACAAATGGGTGCTCG
>Ga0070675_100003184_pt1 | contig 12423 bp, 10 predicted proteins | sample KBSM43metaG_FD_65343 | JGI IMG/M metagenome (GOLD analysis project Ga0070675, IMG submission 65343) | Miscanthus rhizosphere microbial communities from Kellogg Biological Station, Michigan, USA - KBS M4-3 metaG | ecosystem: Host-associated > Plants > Roots > Rhizosphere > Soil ...
GCAGTTGTGGATTCTTCGCAATCTGCCGTCGCGCGATCTGCAGGTTGCCGGTTACGAATACCGGCCCGCTCCAGCGATTGCTGTGGGGCATTCCAAAAATAAGGGGCTCCTGCCGGAACTCGTCACGCAAGACCGCCGCCATGCGGTCGACAATAAATGGACGCTGCGCGGCAAAACTCACAACCATCACTCCGCCCTCGGCCAGCAACTCTCTGGCCCGTGCAATGCTCTCTTTCGTGTAGACGTAGTGATCCAGCCTGGCGTTGGTCATCGCGGTCGTGGTGTGCGAGTCGAGAGCGCCGAAGACGATGACGTCGTACTCGTCGTGGGTTCGAGAAAAAAATGACCGGGCATCGTCGTTGACGACGTGAACCGTACTGGACTGGTAGGGACGTTCAGGATGATATCGACGCCCGAGCTCGATGATTGCGGGGTCTATCTCCACGGCTGTTATTTCGGGCACTCCATGACGCACGCCTGCAGCCGCGTCGTTGCCGGTGCCGGCTCCAACAACGAGATATCTTCGCGGATGGGGATGCAGCAGCAGCGGAATATCGTATTGGCTCAGCTCATTCAACTCGGGAAATGGCGCGGGCTCCTCGTCCAACTGGCGTTTACCGGGGTCGACCATGCTCTGGAAGAAAACGTTATTCACGGTAACCAGATAACCGCTGCCCGGAGGACGTCCGCTTTCCTCCTGGATGCCCAGCTTCTGGTACGGCGACCAGAGGACTTCGCGTGTCCCCGGAGTCCAACCCGCTAGAGCCGCACATCCAATGCAGAGCACAAGCAGGAGGAGATTTAGTCCCCTCTCACGGCTTGTGGCATAGATGAGCGGGACAAGCAGCAACGCAAAAATCGCGATCCAGACGACGGGCGGCTGATACAACCAGCTCAGAAGGACGAACAGCCAGATACCTCCGAGGCTGCCCGCAACGTTCACCGAATACGCCCAGATCGTATTCGGATGCGCATCAATCAGCCGGCCGAGCAATCGGCCGATCGGGACGAACATGTCCACGGTCAGCCTCAGAATGACGAACGTCATTCCCAGCCCCAGTGTCAGTGCAAGAAGCGTCGTTCGCACATCCGGGTTCACAACTCCGCCCCAGAAGACGAAATCCTGCAGGACGCCCAGAAATTCGCTCGTCAAGCCCATCCAATTGCGCGTAAACGGGATCGCAAGACAAGCCAGAAGAACCGTCAGCGGGATTACCGTCTGCTTCAGGACTACAGGCTGGCGGGATGTCAGACTTCCCAGACCCAGGCCGAAAAAGCAGGCGATCAGAATGCCGTTCTGCAGGTAGGCAAAGATGCGTACCTCGGTGCCGATCCAACGGATCAACAGCATTTCTAAAAACAAACCACACACACTGACGAGAAGAATCGCCACCGTCGAGGGCAGTAACGATGATGTACCCGTTGAAGTGTTCTCGGACGGGTGCTCGTCGGTCATTGCCGGGGATCCTCCATCCACATCGTAGAAACGGCTAGACCGGGAACCAGCAGAACCCAGATCAAGAGGTTCCAGTTCAAGGCCGCAACAGTCAGCCCTATCGGCGCGGAATGAAATCTAAAGTGAACGATATTCTCCCCCGCTGTCAGGGGCACCGCCTTGTAGGCCAGATTCGCTTTGCTCACCGGAACATCGTTGCCATTTACGGTGGCATGCCAGAAGGGATGCCAGCAGTCCGCATAGTAAAGCCAGGTTCCCGCATCAACTCCGGAAATACGTATCCTGATGTTGTTCGAGTCGAAGTCGATCACGTCGTAGGGCAAACGAAGGCGTTCATCCCTTTCCACAGCCGAGGTCTGGTCGCCATCCGAGCCTGAGACCAGCAGAATGTTTCCGCTGGACGGACCCGAAGCCAGAAGCTTCGCAATCTCCCGATCGCTTGAAATCGTGTGCGCCAGCGAAAAGAACTGAATCTTGTCTTCGGTAATTCCTGACGTTCTGGAGGCACCGGGGTTGTCGGTTGGAAACAGAAAGGATTCATAGACGCGGAACGCATGGGGCTTGTGTTCGAAGTCCCGGAGTTCCTCTCCGGAATAGGCTCTCAAATAATCATCAAACGAAAAGAGCCAATGATCCGCGCGACCCTTGTTTGCAGGGGGATCGGTAAACATGTAGGAATCCGCAGTCCAGTATACGGTGCCAGCGGCGTAGCGGTTTTGAGGCACCTTGCTGGCACGCGGCTCATTGTCATAGTCGACAGGCAAGCGCCGGCGGGAATAAGGCATTGCCTGGAGTTTGTTGACCTCATACTCCTCCGCCGTCAGCAGGTTCGTCCTGGAATGAGTAAGGTCGAGTTTAAAGGAATAGATATCTACCGCTTGAAACAGGATTGCAGCGACAGCGAGCGTGCGACCGGAAAATCGTCGTGAAGCAACAGCGATGAAGAACGCAACTCCTCCGACGCACCACAGTGCGGAAGTCGCCATGGCTGAAGGAAGATAGGACTCCGCCAGCATGGCCCTGTCGTTGTGAGGCGAACCCACGACGGATGCTGCAATCCAATTCAGCGCTCGCTGATACGACAGAGAAAAAACAAAGAGCATTACTGCAAACTGGGCCATCCCAAATATGGCGACTCGCACTCTACCAAGATGCTCCTTTGCCGGAGCCAGCAGAATCTGTTCAAAGCCAAATCCGGCAACAAAACAGAGAAGGAGCCGAACGATAGTCGAGGCGAGACTGAGGTGGCGGAAATACCTCATCGTCGGCCAGACATAATAGAAGAAGCTCGCAACCGGAGTTGCAGAGGCGATCAAAAGCACAATCAGTGTCGTGCTTGCAATGACCAGCAGCGGTTTCGTTCGTTTCAGGAGAAGCGCCAGCGCGGCAAACGCCACCGCGAGATACCCGAAGTAAAGGCTGTAATCCAGCGAAGGGGAGACACGGCTTAAGACCTCGAACCATTGGAGACTCGAATTCGTGCCGTAACTCAGAAATGTGTCGAGCGTTACAGAACCATCAGGCAAGCGACCCGGATTGTAGTTCGCGATAACATCCGTGCCCAACGTGAGCAGCGTGCTGACAGCATACAGAGACACCGCGACAAGCCCGACCGGAAGTACGGCCTGTCGCCAGTTCGCCAGCAGGCGCGCGAGTTGTTCTTTCGCGGTGCTCCAGAAGAAGAGAGTGTAGAAAAGGGCGTAGAGAAAGATGACGAGCGATATTAACGGGATGTAATACGGCAACCCACCGCAGCACTGGAGCGCGAAGAGATTCCCGGCCAACAGGAAATACCGCCACCTGCCCTTCTCAAAGAGTTCATGAATGAAATGGAAGATCAGCGGCAGCGCAAAGTAGGAATGCAGATTGTGCCACGGCTGGGTGAACCAGGTGACGGAACCCACTGCGGCGATGCAGACGAAGAGCGTCGTAAGATTTGATGCGAAGTAACGGCGGCCGAGCAACCAGGTGCCCAGCAGCAATACAGTAAGGTCGAAGAGAATTCCGAGATAGTAGATAGGAAGAAAATTCCATCCGATCAGAAGCCGGTTGATGGGCCCCAGTGCGAGCAGTGCGCCTTGCAACATGCTGGCCTGCACGGCATACCACCAGTTCGCTACGGTTCCGTGTGTCATTAACGGCATCCACTGAGCCGTTTCTCCCGAATTAACCGCGTTGTTAAGGAAATAGTACTGCAGCCCGAAATACTGAAAGGCATCGTGGCCAATCACGCCGCGGTGGCCGAGCACGAGGTAGAGAATGAAGATGGCCTCGATTGCGAAAACAATCAGGAAGGGATAACTCTTGCGAAGAATCTTTGGGGCTTGGTGCTTCAAGCTCATGGATTATCCGGTCAGGACACGGATTCTCGTGTCCTGAGTAAGAAAATTCGTTCGCTACGCGGAGGCGATCAAATTGCCCCTCCTGGCCGGGGCTGTTGCTGAACCTCCAATTTCTCCTCGCACGCCTACCGGCGTGCGTTTCTCCAGGATTCACTAACCCCCGGTGGCTCGCTACGCTTCGCTCACCGGGGGCTAATTTCCTTCACGCCTCCGGCGTGCAAAACCCGCAGCCCGAAAGGGCTGCGAGGACATTAGCCCCGGGTTGAGCGAAGCGATACCCGGGGTCACCGCGACCCTCTACACAGACGCACGCTGAAAGCGTGCGAGGAGATTCCCGTTGAGCAACAGCCCTGGCCAGGAGGGGCAATCGATCACTGCCTGCGCTCAGCACGAACTTCTGACCAACCTGCTTCGTCTTACAGTTTCCTGACACACCCGTCTTCGCCAACACTGCGTTCAACGCCAGAGGACGCCGTTGATGGCGCTCACCTCGGTTTTGGGGGCACGACATGAATGACGAGAAGAACAACCCGCTTCAATCGTGGAATGATGGCGCGGCTCGCCGCGCCATTGAAGGCTTCGTCACACGTGTGACGAAGCCTGGTTCGCCGCAATATGTGTCGCCGGGGGCACGTATCGCTGTCTTTGATAACGACGGCACACTGTGGTGTGAGAAGCCGCTGCCCATAGAACTTGTTTTCATTCTTAAGAAACTGTCCGATATGGCGGCAGACACTCCTGCTCTTCGCGAACGACAGCCGTGGAAATCCGCCTGCAACAAGGACTACGTCTGGCTGAGCGCCGCAATCACCAAGCACTATAAGGGCGACGACAGTGATGTGAAGGCTTTGATGAAAGGCGCCATCAAGGCTTTTGCCGGAATGGACGTTGAGGCGTATACAGCTGCTGCGACTGCTTTTTTGCATACCGCAGACCATCCGACGCTGGGCCGCAAGTTTTGTGAATGCGGCTATCAGCCCATGGCAGAACTGGTCCGGTATCTGGAAGAGAACGGTTTTACCAACTACATTGCCTCCGGAGGAGATCGTGAGTTCATGAGACCGATCGCGCAGGAGGTGTACGGCATACCTCCAGAGCGTGTTATCGGCACTTCCAACGCGTTGCGCTTCAAGGACGAGAAGGATCGGGGAGAGATCTTCTACCGGGAAGAACCGGATGTTTTCGACGATGGCCCGGCCAAGCCTGTACGCATCTGGAGCCGTGTTGGCCGCCGTCCCATTCTGGGTGTCGGAAATTCGAACGGCGACATTCCAATGCTCTGGTTTTGCGCGGAAGCGGCGCGTCCGTCCTTGAAGCTCCTGGTCAATCACGATGACGGGAATCGGGAATTCTCCTACCAGACTGGCGCGGAAGCATCGTTGGAAGCCGCCCGCGAAGAAGGATGGACTGTGATCAGCGTCAAGGATGATTGGAAGACCGTGTTTGGTACGGCCGGCAATTCAAGTCGCGCAAGTGTTGCCTGAACAAAGGCCTGGGCGAAAATACCGCCTTTACCTGATTCTTCCGCCCGGCACTATTGCCTAGAGTCCGAAGACGTCGTGGTTCCCCTTGATGGCACCACGAAGTCCCATCCCTTAACGAAAGGAAACAACATGGCTAATGAGTCGTTTCTCGAGGGTTTCTCGAAGAACTGGTGGAACCTGCTCGTGAGAGGAATCCTGGCTGTTCTCTTTGGCGTCATGGCGTTCGCGGTGCCTGGCTGGACCTTGTTGACTCTGGCGATGCTCTACGGTGTCTATGCACTCATTGACGGAGTGTTGTCGATCTGGTTCGGCGCTGGTTCTCGAGCATGGCCGCTTATGCTGTTCGGTCTGCTTGGAATCGCCGCAGGTATCTTCACTCTCTATGTGCCGTGGGCCACGGCTGTCGCACTGCTGTACATGATCGGCGCGTGGGCCATCGTTCGCGGCATATTCGAGATCGTTACCGCCATAAGACTTCGCCATGAGATCACGAACGAATGGTCTCTTGGACTCGCCGGCCTCGTATCGGTCCTTGTGGGCCTGATGTTTCTCGGCAGGCCTGGCGCCGGTGCGCTCGCCCTGGTGTGGCTGATTGGGGCGTGGGCGATAATTTCCGGCCTGTTGTTGATCAAGCTTGCGCTTCGAGTTCGGAGTTTGCCGGGTCGTCTTGGCAAGTTCTCTCACGCGGCCTGATTCTGATTTGGCTTTTTGTTTGAATCAGACCGAAGGGGAGCGTGAGGTTATCGAATCTCCAGGTTTGTCTCGCAGGATGGCCTTGATCGCCTCGAGGATTTCGGATTCGTTACTGGACTTGCGAACAAGGCCTCTCGCTCCCGCTTCACGAGCGCTGAGAACCATTTCCTGGCTGTCGTACATGGTGAAGATCAGGATGTCGACCTCGGGCAGCGCCTGCTTGATCTCTCGCGTTGCTTCGATTCCGTTCAACTCCGGCATCGCAAGGTCAAGGATTGCAATATCCGGCTTCAATTGAAGCGCAAGCTCGACTGCTTCGCGCCCGTTGGAAGCTTCTGCGCAAACCTGCCATCCCCCACATTCTTCCAATGTTGCGCGGAGTGCTTTACGCACTGGCCGGTGATCGTCTGCCAACAAGATACGAATCATCAATGCGCCCGCTCCTTGCGGGTACTGAGGCGGTCACCATTGTTCCTCGCTCGTTGGAGACGATGTTGAGAACCCCATCGAACTGTCGAAGTCGCTGCCGCGAATGCCTACTCCCATCGAAGCGGAGCCATCTGCATCGGATAAGGCAATCCTGGACATCCCGCGGCCGTGGTCGGTAATCTGCAGGACGATCTGATCTTCCTGTCTGTCGAGCTTAATAATAGCCGTACTGCTGCCCGAATGACGGCTGATACTTGTCAGGCTTTCCTGGACCACACGGAACAGCGCTGTTTCGACATCACCCGGCAAGCGCCCGACATCTTCCATCGAACTGATGTCTACCTGAATGCCACTGCGAAGTGCAAACCCTTCGACGTACCATTTCAAGGCTCCAACCAGCCCAACCTGATCGAGCGCCGGGGGATGCAGCAAGTAGGAAAGCGTGCGTGTGGGTCCATCGAAAATTCAATCTGTAATTTGGACGGTTCTCCCCGGCCACTGGACAATCGATCGCCTTCGACTAGCTAACGAACTTCTAACTCACGACACTCAGTGTTTACGGCTCAAACGAAAAGATCTGCTTCCAGTCCGTTTTCATGTCGACTACGGTCCAGCCTTGAACTGTCGCCTCGTCAAGGCCCTTATCGAGCTTTCCGATAGAGGAGGTGCGGTCGTACGCCCACTCACGAGTAGCGTCGGTATGGTGAACATAGAGGCAGAGATGGGGGCCCGGTGCGGAGCACGTCCACTGAAGCATCTGCAGGTCGCCGTCGGAGTTTCCGAAAGCGGCAATGGGGCGCTGCCCAATAAACTTCTGGATGCCGACGGGTTTGCCCGGTCCGTCATCGACGAAGTCGATTTCGGGAAGCTTGGTGATGACCGGCTTGCCATCGCGTATCTCGAATTTCTCTTTACCGGAGCTGCCGATAGTCTGCTCCGCCGGAATGCCGTAGGTTTTCTCGGCAAACGCGCGCATGAACTCCACGCCGCCGCCGCTCACGATGAAGGTCTTGAATCCGTTTGCTCGAAGATAGGTGAGCAGTTCGAGCATTGGCTTGTACACCATGCTGGTGAAGGGTTGGTTCGTCGTGGGATGTCGTGCTGTGGTAAGCCAGGTCGCCGCGATCTTTTCAAATTCTTCTGTCGTCATTCCGGCGTGGGTGACAGCAAGAATCTCTGCGATTGCCTTCTCGCCGCCGGAGAGCGCCGATTTCATATCCCCTTTTTCCAGCGACGCGAAGGGCTCCTTGTTTTTCCATTCCGGGTGCTGTGGTGCGAGTGCCTTCACGCGATCGACCGCAAAAAGGAACTGGAAATAGAGCGGCTGCTCGGCCCACAGTGTGCCGTCGTTATCGAATGTCGCGATCCGTTGGGAAGGATCCACGAAATCGGGTCCGTCCTTCTTGGTCACGCGCTCGACAAACGCGATGATGGATGTTCTCGCCGACCCGTCACTCCATGACGGAAGGGGATCGGTCTCCGTCCGGGCGGCGGGTGCGGCACAACTTAGCGCGAGTGCTCCCAGCATCACAGCTGCGAAGTTCTTCATCGCGCGAACTTTCCTGAAAGCGCCGGTTGGCTTCAATCGAACCATGAGACCTGCCAGGCCACACTCAACGTCGTGAAATCGGCACCGACACGGGTGGTTGCGCCCTTAGTGACCGAAGTCTTGATCGACTGCCGCACTGTCAGTGGCAGCGACAAGGTAGCGCCGATGCGCGAGTTGCGTTGGAGATCTCCGCTATCGTTACCGTTGACAATCGCGGCCCCGCCCGAGTACCACGTCGCGTCGAACGCGGCCCAGAGACGCGGCTTGAATGTGTAGCTCGCGTGCCCCTGAAACGCGTAGATCGGATCCTGCGTTCGAACGGAGTTGCCGGTGTAGTACTCGTTGTTCGTGGTGAATAGCCAAACTCCGGCATATCCATCGATAGTCCACTTCCTGATCGCGTGGGAAATGCCGACCTCCGGCCTAAAGGCCCATCGGTTTGCCCCGAGGTTGACCAGCTTGGTTGGATCGTACTGCCCCAGCGGCGGCGCCATGGCTAAACTGGCCCCAACGATAGTGGGGCGCTCGGCAAGTGCGAACTCGCTTCGCTTCAGAGCGCGGCCGCCAATGAAATTCACGGAGAACTTGATGCGGGGATCGCCAAGACCGGATCGTGAGACGCTTCTCGTCTCTTCACCCACCTGGCCGCTGGCGGTCGCCCATGCGTAGGGGAATGCAGCGAGCAGGATCGCCGTACGTCCAAAGAAATCGAACGTTGTCCCGCCGCCAATCGTCGCAAGGTTCGTGGTTGCCGTTATGTCCTGCACTGGCGCAGCGGAATCGACCAGCACATCCCCCGTGGACCTTGCCCAGCCGACGGCAACAAAATGGGTGCCGATTGGAGACGCTGAATATGCGCGCGGTTCGAGATCCTGGGCGGCCGCCTCGTTGATGGAACTGGCCAGGGCAAGAAAAGCGCAAACTGCGAGGCTCCACGCTCTCCTGCGAATTTTCACACGCCCATGGGTGCCAGCCCGTATGTACGAGCCAGATCATTGATGTATTTGCGCAAGGGTGTCCACAACCGCTCGGCTTGACTGCCGTAACGCCCTTTAACCATCACCTGATTGACCCGGCGCCCCGATTCCATCACGTTCTCCATTTGCGATTTTGTCTCCATGTAGTTGGAGCTGGAGCTGAATCTTCGTCGCAGACGGTTGGTGGCGCCATTGAGATCGTCAAGCGCCTCGTCCAATTCATCCTTGGTTCTGCCGGCCTGGTCTTTTCTGGCTTCGGTATTGGCAGCCGGAGCCCGCCCACGGCGAGCTTCGCTGTTCTGCGCCGTTTGTGCGTTATTCTTCACATCTTCGCCACGGTTCTCGAGGTACTTGCGGAATTCATCGACACCGTCCTCCACTTTCTTGATGTGATCGCCGACCACAGCTTTCGTGTAGGTTCCGACCTGGGCCCGGCCGGAGCCCGCCAATGGAAGGGCAGTCATGGCCGCGACCAAAACTGTCACGGAGACTCCTAGCACAGTCAATTTTGTTGATTTCATAATTCTCATTCCTTTCTCATTCTTCCGGCGCGATGGGTGTCCATTTGGAGTCGGGGTTGAACGTCTCAATTGCGGCCGCGGTGGTCGAAGTGTCGTCGCCGAGATCCTTCTGCCATACGAGGCCGTCCTGATTGACCATGAAGGTCATGATTCCGCTTGCGCCATAATCGGCGGGATAGGCAATCAGTGCGAATCCCTTCGTCAGCTTTCCATTGACCAGGTAGTCTCGTGCGCCGCCGTTGGCAGCCTCTCCTTGCGAAAATAAAGGTCGATAAAGATATCCGTGGTAGGGCGCCTGCGGCCCCTTCCCTCCATATCCTTCAGCGCTTGCCTGAGCAAGGAGTGGGCCTGCTGGACTTTCGGGTTGACCCGCAGCGACTTCCCAATACAGCCCATTCTGCTTACCTGGGTCACTGCGCAGCTTTTGGGCATAGATACCCTTGGCAGCGCCGTCGTGACCCCTTGAGCCGTACTCTTCCTGTGCAGCGACATAGCCGTGCATCACATCGATCGTATGCAATTCGTTCGCTCCAATCCGCTGCCGAACGATCTTCTCTGCGCCGGCGGCGCCATCGAAATGCCAGCGACCGTTTTCCTTCACAAGCGGAATAGGCAGTGGCCACTCGTCTTCGCCCACCTGCAGCATGAGATCATTCGGACCGCCGGCAACGAGCTCATGTCCTTCCTTGAACCGTTTCAAAAACCCTTCGCGGGCCGCTCGATCTTCGACTTCATCGCCCGATGAGAGAAGTTCCGCCGTTCCAGGACCGAACAGCCGGCCTAATTCGACGACATCGTGTTTTTCCGCTGCGGCTGCGAGAGCTGCCACGGCTTCCTCCGGCGTAGCGAATGCGAGGGACGATTCGGTGCTCTGTCCTTCTTGCTGCTCCGAACAGCCTGCGAGTATCAGAAATGCAGTCACAAACAGGAGTCGATGCTTCATGAATTGCTCCTCTAGCGTTTCCGCGCGCCTCCCGAAACCTGACGCGAACCCGCGCTCGCGTTGCCACGAGCGCTGGCGGAGCGTTGAAAGTTCCCGCCGCCCTGCGTTTTGGCACTGGAGAACGCGCTCTCTCGCGACGTTGCCTGGGGCGTTGCCTGCGGTGTGGGTCTCGATGCGGCATTGGTGGTTGCCGGCCGGTTCGTCGTGGCGTTGGTAGTTGCCGGCCGGTTCGTCGCGGCGGGCTGCGCAGCGGCATAGCCACGGTCAGCACGCTGTGCGGTGTTTGCTGGCCCCGTTGTCGCTCGATTGGCGGGCTGTGTGCCGGCGCTCGGCCGGGCCGTCGCAGCGGTATTTCCCGACCGGGAACCGGCGTACGTCGATTGTCCCTTCCAATTTGCTGAATTGCCTGCGGTAGCCGTGTTACCGGCGCGCGGTTGTTGGGTAGCTCTGTTCGGCGAATTCGCAATCGGACTTCGGGTGCCGCCGTTGCGCAGGTTTTGATTGTTGTCGAAACGGTTGTAGTAATTATTGTTGTTGTTGACGTTGATATTGACGTTGTTCACGCGCACGTTGTTGTAATTGTTCCGGTAACCCACTGGCGGCGCGTAGCCGACGGCTGGTCGGAACGCCGGGCCATAGACCGGCCGATAGGCATAGGCGGGCGGATAGAATGGGCGCGGACCGTAGTAGACCCCAACTCCCCAATGGGGGTAGTAGTAATCGTCGTTCATCGAGCTCCCGATTGCGATGCCGGCTGCGAACCCAATCAGTGCAACCGCAACGGCAGCTTCGGTGCTGACGCCTTCCTTTTCCTTTTCTTTTTCCTTCGTTGTTTCTGTGGTTGTACTCGTCGTCGTGCTTGTTGTGGTGGTCGTGCCCGCCGGCCCTGTTGTTGTGGTGGTCGTTGAAGTTCCCGGGGGCGGCGGCGTGGTGTACACAACCTGCGGATCATATTGCGGCACGTACACGACTTTCGGATCGGCGGGCTTCACTTCAATGTAGACGTTGCCACTTTCCGTCTTGGTGGCTACGGTTTGTTGCGGCGTGGATTTTAGATTGCCTACATCTGAAGCTTCCTTGCGCAATCTCTGCACTGCGTCGAGCACACTCTTCTGATCCGAACTGAATGCGGATCCCACCTGTTTCGTCCAGTCAATCTGCTGGCACATCATGTCCACGACGGTCGGGTACTGCACTAGCGCCCGCATTGCAGGCCCGAACCCGGCTTTTTGCGCCCCGGCATCGAGTTCGTTGCCTTTCAGGGTTTCGTTTTGTAAAAGCCAATTGCCGGCGTCGAGGACCTCCTGTGAATTGATCGATGCCGCGAGGATCTGCCCCAGCAATTGATCGGGGTACAGAGCAACGGGAGCGAGAAGTTCCTCAAGAGCGTCTGGCGTCCACGAGGTTTGGGTCACCGCCGCCTGGGGTGCGGGTGCGACCGGAGGCGCCGGGACTACCGGCGATGCCACGGCTGTCCGGACGGGCGAAACCGATTCCAGTCTCACCACCGGTGCGGGTCCCGTTTCTGATTTGCAGGACTCCACGAGGAACACCCATGCCAGGACAATCGCAATCGCCGAGTGACGCCGGCGTCCTGAACAACTCACCCGCCTTAAATTTCCGTTCATCGCTGCACTTCCTTGAGTGATTCTTGGTGCAAAAATCTCGTATAGCCCATGGTTCAAACAGGCTTTGCCCAGATGTCTCTTCCTGCCGTAGGGGCGGCCCATGACCGCGGAGTTCGTCCAGCAGAATGACCTGCAGATTTACATTACCGTTGGACAATGCATTCCAAACGTTAGGCAGGGTGCCGCACATCGCGTATCCGGTAGATTGTGTATTCTGCAAAACGTAAGGGCACCCGGTGTTGGTCATTTTGAGTCCGCGCTGACCAAAAAACGTAACGCTACCTCAACGCCCTGGCTAAGTACTGCTTTTCGCAATTGCGATCACGTATTCGCGCGGCGGGCACCGCGGAGCGGTGCAGGGAATGTAGCCGGGGGTAAGCGCGAAGCGCGCAACCCCCGGT
>Ga0070675_100003185_pt1 | contig 12422 bp, 7 predicted proteins | sample KBSM43metaG_FD_65343 | JGI IMG/M metagenome (GOLD analysis project Ga0070675, IMG submission 65343) | Miscanthus rhizosphere microbial communities from Kellogg Biological Station, Michigan, USA - KBS M4-3 metaG | ecosystem: Host-associated > Plants > Roots > Rhizosphere > Soil ...
GCGAGGCCGCTGACCGAGGAAGGCGTGCGCCAGGCGCTCGAGCCGGGCTTTATCTCCGCCGCCTACTTCATGCGATTCAAGTTCGACCCGGGTCATTACGCCCTGGCCGGCCGCGATCAGATCGAAGGGCGCAACGTGCTGAAGATCGAGTACTACCCATCGAAGCTATTCGACGAGGGTCGCACGCGCCCCAATAAGGAGCTGCGCAAACGGGACGTCGAGATTCAGACGAAGATGAACAAGAGCGCGCTCGTCACGCTCTGGATCGATCCCGCCGAACACCAGATTCTCAAATACGATTTCAAGAACGTCGATCTCGATTTCCTGCCCGGACGATGGCTCATCCACCTCGAAGGCATGAACGCCGCGATGGAGATGGGACAGCCCTTCCCGTCAGTGTGGCTGCCGCGATCCCTGCGCATCGGAGTTGATGTCACGCTCGCGACGGGCGAAATCGATGGCCGCTACGCCGTGGACTACTACGACTACAAACTCGCGACGGTCGCCACGAAGGTTCGATGAACGCGCTCGCTACGTTCTTCATGACGATCGTCTGTTTCCTGGCGATCCCGTCGTGGGCGCTTGCTCAGGAAACGATTGCCGAGATCAGGGTGCATGGCAATCACACGACTCCCGATGCGGACGTCATCGGTCTGAGCGGGCTCAAGCCAGGCGACCCGGCGACTGACGCCCGCCTCGCCGAGGCCGAGCAGGCCCTCCGCAAGAGCAATCGCTTCGACGACGTCGAGCTCCGCAAACGGTTTCGTTCCATCGACAACCCCGCCGACATTCTCATCATGATCGTCATCGACGAGCGCCCCGGCGTCAGCGCCGACGATCTGACGCCGGGCTTGGGCGCGCGTGTCCGCAGCTCGATGGTGTGGTGGCCGATCTTCAACTACGCCGATGGCTACGGACTCACCTACGGCATCCGGCCGGCGTTCACCGACCCGATTGGCCAGGACAGCAGGCTGTCGTTTCCGTTCTCATGGGGCGGCGAGCGTCGCGCCGGCGTCGAGTTGGAGCGATCGTTCAACGATCAGCGCACGCGCGCCGGCGTCGCGTTCTGGGTCAATCGCCGCGTCAATCCGTTCTTCGACGTCGCCGATGTTCGGCAGCAGGTCCGGTTCGAAGCCGATCACGCCATCGTTCCGTGGATGCGGGTCGGCGGCAGCGCGCGCATCGCGCAGGTCGAGTTTGGCGACAGCGGCGCGCCGACGCGCTACGACGCGCGACACGTCGCCGGAGGCCCGCACGTCACGTTCGACACACGCATCGACCCGCTGTTTCCGCGCAATGCCATTCACACGCGCATCGGCTGGGAGGCTGTCTCGTTCGAAACCGGAAGCGCCGGACGATGGACGACCGACGCGCGTGGCTACGTCGGCATCGGCCCCCGGACCGTCGTCGCGCTGCGCGGACAACTCCAGCGATCGGACGGGCCGCTGCCTGAGGCCGAGCAGTCACTGCTCGGCGGCTGGGACTCGTTGCGTGGCTACCGGACCGGACATCGCGCCGGCGACAGCATGGCGGCGGTCTCGGCAGAAGTGCGCGTCCCGCTCAACTCGCCGCTACGCGTGTCGAAGTTGGGCGTGAAGGCATTCATCGATGCCGGCACGGTGTGGAACGCAGGGACGAGCCTTGGCGATCAACCGTTCGAGCGCGGAATTGGCGGCGGTGTGTTTCTCGGCGCCGCTGTGATGAAGCTGGATCTGGATATCGCGTGGCCCGAAGACGGCAAGCCACGCGTCCATTTCGCGATGGGTGTGAGTTTCTAGGGGCGACGCATGCGTCGCCCCTACGCTGCGCTCGCCTATCGGCCGAGCAATTCTGCGGCGAGCTTTGCGGCTTTATCAGCGGCCGTCTGCGCGTAGATGAAGTTGCGCTCCTTGAGCGCCTTCTCCGCTTCCTCGGTGAATCCCTTGGCCGAGTCGTATTGCTCCCGGCCTCCTCGGGTGAGACCACGGTAGTCCACGCGACTCAGGTCGCCCTTCGCGTTGCGCAGCAACTCGTTGATTCGCTTTTCCGCCTCAGGATCGAGGGGCGCGGACACCGCGCTCAGCACGCGAGGCGCCTCGACTGAAGCCGCCGGCGCAGGCGCCGGAGTGGGCTTCTCCGGTTCGGGCGGCGGCGTGCGCCGGGCGGGCTGCGTGGTCGGCGGTACACGCGGCGGCGGTGCCACCGGCGCTTCAGCAACCGGCGACGACACTAACGGTTCTTCTTCGATCGGCGCGAACACGCGCGACGGCGGCTGCGGTGTGGCCAACGGAGGTCCGTCGGGCACGGTCTCGGCGCGTGCTTTCGCACACCCGCCGGCCAGCGCCGCGGACAAGGCACACATCGCCAGGCTCAGTGCCCAACGCCGGTTCACGATCGACGAACGATGGGAGCACATCGTACGCATCATCTCGTGGTCCGTTAAATCCCGCTCGCTCGCGGGAGCAGGACGCGGAATGTCGTTCCCCGCCCTGGAGTTGACTGTACCTCGACTTCGCCGTCGTGCATCTGAATGATGCGATAAACCATGGAAAGGCCGATGCCGGTCCCCCGTTCCTTGGTCGTGAAGTAGAGGTTGAAAATCTTCGACAGATGCTCGGGGGCGATGCCGACCCCGCTGTCCTGCACCAGTATTTCGACGCGGGCGCGCGACGAAGGGCCGGCCTTCAGGCGCAACGACCCCCCGGTGGGCATCGCCTGACAGGCGTTGATGGCCAGGTTCAGAAACGCCTGGCGCAGCATGGCTGAGTCCCCATTGACCGCCGGTACTGATGGCGGCACATCGACGGTCACCTTCACGTTGTTCTTACTGGCCTCGGTTTCGATGATGGGAAGGATCTCGTCCATCAACGCATGAACCTTTACAGGCTGGAGGCGGAGGTCTTCAGGCCGTGTGAACTTCAGGAAGCCCTGCACGACCTCATCCAGCCGTCGAATTTCGCTTTCTATGATGGAAACGTGCTGGAGCGCGCCCTCGACAGGTGACGGGAGCGCAGTGGCGCGCCCAGGCCCAAGCCCGAGCATTCCGCCCGCCGCCGCAACCGGCTCCGGCTGCACGGCTGTCTGCGTTGCGCGAATCTTCGTCCGCAGCAGCTCGAGGTGAATGATCATCGCGTTCAACGGGTTCTTCACCTCGTGGGCGATGCCGGCGGTCAGGCGACCGAGCGCCACCAGCTTCCGCGAGTAGGCGAGCGTAGACTGCATCCGCGACAGGTGCGCGAGGTTGCGCGAGACGAGCAGCACACCCACGAGCTCGCCGCTCGTGCCGGCGATGGCGTGCGTCATGATCAATTCCTCGTCGGCCGCTTTCACGTCTGCCGCCGCGTGGACACCCGACCCACTCGAGGCGACGGCGATCGGTTCGGTGGGATGACGCTGACTCTGTACCGGACCGCGCGAACGCCGCGTGGCGAGCGTCTCCTCGACGAGCGTACGATACGGATGCCCGTTGGGCAGCAGGCCCTGCAGCGCGCGCCCAATCGCATCGCCGGGGAGCGTCGTCTGCATCGCCGGATTGCTGAAGAGCAACTCACCTGACGGGTTGAACAACGCGACCGCGTCCTCGAGATGTTCAACAGCGGTCTGCAGATTGGCTTTCTGGCCGGCGAGGAGCGACCGGTCCGCGGAGAGCTGCTCGCTGACGGTGTTGAAAAAGTCGCCAAGCTCGCCGAACTCGTCACCCTGCGGCAGATCGAGCCGAACGCCGAACTCACCTTTCCCGAGTCGGGTCAACCCGCTGCGCAAGACGTGAATCGGCCGGAGCAGGAGTTGCGCGAAGACGCCCGCCACGAACACGGCGATCCCGAGGGCCGCCGTCACCGTGAACAGCGCGCCCCAGAACAACTCATCGAGTTCACGGCGCATCAACAAGGTCGAGACGCCGATGCGGATCGAGCCGAACTCTTCGTCGCCACGCTTCAACTGCTCGCGCACTTCGAGCGTGCGCCCGTCGCCGGTGTAGATCTCCTTCAGCTTCGCGTAGGCGTCGGACTCATCGAGCGCCCCGAGGTCGTCCTGCTGCGGGCTCAACTGCCCGACCATCGATCGCAAGTTGGCGATGACGATGATGCCGTTGGTGTCGACGATCGTCGCCGTGGTGATGTTGTCGCTGTAGGCGCTCGACTCGATGATCGATCGCAGTCCGGAATCGTCGCGCAGCTGCGTCCACGGATCGCCGTCGCCGGTCACGACCGCGCCGGCGCGGTGCAGGATGGTCCTCGCCATCAACTGCCCGCGCGAGTAGCTCTCGTGGAGCACCACGTCGGTCAGACGGGCGGCGTACAGAATGCTCAGCGCGACCACCGCCAGGCCGACGATGAGCGTCACGCCGACAATCTGCTTGACCCTGATACTGAAGCGCACGTCGATCTCTTAAGGGGTCACGCTTTCTTCTTCCGACCGCTTGCCGCGGCCGCGCAGTTTATTCAACTTGTTGTGCAGGGTCTTCAAGCTAATCCCGAGGATCTCGGCGGCGCGCGTTTTGTTGTCGCGCGTGTGTTCGAGCGTCATCAGGATCAACCGCGTCTCCGCCTCCTCCACCGTCGTCCCGGGCGTCAACGACAACGTCGGCTTCACGACATCGGGTGAATCGGTGACGAGCGGCGGCAACTGCTTCTGATCGATAAACTCGCCCGAGCTGAGGATGACCGCACGCTCGATCACGTTGCGCAGTTCGCGGACGTTCCCCGGCCAGTTGTACTGCTCGAGGATCCGCATCGCCGCCGGATCGAGCGCCGACACCGTCTTGTTATTGCGGGCGTTGAAGTCGGCGAGGAAGGATTGTACCAGCAGCGGCAGGTCCTCCTTGCGCAGGCGCAGCGGCGGCAGCTCGATGGCGAACACGTTGAGCCGATAGTACAGGTCTTCTCTGAGCTTGCCGTTGCGAACCGCGTCGCCGGGATTGACGTTGGTCGCGGCGATGACACGGACGTCCACCGTCTCCTCGCTGCGTCCGCCGAGCCGCCGGAACTTGCGCTCCTGCAGCACGCGCAGCAGCTTGACCTGCGTGGCCGGCGTCATCTCGGCGATCTCGTCGAGAAACAGCGTGCCGTGATCGGCCAGCTCGAAGCAGCCGGCGCGACGATCGACCGCACCGGTGAACGCGCCCTTCTCGTGACCGAAGATCTCGCTCTCGAGCAGTGTCTCGGGAATCGCCGCGCAGTTGATCGGCACAAACGGCATCTGCCCGCGCGAGCTCAGTTGGTGAATGGTCTGGGCGACGAGCTCCTTGCCCGTGCCCGATTCCCCCCAAATCAACACCGACGCGGAGGTCGGCGCCGCCTGCTCGACGACCTGATAGACCTTCCGCATCTGCGGGCTGCTACCGATCATCTTGCCGAACGTGCCGTGCTCCCGGAGCTGCTTGCGCAGCACCTTGACCTCGCGCAGCGTGTCCTGGCGCTCGACGATCTTGTCGAGGAGGATCTTCAGCCGCTGCGGCTCGATCGGTTTGTTCAAATAGTCGTAGGCGCCTTCTTTAATGGCTTCGACCGCAGTTTCGACGGTTCCCTGTGCGGTCAGAATCACGACGGTGTAATCCCCGCCATCGTCCTTGAGTGCGCGCAGCAGTTCGAGACCACCCATGCGCGGCATCACGAGGTCGGAGATGATGATGTTCGGGCGAAAGACGGTAATGCGTTGAAGCGCCTCTTCTCCGTCGCCCGCGGAGTCGGTCGTAAAGCCCCACGTACGCACTAACTCGGTCAGACCGAGGCGCGTGCTGGGCTCATCCTCGACGATGAGGACGCGTTCCCCTGACGTGCTGGACATGCTCTTCGAATGTTACTCTGTCATATTTACATGGTCTATCCCGATCCGATACCGCCGGCCATCGCAAGCCCAGCCGATTCACAAACAGTAGGCCAAAAGCGCGTGATCGCCGTGGTCGAGGTCGTCCTGTGCTCGAGCTTGCCAACGCAGATCGTAATCGGCCAACTGCTCGCCGCCGCGGGACTGAATCCGAGGACCGGCAGCGGACAGTTGGCGCCGGCGTTCGCGTTCGCGCTGCTGCTGATCGACTCTGTGGTGCTGACCGCGCTCATGGTGGCACTGACGCGCGCGCATCGCGAGAGTCCGCGCACGTTGTGGCTGGGCGATCGACCGATGCTTCGCGAGGTTGGTGTCGGACTGGCACTCGTCCCACTCGTCTTCCTGATGGTCGGACTGCTGTTGACCGGACTGATGCGCCTGCTGCCCGCCCTTCACAACGTCACGGAGAACCCGATCGAGCAGCTCGCAGCGGGTGGTCCACATCAAGCGGCGATGCTGGGATTGATCGCGGTGCTGGCCGGCGGCGTTCGCGAGGAACTGCAGCGGGCGTTTCTGCTCCGTCGTTTCGAGCAGCACCTTGGCGGACCGGTCGTCGGCGTGATCGTGCTGAGCATCGCGTTCGGGCTTGGACATTATCCGCAAGGGTGGGATGCGGTGATTGCGACCGGCGCGCTGGGGGCGGTCTGGGCGATCGTGTATCTGCGGCGCCGGAGCAGCGTGGCGCCGATCGTGAGTCACGCCGGCTTCAATTCGCTCGAGGTGCTGCGGGTTGCTCTGACGGGCTCATGACGAGCGCGACATCAGAGCGCACGCGCAAATCCTGCAGCCACAGGCTCACCGCACCCTGCACACGCGTGGCTGCCGCACGCTGACGCGCTTCTGCTGCCGCTTCCTCGAAGGTGAGCGGCATCCCGTTGCGCGTGAACTCCTCGCGATGCGCTTCGAAATACTTCCGCGCTTCCTCTTCACCCACCTGCGCGAAGCCAAACCTCTGCTGCAGGTAACTGCGGATGCGAAGCGTGTCACGGGCCAGGCCGCGCAGACGATCTTCGTCGAGACCAGTGATCTGCATTATCTGGCCGAGCCGGTCACCGACTCGCGCTTTCATGGCGGCAAGCTGCTGCTCGACGTCGGCGGCCGGAGGCCCGGCCGAGGGAAATCGCGCAACTTCCTTCAGGATCAGCTGCCGATCGATCGCCTGCTGCACCGCCGCGGGCACGGTCGGCGATCTCGCCTCGATGAGACCGAACTCGACGAGCGCCTCCACATCGGTCTGCGTGATGGCTTCAGTCCCGATCCGCGCGAGGACACGGTCGAGAAGCTGCTGGGCATCCGCGGTGCTGTAATTCAAAATGCAAAATGCAAAATGCAAAATGAACAGCCCCCACCCTTTGCCAGCCGCCATTTGCATTTTCAATTTTGCATCTTGCATTACACGCGAAGCCTCAGAAAGGCTGGCCGAGCAGGAAGTGCAATACCCAGCGCCGCTCTGGCGCGCCGGGCACGAACTCCTGCGGATTCAAGTTGAATCCCAGGTCGATGCGCGCCAGGCCGATGCGTTGTGACTTGTAGGCCAGGCCGAATCCGGCGGCCGGACGCAGATCGATGAAGCTGAGATCGCTGGCCAGCGGAAAGACGTTGCCGGCGTCAACGAAGCCGATGCCGTGGAACGCGCCGAACAAGTGCGCGCGCAGCTCGCTGTTCAACACCACCACGCTGTTGCCGCCAGTCGGGAAACCCGTCGTGGAGATCGTGCTCTCGTTGCCGAGGCGATCGAGCGCAAACCCGCGGACGGAGGTATCGCCGCCCGCGAAAAAGCGCTCGCTCGCGGGCAAGCCGTTGATCGTCCCGCCCGTCGGCAAGCCGGGAATCGTCCCGCCACTGATCTCGCGGTTGAACCCGTGTGCCAGTCCGATGCGGGCGCCGAGCGCCAAGACGACTCGCCGCGGGATCGGCAGCTGGTGGTAGTAGTAACTTTGGAGATACGTCTTGATGAAGCCCACCTCCGATCCGATCGCACGTGCGGCCAAATCGGCCGTCGCAATCACTTGTGTGCCGTGCGTGGGATCGAGCGCTTCGCCGGGATCGCGGCTGTCCCGGAAGATCGTGCCGGAGAACTTCGATATCCGCACTTGCGGGAACAGGCGGTCGATGAGCCACGCCTCATCGTCCGCCGAGGCTCTGATATCGAACAGACGTGTGCGCTGGAACGTGTACGCCCCGCTGACGGTGTACAGATCCGACAGACGGTTGCCCACCTGCGCCTGCACGACCTTGCGGGCGAAGTTGAAGCTCGGACGGAATGCCTGCTCGACGATGCCGGTCACGAGAATGTCGGCGGACGTTCGGAACAGGCGCGGCTCCCGGTACGAAGCCAGTGCGCGGTATTCGTGGAATCCGTAGTCGCTTTCGATCGGCTGTGGCGGAGTCAAGACGATGGCATTCGGCTGCGTATCCCTGGTGCGCAGGCTGACGCGCGTGAACAGCGTGATCGTCCGGTTCTTGCCCCAGAGATTGCGCCGCGTCACCTGAATCGATCCACGCGGCGTGGCCTCGAAGCGATCCTCGGCGAGGCCGCCCTCACCGGTTGGCCTCACGAAGTAACCGCCCTCGACGCCTGCCGAGAGGTCGACCGTCGTCGACCGGGACTCTTCGACCTGCACCAGGACGTCGCGACGCGTCTCGCCCGAATGCGCCAGCGCCTCGATCTGCACACGCCGGAATAGCTCGAGCCGGTTGAGATTGATCCGGCTCTTCACCACGTCGGCTTCGCCGTACGGTTCGCCCGGTCGCAGGGAAATCTCGCGCTCGATGGTCTCGGTGCTGATGCGGCGGTTGCCGGAGATGATGATGTGGTCGACGATGATCTGCGGCCCTTCGACGATCGTGAAGCGGACGTCGGCGCGCGTGTCGTTCTCGGCAAACGTCGGCTGCGGCGTGACCACGACGCTCTCAAATCCGCGATCGTGATAGGCCTGCACGATCGCCTCGCGATCGCTGACCACTTCCGTGATCGAGTACACGCGCCCGGGCGCCGTCGCGATGCGCGTGCGGAGCTCCGCGTCGCTCAGCGCCATATTGCCCTGGAAGGTGACCGACCGGACTTCGGTACGCGGGCCCTCGACAATGGCGATGGTGACAGTGACGAGACGATCCGGATTCGCGACGTCTTCCGGTGCGATCACGCTTTCGGTGGCCTTCACCTGCGGGCGCGTGAAGCCGGAGGTCCGATAGAAGCTCTCGATCGCCGCGACACCCATCGCCAGCGTCGCGCGCACGAACGGCTCGCCTTCCTTCAGCCGCACCAGCGGAAGGAGCTGCGGCGTCAGCAACACGAAGTTGCCGGTCAGCGCGACGCCGCGCACGACAAATCGGGGCCCGCGAGCGATGCGAAAGGTGATGACCAATTCACCCGCACTCTCCTGGCGCATATACATCGCGGTCGCATCGCGATAGCCCTGGGTATGTAGGTACGTCTCGATCGCGGTCTGCGAGTCCTCGAGCAGATCCTCGTCAACCGAGGCCTCTCGGCGCACCGGCACCAGTTTGTCCACTTCGCCGCCGGGCAACGGGTCACCCTCGAACACGAGCCGGACCATCGGGCCGAGCTCGAGGTTCAGGAATAAAAACACTGAGCCGTCTTCGGAGATACTCGCGTTCTGGTTGGCGCGGGCCTCGTAGTAACCCCGCGCTCGCATGCGGGTCTCCCACGCCTGCATTTTGCGGCCGATCTCGTTCTCGTCGTAGATGTCCCCGACCTTGATGTCCGGCACCTCGCTGAGTGTGCTGCGCTCGGTCGCATCAACTTGTGTCAACCGGACATCGAGAATCTTCGCGCGCGGACCGGGGTTGACCTCGATGACCAGCGTGGAACGATCCGGATCGTGCGTCGCATCCAGACGTGGCGTCAGCTTCGCCGCCGGGTAGCCGCGGCGTCGATATTCGAGACGCAACATCTCGGTGACTTCGGTGAGACGGGTCGTGCTCGGCGAGTTCCCGAAGCGCTCGGTGATTCGCTGTCGAAGGTCGTCCTCGGGGAGTTCTGTGCGGCCGACGAAGGTGATGCGATCGATCGGATGACGCGGCATGAGCATGTACTTCACACGGACGCCGTTGCCGACGGGCTCGCTCTCAACCCGCACATCCTCGTAACGGCCCAGCGCCATCAGGTGCGCGATCGTCTCGCGCACCGAACGCACCGACAGACGGTCACCGACACGCGTCTCGATCAGCCGCAGCACAGCCGACTCGTTGACAGCGCGGCCCTCCTGATCGAGTTGGATTTCGACGATGGGCTGGCCGGCCTGGGCTTCGGCTGGTCGCGGGCCATTCAGAATGCAGAATACCGAAGACAGCAGGATGAGGATGCCGCGCAGCTGTCTCATCTAGAACGTCTTCCTGATGCGCCAATCGAGGGCGTAGATGCCGTCCTCGTTGCGCCACAGGATCCACGAGAGACGATCGCTTTGATCGAATTCGAGCAGGACGACCTGGTCACGATTCGACGATGTGAGGCTGCGCGAGTAGGTCAGATAGAGGCGATCCGACAGCCGTTTGAGCACCGTCAACCGCATGCCCGGCTCGATGTTGCGCGCCGACTGCGTGTTGGGATCCTGCAGCGACGGGGTGATCTGGAACGTATCGACGCCAAATGTTTCCTCGACGACGCGGCTGACCTCGGATGACACGACACCGGTCAGCGCGCGCGCCGCGCGTTCGCGGAAGAGGCGCGCCTGCGGCGTGGTCTCGTCGAACTGCCGCAACTCGGCGTTGGTGCCTGGCGCCACGTCTCCGAAGATCAGCGCGAGGATCTCGATCTCACCGAGCGGCGGATCCGAATCGAAGCTGAAGTTCGGCGTGCCGGTCAACGGACCGGTGACCCGCAGGGTGATGCGATAGGTTTCCTGCGGCACGCGAATGCGTGTCTCAGCCTCGATGTCGAGAAACGGCTCGATGCGCGTCGGGTTGTTGAAATCCACGGTGCCGCGCGTAATCAAGAAGCGCTTGCCTTCGTAGAGCGCTTCCCCACGAACGATCTCGGCGCTGCCGAGGAGCACGGGGCGTTCGATGGTCCCGCGCAGCTGCAGGTCGGCGTTGGCGACGAGCCGCAGCGTCCGGTTCTGCACCTGCAGCGTGGACGGCGCATTGATCCGGATGTCCAGACGCACCGGCAACGTTTCGGCCGCTGGGGCGGCGGCCGGCGCCAGCGCGGTCTCCCCGGCGAAATCGAACAGGCTCCCGGTGGCGTTGAACGACTGCGCATACACCGCATCTTTGACGGCGACCAGACCGGACAGCACCGCACTCTCACGCGTCCCTTGCAGCGTCAGGTCGGCATCGACGAGCGAACGCATCCCTTCCGGGAACCGCAGCCGCATGTCACGCCCGTTCATCGTCACGTCGAAGCGGCCGGGCAGGTAGCCGTCCTTGTCCACACGTCCGCCGAACTTGATGTCACCGCCACCCAGCCGGCCGGTCAGCCCATCGAGCGTGACGCCGCGCGAGTCGAAGCGAATCGGCCCATCGATGTTCTCCAGCGCATGCGGCAGCGCGAAGTGGCGGATGCGACCGTTTTTCAGCGTCAACGTGCCGCCGGCGATCGGATTGTCGAGTGGCCCCTCGAGCGTCCCCGCCAGCGAGGCCATGCCGGAGCTCCGCAGATCCGAGATGAATCCCTGAAGGACCGCGATGTTCGCATCGCCGTTGGCCCGCATGTTGATCGTCCGATCGTGCAGGTTGGCGACCCCGGCGATGTCAATCTGCGTCTCCTGACCGACGACACGCATGTCGACGACGCGGACGGCGTGGCGATCGAGCGCCAGGCGAATCGGCCGGGCATTGCGCAACGCGTAGTCGAACAAGCGCATATCGAGGCTGTCGACCGTGGCGTCCACCAGCAGATTGTCGATATCACCCACATTGCCGACCACACGTACCGATCCGCTGACGACGGCGGTGGTGAACGGCGAGAGCTGCGGCAGGAACAGACGGACGTACGGATCCAGTGAGGAGTCGAGCACCGTGAACGTGATGTCGGCGTCCTGCTCGGGCATCGAGATCCGGCCCGTGACGGTGACCGAGAGTCGAGGGGAAGCGGCCTCGAGCTGCATCGTCATCAAGCCGTTGTTGACGTTGATGCCGCCGGCGATCTTGCCGATGCCTTCGTCGGCGACGAACACGTCGTTCAACTCACCCTTGACCTCGTAGCGCGGCGCGTCGAACGAGCCGCTGCCCGCGGCGGTGAAGTTCAGCAGCGCGGAAATCGGCTGACCGATTGTCTTGCCGAGCGTGATCGATTCGGCGGCGATGCCGCGCGCGTCGAAGTTGAACGAATAGCTGCCGTCCCAGCCGATGTAAGCGTTGCCGGTGCCGCGGCCGCCACCCTTGAGGATTTGGATGTTCTGTAGCCGCGCGCCTTTGCCCTCGAGTTGCAGCGTACTCGTCGCCGTGTCCACAGGCTCGCCATAGAAGATGGCGTTCGCGATCTCCATTCGCCCCGAGCCCTCGGGCTCGAGGTACTTGCCCTTGACATCGAACGTGCCGCTCAACAGGCCTTCGATGTCGTACTCCTCGATTCCGAACGCCTGACGCAAATCCGCAACTGGCCGGCCCTTGATCTCGATGTGGGCGTTGATCTCTTCCCCCAGGTCCTTACG
>Ga0070675_100003187_pt1 | contig 12421 bp, 12 predicted proteins | sample KBSM43metaG_FD_65343 | JGI IMG/M metagenome (GOLD analysis project Ga0070675, IMG submission 65343) | Miscanthus rhizosphere microbial communities from Kellogg Biological Station, Michigan, USA - KBS M4-3 metaG | ecosystem: Host-associated > Plants > Roots > Rhizosphere > Soil ...
GGATTCGGGTTCTTGACCCGGCACAGGCCTTGTTGGCTTGGGAGTGGCCCTGCGGTCAGACAGCCAGGCGTCAGGAAGAACTGGTCGGCGACCGCGTCATAACCGGGCGTGGGCAACCGCTGGTGATATTCGCGGTCCACCTTCGAATAGAACCCGCCGAACACCCACTGGAAGGGGCCCGACCCCGTCGACGAGAGGCGCAGTTCCTGAGTGAACTGCTTCATGTCGGTCGTATCGACCAGGTTCGACGGTAGCGCGATGCCCGCCGCAGGAAGACCGAAGCTGATGCTGATGGAATCGGTCAATGCGGAAGCATCGCGGCTTACGAGAATGTCTCGCTTCACGAAGCTGCTGACAGAGGTCAACTCCGCTGGACCGAAATCATAGCTCGCGACGAGGTCGGCCAGGAACGTCTTGTCGCGGAATTTCTCGCGGAAGTTCAGGTACTGCTTGCGCTTCCCGATCAGGTCGCCGCCCGTCGTGGTGAACTGATTGTCGAAGAGGATGTAATGATCCTCGCGGTTGAATCCGCCAGCTTCGATCACCTGATAGACGGCGCGCGGCGTGATCTTGAGCTCGGGCGTGGGCTGCAAGAGCAAGGATGCGCGGCCGCCGATGCGCTCGCCGTCGTTGACGTTCTCCTTGTCCAACGGCCCGTTGGCATCGATGAATCCGCCATAGTGCGTGCCGTAGCCGACGATGCGAACCGCAGCGATGTCGCCGAGCGGCACGTTGACCATGCCTTTGGCGCCGTAGCCGACGTCGCCGCCCTTCAGGAAGTTGACGTCTCCTTCGACCGCCGCCTCCGTGCCGTCGACGCTCGGCTGGTTGGTGATGTAGCGGATCGTTCCGCCGACGCTGCCCGCGCCGAACAAGGTGCCCTGCGGACCGCGAAGGGTCTCGACGCGGTTCAGGTCGAACAGATCGATGTCGGGCGTGAACAGGGAAAGCGAAGTGATCGTTTCATCGAGATAGATGCCGACCTGTTCCTTTACGCCCGGTTGGTCGCGGGCGATCTGGCCGGCCGAGACGCCGCGCACGGAAACCTGGCTCTGACCAGGCCCCAGGTTCTGCACCGTGAGACCCGCGACGTTCCGGGCGATGTCCTCGATCGTCTGAGCGTTGGCGCGTCGAATATCTTCTTCCGTCTGCGCATTGATCGAGAAGGGAACGTCCTGAACCCTCGTGGCGCGCTTCGTCGCCGTCACGATGATTTCGTCGCCGCCCGTCTGCGCCACCTGGGGCTGATTGGCGGCCTGAGCCGTGTCCTCCTGGGTCGTCTGTGCAAGCGACTGGGTGGAGAGTGCGACGGCAGCAGTGCCGATCAGCAGATAAGCCGAAGTGCGCATCGTAAAGCCCCCTTTTTTGGCGCGGAGCCGTAATGATTATGCCTAACCTCTGTTATTGGAAGCGGGCGCGAGACGGCGTGACAGCTTTGGCGCTACTGTGTGGCTCGCGGGTTACAGCTGGAAATCGGCGGAAAACGGCAAAATCTCGCGGGGCGGACAGATAGCAGGTGCCCGGCCGCGGTCCGCGAGGAAGCGATGGCGGACGATTTCCGCCTGTTGCTCAAGGCCATAATCCTCGAAGCGCCGCCCCGGCTGCAGCTCATAGCTGTAACGGCAGAACGGGTGCCTCATCAGAGGCAGATAGAAGCGCCCGCGCTTCTGCGTCTGCCAGACATGCGTGAGCTCGTGGATGAAAAGACCCTGCCGGTGGAGCGGCTCCGCGCTGAAATCCTCGGACCAGAGGTCGGAATGGGGGTGGAAGTGAATATTTCCCGTGGGGGCCATGGCGACGCTGCGCGGGTGGAACGGCCACCATTTGCGGCGGATCATCCGCACCCGGGCGTAATCGATCGCCTCGCCGAAGACTGAGCGGGCAAGCTCGATCTCTCCGGAGGTCAATGGACGGGCGTCCTTCTTCACCTTCGCGCGTTTCCTCCCGAAACCCAATGCTCCGTAGCGTCTCCTTATCGTGACGGAAGCCTTGAATGATGGGCGTTCCGCACCACTTGCCGGAGAACGGATGCGGGGCTAGGGCAGGCGCAAATTCAGAACAAAACGGAGGAAGGTTCCATGAGCGAGACAGCCGATCGGGTGAAGAAGATCGTCGTCGAACATCTGGGTGTCGAGCAGGACAAGGTCACCGAGGACGCGAGCTTCATCGACGATCTCGGCGCCGACAGCCTCGACATCGTCGAGCTGGTCATGGCCTTTGAGGAAGAGTTCGGTGTCGAGATCCCGGACGATGCGGCCGAGAAGATCAGCACCGTCAAGGACGCGATCGACTATATCGAGCAGAACAAGGGCTAACGGGTCCGAAACCTGCCGCTGGCAGCGCTTTTTTCTGGCGGCACGAACGGCTTCCCGCAGCCTGTCGGGAGGCCGTTTGTTTTTGATGCTTATCGTGGAGTGAAATGATGCGCCGTGTCGTTGTCACTGGTCTGGGGCTCGTTACGCCGCTTGGCGGCGACGTCGAAACGACCTGGAAGAACATCCTCGCGAGCAAAAGCGGCGCGGGCCCGATCACGCATTTCGACGCCAGCGACCAGAAGTGCCGCATCGCCTGCGAAGTGAAGCCGGCCGACCATGAATATGGCTTCGATCCGTCCAAGCGCGTCGATCACAAGATCCAGCGCCAGGTCGATCCCTTCATCGTCTACGGCATCGATGCCGCCGGCCAGGCGATCGAGGATGCCGGCCTGATCGACATGCCTGAAGAGATGCGGCTTCGGGCCGGCTGCTCGATTGGGTCGGGGATCGGCGGTCTTCCGGGAATCGAAAGCGAAAGCCTCGTCCTGCACGAGAAAGGTCCGGGCCGAGTCAGCCCGCATTTCGTGCACGGCCGCCTGATCAACCTCATCTCCGGGCAGGTTTCGATCAAGTACGGCCTGATGGGCCCGAATCACGCGGTCGTCACCGCTTGCTCCACCGGCGCTCACTCGATCGGCGACGCTGCGCGCATGATCAAGGACGACGATGCGGACATCATGCTCGCGGGCGGTGCCGAGGCCACTATCTGCCCGATAGGCATCGCCGGATTCGCGCAGGCGCGCGCTTTGTCGACCAACTTCAACGATCAGCCCGAAAAGGCGAGCCGTCCTTACGACAAGGACCGTGACGGCTTCGTCATGGGCGAGGGCGCCGGCGTGGTCGTGCTCGAGGAATATGAGCATGCCAAGCGCCGAGGCGCGAAGATCTATGCCGAGGTGGTGGGCTACGGCCTTTCGGGCGATGCGTATCATGTCACCGCGCCGCACCCTGAGGGCTCGGGCGCGTTCCGTTCGATGGCGATGGCGCTCAAGAAGTCCGGCCTCCAGCCGACCGACATCGACTATATCAACGCGCACGGCACCTCGACGCCCCTCGGCGACGAGCTGGAACTCGGCGCGGTTCGGAAGCTGTTCGGAAATGCGATCGGAAGCCTGTCGATGAGCTCGACCAAGTCGGCGATCGGCCATCTGCTCGGGGGCGCCGGGGCTGTCGAGAGCATCTTCTGCATTCTCGCCCTGCGCGATCAAATCGTCCCGCCGACGCTCAATCTCGACAATCCGAGCGAGGGCACGGCCGGCGTCGATCTCGTTCCGCACAAGGCCAAGGAGCGGACCGTTCGCGCCGTTCTGAACAACAGCTTCGGTTTCGGCGGCACCAACGCCAGTCTGATCATGAAGGCTGTGTGAGAAAGGTCGAGTTGGCGGTTGCGGCGATATTCCTCGCCGCATTCGCTTATACGGGCTGGCAATGGTGGGGTCCCGGGCCGCTGGCCAAGCCGGCGACCGTCGAGATCCCCGACGGGGCCACAGTGGGCCAGGCGTCGGAGATCCTCGCCCGTCACGGCGCGATCGATGGCATCGGGCCGGAGTGGTATTATCTGTCGCGCCTTTTCGGCAGCGGCGATCCGATCCAGGCGGGCGAGTTCGAGATTCCGAAAGGGGCCAGCGGCTCCGCGGTGCTGGACCTTCTGCAGCACGGACGGCCTATCCAGCGCCTCATTACCGTGACCGAAGGCATGCCCTCGATCATCATCGGGGAGAAGCTCGCCGCGAATCAGTTCCTGACGGGTCCGACCCCGCCGATCGGGGAGGGGACCGTTCTTCCCGACAGTTACGGATATGAGCGCGGCGAGGCGCGAGCGGCCATCGTTCGGCGCATGCAGGCGGCAATGACCAAGACGCTCGACCAGCTCGTTCCGAAGAATAGCGGGAAATGCCCCGTCAGCTCCCGACAGGACGTCGTGACGCTGGCATCCATTGTCGAGAAAGAGACGGGCAAGGCGTCGGAGCGGCGGATGGTTGCGGGCGTTTACTGCAACCGGCTGCGCATCGGCATGAAGCTCGATGCCGATCCTACGGTCATCTATCCGATCACCAAAGGGAAGCCGATCGGCCGCCGCATCCGCCGGTCAGAGCTGATGGCGCAGACCGGCTACAACACCTACCGCCAGCCGGGATTGCCGCTTGGGCCGATCGCCAATCCGGGGCGCGATAGCATCGCAGCCGTGCTGAATCCTGAGGACACGAAGGCGATCTACTTCGTGGCGGACGGCACCGGCGGCCATGTGTTCGCGGAGACGTTCCAGCAACACCAGGCCAATGTGCAGCGCTGGTATGCGATCCGCCGCCAGCGCGGCGAGATGTAGCTCAGGCGCCCAGCGTCTCGGACCGCACGTAACCCACCAGCCGGTCCCGGCCTGCATAGCCCCAGGCCCAGCCGAGCGTGTCGTCAAGCAAGCTGAACGGATCGTCCGGCTCGAGTTCCGCCAGCTCTTCGGCATCGTCGGCCGGCGCCAGACGAAGCGGCGCGTTGGCTACCACGGTCTTTCCGATCGGCGCGGCATAGTGGGACGCTATGACTTGCCCCGCGAGGGCGACGTCCGCCAAGTCCGGACGATAAGCGTTGATCTTCGGATCGGGCGGGTTCGACCGTCCGGAAAGCGCGAATCCGTCAGCGCTGGTGCGCGAAGGCGGGCTGTTGTCCGATGACTGGTCGATGAGAGGCGGCGACCCGGTCGCTCTCCCGGAGGTTGCGCTTGAACCCTTCAAGAAAATTAGTCCCGTTGCTGGTGCGGACGACGAAAACATTGCGGCGGTCGTCCTGATCTCGTTCACGGCGCAGATAACCGAGCGCGCCCAGGGTGTTCAAGGCGCGGGTAACCACCGGCTTGGATACACCAAGCACTTTCGCAAGACCGCGCACCGTATGTGGCCCCGGCGTCAGGTAAACCAGCATCAGAAGCGCCATCTGGCGGTTCGTGAGGTCTGGCTCGCCAGAACGGACATAGGCAATCAGTGCCCGCATCCAGCCAGCCAGCGATTCGTCGCCCATTGCGGCTCTTCTCCCGTCCGTCGCCTGACCGCGAAGTAAACCGGTAAGTGGCCGAATTGTTGCAGTACCGGTCCGGAACAAAAAAGGAAAATTCCCGGGAACCAAGCCGGAATTGGTAATTACGCCCTAGCGTAACGGTCTGACAGAACGGCAAAAACGGCCCTCAGGCCAAGCGCTTCGCCGCCCTTGGGCCGGCCCGGTTTTCCTTTGTCACGCCATGCATAGGTATCGAAATGGGCCCAGGGCGTGTCCTTGGGCACGAAACGCTTCAGGAACATGGCCGCGACCACCGCTCCGGCCATCGGAGATCCAGCCGCATTCGCCAGATCGGCGATGTCGCTTTTGAGCATCTCGTCATAGGCATCCCAGATCGGCATCCGCCACACCGGGTCGGCCGAGTCCTTGCCTGCCGTCATCAGTTCATCTGCAATGCCATCGTCATTCGAGAACAACGCCGGCAGGTCCGGCCCAAGCGCGATGCGGGCCGCGCCGGTCAGGGTCGCGAAGTCGACGATGAGCTCGGGATCGGCTTCTCCAGCCTTGGTGAGGGCATCAGCGAGGATCAGTCGGCCCTCCGCGTCCGTATTGTCGATCTCGACATGCAGGCCCTGGCGCGACTTCACGATGTCGCCCGGCCGAAGGGCATTGCCGGAAATCGCATTCTCGACGGCTGGAATCAACAGGTGAAGGCGGACCGGCAGGCGATCGCCGGCAATGAGGGTGGCCAGGGCCAGCGCATGCGCAGCGCCGCCCATGTCCTTCTTCATCAGCCGCATTCCGCTCGCCGGCTTGATGTCGAGCCCGCCGCTATCGAAGCAGACACCCTTGCCGACGACTGCGACGCGCGGATTTTTGGGATTGCCCCATTCGAGCTCGATAAGCCGGGGCGCATGTTCCTTGGAGGCTGCGCGCCCCACCGCCGCAATGAGGGGGTAGCCCTCTTCGAGATCCTTGCCCGACGTCACTCGGACCTCAGCCCCGATCCGCTTGGCCTGCTCGCGGACCGCCTGCTCGAGTTCGGCCGGGCCGAGGTCGCCTGCAGGCGTGTTCACCAGGTCGCGGACGAGGGTTACGGCCTCGGCCTCGCGTATGACGCCCTCGATCCTCGCCGGCTCGCCCGTCACAAGCACCCGCGGACCTCGATCAGGCTCTTCTGATTTCCTCGACCGATAGGCATCGAAGCGATGCTGGGCGAGGAGCCAGCCGATCGCCGCCGGCCCGGCTTCTCCCTCGGCCAATTTGTACGTACCTTCGGGCAGACTCTCTCCGAGCTTCGCAAGGCACCACGGAGACAAGTCGCGCGCATCCGCAACGGCCGAAACAACTTCGAATTCCTCAGCCTTGCGAGGAAGGATCACGAAAGCGAAGCCGGACTTTCCATCGAACCGGTGGGCCTTGAGCAGGGCCCTGTCTTCGGCCGGGCGGGTTTTCGCCCAGTCTTCGAAGTTTTTCTTGTCGACGAGGTGGATCGGATGGGCTTTCTGGCCGCGGTCGGCGGCGAGCAGGGTAGCGAGGTAAGTCATCGCCAGATGCTTAGCGGCATGCTCGATTGGGTGAAATGGCTGTAAGGAGCGTTCAGCGGCCGAATGTGTTAACCGAAAAGTAGCCATGACAAGCCAGCTTCACGCCATGTCACTGCGGGCCCAGCTCGACTTGGAACCCCAAAAGGGGGAACGGCGCACGTCGAAGCGGCGCAGGCTGCGCGTCGAGGCGGAGGGAGCGACCGCCTCAACGGGGGAAACCAAGGTCACGATTCATGACCTCTCGGAAGAGGGTCTGTTGGTCGAAAGCCCCGTTCCTCTTTCGCAGGGCGAAGTGCTGGAGGTCGATATTCCTGGGGCCGGCACCGTCCAGGCGGAAGTCACGTGGAGCAGCAGCGGCCGATTCTTCGGCTGCCGGTTCCATGAGCCCATCTCCACGGGCTCGGTCAGCGCGGCATTGTTGCGCAACCCCTCACAGAGGCTGGCGTCGGCCAGTTTCGAGACCGTCGAAAAGGCCCGCATCGAACTCGAAGCTTTGTCCTTCGCGATCAAGCGGATGACGCGAGTGGTCGACAAGGCCATCGATCAGCTGACCAAGAAGCACTAGCCTTCGGGCTAGAACAATTACCCGCGCAGCGCGCCTCCGTTGCGGCCGCAAATGCGGTCGATGCTGGACCACGGCACATATCCTGCCGCTCGCTCGGGCAGACCTCGGGCGACCGTGCTAGGCGGGAACGCCGTAGAGGTCGTGCTCGTCGCTATCCTCGACACGGGCGGCAACAACGTCACCCGGCGACAGGTGGCCGGCGTCGCGCAGGTGCGCCTCGCCGTCGATCTCGGGAGCATCGGCCTTGGTGCGGCCGGTGGCACCGCCGGTCTCGGCATCCACGCGGTCGATCAGCACGTCCAGCGTCCGGCCGACCTTGGCGCGAAGCTTTTCGGCGGAGATGCGCGCGGAAAGCGCCATGACGCGTTCGTACCGCTCCTGCTTCACCTCATCCGGCACATGGTCGGGGAGGGCATTCGCGGCCGCGCCCTGCACCGGCTCGAACTTGAAGGCGCCGACGCGGTCGAGCTGCGCTTCCTCAAGCCAGTTCAGCAGGTACTGGAAATCCTCTTCAGTTTCGCCGGGGAAGCCGACGACGAAGGACGAGCGGACGGCGATGTCAGGCACGATCGATCGCCAGCCCTTCAGCCGTTCGAGCACCTTGGCCTCGTTCGCCGGCCGCTTCATCGAGCGAAGCACTTTCGGGCTCGCATGCTGGAACGGAATGTCGAGGTAGGGGAGGACCAGCCCCTCGGCCATCAGCGGAATGACCTGGTCGACGTGCGGATAGGGGTAGACGTAGTGCAGCCGCACCCAAGCACCCAGCTTGCCGAGCTCGCGGGCGAGGTCGGTCATGTGCGCTCGGACTTCCTCGCCCTTCCAAGTGCGCGGCTGGTGCCGGATGTCGACGCCGTAGGCCGACGTGTCCTGGCTGATCACCAGCAGTTCCTTCGTGCCCGCTTCAACCAACTTTTCGGCTTCGCGCAGGACCGCGTCGGGACGGCGGCTGGCAAGATCGCCGCGGATGCTCGGAATGATGCAGAAGCTGCAGCGGTGATTGCAGCCCTCGGAAATCTTCAGGTAGCTGTAGTGCCGCGGAGTGAGCTTCAGGCCCGCTTCGGGCACCAGGTCGAGAAAAGGGGACGCGGCCGGCGGAGCCGCATCGTGCACCGCCGATACGACTTCCTCATATTGCTGCGGACCGGTGACCGCGAGGACGTCGGGGAAACGCTGGCGAATAATGTCCGCTTCATTGCCCATGCAGCCGGTAACGACGACGCGGCCGTTCTCGGCGATGGCCTCGCCGATCGCTTCCAGGCTCTCTTCCTTGGCGGAATCGAGGAAACCGCAGGTGTTCACCAGCACGACGTCCGCGCCCGCATAATCGGGGGACATCTGGTATCCGTCGGCGCGCAGCTTGGTGATGATACGCTCGCTGTCGACCAAAGCCTTGGGACAGCCAAGCGACACCAGGCCCACGCGCGGGGGTCGAGGCAGAGTTGTCGTCTTCATCGGGAAGCCGCGCCCAATATAGGAAGTTTTGGGCGAAATCGAGGCCCTAAGCCGCAACCTTCCGCGAGGTCAGTTCCACGGTCCAGGCGGTTCGGCAGAATTCGAAGGCGAGGGTCGCGACATGGGCTCGCTGCACCTCTTCAGCCGGAACGGTTCCGCCCTGGCCGTCCGGCAGGTCGAAGCAGTCGCAGGCGTCGGGCACCAGGATCATGTCCCAGCCCATGTTGGCGCCCGTCCGGACCGTCGTCGACACACACATGTCCGTTGCGATGCCGAATGTGACTACATGCTTGGCACCTAGGCGCTTGAGGCGGAGATCGAGATCGGTGCCGATAAAGGCGGAATTGACGCTCTTGCTGACAAGCTGCTCGCCGGGCCTTGGCTCGAAACCGGGTCGGAACGCATTTCCCGGAGTGCCTGGAGCCAGCGAGGAGCCCTGCTGAACGGAATCATGACGGACGTGAATGATGGGCCGGCCCGCGGCGCGCCAAGTTGCGAGCAAGGCCAGCCCGTTCGCATCCACTTCGTCGTTCCACCGCTGCGGCCAGGGCGGTCTGTCGAATGCCTGCTGCATGTCGATGGGCAGGAGGACAGCCCGGTCGAGATCGATTGTCATGGTGATCCGTTACTCCCGCCGGTGACCTCATGCTCACAAAAAGTGCGGGTCGTCCCATAAGTGGAAGGCCCGATCAGCTTGGCTGGCAATGGGTCAAAGTGCCGTCTAAGACGCGCCAGCCATCCCCTCAGGAGTGAATGATGCGCATTGCGATGATCGGCACCGGCTATGTGGGACTCGTCTCCGGCGCGTGCCTTGCAGACTTCGGTCACGAAGTCAGCTGCATCGACAAGGATGCGAGCAAGATCGACGCACTGAAGAACGGCATCATGCCGATTTGGGAACCGGGTCTCGAGGCGCTGGTGAAAGCCAATGCCGAACGCGGCCGCCTGAGCTTCACGACCGATCTCGCTGAGGGCGTCGAGGGCGCGGAAGCCGTCTTCATCGCGGTCGGAACGCCCGCCCGGCGCGGAGACGGTCACGCCGACCTCACCTACGTGTTCGATGCGGTCCGCGAGCTTGCCCGTGTACTGAAGGGCCCGGTCGTGGTCGTCACCAAGTCGACCGTCCCGGTGGGCACCGGAGACCGCATCACGGAGCTGCTGAATGAAGAGGGCGCTCCGTCGGGCACGTCTGTAGCGTCCAATCCCGAATTCCTGCGCGAAGGCGCCGCCATCCGCGACTTCAAGATTCCCGACCGAATCGTCGTCGGCGCGGAGGATGAACTGGCCCGCGAAGTTCTTCGTGAAATTTACCGGCCGCTCTTCCTCAATCAGGCGCCTATCCTGTTCACCGGCCGCCGCACGGCCGAGCTCATCAAATATGCGGCGAACGCCTTTCTCGCGATGAAGATCAGCTTCATCAACGAGATGGCGAACCTGTGCGAGGCGGTGGACGCCGACGTTCAGGACGTTGCGCGGGGCATCGGCCTCGACAATCGCATCGGCCCGAAGTTCCTCCATGCTGGCCCCGGCTATGGCGGAAGCTGCTTCCCCAAGGACACGCTTGCCCTGTTGCAGACGGCCAACGAAGCAGGCGTCGAACAGCGCATCGTGAAGACAGTTGTCGAGGTCAACGACGACCGCAAGGTGAGCATGGCCGACCGGGTTGCCAAGGCACTCGGTGGGAGCGTGGAAGGCAAGCGGGTCGCTCTGCTCGGCCTCGCGTTCAAGCCGAACACTGACGACATGCGTGACGCGCCGTCGCTGCCGCTGGTGAAAAGCCTGGTGGAGCAGGGAGCGAGCATTTCTGCCTACGATCCCGTCGCGACTGAGAATGCGCGCAAGCTGCTTCCGGGCATCGAGTTCGCCAATAACGCTTACGCCGCTGCAATGGACGCTGATGCCCTGGTCGTCGTTACCGAGTGGGACGAGTTCCGCGGCCTCGACCTCGACCGGTTCGCCTCGACCATGCGCGGCAAGCTGATCGTCGACCTCCGCAACGTCTACAATCGGGCGGAGGCCGAGGAGGCCGGTTTCGATTATGTCGGGCTTGGCCGTGGACGTATCGGCGGCGGGCCCCGCCTCAAGCTGGTTAAAAACGGCCCGGAAGCGGCCGCACGCTAAGAAATTATCCAAGAAAAGTTTTATGTCGAACGAACGTATTGTTGTCGTCGGGCTCGGCTATGTCGGCCTGCCACTGGCGGTCGCCTTGGCCCGCAAATTCGAAGTCATCGGCCTCGACCGTGATCGCGAACGCATCACGGAACTGCGAGAGGGTAAGGATCGAACGCGGGAGGTGAGCGAAGAGGAGCTTAAGGCTTCATCGCTGCGTCTCACGGATCGTCCTGATGAATGCGGGGGAGGCGACGTCTACATCGTCACCGTCCCTACGCCCGTCGATGCGCAGAACCGTCCGGACCTCGGCGCCGTCATTTCTGCCACGGGCACGATCGCAGGCCTGATCGATCCGCAGCGCCGCCCGACGGTCATCTACGAGAGCACCGTCTATCCCGGCGTCACTGAAGACCTGTGCGGGCCAGAGATCGAGCGGCTGACCGGCCTCAAGCGCGGCCGCGATTTCCGCCTGGGCTATAGTCCCGAGCGCATCAATCCTGGCGACTGCGAGCACACGGTCGATCGCATCACAAAGGTCATCGCAGGGGAGGACGCCGAGGTCGTCGAGCAGCTCGCCGAGATCTACGGATCGGTGACCAATGCGGGGGTGTTCCGCGCGGCTTCGATCAAGGCTGCGGAGGCGGCCAAGGCCATCGAAAACGCTCAACGCGACATCAACATCGCCTTCATGAACGAGGTGACGCAGATCTTCTCGCGCATCGGCGTGTCCATGTGGGATGTGCTTGCCGCCGCCGGCACAAAGTGGAACTTCCTGAAGTTCGAGCCGGGGCTCGTCGGCGGGCACTGCATCGGTGTCGACCCCTATTATCTCAGCCATCTCGCCCAGCAGCACGGCCACGACCCGCAGGTGATCCTCGCCGGGCGAGGCACGAACGACGGCATGGGGCGCTGGATCGCCGACACATTGCACGAGCGGCGCGGTGCTAAAGCGGGCAATGCGCTCGTGCTCGGCGTGACCTTCAAGGAGAATGTGCCGGACCTCCGGAACAGCCGTGCCTTCGACGTCGTGAAGCGGCTGAAGTGGCTCGGCTATTCGGTCGATGTGGCCGATCCGCTGGCGGACCCCGCTGAGCTTCGGCAGGAGCAGGGCCTGGAACTGACGCAGCCCGAGGGGAAGCGGTACGATCTCGTCATTGGGGCCGTGCCGCACAGCGATTATCGCGATCTGCCCGACGATCAGCTGGAAGGCTTGCTCAACCCGGGCGCGACGCTCGCCGACATCAAGGGGATGTGGCGCGATCGCTCGCTCGATCCTTCGATCGACCGCTGGACGCTCTAGGCCTGCATGCGAGGCGCCATGCCTCGCATCCATCTACGACCAGAAGGTGTCGGGCCCCTGCACATGCCAGGCGGTGGTAAGGCTGGTGAAGGCGTTGGCGTCATTGCTGACGAAACTTCCGTTGGCCTGGGCAAGCCAATTG
>Ga0070675_100003188_pt1 | contig 12419 bp, 11 predicted proteins | sample KBSM43metaG_FD_65343 | JGI IMG/M metagenome (GOLD analysis project Ga0070675, IMG submission 65343) | Miscanthus rhizosphere microbial communities from Kellogg Biological Station, Michigan, USA - KBS M4-3 metaG | ecosystem: Host-associated > Plants > Roots > Rhizosphere > Soil ...
CAACCCGGGGCTAATGTCCTTGCAGCCCTTCCGGGCTGCTGGTTTGCACGCCGGAGGCGTGAAGGAAATTAGCCCCCGGTGAGCGAAGCGTAGCGAGCCACCGGGGGTTGGTGAATCCTGAATAAACGCACGCCGGAGGCGTGCGAGGAGAATTGGTGGTTCAGCACCAGCCCCGGCCAGAAGGGGCAGGCCACGACATCCAAAGACTTCGCGAAGCATCCGAAGAGTCGTGAGGCGGGTGGTGGTTCAAGGATTCGTTGATCTTGAGCCACCACCCCGTCTCCGGCCATAGGGTCGCTAACGCGTCTTTTTCTTAGTGCCGGAGACACCCCTCCTGGCCAGGAGGGCAATTAACCCGAATAAGCTTCACTAGCAGTAAATGGCTTTTCCGGCCGGCGCCTCTTCGCCCGCTTTGTTCAGCAGCCGGCGTGCGACTGCCGCCGGTTCTTCCGCGCCAAGACGACCCATCGGAGTGTTCACCATGTCTGTCAGGATTTTCTGTGGGCGGGCAATAAAATAACCGACAGCAGGATTTGCAGCGGCAGATGCCTTTATCAATTTTTCCGCCTCGTTTTTCAATCTCACGTAATGCGGCCAGATGCGCGGTGGGTTCTCGACTGCACTCGAAGATATCAGCAGCACGCGCCGCGTCACAGGCAGGAAGGCCGCAAGGGGCGTTTCAATCATCGCAAGGCCTTTTGCCAGATAGGACGCGATGCGCGACTGAAAGGCCTCTTCATCAAGCATGGGCTGTAGCGGGGGAGCAGCACTTAAGAGCAGCATATCGAGCCTGCCCGTGCGTGCCGCAAGCGCCGCACAAAACGCCGGGCTGCTGATATCCCCCTGCTCCATCCTCACGCGGCCGGGCAAACCCTCCGCCGCGGCAACAACCTCGGTCGCCTTATCCCGGCTTTGCGAATAGGTGCCGGTAACGAGGGCACCCTGGGCCGCAAGGTCAAGCGCGAAGGCAGCGCCGAGACCGCGACTCGCGCCCGTGACTAGCACTGTTTTTCCAGCAAAAGGTCCTTCATAGGACGCCGGCGCAACGGGCGCGTCCATAGCGGGGCGGACCAGCGCGGTAATTTTCCCTTCCGCAAAGCCCAGAGAGAAACGAGTGTGAAGCATGCTGAAGCGGTCGTCATATTTCACGGCGCTCACCGAGAGGCGCGCCGGCAATTGAAGCGGGCCTGTAATGTCGAAGCGGAAGCTGGACAGGGCCGCCGCCTCCCCAGGCAATTCCATGCCCGCGGCATAGCTTGCGGCCATGGCGGCGATGGCCGCCGCATCGTGGCGAAGCCCCAGCGCATTACGCAACTCCTGAAAGGCGGATCGTGATGGTGCATAAATACCCGAGAATGACAGGCCTGGGGAGATGTCCTCAGCCGCCAGTTTGCGCGCGGCTGACAACGGAAAAACGGGATTTGCTGGCAGCACAGCTATATCAGGGTTGCCGTCCCGATATGTCAGGCGAAGCTGCAACACCGCATTGCCACCATCGGACAAGTGTGTCTCTCCAGCATTACCCTCGTGGTCGTAATCGATATCGACAAACATCCCCCCACGAAAATCGACCTGTACGGAGGCAATCGTCTTGCCTGCTGGCACCGGCGCCTTCGCAAGACATGCAAGGAAACCCAGCGCTCCGAAAACCACGCGCTGGCCATAGGGCGATTGACGGGCGTAGCTGTCGGACAAATGAAGCGGGTTCACATCGCCGGAGGCGGCGCTGAACAATCCCATCAGCGCTTCTGAAAAGCGAATTTTCACGGTTTGAGCATAACTTTGAGAAAAGGGAGGTTAGGTATCCCCTCCATAAAGGAGGGGTCGCTGAGCCCCTTGATAAAAATGCAGCGTTACCTTAGTACGTCGTTTCGTAATTAAGATCACGTATTCGCGCGGCGGCACCGCGGAGCGGTGCGGGGAACGTAGCCGGGGGTTGAGCGAGCATAGCGAGCGATACCCCAGTCATCGTTACCGCGAGTTTCCTCGCACGCCTGCGGCGTGCGAGGATTTGGCGATCTCCCACCCCGGGGGTTGCGCACTTCGCGCTTACCCCCGGCTACATTCCCTGCACCGCTCCGCGGTGCTCTGACGTCCCCACGCCGCGCAGATGGCGCCGCGGCTGCCCCTCCTTAAGGGGGGATATTTGCCTCGACTGTCAGCAGCCATAATTCAAACTCACTCAACACCAGATTTTGCTACACGCTGCCTTAGCTTAACCCGCTCTTTTTCGTTCGGATCTTTAGAAAAGACCCTTAATATAATCGTCGATGCGTTTTCATCTAACCCTTATGGGAGGATGAGCAACGCTTGGCGGATAGTAATTTCAGGCGAGATGGCCGCCTACCGATGTTGCATAGACCTGGTCCATGTGTCTGCGAGAACTTTCTGACGAAATTCACTTCTGCTTAACAAACTAGTGGGTAGTCGTTCCTCTGAATTGTCTGGGTAACTCTCTAACTGTTGTAAACCAGAGAACCAGTTAACTTGGTGATCGGACGCCCCCCCGGACGTGGGGGCTAAGCGCAGCAAATTCCTTGGGCGAAAGAACCTCAAGCGAAACTGGGTCTTCCATGATCACGATGATGCAGAGAACACCATACAGTCGCCTGAGGGTCCTAGTCAGCGCCAGCGTCGCAGCGCTTGGATTCCTATTGATCCTCGGCTACGTTTCAATCGGTCATCGCGCCGTCAAATTCATTTACGACAATGACTTTCTTAGCAGCCGGATGATGTCCGGCAAGTCAACGACGCCGCTCCGCGCTTATGCGGACTCCATGGACGACAAAGTCCTGAAGCTGGCCGTTGTCCTCGTCGTGCTCGCCATCGCGCTTCTGCTCAGCCGGAACCTGTTAGGTGTCGCGCTGTTGTTGATCTCCATTCTTGTAACTTCGGTCGGGGCCTTTCTCTTGCTGGACATTTTCCCCCCGCTTGCCAGCGCGCTTCACTTCAACTTGATTCCTTACTATCAATACCGGTTAGAGAATGTCGGCGACCCTGAACTAGTGTTTCGTGGAAAGCCTTTGACTCATTCCGAGAGCCCCAACTTCCGCGGCTGGGCTTACTCGCCCTCCTATGGTATCGAGGAGCGGGGCGAGACAGTGACGATCGATACCGATGAGGCCGGGTTCAGGAACAAGTCCGGCTTGCGCTCTGCGGATGTTGTCATTCTCGGCAGTTCGTTCCCCTGGTATGGGAGCAATCTGGACGATACCTACGCAAAAAGGCTCGAGCGCCATCTGGGCGGTATGACGACCTTGAACCTTGGGTTGGGCGGATATGGTCCATTCGAATTCGTAAAGGTGTTTCAGCGCTACGGCCTTCCGAAGAAGCCTCAATTTGCGATCTTTACGTTTCATACCGGTGATGTAGACACTTATCTGCGACAGTACATAACAGGTGAGGAGCATCCACGAGTCACAAACCTGAAAACCGTCTTTTTCGGAAGTTTTTGGTCTCGATGGAGGTTAGCTGCTGGACAGGTTTCGCAAATTGCAGGTAACGCTTTCTGGACTCCCCTGCAGACCGGGTTGAAAAGGGCCATGAGCACCAGCTCGATTCATCCGGACGTTGCTGTGCTTCGTTTACCCGGCAACAGGACCGAGCGCATTGTCTTTTTGACTCGGCATACAGGACGATCAACGGAAGAATCACTCAATTCCCCGACCTGGCAGCTATTCGAGAAGATCCTTATCGACTTCAGGGACCTGTGTGAGCGGAATCAGGTTATTCCGATACTGGCATACATTCCCTGGAGTACTGAAGTGTATGCAGAATATTCCACGCTCGATAGTGGCGCTAACTGGCTGGAAGCGCGGGAGTCGATGATCGCGACCGGCGAAATGGACGAAAAGGCAGCTCGCGCCGTTGCCTCGAGAGCTGGAATCGGACTGGTGAGTTTTCTGCCGCCATTCAAGGATGCGGCGCGCCAGGGCAAGCTCGTCTACCGCCGGCTCGACGACCACTGGAACTCCGAGGGCGCGGAGATTGCTGCAGAAGTTACCGCGCAGGCGTTGCGGCATCCCCTTCAGAACGTCGATCCTTTTCTGTCAACAGCCGGGTTTAGTCTCAAAGAGCCTGTCCATGCCTTGATTGATGATCCATCAGGGACCCGATGACGACACAGACGCTATTCATACTCCTCAGTGTTCTCCTGATATCTTGTGCGAGCCGCTTTGTACCGGCCGTCAAGCCAAGGCAATGGATTCTCCTGGCGGTCAGCTACTTCGCGTATTCGAGTCTGGCCGGTTATGGTTTTCTTGCGCTGCTCATTGCCAGTTCATTGATGAACTATTTCTGGGGCTCCCTTTTGCGGAAGCGACCGGCAGCTGCGTTACTTTGCGCAGGAATTGCATCGAATGTCCTGCTGCTTGCATTTTTCAAATACCTGCCACCGCTTGCCCGAATGTGGCCGGCCCCTTTCTCCGAACTGGACTTCGTTCAAAGGATCGTCCTGCCTCTTGGCGTTTCCTTTTGGACGTTTCAGGCGATCAGCTATCTGTTCGATACGTATCTCGAAGAGGAAATGGACCCTTCACTCGTCGAGTTTTGCTTATACATGGCTTTCTGGCCAACCGTTGTGTCGGGTCCCGTGTGCCGGCTGACCCGGATGCTGCCACAGTTCCGCAGTCTTCCCGCCTCAGTTCGAGAAGACTATTCGGCTGGGGCCGTCCGTCTGATCCAGGGTCTGTTCATGAGATTCGTCCTGGCAGAATTGCTCGCTACGGGCGTCTCTCAAGGGGGCGGCGTTGCCGCAGGTTTCGACTCGAGCGGCATACAAAGGAGCGCGCTTGACGTTTGGGCTCTCGCAATCGGCTTCGGATTTCAGCTGTTTTTTGACTTTGCGGGTTATTCAAACATCGTTATCGGAGCGGCCCGCATGGTTGGCATCCGGCTGGAGGAAAACTTCAATCGACCGTATCTGTCGACTACCCCGGCCCTGTTTTGGGCACGCTGGCATATGTCGCTCTCTTTTTGGATTCGAGATTACGTGTATACGCCTCTGGCAACTCTGCGGCGCGACCAATGGTGGCGGTACGCGGCGTTGGCGATTTCGATGGTCATATTTGGTTTCTGGCATGATGCCAAACTGACAATGCTTCTTTGGGGAACCTATCAGGGACTGATGCTGGTGGGGCATCGCCTCGGGCAGCAGCTCTCGCGTCGAATTCCCTTCAATCTACCGAATCCTCTCGCAACATTCCTGTCGTGGGGGGCGACCTTCGCCCTCATGTCCCTGGGTTGGGTGCTCTTTCGCGCAAACGATCTGACCCAGGCTTCTCGCTTGCTGGCTTCGGTTATGTCTCCGAGTGCGTATCGGTTGAGCCGGATCACCTTGCATCCCGACTATTACTTCCTGGTTGGTTTGATGGTAGCTGGGTACTTTGGATACGTTGGCCTTACCCGACTCGTGGAGTTGTGGACAGAGTTTTACCAGCGGGAACTGCTAAACCGAGCGCCATCCGGGACCAGTCTTGGCGGCATCGCTTTGCGGACGTCAAACGCGGTTGCGATCCGTAAATGGTGGGTGCTCGCACCAGTGTTGACGTTGATGTTGGTCTCGGCGGGCCTGGGTCTTTTCGGAAAGGGTTCAAGCACCGCTCCTTTTATTTATATGCTGTTCTGACTCGAGCGAAGAACGCAAAACAGGGATGGTTTTACGATGATGAGCGACGTCTTGATCCAGCTGTTCGCTGAAGTACTTCATCTTGATCCTTCAGGACTCAACGAAGACTCGTCTCCGGACAACGTGAAAAAGTGGGATAGTCTTGCCGCGATGGACCTCGTGGCCGCTATCGAAGAGAAATTCAACGTCCAGCTTTCAACTAAAGAAATCATGAAGATGTACACGATCGGCCGTGCCCGGAAAACCTTGCAGGGTAAAGGGGTCGCCGTATGACCCCGGCGGATGCGAAGCAAAGCTGGCGGCCATACAAAGCGCAGCAGGAGCAGGATCAAAATGCTGTGTTCGACATCCGCATTGCGATTGCCGGCAGCATGACGATTGAACCCCTGGAGGCTTATCTCGGCGCGCATCTACTACAACGAAAATTCAAGCCCACTTTCACCATAGGTCCATTCAATCAGGTCAGGCAGATTTGCAGCGACTATCGCGCAACCTTGGGAGTCGATAACCTGAATGTGATCGTCTTGCTGTGGCGTATCGAGGACATGTTTCCTGAAATGCTGACCCGTTGCCTCGAATCCCCCGCCGCTGTTGGTGATCTTCTCGCCGAATTAAAGGGACTGGTTGGCGCGGTCGCCGAACTGCGGAGGTCCTTCCACGGTACGCTTATCGTCTCGACACCGCCTTATCCGTCGATGCCTGGATTCGAACTCCTCGATATCGGACAAGCGTCGCTGGGAATGACGCTATTCAACACGATCTTGCAGTTTTGGACTCGCGAAGTTGCCCAATTGGAACGTGTACGCATCTTCGACCTCCATGGCCTTCTGCTAAGGGCCGGACTGTCGCACGCTCAGGACGTGCGGAAGTGGATGCTTTATCGCCAGCCTTACACCGAGAACTTCTGGTTCGATGTCGGCAACATGCTCGCGCGAATGATCGCCGCCGAGAAGGTCAGCCCCAAAAAATGTGTCGTGTTGGATCTGGATAACACGCTTTGGGGAGGGATCGTCGGTGAGGACAGGCTGGAGGGTATCCAGCTGGGAGACGATTTTCCCGGTAAAGCCTACCGCGATTTCCAACGCCATCTTCTTCACTTGAAGAACAAGGGGATTCTCCTCGCTGTTGCTTCCAAAAATAATCCGGAGGACGCGTACGAGGTCTTTGACAAACACGATGCGATGATTCTTTCACGTAAGGACATCGCGGTTTTCGAGGTCCATTGGGAATCCAAAGTTGAGAGCATCAAACGAATCGCAAAGAAGCTGAACATCGGCATCGATTCACTCGTGTTTGTGGACGACAATCCGAAAGAAATCGGTGAAGTCAGTGAACGCCTCCCCGACGTTTCGTGCGTGCTCGTGCCCGAGGAACTGGCCGATCTCCCAGGCCTGCTCGCCGAAACAGATTTTTTTGATATCGCCGAAGTCACCGACGAAGATCGCCGCCGCACCGAAATGATGGCGGCTGATAATCTTCGGCAGCAGACGCAGGAGGCGATGTCCGAAGAGGAGTTTCGAAAATCTCTCAAACTGAAGATCGAAGTCTTCGAGATAGAAAAGCACCATCTCTCGCGAGTCACGCAGCTGATCAATAAATCGAACCAGTTCAACCTCACGACAATCCGGAGGACGCAGGATGAGGTTGAGACCCTGGCGAACTCAGGCAGTGCGATGGTGCTGGGGATGGACATTCAAGACAAATACGGTGATTACGGTCTGGTCGGAGTCGCCATTCTCCAGAAGGAGTCACGCATCTGCATCATTGACACGCTGTTGATGAGCTGCAGAGTGCTGGGCCGCGGGGCCGAAGAGACTTTTATCGCGAAACTTGCAGAAGCAGCCCACAAGCTGGGCTGCGACGAATTGCGCGGAAATTACATACCCACTGCTAAGAACGCGATGGTCAAGGATCTTTACCATCGTTTCCAATTCACACGGCTTGACCAGTCCGACGAGTGGACGATAAAGATCAAGGACGTGCCTCGCGCGCCGCAACACATCGACGCGACTCTCTCCACACGAGCGGAGTCCAGCGCAAGACGGTCGGCGTGACAGCCGGATCCTAAGGCAGAGCTATTTCGGTTTGCCCCTTAGCCAGGTACAGCTGTCCAAGTTGTGCCTTAATGGCGGTTGCGGGACCTTCTCCCAAAGTTCCGAATCTCCCGTATATGTTTTAGCCCCGCCGAGACCGAACGCTGAGGAGCGTGGCTCTTCAGTCCTTCAGTCGACGGAAGACTCTTCGTTCTTGCTGCGGCGCAGACTTCCTCCAAGCAGGACGGCGAAGACGGAGACAGCGGCGTTAGCGGCGAGTGGTCGAATTAAGGGGTACCCTCGCGCGTCAGCGACACTGAGGAGCAAACCGACAACCAGGATGTTCAGAAGAAGAACCGAAGCCGCAAACAGAAGCACGAGATCGCGATGAAAACGCACATTGAGCTTGGGCCCGAGAGACTTCGTCGGATCGATTCCGACGTCGACCCGGGCAACGATCCAGCCAATGAGCATCTTAATGAGGAAAGGCAACGCAACTTGAACCCAGACCAGAAAGGCCCAAATTCCGACCGGGTGACGCGGCTGGATTTCGACCCCGGCCATGTTTCCCCTGAAAAACGAAGCGAAGAAGAGTGGGTTGTTCATCACGGCGAAAATCGTCCAGATCGCCCAACCGATCAGCATAGCCCGCGCTGCAATCCGCTTGTGCGAGCGAACCTCTTTGAACACGCTGACGGGAATAGCTTTCAGTACCTGTCGCCAGTACCACATCCTGCTGCCCTTCCGAAGATACTCTTCGGCAAGGTCGCCAAGGACCGCTTCCTGATTCGGGCCACATCCGAAGTGCTTCCATATCCACGTTGCGATTGCGGGAGGTCTTCTCGCGGTCATGCTTTCTCTCCTTTCAGATCAGGCAATCCTTTCCACAAGTTCATCAGGGATCGGCGCGCCTCACGAACTTCACGCAGCCCGGCTCCGGTAATTCGAAAGTAGCGCTTGGCCCGGCCGCCACGCTCCGGGGTGGCCTCGCCGAGACTTGAACTCACGAGCCCGCGTTCCTGAAGACGTTCCAGCGTCGCATATACACTTGCGATGACGACTTCGCGGCCTGTCTGCTGTTCGAGCTCCGTCGCAATGGTCACTCCGTAGGCATCGTGCCCCAAACGCATGAGCGCGAGTAGCGACATCAGCTCAAAATTCCCCAGGTATTCACCCTTTCGCATTTCTTCAAGATACAGAAGAAATGCGCGAGTGGCAACGTTCGAATGGAACTTCACAGTTGATTGTCGCGGTTAGCGGGGCGAGGACGTGTTCTTCGGGGGCCATTCCGGCCAAACATTGCCCGATGTAGCTTCGATCGGGACGGGACCCTGCAGCGAGAAACCCGGGACGCGACCTGCCGGAGGAGGCGGTGGTGCCGGTTGGTGGTCCGCAGTGGTGACGCACCGCATCTCGTTCCAGCCGACGTGAGCCGTGACGTGTTTGTAGAACGTTGGGACTTCGCCGTCGGCCCAGTCTTCGTGAAGGATGTTGAACCGCAGCGTGTCGCCCTCGATGACGAAGTCGTCGAGAGCCGCCATCGTGTACGGGTTGTCACAGGTGCCGCACACCATCCCGCGAAGTTTGCTGCCGACTTTCTTGATGATGAAGAACTGTTTGGGCGCACCGACACCGAATCCGAACCAAACCCCGATCACATCCTTCTCCGTCAACGCGGACTTCCATGGTCCGGGCTGTATGTAGGGCAGGCCATCTGCGCCATCCGGGTTCCGTCGAGAAGGGTTCGCCGGCACCGGCGGCGCCTTCGGGAGAACAGACACCATCGCTGGTATCGGATCCGGTCCCCGCGGATCCTTAATCAGCACGCGCTCGAACCTGCTGCCGCTGGGAGCGCCGCTTGTGCCGGTCACGATCAGTCGGCCCTTGTTTAACTGGTCGAACTTCGCCGTAGCCCTGTCCTTGTACGCCGTACTGCCGTCCGCCTTCACATGGGTAACCTCGAACGTGATTCCGTCCGCGCCGAATGTGCCATCGACGAATGCCAGTGTTGTCGCGTCGGCGCAATAGGTGCAGTACACGCCCCTCACTGTTGCACCGCGAATCGAGAATTCGTAGGTATGGGGCTCGCCGCTGTCCGTTCTCCAGCCGCCGCGATAATCGTCGGCATTCTGGGCTTTGGCCACTGGCGCTAACGCCAGCAGGGCGACCAGCAGCAGGATCCCTTTCATGGCAGCAACAACATACTTGGAACACCTAACGAGGGGGAATTTGAAATTGGACGAATCCTGCATCTCAAACCCGAAATTGCAAAATCTTGGAGTGGACCGGCTGCTGAGGCTTGCCAGGTCCAATTTGAGATTTTGCAATTTCGGGTTTGAGATGCAGGATTCGTCCAATTTCAAATTCCACTCGTCCTGTCTTGGTGAGCCAACTATCTTGCTACCTTTCATGGCTACTTTGCTGCCGGTGGTGGCGTTACGCGCTGGCCCTCGCGGAGGAGCGCGTGGTGCATGCGCTGTTTGAAGCGCCAACCCTTGGATGTTTTGACGTACGTGTCCTCATAATACCCGTCGTATTCGATCTTGTTGGGATCCCCGCCTAAACCGATCATGAGCATGTCGACCGTGCCCGATGCCCCTTCGGCCGTGGGCGTGATGATGTGGTTCACATAGAGGTGACGGACGCCCTGCACGATCCACCCGACGTTCTTGCAACCGCGCGATCCACCACCGGACACCTCGGCGAGCCGCTCGCGCCCCTGGATCGGAGCTCCAGGCTTGCCGTTGAACGATGGAATGAACGCACCGTCGGGAGTGAACAGGTCCGCATAGTCGTAACCATTGTTCGAGCAGGTGTCGATCGCCCGCGCGTACTTCGCCACGAGCTGCTGAATCTCAATATAGTCGAGCGCTGTCAACTCGCGGGGCGCAGACGCCGAAGGCGATTGAGCGCACGCCGCGCGGGAGGTAACCGTGCAGAGGGCGATTAGGACGACGAATGCAATGCGCTTCAACATTGGGCAATCCTTTCGAGAGGCTTCAGGTCGATATTTCAAGGAGTCGGCCGGCAGTATACTGCGATTCCGCGGGTTCAGGGACCTTGACCGAACTCGCTCGAGCCAGAAGCCGGAGGCGATCGATCGCCCCTCCTGGCCAGGAGGGGTGGACGCGACATCAAGAAAAATATCGCGAAGCTCCATTGTTGGAGCGGACGGGGTGGTGGTTCAACTTCAAAAAATCTTTTGATCTTGAACAACTACCCCACTTCTGGCCAAAAGGTCGCTAATTTTTTCTTAATGCCAGAGACACCCCGGCCTGCCTGCTCTCCTCGCACGCCTCCGGCGTGCGTTTCTCCAGGATTCACCAACCCCCGGTGGCTCGCTACGCTTCGCTCACCGGGGGCTAATTTCCTCCACGCCTCCGGCGTGCAAACAGCAGCCCGAAAGGGCTGCGCGGACATTAGCCGGCGTCGACGCTGAAGAGAGTGACCGTTCGCGGCAAAGTGATCAACGCTGCACCGGAGTCGAAAGTGACGACAATCCGCTTCGCCTCAACGATGGCCAATGGTCCGGTCCCTGTCGCCACTCTTCAACCGGACGGATCTTTCGAGTTCGCAGATATTTTTGTTGGCATGTATCGAACGGGAGTTATCGATGCGAGGGGAGGCGGCGCAAGCACATCGCCAAACATCTTCGTGATTCGTGACGATGTCTCCGGCCTCACGATCGATCTGCACAACAATCCATTTCCGGAATTCGATGGTGTCCGTCCGGAGCGCACAGCCTTTACTGACGGCAAAGCTACTGAAATGACCGGCGTGATTACTTACAAACTCACGCGGATCGGAGAGTCGGATTCTGCCTACTTTCGAATGAGCGTGAAAGATCCCTCGACCGGCGTCGTAACTCCATGGGCCGTCTTCGTCGAACACGACTGGCAAGTCCCGAAAATCATCGTGGGGGAAACCTTAACGGTGCCGGGTGTTCCCAGTACAGACGGGACAAACCGGTTCAGCGCCCACACCTTCTGAGAACGATTACATTTGCGCCGGTGACACCGGCCGTATTGCCGGACGTTTCTCCTGCAAAACAATCCAAAGGTTCTCACGAATATCCGGAGGGAGAATGCTCTCCAGGTACTCGAGGGCAGTCCCCTTCAAGTACGCGTCGTCGGTGTGTAAAGCCTGAAAAGCCACTTGCAGTGGTTCTTTGGGTAGACAGAGCGACAACAATCGGAAAATGTGCTCAAGTCGTATATCTGTGGTTGTGCTCCACGATTCGCTGGATGTTGAATCACCAATGTCGTCATAGCGATCGAGCACTCGAGGAGCGTCAGATAGACGTTGCGCGATCGCGATTTCCTTCCGAGTTACGGTGTAAACGCTTTCAGTGTGAGGACGTAGCGTGCTATCGATGCCACAAATCCTTGCCAGAGCACGCGCACAGCTGAATCTCACCTCAAAGCGAGCGTCAGCAAGTCCACGCATGAGGCCTTCGACAGATCGTTCCGACGGACAAGCCACAAGAACACGGGGAATCCTGCGGCGCACCGCGAAATCTTCGTCGGCATTCAGCAGCGCGTCAGTCAACTGACCAATGGTTGATGCGGCGGTCGCACGCAGGGCCTTCACCGCATCTTCACTCAAATCATCTCGTGCGAGCAGGCGTATTGCGGGCGCAACCTGGATGGGATCAAGAAACTGGCGGCTCCTCAGGGCGGCACGAACCACACCGGTGTCTTCCGCCTGGAGGTCCATGATTCGCTTCACCGACTCGGTTTCACTCTGACCGGCGATGGGAG
>Ga0070675_100003190_pt1 | contig 12419 bp, 12 predicted proteins | sample KBSM43metaG_FD_65343 | JGI IMG/M metagenome (GOLD analysis project Ga0070675, IMG submission 65343) | Miscanthus rhizosphere microbial communities from Kellogg Biological Station, Michigan, USA - KBS M4-3 metaG | ecosystem: Host-associated > Plants > Roots > Rhizosphere > Soil ...
CTCTACGTGTATACGCTGGACGGTACTGCGACGAACCCGACGCCGGCGGCGGCGCAATAGGCTTGACTCGGAATAGAACTATAAGAGAGAAGAATTTGAAAATGGAAAGTCCGGGGAACTCAAATCCGAAATTGCAAAATCTCAAATTGGACCGTCTATTTGTAACCGGTCAGCGAGTCCAATTTAAGATCTTGTAATTTCGGATTTAAGTTGTCGGACTTTCCAATTTCAAATTCTTCTCTCTTACGGTTCGAACTGACGTCTCCCTCTACCGGTTGATCTTGACGATCCCGACTTTGTTCACGCCACTCGACGCGATAAACAAATCCTTACCATCGCGCGATACATCGATGTGGCGCAGAACGCCGCCGCCTGAGGGAACCGGCGCGGTCTGGAATCCATTAGTCTTCGGATCGAAACGCACGATCGTGTTCGGCTGCACATTCGATTCGCTGTACCAGATCATCCCGTCCGGCGTTGCAGCAATCCCGTAAGGCTGCGATCGCGGACCGCCTGGCGAAGCCCACTCCTCCACCTTCCCCGTTGCAGGATCCAGCCGCCCGAGAAATCCACGGGCATAGTCGGCGTAGTAGACGCGATCGTCGGGAGCGATGGCGATCCGGCGCGGACGCGCACCGGCGTCGGGCAAGGCGTACTCTTTGATCTCGAATGTAGCCGGGTTGACGCTCGCGAGCTTGTTCGAATTGAACTCGCAATAAAACAAAATCCCTTTCGAATTGATGCGCAATCCGTAGGGCCGGGAGTTCGGCGTGGGCGACGCCTTCAGCGTAACCCCTCCCGTTGCAGGATCGAGTTTCCCAATGAAGTTACCCTGCTGCACCGTGAACCAGAGAGTGCCTTTAGTATCGAACAACGGGGTGTGGGGATCACGGGCGGTGGGATCCGGCATCGGATACTCCGTGACGGCGCCTGTTTTGGGGTTCAGCTTACCAATGTAGCCTTTCGAATTAGCTGTGAACCAGATGTTGCCGTCCTTGTCTTCGGTAAGACCATGCGGCCCGGAGTCTGCCGTCTTGAGCGTCCACTCCTGAATTTCACCGCTCTTCAGATCGAGGCGTCCGAGCTTGTTCGCGTACTGCGCGGTGTACCACAGCGAGCCATCGGCGGCAGCGAGAGGATCATGCGGATGGGAATCCTTTGTGGGAGTGTCCCATTCCGTTATCGTGACGTTGGCCTTGTCGGCCGCAGTCACAAGACCAACTGCAAGCGCAACGGCAACGAGCGCCAGCACAGTTTTTCTTGTCATCGCGTTCACCTCCAGGGAAACACTATAATCCGACTCTCTCCATGGCGCACATCCGGTCGCTACTGAAGCAGACATCGACAGCCTGTTCGACATTCGAACCAGCGTGCTCGAAAACCACCAGTCCCGCGCAGTCTCGCTCGCGTCGGCGTCACACCCGGCAGCGTTGCGCAAATGCTGCATTCTTCCTCTCGCGCCTGGGTCGCATCCGAGAGAAAACAGGATGTTGCCTTTTCAATGGCTGACGCTTCCGACGCGACGGTCTTTGCAATGTTTGTACGCCCTGCTTTTGAAGGCCGGGGCCTCGGGCGAATTCTGATGAAGAGAGCGGAAGAATGGCTTTTTGAACAAGGCTGCGTCGAAATCTGGCTGCTTACAGATGCCAACCGCGACGTTCGAGCCAACGGCTTCTACCGGCATCTTGGTTGGGATGACGCCGGAATCCAGCAGGACGGACAGGTCAAGTTTACGAAGACGCGTCCTACGGATTCGGCGTGAGATGAGTCGTCAGTAATCCAATCCGTCCGGCGCCTGCGCCGCGTGCGGCATCGATGAGGTGCGCCACGTCGTTGAAGAGTATTGCGTCGTCTGCCTGCACAAAAAGCGTTCGATCGGCGCGAGTGCTGAAGATCTCACGCAATCGCGGAGCCAGCGAGACGAAGTTCAGCATCTCCTGATTGAGAGAGATCGCACCGTTTCCATCCAGACTCAGGATGAGACTCGGCACGGGCGCGCTTACCTCAGACGGTGCCTGGTGCGGAATACTCGCATCAATGCCTGCGGCGTCAGCGGAGTGATTACCATGAAGATCACAAGCAGCACGAGCAGGACGTCGATTAGCGGAGTGATGTTGATGTCGGATTTGATTCTCATGCACGCCTCCGGAATGGAGTAGACACCGGGGCGAAGAGATTGTTCCGATGGAGTGAGTTTGAAATCCGAGAGTCCTGCATTGGATATTCGAGATTGGAGGTCGCAGATTGGACTGTCCGATTTGAGCTTTCCAACCTCGAATCTCCAATGGAGGAATCTCCGATCTTAGACGCCGCGTTCGCTACTGCACGGTTCCGAAGAACAATCCGTCGGGTGTCGCGGGCGCGGTGAATTGTTTCACCACCTTCAGCGTGTCGGGATCCAGCACACTGACCTGTCCCGAATATCCGGTGATATAGACCCTGCCGTTGAATGGGCTGACTTGAATACCGCCGGTTCCCGTCCCGAGATTGTCTGAAGACGTCGCAACGACCTTCTTCGTTGCGACGTCCACTTTCCACACGCGGATGCCGCCCGGTGTCGCGCCGCGCGGAGCATTGCCCATGTTATAGACAGCCTTGCCGTCCGGGCTGAATCGGGCAACGAATGGCGAGCCTTCCAGTTCGACATCAAAGTCGAGCTGATAGTCCGACGTTCTGTAGAACGCCATCTTTCGAGTGTTCCCGATGTTCGTCACGAACCACTTATCGTCCGGGCTTACCGTCATCCGCTGGTTTCCACCGCCCGTGCTGACCTTCGTGATGAGTTGCCGCCCGGGGATATCCAGCACGGAGACCGTCGCCGCGCTGACATTGCTGGTAAACATCTTCTTTTCGTCTTTGGTCATTGCGAAGAAGTGCGTCGTGTTCGATCCGGTCGGAATTGTTCCCACGATCTTCTTTTCCTTCGGATCCACAACCAGAATGGATTCCTTCAGTTCGGCAGTGATGTAGAGCATTCCGCTCCGCCCTTCTTCAGGAAAATGCGGTCGCTTGAAGTCTCCGGTATCCAGGGAAGAAACAATCTGGCAGTCCGAAGTACGGATGAAATGGAGCATGTGCTCGTCAGGGCCGGGCTGTCCGACATTTGCGGGACTGTAGACCGGAACATAGAGCGTCTTGCCGTCGCGCGAGAAGGCCGCTTCGTGAGGCGCAGGCGCCATCGTCGCCTTGCAGATTTCCTGATCGGTCTCGGCATCGTACAGCGTGATCCCTGGAAGGCCTTTGCTGACCACAACCATCAAGTGCTTACGTTGTGTGGGGGTTGATTGAGGCGGTGGCGCCGCCAGAGTCATCATGGCTGCGACCAACAGAACGGCCAGTGCGGTCACGCGAGAGTTCTTCGACATCATCGTGCTCCTGTTTCAAAGCTCCCGCGGAAGGCATCACCGCCGCGAGGCGTGCAGCACGATTAGATAGCACACGCCCCGGCCAGAAAGTAAGATTGGAAAAGAAGATTTTGAAATTGGAAAGTCCTGCAGTGGAAATCCAAAAGTCGAAACCTTAAATTGGACGGTAAGCCGTCACGCGGCTCGTCCAACCTAAGGTTTCGACTTTTGGATTTCCACTGCAGGACTTTCCAATTTCAAAATTCTTCTTTTCCAATCTTACTTTGCTCGGGCGCCCCAGGTGGTCCAGATGAAGTCGATCACGGCCTGAGTTTCCTGTTGAGAAAGTCGCGCCCCGTACGCCACATCCTGAGGTACCCGGCTCGCCACAGTTTCCTTGTTCGGCCACTGACGGTTCTTGACGACTTCGTCACTATGGCAGGCCACACACGCTCGGTAGAAAACGTCTTTTCCAGTGCCGTTTGCTCCTGCATCGGCTTGCGGTTGTTGTCCCTGTTCGGGCGGTTGCTGCGGAGGGGGTGGCGGCGCCTGGGGATCCTGTTGCTGAGACTGCACGGGGCCACGACCCCGCAATCCTCCTCCTCCCCTTCGACCTCCACGTGCGGGAGCTACAGGTAAAGGTTCCGGAGCAGGTGCCCGCAGGCCGGCAGTTTCTTCAGGAGGTTCGGCAACGACAGGGTTTATCGGGGGTCTGGCCTCGCGGCTCCAGGCAATCAGTTCTTCGATGGATACAGGTTCTACTTCGGAACTCGAGGAGATCTGCCGTCCCATTGCCAGCTTCTGAACTTCTGTCCCGAACTGAACCTCAACTTCGCCTTCAAGAACGGCGACCCTGGTGCCTTGTTCGAGAGACTGGACGAGAAATACCGTTCCCATGACCGATACTGTCGTGTCTATCGTTTGCACGTACAAATGATGCCCGGCGCGTTGTTTCGCTGCGCGCACGACAATGCTGCCGCTATTCAGGCGAATCCGCGAACCGCCTTCTGCCGGCTCAAATACAATCTGAGACTGCGGGCGCATTTCCACCTGTGACCCATCCTCGAGGCGCATCACCACAGTTTTGAATCCGCCGGAATGGATAGTGCGCCCTGCCGCGATCGTCTCACCGGCCGTGTACGTGGAGTCGCCTGCCACTTCGACGGTTGTGGAGAAAGAGTCCGGGGTTATGAAGTTGCGAGCGAGGGGAAGCGAGATCGCGGCAACAACGGCCGCAGCCACTGCCGCAAGTACCCATCGAGGCCGGCGAGATGCGACTTCTACTGAAATCTCCGCGGGGTACGGGGCGTGCTGTCGCAGATGGAACTGCCGGAGATATATTTCGAAGTCCTTATCCTGCTCGTCCATGCCGTCTCCTCTCGGTTACCTGAAACTGCTCGCGCAGCTTTGACAATCCATATCGGTAGCGGGATGCCGCCGTATTGGGCGGTATTTCCAGCGCTGTGGCAACCTCTTCAAAACTCATCTGGGCCCAAACATGCAGGATGATCACTTCCCTCTGTTGGTCCGGTAGCCCTCTTAGCGCGGACTGAAGTTCGAGCGCGGTGGACTCGAGTCCGGGAGGGCTGTTCAACCAGCCCTCATCCAGGTCCACTTCTGGAGAGCGATCGCGAATCTTGTTCAGCGATGCGTTCCGAACAGCCCTGTACAGGTATGAAACGGGTGCGCCGCTGATTGCGAGGTCGCCGCGGAGCAACCGCTCAAAGACCTGATGGAGAACGTCTTCCGCCGTTGCGAACGACGTGACGAACGAGCACGCATACGCAAGCAGACCTCGGGCGTGCTGTTCATAGAGCTGTCGAACGGAATCCCGGTCGAGCCGGTTAGTCATATGCCTTTCGCGTCAATTCCGCCTCGCAGGAGAAGACACATCAAATGCCTGGATTTGTCTACCAGAATGAAGTCGAGCCAAAGATTCTGGGATTCCACACGTTTGGAGGGCTCAGCCTGCCTAAAGTTCCATTGGTGCCAGGGAAGAAACGGGGTTAAGTTGTTTGGATCGAGGGCCACAAAGAATGGAAATGAGAGCCGAGCATGCCGTCAGAATCGATCCGCTGACCCCATCCCCCGTCGAAGGTGCTGAAAGCACGGGGCTGGAGTTTGGCTTCCTTACCGACCTGACCCTGAAGACTGTTTATTCCGACACGAACTGTTCGACAGAACGGGTTGCCGAGAAGCTCAAACTGCCCATGTCGGTAATAGAGCCGATCCTGCAACATCTCTATCGGGAAAAACTGCTCGAGATCCGTGGGGCAATAGGATTTGAGAACCATCGATATTCGCTCCTGGACCGCGGCTGGGATCGAGTTCACAGGATGCTCGAACAGAGCGGGTATATCGGACCGGCACCTGTCTCGCTCAGCGCATATAGCACAATGATTGCGAACCAGCAGGCGCAATCCCCTCCTGTCAGTCCGGATATGGTTCGCCGAGCCCTGAGCCACCTGGTTCTGCCCGAATCAACGATTCAAACGCTGGGCGTCGTCGCCAATTCGAGGCGCAGCATTCTGATCTCGGGACCCGCAGGGACGGGCAAAACATCCATTGCGAAGGCTCTGCATACAGCTCAGGAAGGCGAGATCTGGATCCCCTACGCAATCGAAGTTGACGGTCAGATCATCAAGATCTTCGACTCCCACACCCACAAGCCTGTCGATCCGCAGCCGACCAGGCGTCATGACCAGCGCTGGGTCAAGATCGAGCGGCCGGTGATTGTCGTGGGCGGAGAACTTACGATTGAGGCGACGGACCTGACTTACAGCAAAGGCAACCGCTACTACGACGCGCCTTTCCAGATGAAGTCCAATTGCGGCACGCTCGTGATCGACGACTTCGGCCGGCAACGCGTCGATCCTCATGAATTGCTGAACCGGTGGATTATTCCACTCGAGGGCCACGTGGACTACCTGACGTTCCACACCGGCAAGAAGATTCAGGTTCCTTTCGAGCAGACGCTCGTGATCGCGACTAACCTCGAACCCAAGGATCTAGCCGATCCCGCGTTCCTGCGCCGTATGGGCTACCGTCTGCGCGTCGATTTGCCGACGCGCTCGGCATACGCGGAGATCTTCCGAAGCTACGTCGAGAGAAAGAGACTCGTTTATCGCCCGGAAGTCGTGGACCTTCTTTTGGATTTATACGACAGAAACCATATGCCGCTTCGCAGTTGCGAACCCCGGGACCTCGTCGAGCGATGTCTGGATATCTGCCGGTACGAGGACAGGCTTCTGGAGGTGACTCCGGAACTGATGCGCATCGCCTGGAATAACTACTTCGGCAGTCATTAGTAAGGACAAATCTATTGACAGAAGCACCTCCAAATGAAAACTGAACGCGAGTCCGGGACAAGCATCTCAGGACGCTTTATCGGCGAATTCGAAAGTGCAGTAGCGTAGCCCAAAACGTTGCCCAGACTCTTCGAATCCGCCGACAGCATTTGTGTGCGTCGGTCAAGGGATAAAGCTGGCTGAATGAAATTTGAAAAGACCAGGCTGAACGAAGTCTTCGAAGTCCGGCTCGAACCGATCTCAGACGAGCGCGGCTTCTTTGCGCGTTCCTGGTGTCAGAATGAGTTCGAGAATCACAACCTGAATCCCCGACTGGTTCAATGCAATGTCTCGTCCAGTCCTCGAAGAGAAACGCTCCGCGCGCTGCATTATCAGACTGCACCCTTCCCTGAGACGAAGATCGTCCGCTGCACAAAAGGATCCATGTTCGTGGTTGCTGTCGATCTGCGCCCGCACTCGTCCACGTTCAAAGACTGGACCGGTGTGTTGTTGAGTGCCTCAAATCAAAAGATGCTCTACGTTCCTGAAGGGTGTGCCCGGGGATTTTTAAGTCTCGAGGACGAAACGGAAGTCTTCTACCAGGTGTCGGAGTTCTACCGTCCGGAATTGACTCGCGGAGTACGCTGGAACGATCCCACTTTGGTGATGTGGCCGGACGAGGGGAATGTCATCTCGGCGAGAGACGACGCATTCCCCGATTTCAACTGACTCTTGAGTTGTCCAACGGATTGGCTGACTGATGCGCGTGCTGAGGGAAATCGAAGAACTGAGTCTGCAGGAAGCTGGAAGCCAACTGCATCTGCTCGCAGCCGAGTTGTACCCAATCTGCAGGAGTATTAGCGGAGACGGACTCCGCGCAACCCTCGCCGCAATTCAAAAACGAATTCCTCTGCAAATCGTCGAAATTCCCACCGGAACCGCCGTCTTCGACTGGATCGTCCCCAAAGAATGGAACATTCGCGATGCCTACATCCGGCGGCCCGGAGGGTCACGACTGGTGGACTTTCAGGCCTGTAATCTTCACGTCCTGAACTACAGCGCGCCTGTTCATGCCACCCTTCCGCTCAGCGAGTTAAGACCGCACTTGTTTACTCTGCCCGACCGCCCGGACTGGATTCCGTATCGCACGTCCTACTACGAACGGAAATGGGGATTCTGCCTATCGCATAACCAGATGCTGAGTCTCGAAGACGGAGATTACGAAGTCTGCATCGATTCTTCCCTTGAAGACGGTTGGCTCACGTACGGCGAGTGCCTGTTACCTGGCCTGTCCACAAATGAAATCGTATTCGAACGTGAACTGAAGCAACTCGCGCCGAATCTGATTTTCACGCATTACCGCGACGACGCGCATCAGGATCATCGACTCATATCCGAACCGACCTGGAACACATTCCGGGATCACCTGATTCTGGAGTACGAGATTCCCAAATATGACGGAGATCTCGGCCAGCCGAGCGTGTTTATTCCGCTTGAAATGGAACTCTCCCGAAAAAAAGTCCGCTCGATCATGGACACCTTCCAATCGCAGCGGGACAAGCATTGGTTTGAGGCGACAACATTTTTCTCACTCATGCGGCTGAGAGGAATTGAATGCAGGGCTGCCGGTGGTCATGCCGAAGCATTCTATTGTCGCAAGCTGGTGCTATGACCACAGGTCAAAAATTCGTTGACGGTGCTGCGGCCAGACTGCTCGAGGCCCTGAAATCGCGTTCGAGCAAGGAGGAGCGATTCCGCCGGCTAACGGAAACTAACGGCGATAGCGACTTGAAGAAACGCTCGGTCAGAGGGTTCACAACCTCGCTGGTCGGCGAAGGAATAGATTTCGTTCTGCGTGTGGGATCGATGAGCATCCTCGCACGGATGTTGCTGCCAGAGTATTTCGGGCTGCTCACCATGGTTATGGTGGTCACCGCGGTGGTAGATCGACTGAAGGATCTTGGCCTGACGGTCGTCACGATCCAACGGAAAACAATTACGCACGAGGAAGTCAGCACGCTGTTCTGGATCAATGCAGCCGGTGGGTTGGCGATGGCTCTCATTGTGGCCGCCTGTGCCTATCCGCTCGCGCTGTTCTACCGGGAACCGCGACTCATTCCAATCACGCTGGCAATGGCGACAACGTTTATCTGGACCAGCCTCACTGTTCAGCATTCCGCATTGCTGAACCGGCAGATGAAATACGCGCATTTGGCGGCCATCCAGATTTCCACCAACGCTCTCAGCCTGGCGGTTGCCATCGTTCTGGCATGGGCCGGCGCCGGCTACTGGGCGTTGATAGCTCGAGAAGCCTTACGAACACTCTTCATCGCCGCGGGCGTATGGATGTGCTTTCCCTGGGTCCCCAGTCTTCCCTCTCGTAAGGCTCGGATTACGTCCATGCTCAGCTTTGGAGGGGACCTCACGGTCTTCAACCTTATCTACTTCGTCAGTTCGGGTGTGGACAAAATTCTCATCGGACGATTGTTTGGCGCCGCTTCGCTGGGAATGTACAGACAGAGTTCGCAGCTTGCTGCGCTCCCTGCCAGCCAACTGATGTACCCGGTCAACAATGTCGCACAGTCTGTCCTGAGTCGGCTGCAGTCGGATCCTGAAAGATATCGCCGTTCGTATTCAAAACTGCTGACCGCCCTGTGCGCCATCGTGATGCCGCTGATGTTGTTCCTCGCAGTCTTTGCGAGAGAAACCATATTTGTTGTGCTTGGAGAAAAATGGCTCCCCGCAACAAACATCCTCTGGATAATGGCAATGACTTCATTCATTGAGCCAGCCATATCTACAGTGGGCGCGGTTCTCTTGACTTCCGGGAAATCGAGGAGATACCTGATCACCGGCGCCACGTCATCGCTCGTCATCGTTGCCTCGTTCGTTGCAGGAATTCCCTGGGGCGCCGAAGGGGTTGCCTTCGGTCACCTCGTGGCAACATATCTGTCTCTCGTTCCGTTTCTTTGGTGGAGTTTCAGGGACACCCCGATCACGCTTCGGCTTTTCGCAGCCGCCGTTTCCAGGCCACTCATAGCAAGCGTTCTGACGGGCGCACTTCTGTATAACCTCAAAGCCACTGCAATATTCGACAGGGCTTTACCCATGCTCCTGTTCGGAGCGGCGCTTATGGTCCCCCTCTATTTCAGTTTCTGGCTGCTCATTCCTGGTGGGCGTTCAGCAATGACAGCCGTATGGAAAGACCTGATGTCAGCCTTCCGCGAATCCAAGGGAGCCTCATGACAAGTTCGACTGGCTCGGCTGCTGGCGCAATCCGAGGGACGTTGATCGAAATCAGAAAGCTCGACTGATTGCTGCAGTGACGCGGTCGCGCGAGAACTCTCTGTCCTCGCATAGGAATCGAATGATGCCATCGCGATCCGGAGCCCTGAACTCGATGGAATAATCGTCGGTGACTTCCGGACGAAGGAACAAGTCCCGGATCTCCGCCACAGCCGGGCCGATCCCTTCTCTTATTTCCGAAGGCATGTTTTCAATCGATCCGCACTCGGAAACCAGCTTGATTGCCTTCTTTGGTCCGATCCCCTTGATGCCATCATTGAAGTCCGTTCCCACAAGAATGGCGGCATCGACCAGTTGTTCTCGCGTGAGGTTGTAGTGGGCCAGCAGCGACGGCGTCTCGATCAACTCCGGTGTAATCGGACGGGAACTCCCCTTGCTCGGAAGAAACTCCTTTCCCGAGATCGTGAGAAAGCGGAGCAGACGGGGGGTGCCAAAGAGCAGGCAGTCGTAGTCTTTGCTCGCGGCTGCCCACACTTTGCCGCCTGCCGCCATGTGCGACGCCTGCGCCTCGCCTTCAGCGAGAGCCTGAACTACCGGAATCCCCATGAGACGCAGCAATTCTTTTGCTTCCGCAGCCATCTCGCGCGTGAGACGCGATGTCATCGTTGCCTTCGAATACGCCTTCGCCAGATCACCGGTCTCGAGTGCCGCCGCGTGCTCCGACTCATAACGTTCCCTGACGTTCCGTCGGCGCGCAATCTCGGCGGCCTTCAACGCGGGTGGCTTTCCGTCGAAGACAAAGACGAGCTCCATTCCGTAGTCGGCAATGAGTCGTGTCGTCCTGTAGAAAAGACCTGACAGATGTGAGGTAACGCGTCCATGCGAGTCGTGGAGGGGTGATCCGTCTCTCAAACGAATCAGCGCAAGGAATTGGTAGAGTTCTCCATTCGCGTCCACTGCGAGACGCTTGCCGCGCAGATCTTCGAGGGACAGCGTCGTCTTGATGATGATGGGTGTAAGCGGAACTCCCACAACCTCAGAGTACAGGATCGGAGATTCGAAGCGCGACGCTGTTGAACTCAGCAGGGCAGAATGAGGCGCGCCCGCAGGCCGCGGTGCGGCAAATTGCTCACGTCTATCGTGCCGCCATGCAGGGCTGCGACCTCCTTCACAAAATTGAGGCCAAGCCCGGTGCTCTTTTTCCCGGTGTCGGGCCGTTCCAGAGAGAAAAACTTTTCAAATAAGCGTGCCCGCGCAAACTCTGGAATGCCGGGCCCTTCGTCGTCTACGCAAAGCTCGACGTTGTCGCCGGCCTTCGCGGCGGTCACGGCAATACGGCCATTCTCCGCGCTGAAATCTATGGCGTTTTGCACCAGATTCGACAACGCCACATGAAGCAGCAATGGATCGCCAGACACCGTAATCTCCGGAGCGATTTCAACATCGACCCGCAAGTGCTTTTTCAGCAATGTGGGTTCTGCGCCTTCGACGATCGTGCGCGCCAGCGCCGCCAGCTGGACCGGACTGCGTGAACCGAGCGCGCGACGTGCTTCCAGTTCCGTCAGCTTGAGCATGCGGTCTATGAGTTCCTGAATCCGGTGCGTCTCGCTCTGGATATTCGCCAGGAAGTGTGCGCGTTTGTCATCGGGCAGTGACGCATCTTCCAGAATTTCAGCGGCGCCGCGAATCGCCGAAATCGGGCTCTTGATTTCATGAGTCAGAGCCTCGACATATCGCTCGACATAGGCCTGACCCGCAAGCGCTTCGCGCATCTTCTCGAATGCCACGCCCATGGTTTTAAGTTCGGTCGGAGCAAGTTTCGGGAAGGGCACCCGAAGGCCTTCGCGCACGTCATTCGCGTAGCGAGTCAGCCGGCTGACCTGCTGGTTTACCCAGATTGAAGCTCCAAGACTGAGGATGATCGCCGCCGCAAGGGAAATCGCGCTGATCCTGAAAATCTGCTGCATTGCCACATCCATGAACGCAGCTATGTTGACCGTCGGCTTGATCACCGTCAGTACTCCCGCGATCTTCCCCGAAACGCGTACCGGAGCCGCAACGTAAAGCGCAGCGGTACCGCCCGGATTGTTCGGATCACGCTTGACCCGCGCGCCATACTCTCCTCGCAGCGTCCGCGCGACGTCGTTCCATTTCGAGTAGTCTTTGCCTATTGTTTCGCGGCTGTCCGAATCGAATAGAACGATTCCCTGCGCGTCGGTAATGTAGACGCTGAGATCGACCCTCTGCTTCCTCATCTCATAGATCTGCGCCGCAACCTCACGGCCCCTGACCTCGGAAAACACCCGATAGAATTCCTCAGGATCCAGATTGTCCCGCTCGGCTGCTCTGCCGACGATCGCAGCAAGGATGTTGGCGGTATCGACGAGAGGCTCTTCGACGCTTTCCAGATAGGCCGTCAGCAATCCACTGCCGATCCGCGCCAGAGGATAGGAGAAGCACAACGCCAGGATCGCCACATAGGCAACAAAGACAAAGGCGCCCAGTCTCACAGATCTTCCCGCAACGAGTATCCGGTGCCCCG
>Ga0070675_100003193_pt1 | contig 12417 bp, 11 predicted proteins | sample KBSM43metaG_FD_65343 | JGI IMG/M metagenome (GOLD analysis project Ga0070675, IMG submission 65343) | Miscanthus rhizosphere microbial communities from Kellogg Biological Station, Michigan, USA - KBS M4-3 metaG | ecosystem: Host-associated > Plants > Roots > Rhizosphere > Soil ...
GGTTCAGAATGAGCGCTAGGCGCTGAGCTGTCAGGACCGACCATGATTCCAGGAACCCACGGGACAATCTGGCAAATACCGTAGATTCTCTTCCAGGAATTGCGACACCATGGTTTTCCGAAGTGTTCGCCGTAACGGAACAATCCGTTCTGATCTTCCCCGCTCACTTCTAAATCTTTGATCATCCATGTAACAACTGTGTTTCTATTAGGTAACACCTGTTTTCATGTGCTGGACCGCAACTTGCAAGAGGGGTAGGGGAGGCCAGACACGAATGAGAATTCTGATGGCAACAGATGGTTCGGTACACGCGAGTACTGCGATGCTGACCACGGCTCGTTTAATGGCCAGCAGGAATATCGAAGTCGATGTCGTGTGCGTCGGCGCGGAGCTCGCCCTTGCTCCAGTCGGAGTCGACACGCGTGTTCACCTTCAGCGTGGAAAGCAGCTCACCCTGCAAACAGAGAAAACCTTGAAGGACGCACAGAGTATCCTTTCTCAACTTCACGTCAAGACCCATGGTCTGATCGAGTTTGGCTCTCCTGCGGACAAGCTTTTGCAACTCTCGGCGAACTATGACCTGACGGTAGTGGGCGCGTACGGAATCCATGAGCGTACACAACCCGGTGTAGGTCCCGTTACCAGCCGCTTGCTTCAGCAAGGCACAGGAAACCTGCTCATCGGACGAGAACTCGTCAACGAACGTAACTTTCGCATCCTGGTCGCACTGGATAGTTCGGAAGCATCGTCCAGAGCGCTGGAAGCGGTACCCTTGCTTTTGGATCCCACAGCCATTGAAGTGACGCTGATGCACGTGATCGAAGTGTCCTGGGCCAATCCGACCTCAGACTCAACGCAGGACGAGGAAATCGATGTCTCCGCTCTTGTCGAATACCAGCGCCAGCTTGAGCGCGAGCTCCGTCAAACAGGAAGCACCGTCCTGGAGAGTGCGGTTCGCCGACTTGACGGATGGGGAATACCTGCGACGTCCATCATTACGGAGGGAGATCCCGCACTGGAACTCTGCAGCGAGGCCGATCAGGGTGGATATGATCTGGTGATCGCTGGAGCAACGGGAACATCCGACATTAAGCACGCCCTGCTTGGCAGTGTCTCCCTGAAGCTGGCCTGGGATGCTCCGACTTCGGTGGCAATTATCCGCTACCCGTTGCGATAGAACCAACGTTTCAGAAGTTCCGCGGCCATCACGTACAAGGTAGCGACAACGACGAGGAAAACGACTATCGGTGCGGGCAGCGGAACGAATCCCAGAGCGCCAACCATGGGAAGGTATGGCCACGCCAGCGTAAGAGCGATAAGGCCGACAGTGGACCAGAGCAGCATTGCACCCGGCCGGCTGGCAAAGAACGGTCTGCGCGTTCGTACGACGAGTGCAATGACGAGTTCGGTCAACAGGGATTCCACGAACCACCCGGTTCGGAATGCCTCCGCGGTTACATGGAATCCAACCAGGAGAATCGCGAACGTCAGAAGGTCGAAAACCGAACTCAGTACGCCGAATTCGATCATAAACCGTCCGATGAAACGCAAATCCAGGCGTCGAGGCCGGGCCACGAGCTCAGGGTCGACACTATCGCCCGCCATTCCAATCGCGGGAATGTCCGACAGGAAGTTATTCAAAAGGACTTGCCCCGCGAGCAAGGGGAGGAAGGGCAGGAACAATGAAGTGGCCGCCATACTGACCATGTTCCCAAGGTTCGCACTTGTCGTTGTCAGGATGTACTTCAGGGTGTTTGCAAAAGTGCGCCGGCCTTCTTCAACCCCATATCGAATAACGTCGAGACTTTTTTCCAGCAACACAAAGTCGGCAGCCTGTCTCGCGACATCCACGGCTTGCTCAACAGACAGGCTGGTGTCGGCGGAGTGCATGGCCGGTGCGTCGTTGACTCCGTCACCCAGAAACCCTACAACATGTCCCATTTTGCGCAATGACAGAATGATTCGCTCTTTCTGGTTTGGATCGACTTCGACGAACAAGTCCGTCTTTTCTGCTGCGTGCCAAAGAGCTTCGTCGTGAAGATGGTTCAGGTCCTCGCCGGTTAACATCCGGCTTGAACGCATCCCAACAAGCTCTGCGACATGCCGTGCAACGAAACGACTATCTCCCGTGATCACTTTTACGGAGATTCCCAACGCTGACAAGTCGGCGAGTGCTTTGAACGCTCCTTCCTTTGGGCGATCGAGAAATGTGAGAAAACCGTGAAACTCGAGATCGGCCTCATCATCCTTGCTGTAGGAGGAACGGATTTCTACATGGCGCATCGCAACAGCCACGACGCGTATTCCCAACTGGCTCCATGCTTCGTATCGCTGCGTAAGTTCCGCCCGGGCTTTCGGATCGACGGTGCAGGCTTCCAGCACATGCTCAAATGCTCCCTTTGTGATCAATCGAACGCCCGATGGCGTCCTGAGCACGACGCTCACGCGCTTTCGCGTGAAATCGAAAGGAATTTCCGCAATTTTTGCGACGTTTTCGAGGCTCGGGGAGTGTGTCTGCAGGATGGCATCGTCGAGAGGGTTTGACAGTCCGGTTTCTGTAGCCGCATTGAGGGCCGCCAACTCCAATACCTCTGGAGATGAAATTCCGTTTCTGTCGTAAGCTCCGTCGAGTTTTACGATGCCCTCGGTCAGGGTTCCAGTCTTGTCGGTGCAAAGCACGTCCATGCTTCCGAGGTTTTCAATCGCGCTGAGGTGCCGAACCAGCACTCCGCGCTGCGCCATCGCCTGGGCGCCGCGCGCGAGACTGACATTCAGGATTGCCGGCAGCAGTTCGGGACTCAAACCGACGGCAATGGCAATGGCAAACAACAACGTTTCGATTGCGGGCCGCCCACGAACGACATGGAGGGCGAACACAACTAGCGTGATGATCAGCATCGCGATCGTGAGCATGTAACCGAAACGACGGATTCCCCTGTCGAACTCTGTTTCCGGAGGTCTCAGGGAAAGCCTCTGCGCGATTGATCCGAACTCCGTGGACTGGCCTGTCCTAACCACGATGCAGCGCGCCGTACCGCTTCGTACGTTCGAGCCTGCGAAAACACAATTGGTCCTCTCGGCAAGACGCGTTCCCCGCGATACCGTTCCCGGCCTCTTTTCGACGGGAAAGCTTTCGCCCGTCAGGACTGCTTCGCTCACATAACAGTCGCTGCTCTCGATCACAACGGCATCCGCAGTAACGAGGCTGCCGGCTGAAAGGAAGAAAATGTCGCCAGGGACGATCTCACTGAACGGAACGAGCACGCTGGCTCCGTCGCGCATTACCCGCGCGCGTACAAGAATTCGGGCCTTTAAGGCAGACGCCGCTTGATTGGCACCGTACTCTCGGGTATAGCCGATACCCGAGCTCACGATAATGATAAGAAGGACCAGGCCCGCATCCGTCCATTGGCCTGTTATAGCGGACGCAGCGGCGGCGAACACCAGCAGCAACTGAAGTGGGCTGCGCAGTTGAGACCACAATACTTTCCAGCGAGAAAGTTTGTCTTCTTCGCGAATTTCGTTTGGACCGTAGACTTTCAAGCGCTCGGAGGCGTCCGAGGCCGATAGTCCGTGAAGGTTGCAGTCCAGCCTTCGCGCTATTTCATCGGGAGTGAGCGTCCAGTAGTCTTCTAACCGTGCAAGCCGGTCAATATCCCCTCTTGTGCCGGACTTTGAGCTTGTCGACTTTTCCATCGTGATCCACATCTGCACCGGCCACTTCCACCTTCAGCTTCCTTAACTTTCCTTCAATACCTGGATTGGCGGAGGCAAATGTCAAAGTATATTGGTTCCTTAGATCCGTCATAACTGTTCGGCCGATCGAAGAATACTGATCTCCCCAAAGGGGCTCGAAGGACAATCCGCCACTGGCGGCGGCAAACGAACGCAATGTGTCTTCAGCTTCGCGGATTTGAAATTGTTCTGCGCGGTCTTGCCACGGCTCCACGCTCGCGATTAATGGATGATGAGCCACACTGACGGTATAGATGACGATATCCGAGGTTTCCGCTCGACGTAACGCCTGGCCGTACGTGCGATTGACGCTCGCGTTATCCCGGCCGCTGCCGAGAAGCAGGATTGCCCCCTTCTGATCCAGGTTCTTCATCCGGTCGCCAACAAAGGCCAAGGCATCAAACAAAGCCGAATCACCAAAGTTGCGTGTTTGCAACCGACGCAATCCACCAAGAAGCACAGTCTTGTCGTGTGTGAAGTCCACCACAATATCTGTACGAGTATCAAACGCCACCACCGCTCCCCAGTCTCGGGCATCCAGAGAGTTCACCAGGTTTCGTGCGGATTCCATTCCATCCCCCATAGTCGCGTCTTCGCTGAGTTCCACCAGAACGACAAGTGCGAATGGCGCTCTGGTCGTCGAAACTCGAGTAACGGATCGTTCTATACCGTTCTCATAGACTTTGAAATTGTCCTTTGTGAGCCCGACTGCCGGGCTTCCGTTCTTGCCGGTTACCGAAACGTCGAATGAAACAAGCCGGGTATCGTCCAGGAAACTTCGATTCGGAGCGAGACCAAGAGTCAGTAAGAGGAGCGCTATAAGGGTAGAAATCGCGGCTGTCTTCATCGTTGACCTCCGCCCAGGCAAGTGCACGACTCTAGCCAATGCTAAACCCCATCAAAACAGGTGGTTTGACGTTGTAGGCGGATTTGCCGACGTCATTCCGGCAGTGAATGAATGTTGACGGGACGCAATTGTGACGAATTGTCGCGGCGCGGAACTCAGAAGCCGCGTCGCCAGACAATCACGGCAGTTTTCCGGGCCTGCTTGACACTGCAAACTTCGATTGCTCTTAGCTGTGACCCATTGGATCGCGGATTGCCAAGTGTCATGGCAGCCGATAGAAGATCCAGGAAAGAGGATAGACATGAAACGTTCAATATGGCTCGGAGTGGCAATCGTCCTGACGATCGGGATAGCAAAAGATGGTTTCGCTCAGTTACAGAGAACGATACGAACTCCGGACAAAGTACAGGAGGATCCCATCGCGCTGGGCGAGCCCCTGAGCCATTGGCTGAAGGTCGTCCGCGATCGAAACACCCAGGAACTGGACATGGCCTACGAGGCGATTATTGAACTCGGGCCTGCCGCGTCCGCCGCCGTGCCCGATCTTAATCAAATCGTTGCAGAACCGTTCGCGCCGATTCGCATCGGAAGAGACGACAAACGCGAAGTGCTGTCGAAATTGAAGAGCATCTTTATGAAGGGTGGGGCCATCGATGCTCTTGGAGCGATCGGCCCGCAAGCCGCACCTTCGGCATCTTCGGTCATAGAGTGGTCCCTGACGCTACGGGTGCTACCCCCCGAAGACGGGACTTTCAGTGTACTTTTTATTGATTTGGTCGCAATGGACGTCCTGGAAAGAATGCGTGGGGCAGGCACTATCGCCCAGTTCGGTATAAACGCTGCCCCGGCAGTACAGCGCCTCATGGAGTCGCCGAACGCCGAGAGACGTAAATTCGCCGTGGCGATTCTGAATGAATCTTCGTTGCCCATCATTTCGGACCTTATGAAATCCGCGAGCTGCCGTGACCGAATGTTGGGCTTTGACGCGTTGGTCGATATGTGGCCCGTTGTCGCGAGCAGTCACCTCGACGCCCTGTCAGAGATTCTGGCGTGTTCGGAAGACGAAATAAAAGGCTTCTCCTCAAAGAGGATTCCATTGCCGGCTTTGGACTAGCGGCATCTATTTCTTGAAGCGGGCGACAAGAACCAAAGCATCGTCTGTGCCGCGAGAATGCTCCGCCAGGAGATCCTGAGCGATCAGAAGTGCAGGCTTTCGAAGCAGCTCCAGGTTTCCCTTGATACTTGTCCTGGATTCTAAACCGTCCGTGAACATGACAAGAACCGATCCGGGCGCAGCCATCATTTCTTCGACTCGGAGTCTTCGCGAGGGCAGGTCGCGGTCTCCAATAACGAAAGGCGTTGAGGTAAAGAAGTGAGCATCCCGAAAGAGGTAGAGATGAACGCGGATATCTCCTGCCAGCAAACATTGAAGTACTCGGGACTGGGCAGTGAATCGCACGAGAGCCAGGACACAGCCGCGCAATCCCTTCATTTCCTCGTTCACGACATTGACGATCTCTCGCAAGCCGAGATCCTTGTTCTTGGCGATAGCATCTACGGCTCTTTTTGAGGCTTCCCTCGCTTCAGGTCCATGGCCAAGGCCATCACAAAGAGCCGCAAGGAAACCAGAATCTGTCTCAAGGCAGATCGCATCATCACCACTAATGGCTTCGCCTGGATAGGGCACGCCGGCAATGGCCACTTCGTACGAGGAGGGTGTTTGGGTTTCAAATTTTCTGACGAGAACACGAAGACCTTCCGCCCCGCGAGTATCGATCTCGACTTCATCTGCAAGTCTGAATACGCTCTCCAGCCCTGCGCCAAGGCTGTCGCCAGTTGGTGGTGAACCCGTCAGAACGCGCTTCTCGAATCCAGGACCAAGATCGGCGGCAAGGATCTCAAGCCCCCTTATGCTGCCACGCTCGATCGGCCTGACCCCAAAATAACCCTGCCTGGCATGGGCAAGCTGATTCTGGGTCAATTCACTGGCCATCAATGCAACAGTCTCAATCAGATCTTTACTTGCGTTGGAAGTCAGACCAGCGGCACGTACACGCTGGCGGGCGGATGAGACTGAGGCTTCGTCGTAGATGGGAATACTGGGTATGTCCGATCCGAGCCAGCGCGCGATCAGAAATCTTTTTTCCATTTGCGAATGACGATCGTCGTCCCGAGCCCGGTCTCTGTTTCGATGTGGAATTCATCCACCAGACGCTTCGTTCCAGACAAGCCAAGCCCAAGGGAATTTGCAGTGCTGTAGCCTCCCGCCAAAGCCTTTTGGAGATCCGCGATCCCTGGCCCTTTATCCACAAACGACAGTTCCAAGCCGATTCGTTCGCCTCGCAGAACTCCGATACGAGCCACGCCAGACTTTGCATGCACCCAAACATTTCGGCTGAGCTCCGATGCTGCTGTCGTTAGAGCGGCTGCGACAAACTGATCAAACTTGTGTTCCCTCGTGAGTTCACGCACCAATTGCCGAACCGCAATGATATCCGCCTCTTTTTCGATTCGGATTTCCCAGGATTCGGCTACGACACCGGAATTAGCAGAGAACGACACCGCCTTCACGGGATTTCACTCCGTCTCCCATCTTTCGACCGGGAAGCCTGAATTTCGAGTCCCTCCTCGAGAGAAAGGGCCGTGCGGATTCCAGTCATGAAATAGCCCATTCGAACCAATGTCGCGGCAACGGCGGGACGCATTCCGACAATCACGGTTTCTGCACCCATGAGCTTCGCCATCTTCCCGGTATTGGACAGCATTCTGGCGACATAACTATCGACGCTCTCCAGGGCAGAGATGTCGATAATCAATCCGTCTGCCCCCGTCCTCTCCATCTCCTCTAGGACGTCGCTCTGAAAAGCGTCAACGACGGTATCGTGTAGATCGAGCTGGATTGTCGCTAGTAGAGTGTGACCTATTCTGAGAATCGGAATCCCGCCGCTCGGCATAAGGGGTTAGTCCTCACTCTCCGCGTCTGCATTCTTCCTTGAAGATATCTTTTTCCCGATAATGCTCAAGGCGACTTCGATGCCCTCCGATAACTTGGCGCGCGTCTCCACCCGCGTCAGCTCAACGCCCAGTTGAACGACTGTTCGGGCTACTGCCGCTGAGATTCCCGTAAGCACCGTTTGCGCTCCAAGCAACTGCACCGCGGCCGTGGTCTGGAGAATGTGGTCGGCGACCTTCGTGTCCACAACAGGCACGCCGGCGATGTCGATAATAATGACTTTTGCCTGCTGCTCGACGACTTGCACCAGGACGGTCTCCATTATTTGATTGGCGCGTTGCGTGTCTACAGTACCCACGATCGGCAGAAGGAGAATCCGATCGTAAACTTTGATGACCGGCGTTGAAAGCTCCCGAATGGCGGCCTGATGCCGGGTCATCGTCTCCAGGTATGCGGCGATATAGGTATCGATCGCAATCGCCATGTCGAAGAAAATGATCTTTCGTATGGTCTCAATGGCCTTGACGGCTTCCGTTTCATTGCCCTTGAAGTGATTGCGGAGCTTTTCATGGATCAGGGCGAGATACCGCCGGTATGCGCCGAGATACAGCTTTGGCGGCATCCCTATTCTTTCGTGCGCGGAACCCACACGCAGCCTGTCCCGAACGTAAGCGAGATCGTAGGTCCCCGAAAACAGATGAAGAAAGTAGGCGTTCTGCAACCTCTTCACTCGGGCAAGAGTGGCCTCGTCTGGAAAGAAAGAACGGCTCTCCGGGTGCTTCATGAGCAATTCGTAAAGACCCTCCGTGATTTCCTGGGTCCAGCGCTCCGCAAAGGCTCTGAGGCTCGTTAGTCGTTGGAAATCGTCTGGAGTCAGCTCAAAGAATTCGAGTCTTCGCCGGCACTCTTCATCGTCAAGCTTCAAGATCTTCATGTAATCCGGTTGGATTCCGAGTTCCATGTCTCCTCCGCGCGACTGACTCAGTCATAGTAGAATCACCGACAGTTTGTCAGCGGCCATTAAACTTTGGGCAACGGAGTATAGCATCAGCGTTCGCAATGTTCCGTTTGCAGGAATCACCTGGATCGGCTGTGAATTTTTCAACACTCGTTCAGTTCAGCAAGCTCGTCGCCGACTCTCCGACGTCGGAGAGCGTTTCTTCGCTTCTTTCGAAAACCGTTGTCGACAAGTGTGGTGGGGTTCATGCGCTGGTGTTTGGCACCGAAAGCAGCGGTGACTTCACGGTACTGTCCTCCTATGGCAGTTGCAAACTGGAACTCTCCAGCCTGGATCTAAGGGGCGTTGACAGCCTGGTTGAATTACGCGCCGCGGTGATGGAAGTTTGCAGTGGCAGGGGTTACCATTTTCGTCCTCTTCCGCTGATCAGTGACGCCGGGCTCTTTGGGGCTCTCGGGGTGCTGTATCTTGAGAGCAGCTGCTTAGCCAACGAAAACTGGACGTTTATCGAAGCCTTGACGGAGCTCACAGCAATCAGCCTGAACAAGACGTATCAACACCAGAGACTTCAGAAAGCCTTCGACGACCTCCGCGCCTCACAGGATGCTCTCGTACGCACGGAAAAACTCCGGGCACTTGGTGAAATGTCTGCCGGAATCGCGCACGACTTGAAGAATCTCCTGCATCCCTTGCAGTTATACACGGATCACATTCGAGACGTGCTCAACGACAGCAAGGAAGTGATCGACACCGTGGCGAGAATGGACAGGGTTCTGAATCGTGGACTGGAAACGGTGGAGCGCCTGAGAGATTTCAGTCGACTCTCGCCCGAAGATTCGGAAGCCGTGTCTACGGACCTCAATCTGATGGTCCGCGAAGCCCTCGAAATCAGCAAGTCCAGGCTGGCTTCCGCCACTCTCGTGCTGGAACTGGGCGCGCCGGCTCTGGTTCTCATTCGACCTGCGGACTGCGTCACCGCGATTGTGAATTTGCTGTTCAACGCCATCGATGCCACGGAAGGTAAGGGAACGATCACGGTCCGAACCGGGATGTCTGACGACAACGCGTGGATTGAGGTCGAGGATAACGGTCCAGGGATTCCCGAAGAGATTCGATCAAGAATCGTCGAGCCGCTCTTTACAACGAAAGGCCAGAAAGGAACGGGCCTGGGCGTTTCCATCGTCCATGCTTTCACCCTCAGGCATGGAGGTCACCTGGATATCGACTCTCCCCCAGGTCACGGCGCCAGATTCCGAATGTCGTTTCCTACAGATTCATCTCAGGAGCGATTGTGAGCCGGAGCCACCTTTAGATTCCAGATCGGCATCCACAGAAGAGCGCTGGATTTCTTCGAAGCGTACCTGGAAGGCAACGCGTCAATTGCCTTCAGTGATTTGGTCCACGATTCTCCCGCCGATGGCTTCTCTATGGTCTAGACCTTGGGCGCAGGACCTGATCGGTCGTGCTTGCAGTGGCAATCGACACAGTGGTGTTCAGCGCAGGCGCCACAAGTCATCTGAACCTGTTTGAGCATGGCCTGCCGGGCTCGGTGTACGCGAACGGCGGCATTTCCTTCAGTGATTCCCGCTCTGGATGCAAGGTCGGCCAGACTTCCGTCGCCGAGGTCGATTGTGGTCAACGCATCGCGATACTCGGGTTTCAGGTTTTCAAGCAACGGATTCACGCATTGGCAGATTTCCTTCTCGCGGTCGGGAACCTGCTGTGAGTAGGCTTCGAAGTCTGCCAGTATGCCGCTGAGTTCCTCCTCGTTTCTGCCGCTTTGACGGTAGTAATCCACAACGGAGTTCCTGAGCACGCGATAGAACCATGGAACGATGCTCTCCGAATCTCTCAGCTCGCCGCCCTTTTCGATGCTTTTGATGAAGGCACTCTGGAGTAAGTCCTCCGCGGCGTCGGCGGATGAGATTCGCTTCCGCAGGAAGCCAAAGAATTTGGCGCGGCTCTCCACAAGTCTGGACAAGGCTTCTTCAGAGATCTTGGACCTGCTCATGGTTTTCTCACTGTATCAGCTGACTTCGTCAGGCTTCCGTGCGGCTGTAAGGTTTTTTGACCCTGCGCGTCAGCAATTGTGGAGGAATCAATATGAACATGCAAACCACAAGCACCGTGTCCTTTAGAGTGAAGGGGATGACCTGCGGCGGCTGCGTTCGATCGGTTGAAGAAATTCTGGATAACGTCAAAGGAGTAGTGAGTTTAGACGTCCGCGTGGGCAGTGTCACAGTGTTCTTTGATCCCGCGCTGGTTAATGCTGAAGCCGTCGGCGCGGCCTTAAGAGGGGCAGGTTATGCAACCGAGATGGATCCCGGAAGAGCACAATGATTACAGGTCCTGCAACATCCCTGGGGCTCCCCATCATCCTCACTGAAGGTATTACGGGAGGCGAAATGAAAAGAACTTCTCATGCATCTGGGACCATCGATCCGGTTTGCCATATGACCGTGCAACCGGCCGAAAGTGCGGGCTCCCATGTGCATGGTGGCCAGACCTACTATTTTTGCAGCTCGCAGTGCGAGGAGAAGTTCAAGGCGCATCCTTCGGACTATGTTGCTGAACGAGCAGAGGGCAGAGCCTCAGATGCGGCCTCGTCCGAGGTGATCTACACATGTCCCATGCATCCTGAAGTCCGTCAAAAGGGACCAGGATCTTGCCCCAAATGCGGAATGGCGCTTGAGCCTGAGAGGGCGGCGGACGATGAGGGACCGAACCTCGAACTCATCGACATGACGCGGAGGTTTTGGATTGCCGCTGCGCTCAGCGTCCCGGTGCTTCTTCTCGGCATGTTCGAAATGCAGAGATGGGTGCAGTTCGCGCTTGCCACGCCGGTCGTGATTTGGTCGGGATGGCCGTTGCTCGTGCGCGGTTGGGCATCGCTTGTGAATCGAAGTCTGAACATGTTCACGCTCATTGCGATGGGTGTCGGCACGGCCTATGTGTATAGCGCAGTGGCGATGGTTGCCCGGGGCATCTTCCCTCAGGGATTTGGCGGCCATGACGGATTGCCCCCTGTGTATTTCGAAGCGGCCGCGGTAATCACTGCTCTTGTATTGCTGGGTCAGGTTCTTGAACTTCGAGCTCGTTCTCAAACAAGCAGCGCCATTAAAGCACTCCTCGGTCTCGCTCCAAAGACAGCTCGGCTTGTTGGCGCCGATGGTGGCGAACGGGACGTGCCGCTTGCCGAAGTGCAACTTGGGAATCTGCTGCGGGTCCGTCCAGGGGAAAAGATCCCAGTAGACGGCACGGTGTCTGAGGGTGCCAGTGCGATCGATGAGTCCATGATCTCTGGTGAGCCCATTCCTGTGGAAAAGACGACAGGCGCTACGGTCGTCGGAGGGACCATCAATGGCAGCGGCAGTTTCATCATGCGAGCTGAACGTGTTGGGAGTGACACTCTACTCTCCCAGATTGTTCAAATGGTGGGACAGGCTCAGCGAAGCCGCGCGCCCATCCAGCGGCTGGCGGATACAGTGTCCGCGTGGTTTGTGCCTGCCGTGATCATCACCGCCGTGGTGACCTTTATTGTGTGGGCCGCAGTCGGGCCTGAGCCCCAGTTTGGATATGCGCTGCTCGCGGCAGTCGCGGTTCTCATTATCGCGTGTCCATGCGCGTTGGGACTGGCAACCCCAATCTCGATCATGGTTGGGGTGGGAAGAGGTGCATCTGGCGGCGTGCTCGTCAAGAACGCTGAAGCTTTGGAAGTGATGGAAAAGGTCGATACGCTGCTCGTGGACAAGACGGGAACACTGACGGAGGGAAAGCCGAAAGTGAGCGCGGTGATTCCAACCGCGGAGATACCTGAAGACGAATTGCTGCGGTTGGCGGCGAGCGTAGAACGAGGGAGTGAGCATCCTTTGGCTGCAGCGCTTGTACAGGCCGCCGAGGCCAGGGCTTTGCGATTGAGTCCCG
>Ga0070675_100003196_pt1 | contig 12414 bp, 28 predicted proteins | sample KBSM43metaG_FD_65343 | JGI IMG/M metagenome (GOLD analysis project Ga0070675, IMG submission 65343) | Miscanthus rhizosphere microbial communities from Kellogg Biological Station, Michigan, USA - KBS M4-3 metaG | ecosystem: Host-associated > Plants > Roots > Rhizosphere > Soil ...
CCAGCTTCAGCCAAAGACCTTTTATTATAATGGCTTAGCCATCCCTGATGACGGCACGCAGCAGTACGGACTGGTCGCGCAGGAGGTTGAGCCTGTCATGCCGGAATTGGTCAGCGACACTCCTTGGCAGAAATTCGACCCGGAAACCAGCGAGCCGCTGGCTGAGCCGGTGTCTTATAAAACTGTCGATCCTGGCCGGGCGATCTACGCTCTGATCAATGCGGTCAAGGAATTGACCGCGCGCCTCGAAGCGTTGGAGGCGCGCTGATGCCCGCAGTGCCGTGGCCGGAATGGCTGCCGGATCAGCCGGCGTCAGGGCGGGCCGTGGCCGTCCATTATGCGCGACGACCGCGGGTCTTGCACGATCGGGGCGGGTTGCCGCTTCCTCTCGCTCGTCGTGACGCAACCGAAGTGGTTGTTGCACGTCGTTTGGGTCGTCCCGTACTTGCTCTCCGCGGTGGCCTGGCACTCGTAATAGTAACGCTTGCCGATCCAACTGCCGTGACATTCCATCGACGATCCGGCGAGGGCTGGCCCGGCGAGGGCGATGCAAGCGAAGGCGGCGAGCGTTAAACTGCGGTAAGCCATGATCGAACCTCATACGTTCGGTGGTGGTTAGGCGCCGCGGCGGGTTTCAGATACCCGCGCGGCGCCGCTTCCCATATCGGGCAGTCCCAGCGGCGCCGGCTTGATAGCGCCGGCCAATTCTTTGATAGCAGGGACATCTGCGGATGATGCTGCTCCCGCTTCTCGTGACCGTGCAGCTCATCATTTTGCATGTGCCAGATGGGTACGAGGTTGCCGTCAACCCGGCGCACGTCAGCACGCTGCGGGAAGCGGGACATTCGCCCCGCCTCCAGGCGCTCGGCATACATTGCGTGGTGGGGCTGTCGAGCGCGAAGTTTATCGCCGTCACGGAATCCTGTCGGGACGTGCAGCGGCGGCTGCTGGAGGCGCGCTGACCTTAAAAGGATGATGCCATGATCATCGAAATCCTGTTTGTCGTCGTGATGTTCCTCTGGCTCATCACGATATTGCCGCTGCCGCAGATGCAGCCATTCTCGTCATCCAATGTGTTCTTTGCCTTCGTCGCGGTCCTGCTGCTGGGCCTCTATCTCTTTCTTCCCGGGCTGCGGGGATAGTTGCGATTTAGACGCGGTTCTGCTCTGGTTTGATCGCCGCAATCAGAATGCGCTCAAGGTTGTGCCGATCCCGTCCGTTGATCGGAATATAGAAGGCTCGATCAAACGGTCGTCCATTGGATCGGTGTGCCAGGACGCGCGCAACCATATCTTCGCTCGTCCCTACGTACACGATGCAGTTCTCCAACATCAGAAGATACACTCCGCTCTTCGATGGTCTTGCTCGTTGTCGCTCTAGGCCGACTTTAGTCCTGTTTGAGTTCAGAATGCGAAATCGCTCTTTGGTTTCTAACGGAGCAAACTTTTCTAAGAGATCGTTATACGCATGCTCGAAATCAGGCAGCGAGGGTTCGGGAAGGGGTATGCTAGCTGACGATGGATGCCTAAAATAATGCCGCGGCTTCCCGTGTCGATCCCGATAGCTATGGACGTATTTGAGATTATTACCCATATGATGGCCTCCTCGGCGGCGTTCACATTTGTTCTCCCGCCAGGGCCGCGGGAGTTACTAATTCCGGAAGATGGTTACTAACTACCACCCTAAGTGTATGATGACAAAGGGCAATTTACTCCGACGCCCATCCGCCCCGGAAGGGAAGTATTTAATAATTCCAATAGGTTAGTAACCAATCACACCCTTGTACGCACATGAAAAACCGCAGCGTTTGACTAACTCCCATTGATCGCCTCCAGCCGTCGGGACAGCCCCGGCATTGCCGCCAAAGCGGCCTTCTCCCGCGCATAATCCTCGGCATAGTAATAAACGAGTTCCAGGCTCTGCCCGGTAATGGCGGCGATGCCTGCCGGCTGCATTCCCTCTTCGAGCATGATGCGTACCGCCGCCCGCCGTAGACCATGAGGCACACACTCTTCCGGCAAGCCAGCCGCGATCCGCCATTCGCGAAAGGCGTCGGTTAGCTTGTGCCGCGTGAACGGACTGCCTCTTACTTTTCGGAGAAATGGAGGATGCAGCATCGTAGCGGTCGGTTCCGGCCGCGGGATAAGATCGAGCGTTTGCTTTAGTGCTGCGCTCACCGGAATGAATGCCGGCTTCTCGGTCTTTTCCTGCTTCGCGATATAAAGTGTCGCGCCATCATTACGGTATGAATGCCAGCCTAGTTGCACGATATCGCTGCCACGCTGGCCGGTGTGGATGTAGAGATCGAAGGCGGTGCGCTCGATCGTGCCGAGCGGATAGAAATTCCACCATTGTCTGATCTGATCGTCGGTCCACGTATGATGCGCCTCACTATCTTCTGCGGGCTTTTCGAGGGCGGCTGCCGGGTTGCCCGAGCATAAAGCTCTCGACGGATGGCTGGCCCAATCGAAGAAGCCGCGCAAGGCGGTGATCCGCTGGCGCAGTACATTCGGCAAGATGCCGACGAGGCCGTCGTTCAGCTTTTTGGTGGTGTGCTCAGCGAGCGGCATTAACCCGTAAGCTTCGCCGAACTTCGCCAGGTATCGCAGCCGCTCGGTCCGCGTCGTGGGTGCCAGGGCATAAAATCTGTCAGATTTCAGATACTGCCTGACCGCCTCGCCGGTACTGCCGTCGATGGCTGCCCTGGTCTTGCGCTGCGCCGCTGATCGTGCCGGCCCATTAGGCGCTTGAATCCCAGCTAGCAAGGCACCGTAGGCTTGCAGAAACTCGGGCGATTTGAATTTGCCGGGCAGTGGAATTGCCCGCGCCTGACCGGGGCCGCGGAAGTAATGGCGCAGCTTGCCGAGCCGATCGACGTACGTGTTGACGAACGCCAGTTTGTATTTGTTCATTGCGCGGGTTCTCGTGGCTGCTTGTCACGCAGCAGCATCTCGACGAAGGCGACGGCATAGCCAGGCACCGGTAGCCCGCCGTTGGTCCACCGATAGACCGTGTTCGGCGCAACCCCGAGATGGGCGGCGAATACCCGCTGCGGCATGTCAAGCGCTTCCAATGCGGCTCGCAGTTCGTCGGCGGTCATATCGCCGCCCTCGCCGCCGCGACGCCGACCGCAGTGTCGCACTCGAAGGGGCTCGGGCAGGTGATCGTGAAATTGGCGGCGAGCATGAACACCGCCGCGAAGATGGCGAAACGCCAACCCTTATGGGTCTTTTTCATTGTGGGAAGATCCTTGTCTATCGCTGTTGACAGGATCGAAGATAGATACGCCACGTATCATTTGCAAGAGGAAAAGATACGCGCCGTATTTTTTTAGACCTTGCGCATCTTTTCGGCGGCGGCGCGGGCGAACTCGTCCCACTCGCCCTCGGCGGGCTCCGGCGGCAAGGCCGGCGATAGCGTCGTCTCGATCAGGATGTCGCCGGTCGCCTGATTGACGCGGATGCGCGCGACCTCGGCACCGCCCTGCCGCACGCCGCGCACCGCAGCGGCGATGTTCTTCTGCAACGGCAAAGGCGGCGAGCGCGCCATCAGGGGCTCTCGTTCTGCTCTGCCCGCGTATCGACGACGAGCCGAATCCGCCGCGGCATGACATGCTGGGCGTTGCACGCGTCGCAGCAGCGGCCGGGCGCGACCGGCTCGGCGACGTGGCCGTAGCCGTAATACGTGCGCCCGCAGATCGCGCAGCGCCGGGTCAGGCTCTTGCGTCGGATCGTGTTCATTGCAAGGTCTCGCGCCACCGGGCGGCCAGCGCCCGCAGTTCTTCCAGGCCCATTTGATCCATCAGTCTGCTCCGCGCCGGGATGACGATATGGACATCGCATCGATCGCAGCAGCGACCGGGGCCGAGCGGGCTCGCGGCGTTGCCGTCACCGAGATACATCCGCCTGCACAACATGCAGCGACGGGTGCGGCTGGTCATATGTCGATCTCCCGTGTCGGGCGGCCGACCAGCCGCTCTAGATTGATCAGCGCGTCGGTGAATTTCACGCTGGTGAGGCCGTAATAGTGCCCGGCCCAGACGACCCGCCGCGCCGCGGTGTGCAGCTCGTAGGTGACCTTCAGCTTGCCGTCGAGCTCGCCGCGCTGGATCAGGAAATCAACGCAGGCGTAGGCGATCGCCGAGACGAGTTTGCTTTCGGCTGACATCGCCTATTCCCGGAAGAGCACTTCGCGCTGCGGCGGTTCATCCGGCTCGACCGCGCCGGGCTCCTCCTGTTCGGGGCCGGGCGGGCGTCCACGACGACGAGGAGTTGCGTGGGGACCGTCGCGTGGTTCGGGGGGTGCCCGCCCGGGTTCGAGTATTTCGTTGCGCGCCATCTCGGTGTCGGCCGCGCTGGCTAGCGCCTGATAGTGCGCCAAGTGCGGGCGCAGCCGGTCGCGGCGCTCGGTGGCGATGGCCTGCCACCAATCGCGGAAGGCGACGGTGCCCTGGCCAGCGGCGGCCTCGGCGATGCGCTCGTCGGGTGTTGATGCCGGCGGCGGCTCGACCGGCTCGGCGGCGAAGGCGTCGAGATCCACCCCGACGCTAACCGGTTCCTTCTCGCGCGCCGGAATGTCGTCGACCTCCGTCTCGTCCAAGAAGCCAAGGCCGGCGATCGAGAGCGTGACGCGCCGCTTCGCCTTGGTGATCGCTTTTAACATGCCGTTGGCGCGTGCCTCGCCGCGCAGCTCAGCGACATTGACGGCGCCGAAATCCTCGTCAGTGCGGCCGGACTTGTCGCGCGCCTTGGCGTGGACGATGAGCAGGTCGCCATCGACCTTCTGCGATATGATTTCGATGCTGATGCCGTGTATCTGGCGAAGCTGGTCGGCCGCCTCGCGCCGCGCGTACAGCGTCAGCTTGCCGGATAGGGTGATGTATTCAAGCGGCCGGGTGAACGGGTTTAGGCCGACGGAGCGGCACACCTCGACATAATACCGGGTGCGCTCCTCGGGCGTCAGGCGCGCCAAGTCGCCCTTGGCGATCACGCTCTCGATGATGTCGCCGGGCCGCGGCGGCGCGTTGCGGAGCGGTGCGATGTCGGTCATATCGACTCCTCTTCCTTGGCCGAGACGCGCAGCGTGCGGATCGTCGCCGCTGGCAGCACCCGCTCGGCCCGCTGGTGCGCCTTCCATGTGATTTGCCAACCCGGCAAGTGGGCGTAGGTCGCCCGGCCCATCGCCGCCTTCAGGTGCGCGTCGATTTCGGTGATGCGGCGCTCGAAATCGCTGATCATCGACTTCAACGCCTGACGATCCGGGAGGGCGGCTGAGAGGTAGTTGTCGCCGGATAGGTCGATCACCGACCCGTCATCAAATAGCTCCTCCAGCGCCTCCGCAGGCGCCGCCGGGGCTATCCGGCCGGCATCGAACTCCCGCCACCAGGTGGCGGCAGCTTCGAGCAGCCTCGCCTCGGCGGCGGCGTGCCGGGGAACGCTAAACTCGAATATCGGAAAACTGCGCGACGTGACCATCACCGCCAGGATCGCGTGCTGCAAATCGCAGCACATCGACTCCGTCAAGGTTTGCAGTTGATAGGCGAGCGGCGGCCGGTGGTGCCATTGATCCCAGATTTCCGGCGCAACCGTCTTTGCCTGGATCAGCCCGCGCTCGCCGTCCTGCGTGGTAAAGAAGGCATCCGGCGTCGCGCCGATGCGGCATTCCGGCATCCAGTGAAAGGTATTGGCGCGCTCGATCGTCCAGTCCGGGTGCTCCTCGCGCATCGCTTCCAGAATGGCGCTTTCGAGGATCCGGCCGCGGCGCATGCTGGCATTGTCGCCCTCGTTGTGGGTGCCCGTGATCGTGCCGGCCAGTTCCTCGCGGCTGAGATACGGGTGCGCGTCAAAAAGGGCACTAATTCTTGATGCCGTTAATAGTCCGCGGCGCCGATCGAGCCACTCGCCGCGCGACGTGATCGTCCAGGATTCACGGCGCATGGATGCCTCGTCGAATGAGGGCAAACCGTTCAATCTTCACCGGATCGCCGGCAACATCATTAAGCACGCAGCGCTTACTCATAACCGTTTGTCGGTGAAGCACCCGTCGCAAACACACCCAGGGAGTGGGCGGCATGTCGCCGGGACAAGGCCAAGTCATCCACGTGCCTGCGTCGCCTTCATAGACCTTTACCAGCGCCGAGGTTTTCCCCGGCTCGTAAACGATCGGCGTTGGATACTCGAAAACCCAAAAGCGCTCACACATCGTCGTGTTCCCGCTTCATCGACCACCGGTCGCGCAGAATTGAGGTGTTGATCTCGATGCCGATCAGCCAGCCGTGCCCGTCGTAAAGGAGCACCACGCCGGGTGTTACTTCCTCGCCCTCGGTGTCGGGACCGTCAGCGCCGGGTATCAAATCGATATGCAGCACATCGCCGTCGCGAGTTACAGTTAAAGCGGTCATCGCCGGCCTCGTGAAAACTTTCGCCTGATTCAAACCAGGCGGCATAGGCCATCGCTCACTCACGTTGGTGCTGGCCCCGCTTCTCCACCCAATCATCGACGAACTGGTCGATTTCCGGCTTGGCGGACTTCCCGTAGAACTCATCGGCCTGGGGCGGGTCTGACCACCGCGCCAGGCCGGGGCGCCAGTCGAGGTCGAGCGTCACGAATATCTCGTCCGGGCCGGCCGTCGTGCGGACCTCGCGGCCGGCGACGAGCGCGCGGAAATCGTTGCGGTTGATGACGATGCGCCAGGCGGCCATGCTGCCTTGCTCCCCGATAGCGGAGCTAGAATAGCGATAAAATTTTATCGCCGACAACGCCGATTTGTCGGCATTCGGCTTTTTTGTCGCAGGCCACGCTTGCGTTAAATTTTACCGTCGCCTAGCCTTATGCGCGCCTGACAAATCCACGAAAAGCCGAACGCGGGAGGTGTGTGGATGCCGGAGGCCATCAACCAGCTATGGCTAAGTTTGACGTGCCGCGCGGAAGACGCGCCGGTTCAGCCGGGCGTTAGCTCCGGGCCTTGGCTGGCAATTACCGAGGACCGTAAATGGTGGCTGATCGAGTGGACCGGCGCCGAGTTCGCTACTCTACAGGGTGCAAGATGTCGGCCTCTCGCTCTATGGCTTCTGCCGCCAATTCCTGGCCTGCTGCCGCAAATTCTTTCCGCACTAGCTTGAGCGCCTTGGCAATCGCCCGCGGGATGATATCGGCGGCGTTGCCCTCAAGATCGCCCGGCGGATAGGCGCTGAGATGGAAATAGAGCGACACGGCGAGCGTCACGACCTTGGCCAGTTCCTCGTCGGATCGGCGCAGGCCCATCAGCTCGGCAGGGTCCATTTTAAGCGTCGCGGCGAGCTTGAAAATGTGGGCGATGTTGCGGCCCTGCGCCGGCGGCTTGCGGAAATAGTGTTCGGCTAAGCCGGCGTCCCGGCCCGCATCTGCCAGGGTTTTCCCAAGCTCCGAGGCGCGCGCCTGCGCACGCTTGCGAAACTCGTCATCCGACCATTGCATCGTTGTCCCCGGCAGAAGAAAATTTTCTAGCACCTCTAAGGATTTCAATCCAGTAAAATTCAGTGTTAATCCAGAGCGCCGTTTGGTCTTGAAGGCGATAAAAATTTATCGCTATCCTACCGGGCATGACCGCCTACGACCTCCTGCTGCTGGCCCGCATCTATCTCGCCGCCACGGGCGTCTCGCGCACCCAGCTCGGGCAGATCAGTTGCGGCAACCGGATGATCTATTTCCGCCTTGAGCGCGGCTTGGGCTGCCACAGCGCCAGCCTCGAAAAGGCGCACGCCTGGTTCGCCGAGCACTGGGAGAACACCGGCATTCCGTGGCCGGCGGAGATCCCGAAGCCGCGGCCGCACCGCGGCCTGCGCGACGGACCAGCAAGATTTGAGAGGGACTGCGAAATCGCCTGACGACGGAGGGGGAATTCCGCCGGTGACTGATTTACCAGAAGCGTATCTCGGGCAATGGCAGCATCTCACTGCGCCAATCGGCCGAGTCATAGATGCACTTGCCGCAATCTTTGATCGGGTTTGCCAAGTCCGGCGGCATGGCGATATCGATGTCCACCGCATTCTTAACGAATGCGTCAGCGAATTCGGTTTGTCACCGTCATACGAACGCAAATCGGCCATTCTTGCCAAGGTGTTACCGCATCTTGAACCTTGCCTCGATCGGTGCGAGAGCCCCATCGAAGCGATCATGCTGTTTGCCATGCTCAGCACATTCGCCATCCATTGCACGGGCGACTGGTCATCGACGGGAGACGGCATACTGATCTATTCGAAGCCCGGCTCCGACGAAGGGATGGCGCTTTGGCAGCAGGCGACCGTAGGCCGATACCGTCCTGATTTCATACTGGACGGCCCTCGCCGCATCGTGATCGAGTGCGATGGGCACCATTTTCACGAGCGCACGGCCGCCCAGGCCCAACGTGACAGATCGCGCGACCGTCACTTCCAGATGGGCGGCTATCTTGTCCTGCGTTTCACCGGCTCGGAAATCTATCGGCGACCCAGCCAATGCGCCGTCGAGGTCTTCGATGCCGCCTTTCCGGGGCGTTTTTCGCGATGAGCGCGCCGGTTTGGATGAAGTTTTACGTCGGGGATTACCTCGGCGACACGATGCATCTGACCCGGGATCAGCATGGCGCGTACCTGCTTCTAATCTTCGCTTACTGGCGGAATGGCTCGCTTCCTGACGATGACGAGGTGCTCGCCGGCATCACGAAATCGAGCCCGGAAGAGTGGCGTTCGCTGCGTCAGGTCGTTGCAAAATTTTTCAGAATTCGCGGAGGTTTTTGGCGGCAAAAACGCGTCGAGGCTGAGTTGCGCGACGCCGAAAAGATCGAAAAAGCTAGGCGGGCAGCGGGGTTAAAGGGAGCCGAAGTTCGATGGCAAACGCATGGCAAAGGCAATCGCAAACGCATGGCAAAGGCAATGCGATCGCATTCCCCCCCTCTGGACTCCCCCCCTACAGATTCAGAGTCAGAGGTAGAACCCCCCCCTATAAGCCCCCCCCCCAACGGAGCGCATGATGGGCGAGAACAGGCATCGCGGCTTCCGCTCGATTGGCAGCCTGACGCAGCCGATCGTGAATTCGCCGGAGAGCTTGGTCTCGACGCTGGAAAGATCGCAGACCAGTTCCGCGACTACTGGCAGGCCATCCCCGGCCGCAAGGCCACCCGCCTCGATTGGCACGCCACCTTCCGCAACGCCTGCCGCCATTACGCCACCCGGACTGGTGGCAACGGGAGCGGACGCGGAACTCACCGACCGGCTGCTCCTGGCTTCACTTCCGCCATCCGTCGCGCGTTCGCTGACGCCGACGATGAGAACCTGGGATGATCCGATGCACGGCTTCGATTACCAGATCACCGGCTACTCGCTCGCCGAGCCCTTGCCGTCACCGACTGACATCGACACCGCGCGCCAACTGGTCGAGGCCGCGATGCAACCAGCGCCGGCCAAATCGGTTGCCGCCGAACTGGCCCGGCTTGCCGCCGTCACCAAAAGCCGCGCCGATCCCGAGGACGATCAGACGCTGCGGTTCGCAGCGTTTCGTGAAGAACTCGCCGAGTTTCCCCGCGATGTCATCACGACGGCGCTGCGAAAGATTGCCCGGCGCGAAAGATTCTTCCCGTCGCTGGCGGAAATTCGCGACCAGTGCCAGCGCGAGTTCACGCATCGACAGCGACTAGCAGCGGCGTTGCGCGCCGGAGGGGCAACGCCTTCGCAAAGAAGCCATACGTATGGGCGAACGTCGTAATCGTATGCGTTCAGTATGTTGACCGATGTGCATTGTGCGCTGGCTGATCGCCTTTCCAAATATGCGGCGATGTTTATTGCATCGTATCGTGCTTTGGGAGGAATGCAGGTTATGTCAGACGCAAAGTATCCTATCCTTCGCGTGCCGCCGACGGCGCTTCGGGACTCTCCCCAGCAGCCGCCGGGCCGAAACGCTGTTTCCGGCTCGCTTAACGCGCTTGCTAAAAGCATCCAGGCGGTTGGTCTCCAATATCCACCTTTGGTCACGCGAGACCCTACCGGTGACACGTACACGATCGTCGACGGGCACCGTCGTGTGGCCGCAATGAAATCGCTGGCGTGGCAGGATATCCCGGTCCTTGTTTCGCAAGGTAAGCCGGCCGAATTGTTTTCGGCCGTATGCGGCAACACTAAACCCGTCACCGCAGCTCAATGGATCGAGGTCTACCTTCGGGGCGGTGAGGTTCCCTCCGGCCCGACCAAGGTCAACATCAGACGCATCGACGAGATTGCTGGGCGCGAGTTCCTGCAACAGTTATCCGATGCCGGTCTTAGCCCGCAGATATGGAACGTCGCCAATCGCGTGATCCGCTATGCGGGCATCGATGAAGGCTTGAAGGGCCGGGTGCTCAAATGGCTGCTTGAGTTGAAGATCACGCGAGATGTCGCCGCATGGATCAGCGGACCGCATTCGCCTCAAGAACTGGCCATGGCGTTTCAAGAGAACCGCAAGCCAGCGCTATAGGTGCCCGATGATCTGCCGGCGATGCCAAAATGATAAACCAATAACGGCATTCCAAGTATGTGGAGGGAGGCGGCATGACACGACATGCAAGCACTGCCGTCTCCTCGCTCGAAAACAACGGCAATGTCGACAATGGGAGGCGTGGGAGAATAGTCGCGCGATCCTCGTCGAACAAAGACCGGTGGAACAATCAACGCGGCCAAACAATACGTGCCGTTGGGAAGCCGTGGCGGTGATCGGGGGGAAAAGATATGCGGCGCAATCTCGCCGCGGGGCGCCCCACGAACTGGCCCGCATTCTTGTCGCTGCCAACATCAGCGACGCACCGATGCAGGTGCGATCAGCCGGGCTTGAGGGACATATAACTTACCGGTCTTTTCATAGAATGGCCGAAACAACCTTTGTTGAAAACGCACAGGCACCAATCAGGAAACGAAGTTACGTGGCAATAGGTGAATCGTGGGATCAGCGCGCGGTGAAAACATGACCAAGCGCGAGTGGCTGCCGCTGGTGATCCTGATCGCGCTCGCCTTGCTCGGCCTGCTGCTCGTGCCGATCATCTTCCCGGCGCCGGTGACACAATGAGAACCCGCAGCGAACGCCACTTCACCGCCGACGATCTCGCACTGTTCGCGACCTACCGTCCGCGCCGCGCCCTCGTCGAGCCGGCGAAGTGCAACCATGACCCCGAGCATTGCTGGGTCGAGTGCGGCCCGCCCGCGATCACCGGCAGCGGCTATTGCCGGGCTTGCGGCGCTATGCCGAACAGCCTGTGGGAGCGCGCCGGCCAATGACCGCGCCGCTCACACCCGACCGGCAGCTCACCGAAGAGGAGGTGCGGCAGCTCAAGGAAGTTTGGGAGAAAATGTGCCGCGGTGAAATCATTTCACCCAACCCTCGTATGCACTGGCTGCAACGGCTACTGCGATGGTGGCGATGACCGCGCCGTTCCGCAGTCACCGGCTGGTCGGCTACGACCGCTTCACCGGACGCGTCGTCGACGAGTACGTATTGCCAGAAGAGCGGCTCCCGGAAGCAAAACGGCTTGCGCATGTCCCGGACGACGATCCCGACGTGACGCTGTGCTATTCGCTGGGATCTGCGGCGCGCGATCTCGCGGGCTTCATCGGCGCCCGCATCAGGCCCGGTTGCGATTACTTCCTCGAAGGCTTTGCGCCATGACCGCGCCGTTCCGCCTGCGCCCGCCGGTGCCGCTCGAGCGCGACATCCACGAAGCCTGCGCCCGGGCGCTCGACGCCCTGCTGTTGCCGCCGGCGCTGTGGTTCGCCTACCCCGCCGGCGCGTCGCAACTGTCACCGCAGCAGCAGGCGCGTCACAGCCGCGTCGGCCTGAAGCGCGGCCTGCCGGATATCTTCGTCCTGCACGGTGGCGTGTACGGCATCGAGCTGAAGCGGCCCGGCAGCGGGCGGCTGTCGAAGACCCGCATCGTCCGCACCCGCCGCGGCAGCCCGTATGTGCTCGTCGGCCAAGCCGAGATGTTTCAGCGTTTGGTCAATGCCGGCGTGCGCGAGATCGCCATCGCCACCAGCGTCACCGAAATGCTCGGTCACCTGGAGCGCTGGGGCGTGCCCCTGCGCGGCATGGTGGCGGCATGACACGGAGGACACCATGTCCGCAGTGACCATAATCCTGATCGTGCTGGTGGTGTTGGTGATCGCCGGCCTGCCGCACTGGTACGGCGGCACATCCTACGCGTCGTACGGCTACTTCCCGGCCGGCGCCCTCGGCGTCGTGCTCGTGGTGCTGCTCATCCTGCTGCTGTTCGGTGTCATCCGGTGATGCGCGGCGCACTACCAGGAGCCGGAATACTCACCGTCAGCGAAATGGCCGAGGCTCGTGTGCTATGGGAAACCACTGACATGTCCGCATCCGATATCGCCGCCAAGTTCACCACACCGGCAAAGGAAGTCACCAAGAACGTCATCGTCG
>Ga0070675_100003198_pt1 | contig 12413 bp, 10 predicted proteins | sample KBSM43metaG_FD_65343 | JGI IMG/M metagenome (GOLD analysis project Ga0070675, IMG submission 65343) | Miscanthus rhizosphere microbial communities from Kellogg Biological Station, Michigan, USA - KBS M4-3 metaG | ecosystem: Host-associated > Plants > Roots > Rhizosphere > Soil ...
CTGGTGGGCGATCGCGCAGACGAGCCGCAGCCTCGCGCCGCACTTCGCCGCGATGACGCCGGCGCAGCTCGAGACGCTGCGCGAGCGGATGCGCGCCGGGCTCTCGGCCGACGCCAACGGCGCGATCACGACGCGCGGGCGCGCGAACGCGGTGCGCGGCCGCGTCCCGGACGCTTCCGGGCGGCGCGCTCGCCCGTGAGCGCGGCGACGAGGAACGGCAGGCTCGTGTCCATGCGGTAGTCGATGTCGGAGTGGTTGTCGTCGAACTCCTCGTACGCGTGCGCGACGCCGAGCGCGGCGAGCCGCTCGGAGAGGATCCGCGCCCCGTAGTGGATGTGGTACTGGTCGGCCCAGCCGCAGTCGATGTAGATCGCGCGCAGGCTCTTCAGCGCCTTGGCATGGCGGCGGACCATGTGGATCGGGTCGTTCGCGAGCCAGTTCTTCCAGCGCGCCTCGATGCGCTCGCCGGTCTCGAGATGGAACGGCACGCGAAAGCCGTTCGGCGCGCTCGGATCGGGGTCGTACGTCGCTGCCATGCACAGGTTCATCACCGTGTGGCCGTCGCTCGCGCCGAGCTTCTTCTTCCTGCGCAGTTCGGCGAGAAAGCGCGCGATGCGGCCGTCGTCGAAGCCCTCCGCCAGCTTCGCCGACGCGAGCTCGCGGACGTCGATCGGGCCGGCCTTGCGCTTGGGCTTCGCGAACTTGGCGAGCGCGTCGAGCGTGTTCGGCCAGTCGCTCGCATAGACGAAGTCGAAGTACGCGTCGCCCGAGTGGTCGGCGATCGCACCCCACGTCTCTGGATACAGCATGCCGTGGACGATCGCGCCGTAGCCGCCCGAGCTCTTGCCGAAGCAGCCGCGGTGGTCGCGCGACGCGAGGGTGCGGAACTGCGCGTCGACGAAGGGAACGAGCTCTAGCGTCAGGTAGTCGGCGTAGCGGCCGACCGCCGACGAGTTGATGTACTGGTTGCCGCCGAGCGCGGTGAAGCAGTCGGGAAAGACGATGATCGCCGGCGCCATCTTCTTCTCGTGGACGAGCCGCGCCGCGCGCTCGGGGACGTTCTCGCCGAACGCCTTCCAGTTGGTGTGGGCCGCGCCGCTGCCCATGAAGCCGACGAGGTCGAACAGGACCGGAAAGCGCGCTTCGGCGAACTCGGCCGAGTCGTATTGCGGCGGCAGCCAGACGGTCAACGGCCGCACGCTCGGGTCGCCGAGCGGATTGCCCCGCAGCACCTTCGAGCGGTGCTCGACGACGACGACGCGGCCCGGCTGGGAGAGGGTGTGCTTGGTCGGCAAGGCAAGGCTCCCGGAGTGAAGCCGCGACGATAGCAACCGGCCCGCGGCGAACGACGCGCGCCGGCAGCGACAATCTCGGCATGACGCTCGCCCTCGCCTCCCCCCGTTCGCTCGGCTTCGACGCCGATCGTCTCGCCCGCATCGACAGCTTCCTCGCCGAGCGCTACGTCGACCCCGGCCTCCTGCCGTGCGCGCAGCTCCTCGTCGCGCGCCGCGGCGAGCTCGTTCACCGCACCGTCCTCGGCCACGCGTCGCTCGAGAAAAAGCAGCGGCTCGCCGAGGACACGATCTTTCGCATCTACTCGATGACCAAGCCGGTGACGAGCGTCGCCTTCATGATGCTCGTCGAGGAAGGCAGGATCGCGATCGACGATCCGGTCGCGAAGTGGATCCCGTCGTGGCGCGACCAGTCCGTCTACCGCTCGGGCATGCCGGGCGCGTTCATCGCCCGGCCGGTCGATGCGCCGATGCGCGTCATCGACCTGCTGCGCCACACCTCGGGCCTGACCTACGGCTTCCAGCTGCGCACCAACGTCGACGCCGCGTACCGCAGCCTCAAGGTCGACGCCTTCGAGTCCGAGAGCCTCGAGTCGTTCGTCGACAAGCTCGGCCGCCTGCCGCTCGAGTTCTCGCCAGGAACGGCGTGGAACTACTCGGTCTCGACCGACGTCATCGGCCATCTCGTCGGCGTCGTCTCGGGGATGCCGTTCGACGACTTCGTGCGCACGCGGATCCTGCAGCCGCTCGGCATGTGCGACACCGACTTTTTCGTCCCCGAAGCGAAGGCCGCGCGCTTCGCCGACTGCTACGTCAAGTCCGCCGCCGGCAAGCTCGAGCCGGCACCGCCGGTCGACTTCTCGAAGCCGCCGCGCGCGCCGTCGGGCGGCGGCGGCCTCGTCTCCACAGCGGCCGACTACCTGCGCTTTTGCGAGATGCTTCGCCGCGGCGGCGAGCTCGACGGCGTGCGCCTGCTCGGGCCGAAGACGCTGCGCCTGATGTGCGCGAACCACCTGCCCGGCGGCCGCGACCTCGCCGACATCTCGATCTCGATGTTCTCCGAGGCGATGTTCCAGGGCGTCGGCTTCGGCCTCGGCTTCGCGATGACGACCGATCCGGTGCGCTGCGGCGTGACGTCGTCGCCCGGCGAGTTCTGGTGGGGCGGGATGGCGTCGACCGCGTTCTGGGTCGACCCGGTCGAGGACATCTGCGTCGTCTTCCTGACGCAGCTGATCCCGTCGAGCACGTACCCGATCCGCCGCGAGCTGCGCACGATGATCAACGCGGCGATCGTCGACCCGGCGTGAGACGCGGCCGCGCCGCTCGGCGTCAGCGCGCGGCGACGGCGAGCAGGCGATCGAAGAGCGCGTCGCTGCCCTCGCGCTCGTCGAAGCGCGCGAGCTGCGCCGGGTCGGCACCGACGTCGCGCAGCAGCGCCTCGACGTCGCGCCAGTTGGTGTAGACGTCGCCGATCGCGACGACGCGCGCGAGCAGCGCGGCGTGGCCGAGCAGGCCGATCTCGAACGCCGTCCCGCGGCGATGGCCGGTGAAGCCGCGCAGGTCGAGGACGACCGCATCGCTCAGGCGCATCAGCTGCTCGACGGCGGCGCGCCACGCCGTGTTGAAGCAGAACACCTCGTTGATCGCGAAGCGCCCTTCGCGGTCCGGCCGCGTGCGCAGCAGCGACTGCAGCCGCTCGGCGCTCGCCGCTTCGGGCAGGAACAGCTCGTGCAGCCGCCCGGTGAGGTACATCGCGCACTCGTCGAGGTCGACGTTGAGCGCGGCGAGGTCGGGGCCGCCGATCTGGTGGACCGGCCCGACGCAGCGCCAGCGCTGCTGGATCGCGTCGAGCATCGCGTGCTGACGGCTGCGCTGCGCGAACACGCGCAGCATCAAGAGCTGCGGCGCCGCCGCGAAGGTCGGGTGCCTGCCGAGCGCCACCGCGTAGGCGAGCGCTGTCAGCGCGAGCCAGACCAGCGGCAGCGCGGCGACCGTCGCGGTGACGTGCTCGCTCTCGACCGCCGGCGCTCCCGCGACCCAGGCGAGCGCGCCGACGCCGAGCGCGACGAAGCTCGGCAGCGAGACGTCGCTGAACCAGCCGCGCTCGCCGAGCCGCAGCAGCCCGGCGAGCGCACGAAAGCCGATCCACAACGCCGGGAGCGTCATCACGACGATGAAGAGCGAGCGCGTCGTCGCGGCCTTGGCGACGTCGATGCACGCCTCGATGCGCGCGTCGAGCAGCAGCGCCGGAACGGCGAGCGCGAGCATCGCGACGGCGGCGACGACGAAGACCGGGAGCACCTGGCCGCGCAGGCTCCGGTGCAGCAGCGCGACGTAGATGACGGCGAGCACCGCGGCGCCGAGCGCGATGTCGCTTGCCGAGTCGGAGGTCCCGGGATCGATCGCCGTGCCGAGTGCGGCACCGGCGGCGAGCGCCACCGAGCCGAGCGCGAGCGCGCGGCGCGACCAGCGCCGCGGCAGGTTGGCGAGCACCGGCCCGACGGCGAACAGCGCGACGACGGTGGCATCGGCGAGGCGCATGCCGGGCGCCTGCGACTGGCCGAGGATGCCCGCGATGGCGGCCGCAACGAGCGCGTACGCCGCCCAAGCGACGAGCGTCGCACGGCGGATGCGCCGCTCGACCTGCGCTGCGCGCGCGTGCAGCTCGGCGGCTGTTCGCGGCCCTGCCGCAGTCGCTGCGACCGTCGCGCCTTCGCTTCGCCGGAGCGCGTGCTGCCACCACGCGGGCGGTCGCGGCAGCACCTGCTCGAGCGCCATCAGCCGGGTGACGCGCGCGCGGTAGCGGGCGCGCACGAGCGGCGAGGCGATCGCCGCGGCGGCGAGTGCGAGGAAGACGATCCCGACGATCCAGCCGAACGTGTCGGCCGCCGACGGACCCGCCGGGTGGCCGTCGCGCAGGCACGCGAGATCGAGCATCAGCGCCCCGGCGAAGCCGACGAAGGCGCGGGCTCTTCGGCGGTGACGCGCCAGCCGCTGCGCTCGAGGTACGCGCGGTGTAGTCGGTTCGCGAGCGCGCCGAAGGCGACGAACTGGAGCACGAACGCGATCGCCTGGGCGCCGCTGTCGAGCCCGACGTTGACCGCCGCGCCGACGACGAGCGCGACGACCGCGAGCACGTACAGCCGCCGCTGCAGCGCCCAGAGCGGCAGGCTGATCGCGGCGAGCCAGGAAAAGCCCGCTTCGTTCATCGCCAGCCGGCCGCGGTCGTCGACGTAGAGACGAAGGCGACGCATCAATCGACGCGCAGGAAGCTGCGCCGCACGTGCTCGCGGTCGCCGAGCTCGAAGTGCCACCACTCGTTGGCGATGCCGCGAAATCCCGCCACCGCGAGCGCACCGCGCAACAGCTCGCGGTTGGCCTGCTGGGCACTGCTCAGTGCGCCGTTCGCGAGGTGGTGCGCTTCGAGCTCGGGGTGCGAAAGCTCGATCATCTCGTCGAAGCCGGTGCCCATGTCGAGCTCGCGGCCGGCGGCATCGATCAGCGTCGCGTCGATCGCCATCCCGAACGAGTGGATCGAGCCGCGCGCCGGGTCGGCGACGTAGCGGCGCAGCCCCGTGCCGTCGAGATGGTCCCAGAGCTCGATCTGGACGCGGTGCGGGCGCAGCGCATCGAGCAGCAGCAGACGATGCCCGGGCGCGGTCTCGGCGAGCCGCGCGACCGCGCGCTCGACCGCAGCGGCGGCCTCGCGGTGCAGCCAGGCGCAGTCGAGCGTGCCGTAGAGGTCGCGGCCGACGAAGTTGCGAACGCCCGCATAGCGAAGGTCGACGGCGACGCCGGCGATCGTCGCCAGGCGGCGGAAGTCGGGGTGCGAGGCGATGTCTTCGCAGCGCATGCGAGCGAGGGATGCCAGAGGGCAAGGATAGCGACCCCACGACGTGCCGACGCCGAGCGCGCTATTGACGCTCCATTGCGCGATCGACAACATCCCCCTCTTGGTAGACGCCAACGCCGTGTCAGCGCTCGAGGTCGCTCGCGTCCTCGTGATGACCGACATCGTCGACAGCACGGCGACGACGCTGCGCCTCGGCGACCGGAACGCTGCCGCGCTGTGGGCTTCGCACGACCGCATCGCACGCGACCTGCTGCAGCCCTGGCGCGGCCGCGAGATCGACAAGAGCGATGGCTTCCTGCTGCTGTTCGAGACCGTCGCCGATGCGCTCGGCTACGCCACCGCGTACCACGCGACGCTGGCTGCGTCCGAGCCACCGCTGCAATCGCGTGCAGCGATCCACCTGGGGCCGTTGAGCCTGCGCGAGAACCCGCCGCACGACGTGGCTCGCGGCGCCAAGCCGATCGAGGCCGACGGCGTCGCCAAGTCCACTGCCGCGCGCATCATGGCGCTGGCCCGGCCCGGGCAGACGCTGATGTCGGCGGCGGCACGGACGGCCTTCTCGCCGGCCCCCGGCATGCAGGTGCGTTCGCACGGCCATTGGCGCTTCAAGGGTCTGGACGAAGCGATCGAGCTGTTCGAAGCCGGCAGCGAAGTGTCGCAATTCGCGCCGCCGCCGGACGGCGCAAAGGGATGGCGAGTCGTGCGGCGGCACGACCTGTGGGTGCCGGCACGCGAGTTGCCGCACAGCCTGCCGGCCGAGCGGGACCGTTTCATCGACCGGGTCGCGACGCTGGCCGAGCTCGCGGCGCGCTTCGCCCGCGGTGCGCGGCTGTTGTCGGTTCTGGGCACCGGCGGCGCCGGCAAGACTCGGCTGGCGCTGCGCTTCGGTTGGACCTGGCTCGGCGACTTCGCCGGCGGCGTGTGGTTCTGCGACCTCAGCGCTGCCAGGGACTTCGACGGCATCGTCCATGCGACCGCGCACGGCCTGCGGCTCGAGCTCGTCGGTGCCGATCCGGTGCGCCAGATCGGCGATGCCATCGCCGGCCGCGGCGAGTCTCTGGTCATCGTCGACAACTTCGAGCAGGTCGCCGCCCATGCCGAAACGGCGATCGGCCGCTGGCTCGAGCGCGCGCCCGCAGCCTGCTTCATCGTCACGACGAGAGAACGGCTCGGCATCGTCGGCGAGGACACGTTGCAGTTGCCGCCGCTGGCCGTCGACGATGGCGCCGCGATGCTGCGCGAGCGCGCCGCGTCTGCCGGCGCCGTGCCCTTCACGCGGCACGATGAAGCGGCCGTTCCGGAATTGGTGGCGCTGCTCGACGGGCTGCCGCTCGCGATCGAGCTCGCCGCGTCGCGAATTCGCGTGCTGCCGCCGGCGCAGCTGCTGCCGCGGATGGGCGAACGGTTCAGCGTCCTGACGGGCTCGCGCGGTCGCCACGACCGCCAGGCGACGCTGCGCGCGACGCTCGACTGGTCTTGGGGCCTCCTGACCGAGCCCGAGCGCGCAGCGCTTGCCCGGCTGTCGGTCTTCGAGAACGGGTTCGGCCTCGACGCCGCCAGCGCCGTCGTCGACCTGTCGGCGTTCTTCCCCGCATCCTCGGTGGTCGAAACGGTGCAGTCGCTGCTCGACAAGTCGCTGCTGCGCAATGTCGGGCCCGATCGGTTCGACCTCTTGCGCAGCGTGCAGGACTATGCGGCCGAACGGCTGACCGAAGCGGCGCGGGCAGTCACCGCGAATGCGCATGCCAAGCACTTCCTCGACTGGCTGGGCGACCTTCGACCTGCCATCGAGCGCAGCGATCGCGACACCTTGCGGCGGCTCGACGCCGACTTCGCGAATTGTCGGGCGGCGTGGCTCTGGGCGGCTGCGCACGGGCATGTCGAGGCGCTGATGCGAAGCACCGCGAGCCTCCTGCATTTCTGCGACCACCGCGGGCGCTTCGAAGAGTGCCGCGCGCTGCTGCGCACGGCCATCGAGGCGTGGCCGCCCGACGCCGATCCGAGGTTCGAGCCGCGGCTCTCGAGCGCAGTCGCCCATCTCGAGTACCGGCTCGATCGCTACCGCGACGCCGAGGCCACTGCAATGCGAGCGCTGGCAAGCTCGCGAAGGACGCGCGACGCCGAAACGCGGCTGCAGTGCTTCAAGGTCCTCGGCGCCTGCTGCATCGCGCTCGGCGGGCACGCCAGCGCCGAGCGGCACCTGAAGCGCGCACTCAGGCGGTCGCTGGCGCAAGGCGACGTCCGCAGCGTTGCCGACATGCTCGACAACCTGGCCTTGGTCGAGAAGGCGCTCGGCCACTACGACGAGTCGCTGCGCCTGTCGATGCAGTCGCTGCAGCAGTACCGCCGGCTCGGCCATGTCGCCGGAGAGGCGCTGTGCCTGAACAACATCGGCGCGATGCAGATGGACCGTGGCGAATACGAAGCCGCAGGGTCGCATCTCAGAGCGGGACTTGCCCTCAGCGAGCTTCACGACCTGGTCAGCACGCGCGGACTCCTGCTGGCGAACCTGACCGAGCTCGCGGTGAAGACCGACGCTACGCAAGCGGCGAAGCAATATGCCGGCCTCGCGCTCGAGCTCGCCAGGCACATCGGCGCCCGCACCGTCGAGTCGTGGCTCGAGATGCAACTCGCGCAGATCGCCCTGCGCAACGGCGAGCCGGCCGGCGCGCGCCTGCACCTCCGCTCCTCGCTGGAAATCTCGATCGACATCGATCGACCTGCGCTGAGGCTCGCCGGCGTTTCCGTCTTCGCCGAGATCCTGGCTGCCGAGGGGCATCTCGATTGCGCACGCCGCGTCCTCGCGTTCGCCGCGGAGCACCCGTCGATGCCGGCCAACGGGCGCGACGACCTGCTCGCGAGGCTCGCGCGCTGGGGAACGACACCCGAAACGGCGTCCTGGCCGGGGCTCGATCTCGCTGCGCTGGTGGACCGCATCGTGGTCGAGACCGATGTCGCGCATGCGCCGTTGATCGCCCTCTTGAACGAGCGACGCTAGCGTCGACCCGCGCGCCGCCGCGCGCTGCGAGCGCGTCGGACCGTCAGTCGAACTTGCCTTGGCGGACGACGTTCGGCCGGATGTCCGGGTTGCGCGCCGTGCCGCAGTTCGGCGCGCGAACGCGTGCCTCGCGCGTTTGCTGCGCGCCGACGCTGACGTCGCTGCTTCCCCAGAGCGTGCCCTGCGCACAGTCGAGCGAGCGCGCGACGCCTGCCCAGGTCTTGCTGCCGCGGTTGCGAATCTCGAAGATCGCCTCGATGGTCTTGCCCGGACCGCCGGTTGCCGGATCCCAGCGGACGCGGTAGCGGTAGTCGACATCGGCGGCGCGCGCCCACGGCGACCAATCGCTGAGGCGCGGGCCAGCGGACGGCGTGGGCGCGGGCGGCGGCGGTGGCCGCGTCGTCGTCGCGGGCGGCGGCGCGGGCGTCGGCTGCGCAGGCGCCGGCGGTGGCGTCGCGCCGCTCAGGCGAAGCGCGAGGTTGCACCAGTGCTTCGGATCCTCGAATCCGGTGCTGCCATAGAGCTCGCGATGGCGGGCGCCGCAGGCGAGCGGCTTCACCTTCGCGAAGTCGATCTCGGCAACGCTCTTGCCCCAGAGGCAGTTCGCGCCGTCGTACGTCGCGCACGCAGGGTTGCCGTCCGCGCTGATCGTGAACGCGAGCCGGCCCGCGTTCGGCGCCGGGAAGTTCGCTTCCTGCCACTGCTCGGCCCCGAGGGCGCGAGCGCTCGCGAGGCACCCTGCGGAAACGACGTTGGCCAGCCACGCTCGGCGCTTCATGCGATCCCTCCGTCGGACGCATCGGCCCGCAAGGGCATCGTACTGCCGGCGGCGATGCATCGGCAGCGTCGCTGCGGCGCTGCGTCCTCAATCGAATCGATCAGAGCTGCTCGAGGTTCGCGCCGCGCAGGCCGACGAGGAGCGCGCGTCCGTTCGCGTCGACGCGGAACTCGCCGAAGCGGGCGCGCGCCCAGCGCGCGGCCTCGCCTTCGGGGAACGACCACGCGTCGCTGACGAGCACCCAGTCGCCGTGCATCGGCGTCAGCTCGATGCGCAGCTCGTCGGCGGCGAGCGGCTCGCCCTGGTGGAGGCGCAGCGCCGTCACGACATTGCGTGCGTCGCGGCGAGCGACGACGTGCGGTCGGCCGCGGCCGAGCAGGCCGCCCGCGTCGTCGCGCACCTGCGGCGGCAGCGCGAAGTCGAGCCGCATGTAGTCGCCCTGCATCAGCGAGCGCGGGTCGACCGGAGCGAGGCGGACGAAGACCGGCGCTCCGTTCGCGATGAGCTGCTCCTTCTGCCGGATCGCGACGTTCGCAGCGACGATGACGAGGAGCGCAGTGGCGACGATGCCGATCTGATCGACCGACGCCGAGATGCCGCCGACGGTCCAGCGCAGCGCGTGCGGCACCGGCGCGGTCGGCGCTGCCGTGTTCGCGGCCGCGGTCGTGCGCGACGACAGCCATGCCAGCGCGCCGAGGGCAGCGCCGGCGCCGACGAGGACGACCGCCTTCGTCGTCAGCGGCCACGCGAGCTGGTAGTAGAAGCCACCGACGATCCAGGCGGCGGCGAGCGCCGCGGTCGACGCGAGCCGCCAGCGCTTCGCAGTCGCGCAGACCGCAAGCGCGACGAGCGTCGCGCCGAGCGCCGGCAGGAACCACGCGAGCGCGACGAGCACGACCGCGACGCCGATCCCGCCGATGCTGCGCAGCGTCGGCCAGCGCCGCGACGCCCACGCCGCGGCGCCGGCCGCAAGCAGCAGCGACGCGATGCGCAGCGGGGTCATCGCACCGCTTCGCGACAGCGCCGGCTCGATCTCGCGGGCGAGGTCGGCGAGCGGCCCCGACGACAGCGTCGCACCGACGAGGAACGTCATCCCCGACCACCACGCGAGGCCGACCAGCGTCGCGAGCAGCCAGCCGGCGCGCAGCGGCTCGAGCGCCGCCGCGAGCGTCGCGCGCGCGCCGTCGTTCGCCATCCGCATCGCGACGGTGCCGGCGCCGAGCCAGAGCAGCAGGTCGACGTGCCACGCGAGCCAGAAGTGGACGAGCGCCTGCGACCGCCAGCCTCCGCTCGACGGCATCCAGGCGACGACGACGAGCGTCGCCGCGGCGGCGCCGAGGACGACGCGCAGCCACGCGCGCGGCACTGCGAACGCGGTCGCTAGCGCGACCGCGGCGAGCACGACCGCCGCCGGCGCCGCCGGCAGGTCGCGAAAGACGCCCCAGCCGACGAGCCCCGCGCCGACGATCAGCGTCGGAATGACGAGCTGCTCGACGAAGAGCGGCAGGCGTTCGTTGCGCAGCACGAGGACCGCGCCGGCGAGGACGAGCGCGCCGACGACGTAGGCACCGACGGCGTGGCGCAGCAGCTCGCCGAAGATCATGCCGACGACCGCGAACAGCGGCAGCGCGGCGAGCCAGGCGCCGAACGCGGTCAGCAGCACGACCGGCCACGGCCGGTCCTCGTGCTGCGGCACCGTCGCGGTCGCGGGCAGAAGGCCTTCGCCGACCGCGGCGCGGACGACGTCGGCGAGCTGCTGCTCCGCGCTCATCGCGCGGCTCCGTGGCGGCGCGCCAACCGCAGCAGCAGCGACACCGTGCCGGCGAGCAGCGCCGCGGCGACGAGCGCGAGCAGCATCAGCCGCGCGAACGCGTCGCTGCTGCTCGCGCCGTGGAAGAGCGCGTAGGCGAGTCCGCCGACGACGAGCGTGTCGATGCCGAGCGCGACCGCACTCAGCCCGAAGATCTCGAACGACTCGTCGCGCGCGAGCAGAACCGCGGCGACGGCGAAGACAGCGAGCCCGCAGAAGTAGTGTGCGAGCGCCCGGTCGCCGACGAGGCCCGCGATCGCGGTCAGCCCGATCATGACGACGGCGAGCGCGATCGCGACGCGCTGCCCCCAGACGCCCGCACCGGTGACGTTGCGCAGCGGTGCGCTCAGGAACGCGACGAGCGCGAGCGCGGCGCCCCAGCCGGCGAGGTGCGCGGCGAGGTCGTCGGGCTGGACGCGCCAGCGGTGGCCGGTGTGCGCGTGGACCCAGAGCGAGACGCCGGTCATGACGACGAGCGCCCACGGCGCCCAGAGCACGTCGCTGCGCGCGGCGATGCACAGCGGCAGCGCGAGCAGCGCCCACACCGCGAACAGCTGCCACGGGTCGGCGCCGGTCTGATAGGTCTGGCCGAAGTAAGCGAAGAGCGCGCCGATCGCGAGCAGCGCGACGAGGCCGAGCGGAGCGCGCGCCGCCGGCTTCCAGAGCGCGCCGGCGCACATCGCGAGGACGAGCCCCTCGAGCATCGCGAAGCGGCCGAAGCGGCCGAGCGTCTGCCAGTTGGCGGCGATCCAGAAGACGACGCCGAGGCCGCCGAGCGCCGCGGCGAGGACGGCGACGCCGCGCGGCAGCCAGGTCGCGAGCGCTGCCGGCGCGTCGTCGAGGCCGGCGATCGCCTCGAGTCGACGCGTCGCGGCGACGTCGAGGTGATGCTCGCCGGCGATCTGCGCCAATCCAGTCCGAAGGTCCATCGAAGGTCGGCGACGCGGCGCCAGACGCAAGAGAAGTCGAGCATCGTCGCAATCGCGCCGCTCATGAACACGATCGTCTTCGCAACGATGCGCCATTTTTCACGATCGTGACGCAGGCGATGCTCGTCGTGGCCATGGAAGACGTGCGTCGTTCGCACCCTGAGCCCGAACACGTGTGACGTCCAGCTCGAATCGACGGGCGACGTCGGCGTCCAACGGCGCGACAAGAAGTGGGCGGGTTGCCGCTGGTGCGTCGCCGTGGCGGTCACCGCTTCGCTGTGACGCCCTTGCAAACAGCGACTGCCGCGTTGACGGATCCAGCCCACGTCGCGGTCTCATAGACATCGACCTGGAGAATGGCACGACGAATGAAGACGAACTGGCGCAAGGCATCGGTGCCAGCGTTGGCCTTCTCGTAGAGCCGCCGTTGCTGTTGGGTCAGCAGCGGGGCGCAGCTGGCATCAAGTACCACGTCCTGTGCCATCGCTCCGTCGACCGCCAGCGCGGCCAAGAAAAATGCGACGCAACCCTTGGTCAGACGAAGTGAAGGATGGCTGTTTCTCATGATCGATCTCCGGTGACGGTCGTTGAAAGTCTGGGCAGCCGATGGGACTCAGCGGGCAGCGGACGCCACCCGAACTGCCGGGGCGGCGGGGAACGCATAGTCGGCGATCAGTTCGATCGTGCCGAAGGTGACGAGAATCGCTGCGAAGAGGGCGGCGGCGCGGGTCTTGATCGAGGTGTTCATCGGAT
>Ga0070675_100003200_pt1 | contig 12407 bp, 14 predicted proteins | sample KBSM43metaG_FD_65343 | JGI IMG/M metagenome (GOLD analysis project Ga0070675, IMG submission 65343) | Miscanthus rhizosphere microbial communities from Kellogg Biological Station, Michigan, USA - KBS M4-3 metaG | ecosystem: Host-associated > Plants > Roots > Rhizosphere > Soil ...
GGCTTGTTCCAGCTTTACCAGTTCTTCGTTCATACTGCGTTGGTCCGCAACATGGGTTTCCTGGAACGTGTGATCTCGACACCACGACTTCACCAACTGCACCATGCACGCAACGTCGAGTACATCGACTGCAACTACAGTGGCTTTTTGATTCTTTGGGACAGGCTCTTTGGCACCTACAGACCGCCATCCGTTGAGCCGCTGTTTGGAGTGACTCAACCGATTTCAAGTTGGAGTCCGGTCTGGGCTAACTTCGGATACTTCCATGAGCTGTATCTGAAATGCCGACGGCGGCGGGGTTGGAACCGCCTCTTCACGTTGATCGGCCCCCCGGAATGGAAACCGTCATCGGAAGCAGAGAATAAGAAACCCTACGTTTCGTACTTGAATCAGCCGTCACATGGATGGACGGCTACGGCCGTCATCGTCGTTCTGATGAGCATCTCCGTGTCTTTTTTGCTCGCCGCCAAGGCGAATCACTGGGACGCGACCATAAACCTGACTGTCGCCTGTGTCACAGCAACGATGGCGTGGTTCGCAACCCGGCTTTTCGACGGAAGACGCATATAATCGCATACCGAATTTTTCGAATTTGACGTCAAGAATCCGGTGGAAGGATTTTGTTGGTCGCGGAACAATACGCCCCATGAATGCAATACCTTCGATCAAAGAAATGCAGCACGCTTACGAACGAAAGGATTCCTCCTATGACGGAATCTTTTTTCTCGCTGTTCGGACAACGGGCATCTTCTGCCGGCCCTCATGCCCCGCACGAAAGCCCCTGGCGCGCAATGTCGACTATTTTTCGAACGCGCGCGATGCCCTGTTCGCAGGATACCGCCCATGCAAACGGTGCCGGCCTATGGATACCAGCGGACGTCCGCCGGACTGGGTCAGCCGCGCGATCGTCATGGCCGGCGATTCCGAAACGCGCATCAAAGATGCAGAACTCCGACGATCGGGCATCGATCCGTTTCGGATTCGTCGATATTTTCAAAAACACTACGGAATGACGTTTCAGGCTTATTGCCGAGCCCGACGAATGGGTGACGCTCTCAATCAACTGCGACAGGGCGCAACCCTCGATGACATCGCTCTGGGCAACGGCTACGAATCGCACAGCGGTTTTCGGGATGCGTTCGTACGTACATTTGGCCGCACGCCGGGCACCAGCCACGGGTTGGATCAGATTGTTGTTTCGTGGATTGAGAGTCCGATCGGTCCGCTGGTAGCCGCGGCAAACGATGAAGGACTCTGCCTTCTGGAATTCACCGATCGTCGAATGCTCGAGACACAGTTCAAGACACTGAAGAAATTGTTTTCATCCGCCATCGTACCGGGTGAAAACGAACACCTTCGAACTCTGCGCAGCGAACTCCAGGCTTACTTTGAAGGAAAACTGGAAGAGTTCTCGATCCCCCTTGTATATCCAGGATCGCCGTTTCAGCTTAGAGTCTGGAAGCAGCTATTGCGAATTCCTTACGGCGAAACCCGTTCCTATGAGGAACTCGCCCGTCGCATCGGCATCCAATCGGGCCAACGTGCGGTCGGGCACGCGAACGGAGCGAATCGAATCGCAATTGTCATCCCCTGTCATCGCGTCGTGAACAAGGACGGCAAACTCGGCGGATATGGAGGAGGCCTGTGGCGTAAGCAGCATCTGCTGGCCCTCGAGAAGCACGCGCTGACCTCACGACGTGAAATGGAGACATGATCATGTTGAACGACTGGAAATCCCACCTGGCGACTTACTCTTTGTGGGGGCTGACTGCAATGATGGCAGCGGCGTGCGCCCCAACGCCTGCGTCGTCGGTGCCGAACGTCTATGAAACGCAGCAAAGCGTCGATCAGTACATTGCGTCCGGCCGATACGAGACCGATTTCGCGCATGTTGTCAGCGATGCGACGGCCTATCTTGAATCGCGCGCGAAGGCCGTCACGCGTCCAGCTATCGTTCTCGACATTGATGAAACCTCGCTTTCCAACTGGCCGGCATACAAGGCTAATGGCTGGGCGCGCATCGTCAACGGTCCGTGCGACATCGACAAAGGGCCCTGCGGCCTGCGCGAGTGGCAGGCGATGGGTTCGTCGAAAGCTCTGAAGCCGACGCTTGATCTCGACAAGCGAGCGAAGTCGCTCGGTGTCGCCGTTTTCTTCGTTAGCGGGCGTCCTCCGAGCCTGCAGGAGGTTACGGAGAAGAACCTGCATGATCAGGGTTTCGAATGGGATGAAGTCATCCTCTACCCGCCAGACACTACTTTCCAGAGCGCCGTTGACTTCAAGGCACCCGAGAGGAAGAAAATCTCTGACCGCGGTTACACGATCCTGCTCACGATGGGGGATCAACAGAGCGATTTGAATGGCGGGTTTGCCGAGCGCACATTCAAACTGCCGAATCCCGTGTACTACATTCCGTAGTCGCGCTCCTGCCCCTGGCGTTGCGCCGGAGCATCGCCTTTTCAGAAATGAATCCTTAGGAATTGATGTTCTATTCGAATCGTGGCGGCGGCCTGGGCGGAAATGACCGCTACCTCAGTATTCGCAAGAAGGTGACAGGCCGCCGTTAGCGGGTTTCGGGGACGTTGAGATCCTCAACGTCCCACGCTTTTGCATACACGCACGCACCTGCGCGATATACTCAGTCTGTTTTCATACAAAGGGAGGCTACCGAGATGAAACTCAGAGTATTCGCTGTTGCTGTCACGCTGGCGTTTGTTGCCGGCACCGCTGCGCTCGCGCAGGACGCAGCCCTGGAGAAAGCCTTGCTGGCCGCGCCCCGCCAAATGAAAGATGGCGCAACGGTCGTCAAGTGGAAAAGCGACTTCACCTACGACACGCTGCGCAAAGGGACGAATCGCCTTGTCTGCTACGAGCGGCCTGTCGGTCCCGGACAACAACCGTTTTCCGTGGAGTGCACCAGTATCGCCAATCTGGAAAGAGTCGCCCAGAGCCTGAAGACGGAGACCATTGCCGACCCCATGGAACGGAGAGCAGCCTTTGAAGCCATGGAAAAGGCGGGCAAGTGGACGAAACCGGAGTTCGGATCGGTGTTCTATAACCTCACCGGTGCGGACCAGGCCTCCGCTCGATCGCACGTCACGATCGCTGTGCCGGGCGCCACCAAGGCAACACTCGGACTTCCTGAAGACGGCAACCAGGGTGGGGTGTGGATCATGAATCCGGGTACGTCTGCTGCTCATCTGATGACGCCTGGCCACTGACGAACCGACGTGAGGTCCCTCGTCTTAGTCCTCATGCTCGCTGCCTTCGGGCCGGCGCAGGCAAAGCGGACGTTCACCGGCACGATAACCGATGGAATGTGTCCCGCAGGAAACCACGCTCAAATGCGCATGGGACCCACGGACGCCGAGTGCACCATCGCGTGCGTGGACGCACACGGCGCGCAGTTTGTTCTTGTTGAGGGGACGAATGCGTACAACTTGAGCGATCAAAAGAGCCCGGAGAAGTTCGCGGGGAAGAAGGTTACGGTCACCGGAACACTCAACAGCGTCACGAAGACTATTCAGGTCGACTCGATCGTTGCGGCCAAATAATGCATGTGACATCTCAAACCGAAATTACAAGACCTTAGATTGGACGGACTAATCCTGCGGTATTCAGGTCCAATTCAAGATCTTGTAATTTCGGTTTCGAGATGTCACATCGTCCATTTTCAAAATTCTTCTCTCAACGTTTCAACTACGTTTCCATCCCCCACCGGCGGACCGTTCTTTTCTCAACGGTCTTGAAGATGAGGCTCTCTACGGCAAGCCCGAGCAGAATCACCATCAGTAACCCAGCAAAGACACCGGGGGTGTGACTGAGATTGCTTTCGTCGTTAATGTACCGGCCGAGCCCGACCTTTTCTCCACTCACTCCATACACCATCTCCGACGCGATGATCGTGCGCCACGCGAATGCCCAGCCGATTTTCAAGCCCGTCAGAATGCTGGGAAACGCTCCGGGAATGAGAATGCGCGTAATATAGCCGACGGTTGATAGTCCGTAATTGCGGCCAACCATTCGCAGCGTTGGACTGACCCCGCGAAAGCCCGCATAGGTGTTCAATGCGACAGACCACAGGACGGCGTTGACGAGCACGAAGATCAATCCGTTCTCGCTCACGGCAAACCAGATCAGGGAGATCGGCACAAGCGCAATCGACGGCAGCGGGTTGAGCATGGACGTCAAGGTTTCCAGAAAATCGGCGCCGATTCGCGTCACACTCGCAATTGCCGTCAGCACAATAGCGAGAAGCAATCCGAGCGAGTATCCCTTGAGAAGACGCACGATCGTCCACGCTGCCGCTTGAGACAGCGGACCAGCCTGATCCACGAATGCCTTGAGCGTTTCAGAAAGCGAAGGAAGGAGAAGCGATTTCCCGTACCATCGTGCGGAGATCTCCCAAACCGCGGCAAGAACGAGAAGCAACACCAGCTTTCGAAGCGCGGCGTTGCCATAGAACCGCTCCCAGGCGCTCACCGGTCTTTCAATAACTTCAAAAGCATTCTCTGAAACCTGATGGATCGTCTCCGGACGATCAGGCATGAACGCCCCCTTCTTCGATCTTTCGATCGAATAGCAGTTCTTCAATCCGAGTCGCGAGCATTCTTGCGACGCCGTCAGATTCCCCAGTTCCAGGACAGTTGAGTTCGGCCTTTACCTGCCCGGGGTGAGCGCTCAGCAGCAGAATGCGATTCCCTAACCGGATCGCTTCTGGAATCGAATGTGTCACAAAAAGGATGGTGGACTTTGTCTCTTCCCAGAGCTCCAGCAACTCCTCCTGCATTCTCACCCGCGTGAGCGCATCGAGCGCCGCAAAGGGCTCGTCCATCAGCAGCATCCGCGGCTCCATCGCCAGCGCCCGCGCGATCGCAACGCGCTGCTTCATTCCTCCCGAGAGCGTATGCGGATGACTGTCTGCAAAGTTCGTGAGATTCACCTTCCCAAGAAAGTGCTCCGCGCGTTCCACCGCCTCGCTGCGCTGAAGCCGCTTCCCGGCGACCAGAGCAAAAACGATGTTTTCGCGAACGGTCTTCCAGGGCAACAGCTGATCAAACTCCTGAAAAACAAAAACGCGGTCAGGGCCGGGAGAGTTGATTGCTGTACCGTCAAGAAGGATGCGGCCTTCAATGGGTTCAACGTAGCCTCCAACCGCCTTAAGTATCGTTGACTTGCCGCAGCCCGAGGGCCCGAGGATCACAAATCGGTCCGACCGAAGCACACTGAAGCTGACACGGTACGCCGCACGAATCAGGCGCTGCCCTGTCTGGTACTGGAGGGTGACGCCTTCAACGCGTAACAGCGGCTCGGAGGAATTCAAGCCGGTGTTCAATTTCCCGGCACTCCGTCAATTTCATCAAAGAAGAGATCCTTTAAGGAACCCGGCAGGTTCTTGAGGGTTTTTGTGCTGTACATGAATTCGGCGTACTTCATCACATTCTCCGGCGTGGTAGTGAACTTCACGGAGGAATCGCCGATCACTTCCATCAACTCCTCTGGGGTCAAGCCGCTCTCCTTCTCAGAGGACATCAGGATGTTTGCCGCCGCCTTCCTGTCATTGTTGATCAACTTCGTGACTTCCTCGAGAGTAGCCAGCACGGCGGCAACCGCCTTCGGATTCCGATTCCGGAATTCAGTCGTGGTCGAAAGCATTGTGAAAGTCGTCGACCCTTTCATCACGTCGTCTGTGGTCATGATCGTGTGAATGTCCGCATTCTTTTGCTCCCGCTGGTGGAAGGGAGGCGACGTGAAGTGCGCGGCAAGCTTTCCGCTAAGCAGCGCGTTGACGCCGTTCGGATGGGGCATCTGAACGGTGAATTTGTCGAAGCGCCCCGATTCCTTGGGTCCGTACTTCTCGGCCGCGTACATCTGGATCACGATCGCTGGAATCGAGGACTGGGTCGCAGTCATTGCAATCTGGTCTCCGTCTTTGAAGTCTTCCAGCTTCTTCAACTTGTCACCGCTCACGTTCAGGTACATCGGCAAAGAGGTCATAGCGGCGACGCCCTTCACCTTTTCTCCCTTGAGTGTCTGGTCCCAAAGAATCAGGAATGCCGGTGGCCCCGCCGCGATGAAATCCACCGCGCCGGCGAGCAACTTCTGGTTCATCATCGAGGGGCCACCGACATCGAGCCAGCAAACTTCAAGATCGGGAACACCGGCTTCTTCAGCATGCTTCTCGAGCAACTCTTTCTTCTTCTCCATCACGAGGAGCGGAAGAAAACCCACACCTCCGGCTCCACGCGGAATACGGATGGCTCCCGGTGCGCAATCGCCACCGCCGCCGCTGGCACCACCGCACGCCGCAAGAGTCAACGTCATGACCAGCAAAAGTCCGATGAGACGCCTGCGGGTCATGACCGCACTGTGGCCTTCACCACCTCGTTGACATCATCGAGTTCATCGATGTTCCAGCACAGTTCGATGAGCTTGTCTACCTGCCCTGAAGACAACGTCAGCATGCATTGATCGCGCAGTTTCTCTTCGAGCTGCTTGTCCGACAGAGGGCGATGAACGTTCCCGAGTGACTGCTCGATAAACCGAACGAGCTTGCGTCCATCCTGAAGCTCCACTTCGATGTGAGCCTGATCCTCAGTAATCGAGGTATCCGAGATGGCGGTAACGCGCTCCCGGACGCGCTTCACGAGTGGGTCGTTCACGGCCTCGTCTGTGTACTCCTGAAGGCCGGCCTTACCGCGAACCAGTCCGACGGCGGAACTGTGATAGATCGAATACTTCCCTTCCAGCCCTCGCGTGATGTCCTTCTTGTTGCAGAGATCCATGACGAGCGGCGCAACGCGAACCCGGACAGCCTTGATAGCATCGGGAGCTGGATGATAGTCCCGATAGAGGTCGATGCATCCATCGATAGCCGGATGTACGACAAGGCCGCACGGATAGGGCTTGTAGGCGTTGTAGCGAATCTGGAAGTCGGAACCGAGGCCGTTGGTAATCTCGGACAGGTCGTACTTCGACGCCGTCACCGCGGCGAATCCACGAGGACTCTCAATACCGCGCTCTCCGGCGGTGAAATTCGACTGGGCCATTACCGCGCTGGCATAACCGTTCCGCGCCGCGTGCCCGGCATGGAACGATTTCGCCATGTAACCGAACATCTCGCGAAGACCGGACGCCTGTGTCGCGGCAAGACCGAGGGCCCAGATCATTTGTTGCGTGGACAAACCCAACAGTTTCCCAATCGCGGCAGCTGCGCCGAAAACTCCCGCCGTTGATGTGATGTGCCAGCCCGCTTCGTAGTGCGCCGGATAGACGGCGTTTCCCACACGTGCCTCTGTCTCAAATCCCAGAAGGAATGCGTGAACGAAGTCACGGCCGCTGACGCGATTCGCCGTGGCATAGGTAAAGACTGCCGTTGCGACGGGAGGCGTCGGGTGGATGTAGTTCCTGGGCATCGTGTCGTCGTATTCGAAGACGTGAGAACTGATGCCGTTGATCACCGATGCGTAGAGAGGATCCATTCGCTCTGTGCGTGCGATCAGGCCGGCTGTGGGCTTCCCGAAAAAGGGCGTCAGCGACCGCAACGCGGTCTCAACAGCGGGTTCCCGGGCGCCTCCTACGGCGCAGCCGATGTAGTTGAGCAGGGCGCGGCGAGCTTCATGGCGCACATCCTGGGGAATGTCTTCCAGACGACTGTTTACAAGATACGTTGCGAGAGCTTTCGTTTCGGACAATCAGTGCTCCAATGAATGAAAATGTAAATCTGAACTTTGGTCGAGAACCGTTACAAAAACGTCAGGGGTCTCCTGCCGGGTTGACACGGCAGAGCCATCATTTATATACAGACCGCTCGCCGATCCAAGAACATTTCGATCTGCGTAAGGAGGAACAATGGAAAAAGAAAGATTCGAGAAGGGCCTTGGCATTCGCCGGGCGGTCCTTGGGGCCGAGTTTGTGGATAACGCCATCAAGACCGCCGACGATTTCAGTCGGCCTCTGCAGGAACTGGTCACCGAGTATTGCTGGGGAGAGGTCTGGGGACGCCCGGGACTGGATCGCAAGACCCGAAGCATGTTGAATCTCGCCATGCTGGCCGCCCTCAACCGGCCGCACGAGATCAAGCTGCACGTTCGGGGCGCTCTCACGAACGGTGTCACCAAAGACGAGATCAAGGAGATCTTCCTCCAGGTCGCTATCTACTGCGGCGTGCCGGCAGGCGTTGACAGCTTCAGGATCGCTCGAGAAGTCTTCAAGGAAATGGGTGTTTAACGTGGCAACAGAAAGCATTGGCTTCGTCGGTGTCGGGAGAATGGGCGGCCGCATGGCGCGGCGTCTGGTTGACGCGGGTATTGATCTCACGATCTACGATACCAGCGCCGAGGTGATGAAGCCTCTCGTCGAGCGAGGCGCCCATGTCGCGGCCTCCCCTGCGGCTGTCGCCTCGGCTTGCGAGATTGTCTTCGTCAGCCTCCCGACGCCGCCCGTCGTGGAATCCGTTGCGCTCGGACCAGGCGGGATCTCCGAAGGCAGCCGGGTGAAGATCTTCATCGATACCTCGACAACGGGAGCAACGGCCGCGAGGCGCATCGCGGCGGGCCTTGCGAAGAAGAACATTATCGCCGTGGACTCTCCGATCAGCGGCGGATTACCTGGAGCCGAAAAAGGCACACTGGCTGTCATGGTGTCCTGTCCCGAAGAGATCCTTCCGCGGCTCCGTCCAATCCTCGAAAACCTCGGCAAGGTGTTCTACTGCGGCACAAAGCCCGGAATGGGCCAGACGATGAAGCTGCTGAACAACCTTTTATCCGCTACTGCAATGGCGATCACGTCGGAAGCGGTGGTCATGGGCGTAAAGGCAGGCCTCGATCCCGGCCTCGTGGTGGATGTTCTTAACGCCGGGACCGCCCGCAACACCGCCAGCACCGACAAGTTCCCGAAATACATCCTGCCCCGAACGTTCAACGCAGGCTTTGCAATGGGATTGTTTAACAAAGACATTCGTCTTTGTCTTGAAGAAGCGGATGCTCTGGGGGTTCCGATGATTGTCGGGAATGCCGTGCGGCAGCTTTATTCCATCGCGTTGGCCAGCGAAGGCGCGAATGCGGACATGACCGAGGTTGTGAAGCCCGTGGAGCGATGGGCCGGAGCGATCGTCGGCCCGGTTACCGAGCGTTAGTGGCAACAGGCGGGAGAAGAGAATCTGAAATTGGAAAGTCCTGCATTGGAGATTGGAGGTTCGAAACCTTAAATTGGACTGGCGGTCTTCCAAGTGACTCGTCCAAGTTTAAGATTTCGAACCTCCAATCTCCAATGCAGGACTTTCCAATTTTAGATTTTTGATATCCGCGGCGCGTTGGTTTTCAGTCGAGTCGTGCAACCCACCCTTCCAGCGACGCGGACGCCGCAGGATAGCGATCCATCACCATCGGATCGTGCCCCGGAATGATGTGATCCCGCGAAGTCGCCAGCAGGCGCGCACGGCGATAGCCTTCCATCACCTCGCCCACGTTCCACGCAATCGGGTAGGGGATTTCGCGCTCCATATTCGCGTATAGATGCGAAGAGTCTGACGCGAGAACAACAATACCGCGACGCGTGTTCACGCGCACGATTTGCATTCCCATCGTATGGCCCCCCACATGGTGCACGCTGACTCCGGGAGCAATTTCTTCGTCGCCGTCGTGGAACACGACGCGTCCGTTAAAGACTCGCCGAACCATTGCGACAACGTCCTCTTCATCGAACGGAAACCGCATGACGGGATGAGTCATGTAGCGCCCGGTGGCAAATTTCATCTCGCGGTCCTGCACGTGATATCGCGCTGAAGGAAACAGATCGTGATTGCCGCAATGATCGTAGTGCATGTGCGTGATCAGTACATCCTTCACCGCAGCAGGCTCGATCCCAATCCCGCGCAGGCCGTCGCTCAGCGGTTTCAGCAGGGTCCGCTTTCGCTTCTGTGCCATCGGCCGGTCGAATCCGGTGTCCACGACGATGATCCGATCTTCCGAAATCAGTCCCCAGACGTAGTAGTCCAGTGGCATCGGAGAGTCGTCATGAGGATCGCCTCCCATAAAGTTTTCCCGGGCCATGCGTTCGTGGTGCGCATAACGTACGGCGTAGATCTGCCAGACATCCTTTGACATGCGGGTACCTCGCTGAAAATTGTCCGGGCAGAGTTTTGACTAACACTCCCCGTCCGTCAAGGGCTCCGAAGACGGCCCGGGGGCGAAATCGCACAAACTGCCTTGTCTGAGGCCTGACCCGAGCGGACACTGCTCGAACTCACTGTTGTGAGCTGGGAGCGTATATGAAGATTTCGTCATTCAAACTCGCTGCGGCGGTTTCCTGTGCCGCTTTGCTGATCGCATCGCCGTGTTTCTCTCAATCCCTGCCCCGGTTTGGAGTCGGCGCGAAATTCTCCACACTGGGAATCGGTATTGAGGCGGCGACGGCCGTGACAACGCAGACGAACGTGCGTGGCGGCTTCAATTTCATGAGTACCGACCGTGAGTTCTCCAAGAATGGAATCGACTACAGCGCGCAGCTACGGTATCGATCCGTCGAAGCTCACTTCGACTGGTTCTTTGGAAAACAGTTTCACCTGAGCCCAGGTTTGGTGGTGTACAACGGGAATCGAGTGACGGGTCTTGCCAGTGTACCGGGCGGGCAGTCGTTCACGCTGGGCAATCAGACCTATTTCAGCAGTCTGGCAGATCCCGTGACCGGAAATGCTACCTTCGAGTTCAACAAACGGAACGTGTCGCCCATGATCACAACCGGATGGGGAAACCTTGTTACGCGAGGTGAAGGACGATTCAGTTTCAATATCGAAGGAGGGTTGATTTTTGGAAATTCTCCCAATGCGACGCTGAACCTCAGCGGAAACACTTGCGTCACGCCGTCAGGTCCGTGCCAGAACATCGCGACAAATCCTCTTGTGCAGGACGACATTCGCGCCGAAGAAGCGAAGTTCAATACCGGCGCCGCTCCTTACAACCAGATCTCCAGTGTTCTGAAGTTCTATCCCGTCGTGTCGATTGGAATCGGTTACAGGATTAAATAGCTCGCCCGTCATCGAATACCGCCTGACGGCCTACCGGAAAAACCGTCGGGCGTGTATCCTTCCGCACTGTTGAGGCTGCTCAAACTCGCTGAAGTGGGTGCTCAGATGAAGACCTTGACATTCAGGGCAGTTGTGTCGATTGTTGGCGTCACTCTTTGGTTCACGGCGCCATGTCTCGCGCAATCGCTGCCGAAGTTCGGGATTGGCGCCAAGCTTTCGACGCTCGGCCTGGGAATCGAAGGTGCGACGGCCGTGACCCGGCAATCCAATGTCCGCGGCGGTTTCAATTTCCAGCTCAGCCTTGATCCGGATTTTTCGACGACCGGAATCAACTACTCACCACAGTTTCGTTATCAGTCCCTCGAAGCTCACTTCGACTGGTTCTTAGGAGGATTTCACGTCAGTCCCGGTGTGCTCGTGGGCACTTCTACGGATCCCTTAAGCGGCGCCTTCTATGCCGGTCCGAACCACGTATCGCCGATGCTTACTGCGGGCTGGGGCAACCTTCTCTCAAGGAAGGGTGGGCGCTTCAGCTTCAATATCGAGGGCGGCGTGGCCTTCAGAGGCTCGCCTGAAGTCGATCCGGGCTCTCTCGAGAATCCCTTTCTCGAGGAGTTTCGCGCAAGATTCGACGACGTGGCCCTTCCGGGCTCGTTGTCCAACTTTGCGAAATACTATCCGGTGCTCTCCATCGGTATTGGTTTTCGAATCAAGTAACGAGAAGGCCTTTGGGCTTGCTTACTCCCCTGCCAGCGCTCGGAATTGAGCCGGCGTGAGTGGCACCACGGAAAGTCTGCCCTGATGCACAAGGGGCGAATCCGCAAACAGCCTATTTGCTTTGATCGTCGATAGCGACACGGGCTTCGCGAGACCTTTTCCCGCTTCAATTTCGACGCGTGGATTACGCGTGTCGCTCGGATCGACGGATAGAACCTTAGCCGTACCTACGGCGCTCTTCTGGTCGCCCGTCTCGTAGATAATGAGCTGGTCTCCCGGCTGCATCGCTCGGAGATTCTTCAACGCGACAGGATTCGCCACACCATCCCAGACCGTCTTCTTCGCGCGCTGCAAATCTGCAAAGGAGTAGTCCGAGGGTTCTGTTTTCAGAAGATAGTTGGCCATTACTCCACCATTACCTGTTATTCGATGACCGCCTGCATCACGGCGTTTTCAAAGTCTGGATTGATTCCCTGCGCTGAGGTTTGGGTCATCAGAATCCCGACAATCTTCTTCGAAGGATCAACCCAGAAGTGGGTGCCGTACGCTCCGCTCCATCCAAACGAACCATCGGAGAGGAAAGTGTTCCGCTGCGCGGAGTTGTTGATGACACGAACACTGAGGCCGAAAGCTTCCCCGCGTTGCCTGCCCTGGAGAGTGTCCG
>Ga0070675_100003203_pt1 | contig 12401 bp, 13 predicted proteins | sample KBSM43metaG_FD_65343 | JGI IMG/M metagenome (GOLD analysis project Ga0070675, IMG submission 65343) | Miscanthus rhizosphere microbial communities from Kellogg Biological Station, Michigan, USA - KBS M4-3 metaG | ecosystem: Host-associated > Plants > Roots > Rhizosphere > Soil ...
TCACTCGATGGTGGATCTCCTTGAGCAGAACCTCCTTCTCGTTCAGTGACGCGCGAAGTCTGGTCTCGACGAGCTTTCGATCCGAGATGTCCCGGATTGCTGCCGAAACGAGCACGCCCTCTTCGGTCTCGATCGGACTGAGGCTGATCTCAACTGGGAACTCGCTGCCGTCGCTACGCAGACCGAAGAGCTCCAATCCTGACCCCATCGGCCGTACCCGCGGATCGGCGAAGAATCCCCCTCGATGGCTACCGTGTCGACCCCGAAAACGCTCGGGCACCAATGTCTCGACTGGCATTCCCAGGAGGTTCTCGCGCGGGTGCTTGAAGAGTCGCTCTGCTTGCGTGTTGAGGATGACGATCGTGCCTTCACGATTGACGACAACGATCGCGTCTGGTGCGGCTTCGAGGAAGCCTCGAAACCTCGCTTCAACTTTCCTCCGTGCAGTGGTGTCTCGAATGATGCTGATGACGAGAGTCCCCGTCTCGGTCTTCAGCGGGCTCAGGCTGATTTCGACGGGGAACTCGCTGCCATCCTTGCGGCGCCCGGAGAGTTCCTTGCCTTCCCCCATGGGACGGGTGTGGGGCTCGTGAAAATAGTTGTTGCGGTAGCCAGCATGGTGGTCCCGGAACCGCTGGGGAACCAGTCCCTCGATCCGCATGCCGATCAACTCTTGACGGGAGTACCCGAACAAGTGCTCGGCAAGCTGATTGACAATGACGATCTCGCCTGACCAATCGACGACGACGATCGCATCGGGTGCCGCTTCAAGAAACCCTTCGAGCGCCATCGGGCTCGAAAGACCGAGAGTCGCCAGAGAGGCGCGATAGTCACTCATCATCTCGACCGCAGATATCGTTGAGGTAGGACTTCGAGTGCCGAGCTGAAATCTTACGCGACCATCGTGCCATCCTTGCCAACGCCTCCGAAAGGACGTATGCTGCGCCTGCGTCGCTTTCCTGAGCCACGGCTACACTTCGCCGGGGAATCCTCCCCGACCCTGATCAATCAGCCCTCACCAAAGCTTCCCCGTCAGCGTTCGCGGCCGGCGTGTCTCTCGTCAGGTTCCCGCGAGATTGACGGGGGGAGTGTCACTGCGACACGACCACTCCGAGGAGAGGAGAATCAGCATGACTGTCGTTCGTTCGGATTCGTGCCGTGGTGAGCGCGCGGTCGCCCATCGCCTCGTGCGACCGACGATGACATCCAACCAAAGGGAGCATTGACGATATCGGTACCGCTGGGACGGCTCGATGGCATCGTTCGCCGCGTCCGGGGTGAATACAACGAGATGCCCGGACTTCACCTGACCGTGACACAAGCCCAGCGACTATGGGGCCTGGATCGCGTCGCGTGCGAGACGGTCCTCAGTGCACTCGTCGACGTCAAGTTCCTGCGTCGCAACCGTGACGGCGCCTACGCGCGGCGGTCTTAGCACGCTCGCTCCGTCACAGACAGATCAAACGCTCAATCGAAAAGAGAAACTATGAAAAGAACAGCTGCCTCTATGTGTGCGCTGACGGTGATCGCAGTTCTGGTTGTCACGGCCGTCGTGAGTGCCGAGGATAACAATGTGGGAACGTGGAAGCTGAATCCGTCGAAGTCCAATTACAGCCCCGGCCCGGCACCCAAGAGCCAGACTTTGATGATCCAACCGTGGGGCGACGATGGCGTCAAGTACGTCTCGGATAGCGTCGGTGCGGATGGCAAACCAACGCATGCGGAGTTCCAGGCGAAGTACGACGGCAAAGGCTATCCATTCAAAGGCAACCCCGACGCCGACCTGCTGTCATACAAACGAATCGATGCGAATAACCTGGAGGCGACCACGACGTTGAAGGGCAAGAACACGACAGCGATAACGGTCATGGTTTCCCCGGACGGCAAGACGCGCACCGTGACCCAGACGGGTACGAATGCGCAGGGCCAGGCGACGAAGATCTCCTCCGTTTACGACAAGCAATAGAACGTGTTGCGAACACCGGTCGGGCGGCACCTGTGGCCGCCCGAGCCTGTGGGCTCAGGGCTGCCGTGAGCAGCGGTTGTGCTGAATCGGACAGCGGGCCGATGGCCCACCGAGCCAATATCGGGTTTCCGAACGCGTATCGAGCAGAGAGGACACGCATGATGACGGGATCGATTCGAACACTACGAGCTGAAAAGGGTTTCGGGTTCATCAAGGACGACGCAGGGAAGGAATACTTCTTCCATCGGAGCGCCGTGTATGGCGAAGGTCTCGAGAATCTGAAGGAGGGCGACGGCGTGGAATTCGACCTTGGCGAAGGGCCGAAGGGTCCGCGGGCCGAGAACGTCCGGCGCACAACAACCTAACGGGACCTACGCTACGCGAACCCCGGTGCGGGGTACGTCATGTCATCGAACGCAGTCGGCATCGGTATCCTCGGCTTCGGTGGCTTCGCCATGTTTGCTGCGCAGCAGTTCGCGCAAGTGCCGGGAGCCGCGTTGCGGTACATCGCCGGCACGCATCGCGAAGCGTCGCTCGCCTGCGCCAAGCGGTTCGGTCTTGCGGACGTCGAACGTGCGGACGCGCTGTTCGCGATGCCCGACGTGCATCTCGTCTACATCGCCACGCCGCCATTTCTACACTTCGAGCAGGCACGTGGCGCTCTCCGCGCGGGCAAGCACGTCATCGTCGAGAAGCCTCTGGCGGTCACGATGGCGCAGGCCGACGAACTCGTCTCTCTCGCGCGAGACACCCGGCGTCTCCTCGTCACCAACTTGATGCAGCGCTACAATCCACTCTTCTCCCAGATCAAGGCGCTCGTCGACTCGAAGCTACTTGGCGACGTGCTGCGCGGCACCTTCGAGAACTATGCCTGCGACGAAGGGCTCGGTCCGGACCACTGGTTCTGGGACCGCACCAAGAGCGGCGGGATCTTCATCGAGCATGGGGTGCATTTCTTCGACATGTTCGCGGGCTGGCTCGGCGTCGGGGCCGTCGAATCGGCAGGACGCGTGCTGCGCCCCGGGTCGGGGATAGAGGAACAGGTCTACTGCACCGCTCGGTACGGCGATGTACCTGTGACGTTCTATCATGGCTTCACACAAGCGGGCCGCATGGACCGTCAGGAGCTGCGTCTCCTCTTCGAGCGTGGAGACGTGACGCTGCGAGAATGGATCCCGACGCAAGCCGTCGTCCGCACAGCGCTGGACGAGGAGGCGACCCGTGCCCTCGTGTCGATCTTCCCGGGCGCGCGCATCGACGTGGAGAATCTCTACGCCCCGTCCGAGCGGGTTGTCACCGCGCGTCACAAGACCTATCAGGCCTATCAACGCATCACCCTGACGTCGGTACCGGCAACAAAGATGACGGTGTATGGCGATCTGCTCCGCGCCATGCTGACCGATCAGCTCGCGTTCATCGCCGAGCCCTCGCACACGCGCGTGATCACGGAAGACAACGGGCGCGAGTCACTTCGAATGAGTGTGCGCGCCACCCAGCTTGCCACGTGAAGACTCGAGATTCGATGCCGCACGTACCACTTCTCGAAACCGAACAAGCCCCCCAGCCGGTGAAAACCGTGTACGAGGAGTTTCACCGCCGGATGTCATTCCCTTCGCCGCCCAATTTCATCATGACGCAAGGCCACTCTCTCGCCGTGGCGCGGGGAACGTGGGAGGTGGTGCGGAATGTCCTGGTTTGCGGAGAGATTCCTCGTTGGACGAAGGAGATGATGTTTGTCGCCATCTCGAAGGATCGAACATGCCGGTATTGCGCGGCTGCCCACATCGCCTGTTGTCGTATGTTGGGGGTCGAGGCCGACACGCTCGATCGCCTCGTTGATGACATCACCACGCTGGACGACGCCAAGCTACGCGACATGATTCTCTTTGCCGTCAAGTGCTCTCGCAATCCACAGAGCTTGACCGATGATGATTACGACCAGCTCCGGCGACATGGCCTTCAACAGTCTGAGATCGTCGAGATCGTCGGAATGTCAGCACTCGCGGTGTATGCAAACATCATCGCTGACGCGACCGCGATGGACCCGGACGAGATGTTCACGTTGTTTTGATGCAGCCTGACCGACGGACCCTGTTGAAACTCTTTGATTGTGTCGCCTCGCGGACTCGTTAGAAACGTCCCCTAAGCTTCGCCGTCGTGGCGGGCGAGTTGGGACGCGCCGATTCTTCGACGCCCTAGATCGCCGCGATATGCGGATAAGCAATGCCACCCTCGCCGACGTGTGGACTGAACCGCTACGGCTGTGGCGCCGGCGGTGTGCACGCCGGCCCTTCGAGCCGGAGTACGAGCTCGCCGGATGAAGGCCCGATGGCCTCCCAGACCGGTTCGGACTCCAACCCCACGCGTGCCTGCCACCGGATGCCCCGCTCGGTGTTGACCCACACGCCACCGCTCGTGCAGTGCACCGGGCCCTCGTCGAAGTTCGCCCGGACGTCGAACCTCTGCTCCAGCGGAATCGCCACGTCGAAACGGCCGTCGCGGTCGGTCTCGAACGACGAGTAGAATCGCGGCGGCCGGCTGAAAAGCGAGATGTGGGCCCGGTAGGCGCCCCGGCCGTCCGGGAACGTCACGCGAACTGGCAGGGTGCCGAACATCGCGTCCGTCTTGGCACGAAGTTCCGCCAGTTGTGACATGTTGAAGGTGTCCCGGCACCCTTCCCTCGTCAGCGTCACGTCGATCTCGGCAGACGGGGCGGCTGGTCCGATCGCTACCGGCGACGCGCACCCGGTCTTCGTAGAGACCAGCAGGTGTTGAAGAGCCCCTATATAGATCTCCACACGGCGCAGGCCACGTCCGTCCGTCTGCCCGAGCGGTATCTCGAATCTTCCGTTTGTTGACACCGACACGAACGCGCCCGCGACGGGACGGCCCTCCGGGTCCGTCGCCCTGACAGTGAGTGCGACCCTCGGCGCCGGCGCCGGCACCACGATGTTCACGTCCGCGAGATCGGCTGGGACCCCGACGCGGATGCGGACTGCGGCCTGCCTATCGGTCGTGCCGGGCGCAAAGGTCGGCGGAAACGGAAAGCCTTCTCTTGGCGGAAAGCCCTGGGCATTGATGCCGAGGACGTACTCGCCCGGAGGAAGTCCGAGGATCTCGTATCTGCCCTGGTCGTCGACGTACCCCGTTTTGACGGATGTGCCCGCGGGCGTCATCGCCGTCACTGCCACGTTCGCCGCGCTGCGTCGCTCGGGAAGGACGACCCGGCCACGGACCACCGTGTCGGGCTCGGTCCACAGCAGCGCAGTGGCACAGCCGTGCGCCACCATTTCGATGGGCCCGTCGCTGGCCATGAGCTGCACGCCCGGCGGCACTTCGACGGCGATGTCGTAGGTGCCAGGAGGCAGCCCCACGAATTCGAAGGCGCCGGTCGCACTCGTGACCGTGGTGGCGGCCGATCCGCTCAATAGGACTCGAGCGCCGGCGAGCGGCTCGTTCGAGAAGGGGCTGCCCTGGTGAACGCTTCCCGTGATGCGGGCGTCGACGGCCCGGCTCGAAAGCTGCGAGAGGTACGCCAGTTCGCCCGCGTCGACCTCCGAGAGCGGCAGCCACGTGGCGCAATTCCTCGGCGTCGAACGCGAGACCACGCCGCGTTCGACGCTCTTGTAGACATAGAACAGATAGTCGCGGCCGACGGCGAGCTCCACCGGAGTGGTGTACTCGCCGGTCGACCAAACCTCCACCGTGATTGTGCCCCTGGCGGTTCCGCGAAACGAGCGGAGGACTCGCACCCGTGAGGCCAACGGGTCGCCCCCAGGCGCCGCGACCGCGCGGCCGATAAAGATCTCGGAGTCGTCGTTGGCCAGCGCGCAGGCCTCGGGGCGCCCGCACTCGGCGGCCGCAACGGCCGGAAGCACGACGAGCAGCCCGAAGGCGGCCACGGCTCGCCGAAAGGTGCGCACGATGCGCCCGAGCGTCGGGCTTCTCATCATCGATATGGGGCTAGATGCACATCGCTGCGGATTGGCACGGCTGCTCTCGTATTTATCGGCATTTATCGACACAACCGGAGAGGACCCACGTCCAAGGCTTGGGCCTCAGCCGCGCGACTTTCCGGTGGCCGCATGATGCCTCGAAGCCCGAAGTGCTGACTGTGCCTGTGCGGGGATCTCAGCGAAACCCGGTGGTGAGCAAAACGTCGACCAGCGCTTGGACTGAATCGGCACGCGAGAGATCCGGCGAGCCTTGTGGTGTCTCGAAGTGCCCGCGGGTACTCACCAGCCACAGGATCCTCTGTCGGACATCATCGACCGAGAGCTGAACGGGTTCCCCTTTGTAATAGACATAGTTAGGAAGCCCCTCCTGAAGGAGGCGTCGACGTTCCGCTCGTGGCACTCGAAGCAGCGGAGAGTCGTCTACTTCGACGACTTGGTACGCGACGCCTTGGTTATCGATAAACAGCCCTTCTGGATAGGGAAGCGATTCGCCGTCTTCGCAGATCTGGAGGAGTCGGCCGCGCCGGATGATCAGGACCGGATACCGCAACTCGCGTGACAAGATCCGCCTCGGTTCGCCCGAGTGCTGGGCCCGATCGTCTGACATAGTGGCCGGTGAATCTTGCCACATGTCGCCTCGATGCAATCGAAGGTTCGATTGCTCATTGGCGCGCGTAGGGCTGGTACCTATGGGGTATTCTTTTTGCGCGTATGACGGGCGGGCCGCGCGTCGTCGCATCGTATGTCGGTGGCTACGGATGAGAGAGTGTTGAGCAGTACGTCGGCCGTGAGCAGCGTGGCGTCCCGCGCCCGCCTCGAAGCCATCGACGTCGTGCGCGGCGTGATCATGATCCTGATGGCGCTCGATCACACGCGTGATTTCTTCGGGATACCGGGACCGAGCCCCACCAATCTGGCGCAGGCGGCGGCTCCGCTGTTCCTCACGCGCTGGGTGACTCATTTCTGTGCGCCGGTGTTCTTCCTGCTCGCCGGTACCGGTGCGCGACTGTCTCTCCGTCGACGATCAGTCAGCGATCTGTCGCGGTTCTTGATGACGCGCGGCGTCTGGTTGATCGTGGCCGAGCTCGTGCTGGCGCGCTGCTTCGCCTATCAGTTCAACTTCGACTACCAGATCACGCTACTGCTGGTGTTGTGGGCGGCTGGCTGGGCGATGATCACGCTGGCGGTGCTGGTGCATCTCCCCGTGTCGGTCGTGACAGCGATCGGCGCACTGCTCATCGTTGGGCACAACCTGTTCGACTCGGTGAAGTCGGCCAATACATTGTGGACGATCCTGCATCAGCAACGAGCCGTGCTGAGCGGCGACCATGTGGTGTTCGTTGCCTATCCGTTGATTCCCTGGATAGGCGTCACAGCCGTCGGATACGGACTGGGACACCTCTATTCATGGACCAGTGACGAGCGTCGAGCCTTGCTCCTTCGGCTTGGCCTGGCCACGAGTCTGGCATTCGTTCTCATCCGCGGCATCAACGGGTATGGCGATCCGGCGCACTGGATGCCGCAACCGACCGCGCTATTCACCGCGCTTTCGTTCTTGAACGCGACCAAGCAACCACCGTCACTGCTTTATCTCTTGATGACGCTAGGCCCGGCATTGCTCTTTCTGTGGGCCGTCGACGGGCGTACGCCACGTCTGCTCCGGCCGGCACTGACGTTCGGGAAGGTGCCGCTGTTTTACTACCTGACGCACTTTGCGTTGCTCCACGTGCTTGCCGTGGTCGTCTGCTACCTGCGTTACGGAACCGCACACTGGATGTTTGAATCGCCCGACCTCGCACACTATCCATTCAGCCCGCCGCCCGGTTGGGGATTCACGCTGCCTGTGGTGTACCTGTGGTGGGCGGCAGTGGTGCTCGCGATGTATCCGATCTGCGTGTGGTTCGGACGGCTGAAGCAACGGCGAAGCGACGCGTGGCTCAGCTACTTCTAAACCGTTTATTGACCGGGTGACGAGCGGCCGCACCCACGCTCGTGTGCAGGTCACTCACTCTGGCTCGTCCGACCCAGGGCAAATCTGAATGCAGGGCGACGCCGCCGAGCCGAATGAGCTCGACGGCGCTGCTTAGATGGGGACTGCGCGGAGAGACGCTACTTGTTCCCGTTGTTCCCGTGCGGCTGGTCGAAGTGCGCTTGCAAGTTTCCGCCGGTGAGGAACGTGAGCGGAATATCGAGGACGACGTTGGCCGGGTTGGCCGTCTCGAAGATCCGTATCGCCATCTGGTCGCTCGTCCCTGGCTCGCCGGCATCGACTAGCGTGAAGGAAATCGTGAAGCCGTCGACGTTGTTGTACCGGCCCGTGCCGATCCCGATCAATGTGTCGAGCGGCGCCTTCGGCGGGTTCTGGTCGATGTCCGGTGAATCCGTGCACGCTATAGTCGACAGATGCTCGAGCATGTGGAAGTGGTTGCCTCCCCAGTTCACTTCGAGGTTGTTGGAGAGGAGGAGGTCACAGTGAATCGTCAAGCCACGTGTGACTTTTGCGTCGGCCACTTCGACCTGATTCCCTCCGCCAGTGAAGCGCCCCGTTCCGTCCTCGACGCAGTCGGTTGGAAGGGTGACGGTAACCGCTGCCGACTGACCACCCGCAAAGCCATCGCCCCACGTGCCAGCCGCCACCGCCTCGACGATCACGCTTGATCCGGGTGGCGCGGGTTGGGTTCCAGAGAACGAGAAAGTGACGGGTCCGAAGGCGCCGGTGTCGACAACGATCCCGTTGAACTTAATCTGGACCGTCGGGTTCGTGCCTTCTAGGCCAGTGGCCCACGAGGATGCTGTGTAGTTGATCACGGCGGCGCTGTCGGCGCACGTTGCTGACGCCATAATCACGACGTGATGTGCTGATGCACGACTCGCGATGCCGAGCTGAAATGCGATCGTCAGCATCACGATCAAAGGGAGAGATGGAGACCTCTTCAACATTGCCTATCTCCTTGTTGCAGCTTGCGGTTTCTCTCGAGCGTAATTCGAATAGGCAATAGTTCGTCGCGCTCGCGGCACTGTCAATCGGGATTCAGCGCAGGCGCGCGGGCGTAGTTCAGTCAGGATTCCGACACCGCGCTAATTCGTGGGACTCATATGTGCCCACCACTGACAGCCAGCGCGTCGCGAGGAAGAAACGGCGAGCGATACCGGTACTAGACTGCCGGAAGGGCTGGGCAGGAATGACGGAAGGCGGAGTTGGAAGATCGCTTCTGGATCTGTTGGGGTCCCACACTTCCGTCGTCGAGGTCTTCCGTCAGCCAAAGGTTCGCCGCGTTGGGTATGCATCGACAATGGATGCAACGGATCTCAAGGCACGATTTTGTGTTGGCGCAAAATAGTGGCTCGTTGGGCTGAGTGCTATGCTCTAGCTCCTTGCCCAAGCGATTGTGCCCCAAGTGTCAGAGGACTGGCCGCTTTCTCCTGGGGTCGTCTACCTCCTCGACACTGGATCATTACCGCTGTGATTATTGCGCTGTGGTCTGGGTTCTTGATCGCGTTGATACCACTAAGCCTCCGCGTTTCGTGACGCCACCGGAGAATGATCCGGGCGAGTCCGATTCGTGACTAGTTGACTTTCGTTTCACGTCCTTGTTGGTGTGGTTCGCCTATCAGCATCGGCTTTTCCCTCGTAGCTGTTCCCACGCGATGGATCGCCCACGCGATAAAACTTATCCGCTTGTCGCAGAACTCGTGGCGTATGGCTCGCGGATGATGGGGAATGTGAAGTGGGCCGCGGTGTGTGGTGGCATCGGAGCTGCCTTTGCCGCGAGCTTCAGGCATAACGATTCTTCTCTCCAAGAAACTCCGTCAACGTTGGGGGGGGTGCCATTTCTGCGACATGTGCGGCTTGTCGCGCAGCCACACCTGCAACAGAAGCTCTCCCGAACTCGCGATGATGAACAGGGCGATCAATCTGAGTCAGGTATTTGCAGGGCAGGACGTCGGCGTGAAACAGGTGAGCGACCGGATCTGGCTCGTCACCTTCATGGACTACAGTCTCGGCTACTCGACGACGAGGCCTGTCGGCTCGAGCCGATCGCGAACCCCTTCGGGCCGAAAGTGTTACCTATGTGCCCGGCCACCCATGCGACCGGAATGGACCTACATGTCGTGGCGTCCCCACCGGGATTCGAATCCGGCGGGAATCGAATTTACTCGGCTGATCAAAGCCGCATGAGAGCAGGGGCGTAGGAACCCGTGACATGCTCTGAACAGATCTGTCGGATTCGTGCGCGACGGCGTTCTCCATCATCGAGGACGAGAGCGAGCGATCAACGAAATAGCGGCACTTTTCGTTTCGCGAGAGCGCACTCCATTGCAGCGATGTTCTCGAGCAGAAGCGCTCGTTCCGGATTTTCCGGGTCGAGCGCGTCAACATCTCGCTGCGCCGATTCGAGGCGCTTCATGAGAAGCGGCGTGCTCAACTCGCTGTAGGAAGTCGTGCGAGTCATTGAATCGTTCTTGTCCATGACGCGCTCCTTGGCCGCGCACTGCGGCTGCTAGTAATGCTCCGCGTCGTTGTAGTGTAGCGCGCTCGTCGCTGCGCATTGTCGCCACCGTCGAAGAGCCCAGCCGTGACCAATGGCGTATGCAACTCGTCTAATGATTTTGAGCGTCCCCACGCGGATCGGATCCCTTTCACGTGGCCGGTCTGGCGGTGCGGCGCCGCGCGGCGTAGGCTGCCGGTGGTACAGCGGCCAGTTAGGCCGGGTCCTGCGGGGCCGAGCTACTTCAGCTTCTGGTCGAGAAAGCTCGAGTCCTCGGCAGCGCGTTTCCGGATCCGGTGGATGTTGTACGCGTCGAAGGCCAGATACAGCCCGAACACGATGAGCGGCACCAGCGTGTATCCGCTTGGATACTTGATCGCGAGAGCAAGCATCACCACGACGGCGCACGACAGGAACTTCACGGAGACCACCGATTGCTTCAGCGCGGTCCGTTGCTTCATTGGGGATGGCGGCGTGAGCTTCGCTCACCGACGCAGCGATCAGAAAGACCTGAAAGGGGTGGCGTCCCCACCGGGATTCGAACCCGGGTTTCAGCCTTGAAAGGGCCGCGTCCTAGGCCTCTGGACGATGGGGACCTCGGAGAGATGTTCGAGTCGCTTACGCGACCCTTCACTATAACATCGGCCGCCGCGATCACTGTGCGTTGAGGGATAGACGGTAGGAAGCGAGCGCAGCCAGCACGAGAAGAATGACCCCACAGAGCAGCGTGGACCGACGACCGCGGCGGCCCGAGTCGCGTTCGGTCAGTGACAAGGCCCTGCCTGCGAAGTCAGGAGGAACCGCGACGCCCACGCCGAAACCGAACGAGCCGTGGCGGATGACGCCGCCGCCGGGCGACGGATACGCCGTCCACCGAACCAGGTACAACCCCCTGCCGAGCCGCGGGGGAATGGCTTCGAGCGTCCGCCGATTCACGTCGTCGGAGGCGAGACGGCTGACGACTTCGACATCGCGGGCGATATCGTTCTCGCTCGCCTCGACCGGCAGATACACGAGGGAGAGCGTCGATGCTGGTTGGAGCGCGTGATCGAACGCGACGCGGATCACCGGCGGCGCGGCTGCGAGCGATGCTGCCGGCTGAGGCGTCGAATCGACATAGGCCGCGCGCGAGCGCACGCTGTCGATCACCCAGAACACCAACAACAGCACACCAAGCCCGGCCAGCGCCCAGCGCGCGTAACGACCCGCCGACATGCGAGCGCGCGATGCCGGCGGCAGCTGCCGATCGACCAGTGGAGCGTGCCGCATACATGACGTATCGGCGGCCCGGGACGACCTATTCAGTCAGGCGTCGGCCGTTGGCCTCTGGGCCTGGGCGTTTTGAATTGGGCGTTGGGAATTGGGCGTTGGGAATTGAATGTGGTGGGCCGCCCGGGGATCGAACCCGGGACACCCTGATTAAAAGTCAGGTGCTCTACCACTGAGCTAGCGGCCCGGTCCCTGGGAAACACCGCATTGTACCATCACTCATCATGTATCAGACCGGCGCGGAGCAGCAGGAGACGCTGTACTGGGCGGTGCTCGCCACCCACTTGAACGGCGCCGCCGATAGCCGCAAATACGAGCACATTGACACCGACGTGATCGTGCGCCACATCGAGCACGGCGACGTGTTCGAATTCCTGCGAGTCGAGCTGGGGCAGGACGTGGCCTACGCGCTCGGCAAACTCACCGACGTGCATCGCCATATGCTCGTGAGCCATTGGCGGTGGATGGCCCGCGGATTCGAGACGTCGCAGTTCCATGTGCAGCGCAGCGGGCTGGCGCTGCTCGTCGCCTACCTGCTGCATCTCATTCAGAACCGGCACGTCCAGATCCCTCAGTAGCCGTCACGCTCGCTTTACATCGCCGCTCTACACTCGTCCGTGCGCACCTCGACGTGTTCCCGTCGCCGCGCTGCGACCAGAGCGACCGAACACACGTCTCACTATGCGAACCGTGATCCTGGTCATCGCGCTCACGCCCGGT
>Ga0070675_100003204_pt1 | contig 12399 bp, 4 predicted proteins | sample KBSM43metaG_FD_65343 | JGI IMG/M metagenome (GOLD analysis project Ga0070675, IMG submission 65343) | Miscanthus rhizosphere microbial communities from Kellogg Biological Station, Michigan, USA - KBS M4-3 metaG | ecosystem: Host-associated > Plants > Roots > Rhizosphere > Soil ...
CTGGTCCCACGGCTTGTTCGCGTTGAACGCCTCGATCACCCAGTCGCGCCATCGCCACATGTAGCGCTCGCCGTCGCTCTGGTACCCGTTGCTGTCGGCGTAGCGCGCGGCTTCCAGCCATGGAAACGCCATGCGCTCGCCGTAGCGCGGCGACGCCAGCAGACGATCCACCACTTTCTCGTAGGCCTGCGTCGAACGATCGGCAATGAAGGCGTCGAGCTCGGGCAGCGTCGGCGGCAGGCCGATGAGATCCAGCGAGACGCGGCGCAGCCACGTCGGGCGATCCGCCTCGGCGGACGGCTTGAGCCCTTCGCGCTCGAGCCGCGCCAGCACGAAGGCGTCGATCGGGTTGCGCACCCAGACGGCCTGCGTCACCGCGGGCGCGGGCGGAGTTTTCGGCGGGATGAACGACCAGTGCGGCTGCCACACGGCGCCCTGCTCGATCCACCGCCGCAGCAGCGCGACCTCGCTCTCGGTCAGCGGCTCGGCGCGCTGCGGCATCCGCACCTTGGGATCGTCGGCCGTGACGCGTCGCAGCAGTTCGCTGGCGCCGGTGTTCCCCGGCACGATGGCGGTGTGGCCGGTTCGCAGCGCCTGCTTGGCCGCTTCCTCCCGATCGAAGCGGAGGCCGCCGAGCTGCGCGCCCGGGCCATGACACGTGTAGCACTTGTCCGACAAAATGGGCCGGACATCGCGGTTGAACTCGACGGAGGACGCCGTCTGCGCCTGCATTGACGACGACGCTTGCAAGCCGATCAGCCACGGCGCGAGTGCCGTGGCCAATGCGATCGCGCGGACGTTCGGGCCCATCTAGAATTCGTAGCCGATCTCGAACTTCACCAGCCGGCCGTGCTGAATGAGGCTGGGCCGATGATACGTCGGACCGAGCTGCGTCACCCAGGCGGTGATGGTGGACTCGTTGGTGGCGTTGAAGAGCTCGAGCCGCGGGGTCAGGCGCTTGCCGCCGGCGAGCGTGATCGCCTTGCGGATGTTGAGATCGAGCTGCGCGACGTTCGGGAATCGGACGTCGCCCACCGGCGCCATCTGCACCGATTGTGTGCCCTGCGCCAACGTCACCGTTGCGTTCGTCACCGACACGGTCGTGGTCTCGGGCGCGCCGGTCTGGTGCTGCCAGGTGCCGCTGACGAAGAACTGCCAGGGCAGCTCGTAGTTCCCCGACACGCGGTACGACCAGGGCCGGTCCGCGGTCGAGATCGGGTTGTCGTCGTAGACCGCGAGGATGTTCGGGTCGTTGCGGTTGCCCCCCCGGGTTGCCTGGCGTGCGCGGCCGAACGTGGCGCCGCTCAGCATCGACCAGCGCCGGTTGAAGCGTTTGGTGAGCGAGAGATCCGTGCCGTCGTAATTGGTGTTGGTTTCGGTCGAGTTGTAGAAGAGGTTCGCGCTGGCGGCGCTCGGACGATTCCACACCTGGACGGTCTGGCCGCTCACGACCTCGGTCACGGTGATCGGCCCGATCCACGCGGAAGCCGGCACCGCGGTGTTCCGCTGGCCGAGATTCTGCCGCGTCTGGCGCTTCACGTACCCGATCGACGCCACGACGCCCTGCGGCAGCTCGCGCTGGAATTCGACGGTGTACTCGTTGACGACCGGCCGCTGCAGATCGTCCTGATAGCGCGCGTTGACGCCGGCAAAGACGTAGCCGGGCGCGGTGCCGAGCTCGTTGAGCGTCGGTACCAGGTCACCGTTGCGATCGCAGCCGGTCACCGGCACGCCGTTGATCGCGTCGTTGCACCGGCTCTGCGGCAGCCACTGCCGCGTGTCGAACGGCGCCGAGATCGGGTTCAGCCGGCCGAGCGGATCGACACCGAGCGGAGCATTGTAGCGGTTGGCCGTACCTTTGAGCACGGTGTGGCCGTCGCCGAACATGTCCCACACCACGCTCGACCGCGGCGCGAAGTCACGAAACTTCGGCGCGCGCACTTCGTCGTAGCAGGCGCCGGCGAAGAAGTCGCTCTTCGGCGCGCACGACGGCGGCTGCCAGCTGCGGTTGGTCTCGTAGCGGAGCCCGAGGTTGACGACGACGTTGCGGCCGACCGACCAGCGGTCCTGCACGTAGGCGCCCTGCTCGCGCGCCCGGTACGTGAACAGGTTGTCGATCGTTTCGCGTGGATCGGTGGAGTTGCCCACCGGCAGCGTGTAGGTATTGACGCTGGTCGGCTGCCCGTTCTGGTAATTCGCCTGGAAGGGCGAGATCAACCAGATGCGCGTGTCGCGGGTGATGTCCACGAACTCGTAGCCCACCTTCAGATCGTGACGGCTCTTCGAGATCGAGAGGCTGGTGCGCACCTGTTCGCGGAAGAGGGGCGTGGTGTAGTAGCCGTCGCACACGCCCACCGTGCACGTGCCCGGAGTGTAGGCCACCGACTGCACCGAGGTGACGCTGTCGAACCGCGCGATGTCGCCGAGCTCGACTTCGGGCTGCGGCAGGAAAGCGTTGTCCGAGCGGAAGCGGTTGTAGGTGATGTCGAACGCCATGCTCCGGCGGATCGGCGTCGTGAACTTCACCTGGTGGATGGTGGGGTACTTGTAGACGTGCTGCTTCGAGGCATCGTCGCCGAAGGACGCGCGCGTGTTGCCCTGGACGAAGTGGCCGTTCAGCTTGTACTGAATGTCGGTGAAGTAGGAAAGCTGCGCCGACTTCGTGGCCTGCCACGAGACTTTCGCGGTGTAGTTCCACAGCACGTTGTCGTCGATCGCCTGCGAGCCGTCGGGGTTGTAGCCGCCCAGGTAATGCTGGTCCATCCGCTGGTCGTGCCAGGTGCCCGCGAACCACAGCTTGTCGCGCACGATCGGCCCCGACAGCCAGGCGCCGACGTCGGTCATCTTCTGGATGTCGGCGCCCGGTTCGATGTCCGGGTTCTGGGCCAGCACCTTGGGCGGCACCCCGGCCAGCAGTTGCGCGCGCAGCTCGTCGGAGTAGTTCTTGCCGTTGGCGAGCCCTGGCGTCGTGCCGTTGAACTTGGCGCCGCCGTGGAAGCGGTTGGTGCCCGACCGGGTGATCATGTTGAAGTTGATGCCGCCGCTGGAGTTCTCGGCCGAGCCCGCGCCCAGCTGGATCGACGTCTCCTCGTAGGAGAACGGATCGAGATAGAAGTTGGCAATCGTGCCGGCGGCCGACGGGCTCGACACGTCCATGCCGTCAACCATGAACTTGCTGTCGCCGGTGGCGCCGCGCACGATCGGCACCGACGCGTTGAACGCCTCGCTGCCGCCGACGTCGATCTTGTTCATCACCACGCTCGGCAGCACCTTCGTCACCGACCACACGTCGGTGCGGTTCGGGAGCGCCTCGAGCTCGGCCCGGGTGATGGTCGTCTGCTTCCCCGCGTTGGTGGTGTCGAGCAGCGGCGCCAGGCCGGTGACGGTGATGGCCTCCTCCAGTGCGCCGACGCTGAGGCGAAGGTCGGCGCGTGCCGTCGCGTCGGCGTTCACCACGACGCCGTTCTGCGTCACGGTCTGAAAGCCGGAGAGCTGCGCCCGCACGCTGTAGGTGCCGGGCACGAGGCGGACGAAGTCGAACGCGCCGCGCGAGTCCGCGACGGTTTCCTGGTTGCCGCCGACGGCACCCTGACTGTTGGTCAAGGTGACGGCGGCGCCGGGCAGCACGGCGCCCGACGCATCGAGCACGGTGCCTCGAATCTCTCCCACGCCTTGCGCGAATGCAGACTCGGCGATTCCACACACCAGCGCAGCAACGAGGGCGCCTCTTCCCACGAACGCCGGGATGTCCATTGAGCCTCCTGTAGCCGGGACGCGCATGGTCGACACGTGGTGCCCCACGGTTTGGAAACGCGGGGGCACGCTCACCAGCGGCCGACGAGTGGCAGGAGTCTACGGACCACCACTGCAGCCTGCACTACCCCAATCGGGGGAGACTGGCGATTTTGCGGGGGTTTTGGCTACCCCTAAACGGGTAACCCTAGGCGAGCGCTTGTTTGACGACCTCGCCGTGCACATCCGTCAGGCGGAAGTGCCGGCCCTGGTACTTATAGGTCAGCTTGGTGTGATCGATTCCGAGGCACCGCAGGATCGTGGCGTTCAGGTCGTGCACGTGGACTGGGTCTTTCGTCACGTTGTACGAGTAGTCGTCGGTCTCGCCGATCGTGAGGCCCGGCTTGATCCCCCCGCCCGCCATCCAGGTGACGAAGCAGCGGGGATGGTGGTCGCGGCCGTACTGCTCGCGCGTCATCTTGCCCTGGCAGTACACGGTTCGCCCGAACTCGCCGGTCCACACGACCAGCGTGTCGTCCAGCATGCCGCGTTCCTTCAGGTCCTGAATCAAGCCCGCACAGGCCTGATCGGTCGCCTTGCACTGGTCCGTGATGCCGGGGGCAAGGCCGCCGTGGTGATCCCATCCGCGGTGGTACAGCTGGATGAACCGGACTCCGCGTTCGGCGAACCGCCGGGCCATCAGGCAGTTCGAGGCAAACGAGCCCCGCCGCCGGGCCTCCTCGCCATAGAGCTCGAACGTGTGCGCGGGCTCCTTCGAGAGATCGGTCAGCTCCGGCACCGACGTCTGCATCTGGAACGCCATCTCGTACTGCGCGATACGGGTGTTGATCTCGGGATCGTGGAACTCCTCGGCGCGAATCTGATTGAGCTTCTCGAGATCCGTGATGAACCGCTCGCGCTGGGGACGCTCGAATCCCGCCGGGTCCGAGATGTACAACACCGGATCGCCGCCGCCCCGCAGTTTGACGCCCTGATACTTCGTCGGCAGGAAGCCCGTACCCCAGAACCGGTCCGACAGCGGCTGTCCGCCGGCCCCCGATCGGTTCTGCGAGACCATGACCACGAAGCCGGGAAGATCCTTGTTTTCGCTGCCGAGGCCGTAGGTCACCCACGCCCCCATACTCGGCCGGCCGGCGAGCTGGAAGCCTGTCTGCGCGAACGTGACCGCGGGATCGTGATTGATCTGCTCCGTGTACATCGACTTGATCAGGCACAAGTCGTCCACGATCTTGGCCGTGTGCGGCAGAAGCTCGCTGACCCAGGTGCCCGTCTCCCCGTAGCGCTTGAACGAAAAGACCGACGGAATCACGGGGAACTTCGCCTGCGCTGCGGTCATCGAGGTCAGGCGCTGGCCGTTGCGGATCGAATCGGGCAGGTCAGCGCCGCTCCACTTCTCGAGCTGCGGCTTGTAGTCGAACATTTCGATCTGCGAGGGTCCGCCCGACTGGAAGAGATAGATGATCCGCTTTGCCGTTGGAGGGAAGTGGGGGAACCCGGGCAGTCCGCCGGTGTCCGCCGCGTCGGCCAGCAGGCCCTGGCTGCCGAAGATCTGCGCGAGCGCGGCGACGCCGATGCCGGTGCTCACGCGACCGAAGAAGTGCCGCCGCGTGGTCAACCGGCCAAACTCGATTCGCGGATCCATGTGGTCGTCCTATCCCTTGGTGATCGTTTCGTCCAGATTGAGAACGAAGCTGCTGAGCGTGGCATACGCCGCCAGCTCCGCCGCGTTCAGCTTCTCGTCGCGGGGGCGTTCGCCCTGCGCCAAGTACTTCACCGCGGCCTCGGGCCTGGCCTGGAACGTGTCGCGCTGATAGGTGTAGAACTTGAGGAGCACGTCGCGTTCTGCCGCGGTCGGTGTGCGTCCCGTGGCCAGGCGGAACGCGAACGCAACCCGCGTTTCGGGCGTGGCGCCCCCTTCCTTCATGACGCGCTCGGCCATCACGCGCGAGGCCTCGAGAAACTGCACGTCGTTCATGAGGTTCAGCGCCTGCAGCGGCGTGTTCGTGGCGTTCTGGCGGACGACGTGCGCTTCGCGGCTCGACGCGTCGAAGTTGGCCATGCTCGGCGGCGGCATCGTGCGCCGCCAGAAGGTGTAGAGGCTGCGGCGATACAGGCTGTCGCCGTGATCCTGGACGTAGGTCTCGTCAGCCAGCTCTTCCCACAGCCCCGCCGGCTGATACGGCTTCACTGAAGGGCCGCCCACCTTGTTCGCCAGCAACCCCGACAGCGCCAACGCCTGATCGCGCACGACCTGCGCCGGTAGCCTGAACCGCGGCCCGCGCGCCAGCAGGCGGTTGTCGGGATCCTGCTGCATCTGCTCCGCCGCTGCTTTCGACGACTGGCGGTAGGTAGCGCTCATGACGATCGCTTTCTGCACCGCCTTGACGTCCCACTTCGTCCGCATGAACTCGGTGGCCAACCAGTCGAGCAAGTCCGGGTGTGACGGGACGTCGCCCTGCGATCCGAAATCCTCGGCGGTCTTGACGATGCCGGTGCCGAAGTACATCTGCCAGAAGCGGTTCACCGTGACCCGGGCCAGCAGCGGGTGCGAGGGGTTGACCAGCCACTGGGCCAGGCCCAGACGATTGGGCGCGTATTTCGCGTTGTCGTCCGCCGAGGCGACGGCGGACGGCAGCACCGGCGTGACCTTGTCCCCTGGGCGGTCGTAGGAACCGCGAAGCAGGATGTGCGACTCGCGGGGGGCGGCCATCTCCTCCATCACCATCACGGTGGGGACGGTGTCGTAGAACGCGTTCCGCCTGGCACGTGCGTCAAGTACGGCTTTCCACGCCGCCTTGACCGGCGCCGGCGCGTCGTGCTCGAGGAAGTAGTCGCGAATCTTCTCGCGCTCGGCGGTCGTGCGGGATGCCTCGGGCTTGGCCGCGATGTCGTTGACCGACGAGGCATTGGCCAGCACCGCCACTTCGGGCGCCGTCAACGCCCGGTTGTAGACGAGGACGTTGCCGATGCGGCCCCTGAAGCGGTTGTCGGGGCCGCCCCCGCCACCGATCCGGAGCGGTTGCGGCCGTGAGGCCCGGCGGTTGTTGAGGTCGTCGACCAGGATGTCGAACGGCCACACCTGACCATCGACGTAGATCTTGACTCCGTCAGCGGTGCGGGCGCCGTCGAACGTCACCGCCACGTGATGCCACTCGTTCAGCGGCAGCGTCTGCCTGGTCTGGAGGCGGATGGCTTCGTCGACCCATTTGTTGACGTTGTCGTATTCGAGCTTGCCGTCCTTGAGGTTCAGGGCGTGTCCCTGCGGTTCGACCGCGTCGAAGACCTTCGTCACGATCGCGCCTGTCGGGGCCGTCGGGTACACCCACGCCGCCATCGAGTAGGCGTCTTCGTAATAGCCGTGCAGGGTGAAGCCGGTCAGATCCGTGCCCTGAACGAAGCCTTTTCCGTCGAAGCTCGCGGCGCCGCCGACTTTTCCGGCGGCAAACGTGACGCCGCCGTTCTGGATCGAGGCGTCCGGCGCGGGCTTGCCGTCGCGCGTGACGGCGATCCGCGGGGTCAGGCTGCCGTCGAGCGGATAGTGCGCGACGAGGCCGAGCGACGGCTGCCACGCAATCGGCTGCCCGGTGAGGACGCCCTCCCACGCGTGCTGACTCTGCACCAGCTGCGGTTCGAGCTTCGCGAACGCTGCGTCGGCCGCCGCCAGCTGCCCGTCGAGCCGCTTCAGCTCGGCTGCCTGATCCGGGAGCGGCGCTTTGAGCATCGGCGGCGAGTTGCCGATACGCCGGCCCTTCCCGTTCTCGGGGATGGTGTTGAAGTAAGAGAAGAGCTGGTAGTAATCCTTGTGCGGAATCGGGTCGTATCGATGGGTATGGCAGCGTGCACACCCGACCGTCATCCCCATGAAGACGGTCCCGGTGGTGTCCACGCGATCGACCACGTACTCGACCTGGTACTCCTCGGGAATGACGCCTCCCTCTGAATTCGTCCGGTGGTTCCGGTTGAACCCGGTGGCGATCCGCTGATCGAGCGTGGCGTTCGGGAGCAGATCGCCTGCCAGCTGCTCGACCGTGAACTGATCGAACGGCTTGTTGCTGTTGAACGCGTCGATGACCCAGTCGCGCCAGCGCCACATATAACGCTCGCCGTCGCTCTGATAGCCGCTGCTGTCGGCGTAGCGCGCCGCGTCGAGCCACGTGAACGCCATGCGCTCGCCATAGCGGGGCGAGGCCAACAGGCGGTCGACCACTTTCTCGTAGGCGCCAGGCGACTTGTCGGCGATGAACGCGTCGATCTCGGCGAGTGTCGGGGGCAGCCCGGTGAGGTCGAGCGAGACGCGCCGAAGGAGCGTTGCGCGGTCGGCTTCCGGCGAGGGCTTCATACCTTCGTGCTCGAGGCGGGCGAGCACGAACGCGTCGATCGGGTGGCGCACCCACCCCTTGTCCCTCACCGCCGGCACGGCCGGACGAACCGGGGGAATGTAGGCCCAGTGCTTCTGCCAGGCGGCCCCCTGGGCGACCCAGCGCCGCAGAATCTCCACGTCACGCGCGCCGAGGGCATCCTCCCGCTGCGGCATGCGCACCTTCGGGTCGGTGGCGGTGATGCGCAGGATCATCTGGCTGTGGTCGGGATCTCCGGGGACGATGGCGTAGCGGTCGCCACGCAGCGCCTTCTTGGCTCCCTCCTCGCTGTCGAACCGCAGCGTGGCCATCTGCGTGCCGGGGCCGTGGCACTTGTAACACTTGTCCGACAGGATGGGCCGGACGTCGCGGTTGAACTCGATGCGGTCCGGAATCGGTGCGACAGCCGCCGCTGCTCCTTGGGGCGCGGCTTCGACGCCGGCCATCGAGGCGATCGCAAGGCCCAGAACGCAGAGACCCGTCACTCCGGACCACAGTGGAACTCGAGAAGGAAAGGCCATTGGTTCCTAAGTAACACAACGACCCGGGCCGGGAAATACGCTAGGACGGGTAGTGGAGGTAGCACGTTTAGGGGTAGAGCGCCGGACAAGAAGGGGTGGTAAAAAGCCGCACGTCGAAATCACGTACCCGAACGACGACGAGGCTGCATCGTGATGCACAAACCGTGTCATGTCAGTGCGTTCGCCCTGTGTGGGCTCCTCCTCGCGTCCCTGGCTCAAGCTCAGTCCGCCGCCGGGCGCGCGTCCATCTCCGGGATCGTCCGGGATGCCTCCGGTGGCGTGCTGCCCGGCGTCACGGTCGCAGCCTCGAGTCCGTCGCTCATCGAGAAAACTCGCGAGCAGGTCAGCGACGACGCAGGCCGCTACCGGATCATCGACCTCCCCGCCGGGACGTATACGCTCACATTGACGCTCCAGGGATTTACCACGGTCCGGCGCGACGCGATCCAGCTCGAGGGCAACTTCGCGGCCAGCATCAACGTGGAACTCACGGTCGGACAGTTGAGCGAGGTGGTCACTGTCACGGGGTCCACGCCGATCGTCAACATTCAGAGCGCCTCCCAGGAGACGGTCATCAGTCGCGAGTCGCTCACGCAGCTCCCGATTGCCCGTGACTGGTTCAGCGTGGCGGCGCTCGTCCCGAACATGGTCATGACCGGCACGCAGGACATCGGCGGCCTGACGGGGACGCGTGCGATCGTGATGAATTTCTCTGACAACGGCGGCCGCACCACCGAAGGCCGCCTGCAGGTCGACGGACTGTCAACGGGCGGCAACCGGACGAACGGCACCGGCTCCGGCGTGTTCCTCCCCGACATCACCAACGCGCAGGAAGTGATCGTGATCGCGTCGGGCGGCCTCGGCGCGGCCGAGTCCGGCGGTCCCATTATCAACGTGATCCCGCGGTCCGGGGGCAACACGCCCTCGGGCTCGTTCTACTACAACTTCTCGAACGACGCCCTCCAGGGCAACAACATCAACGACGACCTCAAGCGGCAGAACCCGGCACTGGCCAGCGCTGCCGGCAGCATCCTCAAGACGCAGGACATCAACGGGGCCTTTGGCGGGCCCCTGAAGAAGGATCGGCTCTGGTATTTCGCGGGCGTGAGGCACACCATCCTCGACAAGGAGATACAGAGCTTCTTCTTCAACAAGAACGCCGGGATCAACCTCGCGTCCGGCACCCTGAACGGCATCAAGTTCAACATGCCGGCGCCCTACCAGCCCGAACTGACGCGTCCCGCGCTCGACGACACCCGGCAGCGGGAGGGCAACATACGCGTGACGTATCAGATGACGCGGCGCGACAAGCTGACGTTCGCCTACACGCAGCAGTACCGCCTGATCGACTACAAGGGCGGCGCGCCGCCCGTGGGCACGACGTTCATCTCACCCGAGTCCACGCCGACGGCCAATGCGCGCCCGCAGCGGTTGGGGCAGGTGACGTGGCAGAACGTCGTGTCGAACCGATTCCTGCTCGAAGCGAGCGGATCGAAGTACACGCTGACGTCGGGCGGGTTCCTGCGCGACGACAACGACACCAGCGTTTTGCGCGTGACCGACACGGCTGCCAGCATTCCGGCGTTGTCGACGACGCCGGTGAACATCACGTACGGGTCCCAGAGTTCGCTGCTGAACTCCTTCCCGTACAGCAGGAACGCCTACCACGTCGAGCGCTGGCGCGCCTCCGGTTCCTACGTGCGGTGGGGCCACAACCTCCGCGTCGGCCACGACGGGACCTATTTCGGTCACTTCAATCGGGCGTTTACCAACGACGCGGGCCTCGCGTACACGCTGCGCGGGGGCGTGGCGCAATCGGTGACCGTGACGGCCGTGAGCGGCTTCAGCACGCCGGGACCTGCCAAAAGCTGGGTCCAGAATCTCGGGTTCTACGGTGAGGATCAGTGGACGGTCGGCCGCCTGACGTTGCAGGGGGCCGCGCGGTTCGATTACGCGACGAGCGGCCATCCGGAACAGGTGTACGGGCCGAGCAACGTCGCCGTGAACCTGCAACCGACCGAGATCGTGTTCCCGAAGGGCACGAGCGTCTGGGGCTTCAAAGACATCACGCCCCGCATGGGCGCGACGCTCGACGTCTTTGGCGACGGCAAGACGGCGCTGAAGTTCAACGCCGGGAAATACGTCCAGGCGACGGAACTCACCGGCATCTGGTCCCAGAACAATCCGACCGTGACCGCGCTGACCAATCAGTACACGCGGAACTGGGCCGATTCGAACAACAACTGGGTCGTCGACTGTGATTTGACGAACGGCGCCCTGCAGGGCACGGTCGGCACGCAGCCGTTTGGCGCCGCGGCGGGCACGGTCCTGCCCGGGAACGCGTCGATCGATCAGTGTCAGGCGCCGACCGGCGGCATCCCGGTGTTCGGCAGCGGGCTGAACACGACGACGCCCGACCATGGCCTGTTGGGCGGGTGGAACACACGGCCCAACGACTGGCAGTTCGGCATCGCGTTGCAGCGGCAGATCCTGTCGCGGATCTCAGCCGAAGTCGGCTATCGCCGCCGCTGGCTGGGCAACTTCAGCTTCACGAACAACTATGGCACCGGCCCCGGCTGCGGTCCGGGACAGAACGACTGCATCACGCCCGCCAGCTACACGCGCTATTCCATCGTGGCGCCGCTGGATCCGCGGTTGCCTGGAGGCGGTGGGTACGTGGTCGACGGTCTCTATGACCTCAACGACGCTTCCCTCGGCACGCAGAACTACATTTCGCTGGCCGACGATGCGCACAAGGCCACCTCGGTGTTCCAGGGCATCGACTACAACTTCATCGTCCGGATGAGTGATGGCCTGCAGTTCCGCGGCGGGTGGGTGAACTCGAAAACGGTGGACGACACCTGCAGACAGGTGGCCGACAACCCGGAGGGGCTCCGCGGCTGCCGTATCGACAGGCCCTGGGTCTACCAGGCCCGGGGATCGGCCTCCTACATCACGCCGAAAAAATTCGGTCTGCTCCGCGACTTCAACGTCTCGGGCACGTTCAACAGCATTCCCGCCGTGATTGCCGCGGCCAACTACCAGGTGCTCAACACCGCCATCCGTGATGGCTACTGCGTCGGCGCCGTGTGCTCGACGCCGCTCGGCCGCCTGCCCACTGGTGGCCAGGCCACGGGCGTGACCACGAAGAACCTCGTCGATCCCGGCCGGCCCGAGTACATCGACCAGCAGGTGAACGCCGACCTGCACGTCGGGCGGATCGTGCGGTTTGGGAAGTCGCGCGCGAACCTTGGCGTGGACATCTACAACTTCCTGAACTTCTCGTCGGTGCTCACGCGGAACTTCACGCTGATCTATCCCAACACGCCGATCTCTGGGGCCTTCCAGCAACCGGTCACGGTGGAAGCCGCCCGGTTTCTGAAGTTCACGGTACAGTACGACTTCTGATGCGTCGACATCCGCGTCTCTTTCTCTGTGTCGTCTCGTCGGCCATCGCGCTCGTCGCGGCGGCCGGCGCTGAATCTGTCACCTTCGTTGCCGACCCGACGTGGCTCAAACTGCCCGAGGGTCGGACGGAGATCGGCAGCATGCATGGGGAGGTCGCGGTCAGTGCCGCGGGTGAGGTCTATGTCAGCGTGGAAGGCACCGTACGCCAGCGCTACGCGATCCTGGGGCCCAATCCTGGCCTCCAGGTGTACGCCCCGGACGGCAAGTTCGTCCGCAACGTGCCCAATGCCCCGTTCGATTTCCATGGGTTTCTGATTCGACGTGAGCCGGACGGGGAATATATCTACGGCATACGGCTG
>Ga0070675_100003207_pt1 | contig 12388 bp, 10 predicted proteins | sample KBSM43metaG_FD_65343 | JGI IMG/M metagenome (GOLD analysis project Ga0070675, IMG submission 65343) | Miscanthus rhizosphere microbial communities from Kellogg Biological Station, Michigan, USA - KBS M4-3 metaG | ecosystem: Host-associated > Plants > Roots > Rhizosphere > Soil ...
GGCCATCGGCGGGCTATCTTCGCTACCTGAAGTTTCTGTTCTGGGTCGCGTTTTTGCCCGGCGATATCGCTCCGTTCCTCATCTGGTTCGCGATTTCGCTCGCGTTCCCGATCGTGGGCGCCATTCTCGTCGTCCCGCTCCTCGTCGTGCTGGTCGCGCCGGATGTGGTCGCCTATGTCGGCCTTCATCTCAGGTACGACACCACCTGGTACGTGTTCACCGATCGGAGTATTCGTATCCGGCGGGGCATCTGGGTGATTCACGAAACGACCATCACGTTCGAGAACGTCCAGAACGTCGCGGTGGCCCAGGGACCCGTACAGCGCTATTTCGGTATTGCCGATGTGATTATCCAGACCGCCGGCGGCGGCGCAGCCAGGACAGGCAGCCCTGGCGGCGGGAAATCATCGGATGCGCACGTCGGCATTCTTCAAGGGTTGGACGACGCAGATGCGGTGCGCAACCTGATTCTCGACCGCGTCAAGCGAAGCCGCACGGCGGGCCTCGGCGACGAGCATGCGACAACGCCGGCTCATACCGACCACGCCGCTCGGTCGGGGTATTCGACCGCTCATCTGGCCGTGCTGCGCGAGATTCGCGATCACGCGCGTCGCCTAGTGTCCTGACCGCGTGACGTCGGCCACGGCCGTGTCCCACGACGGGTTGCTTGCGAGCAGTTTCCGGTACTTGATCAGCGCCCGCGGCTGATTCACCGTCAGGCAGGCTACGAGCCGGTCGCCGCGGCGGTAGAGCGCTGTGAGCCGTCGCTCGGCGACCGATCCGTCGACGACGAGCATCTCGTCGTGCGGACGTGCACGACCGATGAACTGGATCTTGCGATCATATTGGTCGGACCAGAAGTAGGGCACGGACGAAAAGCCTGTGCCACGGTCTGGTGCGCCGAGCAGCTGCTCGGCGACGTGAACGCCCTGCTCCACGGCGTTCGTCCAGTGCTCGATTCGTGGGAAATCGCCGTGCCAGGCGTTGGCCATACGGGCAACGTCGCCGGCGGCGTACACATCCGGCGCAGCCTCGCCGGCCCCGTCGCACACGATCCCGTTGTCGAGCGTCAGGCCGCTGCCCTCGAGCCAATCCGTGTTGGGGACGACACCGATGCCCACCACCACAACGTCTGCGTCCACGCGCGAACCGTCGGACAGCACAATCCCTGCGACACGCGACTCGCCGTAGATGTCGGTGACGGTCACCCCCGTTCGCACATCCACGCCATGGTCGGCATGCATCGCCACGAGCATTTCGCCGACCGCCGGTCCGACGATCGGAGCCAGCGGAACGGGCAGCAATTCGACGGCTACGACGTCCACACTCCGCGAGCGGCAGGCGGAGGCGACCTCGAGGCCGATGAACCCCATGCCGACGATTGCCACCCGCCTCGCCCTCTCCAGCTCTCCTCGCAGCACCACGGCGTCGTCAAGGGTGCGCAGGACCAGCAGGCCCGGCCGTCCCACGATTCCCGGGAGAGTCCGCACGCGCGCGCCGGTCGCAATGATCAGACGGTCGTAGTCGGTCCACCCACCATCGGCGAGGGTGACACGCTTGGCGCGGAGGTCGAGCGACGTGGCGCGCACGCCGAGCCGCAGGTCGAGCGCGAGTGGATCGTAGCCGTCCTTCTGCCGGAAGAACGTCTGCTCGGGCGTCCACGTGCCGTGGAGCACCTGTTTCGACAGCGGCGGGCGGTCGTAGGGCCGATGACGCTCGTCGCCCACCAGGGTCAGGGCACCATCGTAGCCCCGGCTGCGCAGCGTCTCGGCGGCGCGCAGTCCCGCCAGTGAGGCGCCTATGATCGCGACTCGGCGGACGGCCTGGGCCACGTCACTCTGTGACCGAGATCGCTCCGGTCGGACACTCGCGCACGGCCTTGTCCACTTTTGCGCGCAGGTCGTCGGAGGGCGTCTCGTTCAAGACGCGCAGCGCGCCGTCATCACCAATCTCGAAGACTTCTGGCGCCGCCTCGACGCACAAGCCGTGGAGGTCGCATGAGCTGAGGTCGACAACTACTTTCATGAGGAGTCTCCGGAGTGATCCGCGTCGCTTGCGCCGATTGTAGCCGACCCCGCTCACTCGCCGAGCGTGTCGATGACGATTCGCGTCTCGAAGGTGTAACCGGCAAAAGCCGTGCGCAGCCGCGCTGCCGCGGTTTCTGCCGTCGCCCAGTGAGGCACTACGAGCGTCACCGCCGGCCTCGCCTCCGTCTCGCGCACGTCGACCCGCACCGCGGAGCCGTCGCCGAGCGTGGCTCCCACGGTCTTGACGGCCGCACGGCGCATGGCATCGAGCCGCAACGCCGGCTTGAAGATCTTGCCGACCGCCGTCACGGGCATGGCGTCAATCAGGACAACATCGATTGGAACCGCCGCGCGCTCCGGCACTTCACGCCGGCACAGCGCGAGCAGTTCATCCACCTCGACGCGACGACCGGGTCGCAATTGAACATACGCCAGCGGCAGCTCGCCTTTGAGGGCACAGGGCTCGCCGACGACCGCCGCCACTTGCACCGCCGGATGGCGGCTCAGCACATCCTCGACGATTCCGGGGTCCAGATTGTGGCCGCCACGGATGATGACGTCCTTTTCGCGTCCAAAAAGCCAGACGAAGCCATCTGCGTCCACGGTCCCCAGGTCACCGGAGTTGAGCCAGGTCTCGCCACCAGGCATGCCCTGCACGCGCAGACTGCCCTCTGCTGATTCGCCGAGATAGCCCGGGGTCATGCACGGCCCGGCCACCGCCAGCGTCCCCTTTTCACCAACGCCGCATTCGCCGAGATAGCGGCCTCGGTCGAGTCGCAACGCCTTGACGCGATGAAACGGATTGAGCAACCCGACGGACCCGATGCGGGGGCGCTCGGCGCCGTGAGGATTCGCGGACAGGATGCCCTGGAACTCCGTCATGCCCCAGAGTTCCTTCAGAACGAGGCCGAACCGCTCTTCGAATGCTCGCGCGAGGTCGCGCGGCATGGCGCCCCCGCCGGTTGAAAACGTCCGGATTGCATGCCCGGCCGATGTGGCATCGGCGTCGGCGCAGAGCGCCGCGCATGTGGTCGGCACTGCGACCACGGACGTGATGCCGTGCTGCCGGGCGATGTCCCAGAACTTCGAGACGACCGTGGGGCTCCGGAACCCACCCGGCGTCAGCATCAGCAGGGTTTGCCCCATGATGAGCGCCCGCAGGTTCATCAGGATCGCGCCGCCAACGTGAAAGTTGGGCATCCCCTGCCCCACGACCTCGTCGCGCTCGGGGCCGAGCAGGGCACCGCTGATCCAGGCGTTGAGCAACTGGCCGCGCTGGGTGTGTTGCACGAGCTTCGGCGCCGCGGTGGTGCCTCCGGTGTGAAAGTAGGCGCAGACGCGATCCGGATCGTCGCTCACTGCGTCGTCGATGCGCCCGCCGCGGTGCTCCGCCAATGCACGCTGAAAGTCGTCTCGTGGGTCGCCACCTCCCGGCGGATGAATGACGAGGACGCGCTTGAGACTCGGCACCATCGCCGCGAGTTCGTCGACCTGATTCCAGGCACCCTGCCCTGCCGCGGCAGTGCACGTCACCAGCACGGTGCTCCGCGCGGCGTTCATGATCGACGCGATATGCCGCACCTCGAGAAACGGGTTGATGGGGTTGGACACGCCGGCAATCGCCGCGCCCCACATGGCGATGACGGCGTCGGGCAGCAGCGGCGCGAGCACGGATACGACGGCCGGAACGTCCGACAGCGTCCGGAACAGGCTGGCGGCGGTCTCCACGCGGTCGATCAGCGCGCGGTAGTTGATGGTGTCGATCTGGTCGAACGCGCCGGCGTCCCTGACGAAGCCGATGGCCGTCTTGTCGGGATCGATGGACGCGGCCGACGCCAGCGCGCCGCGAATCGACCAGGACGGCAGCAGCCGGGCGAGCCCTTCCCGTTCGATCGCGCGCTGTGCCTCGACGCCGCTCAACGCGATGCGCAGGATAGGTGGCGTCGTGGCCTACTTCTCGCTGGCGTCGCGTCCGTCGGCGGGCGCCCCGGTCCCAGACGAACCCAGAAACAACTTCCGTCCGTCCGGGAACGTCCCAAACCACCCATGCGCGTCCTCCCTTACCGGGCCGCGGCTTTGGCGCGCTCTTCCTCACGCGCTCCGCTGAGAATGCCTTCCATCCCGTAATTGCCTTCGTGGCAGGCATACTCGAACAGGTCCTCACCGATATTCAGGTAGGGCACCACCAGCGTCCAGGGCTTCACAAACGTCGTCGGGTCACTGATGGTGACGCGATACTCGATTTCGTTCTCACCGACCCTGGTGAATCGCTCGACGAGATGAAGGTCTTCAGCCGCGCCTCGATACAGCACCTTGTCGGTGAAGTTCGTCGTATCGACCACCAGGGTATCGCCCTCCCAATGGCCAACTGAATCCCCCATCAATTGACGGATGCTCGAGCGCACGTGCGAACGACCGTCGGTGGGAATCACGCGCGTCCCGCCAAGCATCTCGATCTGAATGGCCACGAATCCAGGGCCCTGCACGAAGCGATAGTTGTTGTTGTACGCGGTCGGCGACATCGCGCCCGGCATGCCGCGGGTCAGGCAGCGCTCGAGTGTGCCGCGGTCGAGCCAGCTGTCGGTGCCGCGCCCGGTGGCACCGGTGCCGCGGAACGACGGCCGTTTGGGCTCATCCAGTTCGCGTTTCTTGGCGTCGGCGGTCAACGCAGGCACGCGGCCGTCTGGCGGGTCCACCACGAGCGAGGTCCGGGCGGTCGTGACCTTCGTGCCTCGATCCCACCAGAAGTCGTTGTAGGCACGCGCGACATCCGCAACGGTTCCCTTGCTGCGCCCTTCGTCGCCGCCACCCTGCTGCGCAGCCTTCTCCAGCGCGGCCACTTCCTCTTTGGTGAAGAAGTCCCGCCCGCCGACATTGGCTGGGCGTTCGAACGGCGTAATGGTGCGGTTCGAATACGTCCCTTGCAAGTCCGGGTCACCCCAGGGCGTGCGGGGCGTGGTCCATTTCTTGGTGGGAGTGACAGACGCCGGAGCGACTGCAGCGGTCGGGCGGTCCTGCGCTGCCGATGCGCCGGCGATAGAGGCCAGCGTGAGGGTCGCGACCGCGATCTGGAGCGACTTCATGGTTCTTCTCCTGGTCGCGGGCAGTATAGCCCGGGGGCCGCCCCCTATTGGGGTGGCAGACCGACCAGGCGGGCCGGGGTCTCCTTGAACATCCGGTTCAGGTCCTGTTCGCTGAACCCCGCGGCGCGCAGCGCCTTGATGGCCATGGCCAGGGCATCCGGATGGTTGGGAGTACCGACCAGGCCGCTGTCGCTCGCGATGAACACGTTCTGAGTACCGAGGGCCTTGATCGCCTCGAGCGCCTTGGCCTTGTTGGGCCCGTTGCCGCTCACCGTGCCCGCGGTGATCTCGATGGCCCCCCCGAGCTTCACCGCTTCCTGCATCTGCTCGAGCGACAGGCTGGTAAACATCGGCCCGAGCATCGGGTGGGTGACGATGATCCTGGTGATGCCGCGCTTCTTCGCCTCGGTCATGATCGCCAGCGCTTCCCACGGCTCGACGTGGCCGGTGGCCAGCGTGAGATTGCGCTCCTTGATCAGATCGAGCACCTCGAAGACCTCGGGAATCAGTTTCCCGTTGCGTGACACGATGGCCTTCGCCCGGGTGCCCTTCTCGTAGTCGACCTCGTGTTCGGAATCGTGGGTCGGCATCCAGACGATCCGTCCCCATGTCCCTTCCACATCCGCCATGTAGCGGACCGCCATGGGATTCACGCCACCAACCGGCGTGTCGAGCGTCACGGAGCCGAAGACCTCGATGCCCTTTTCGCCGTACTTGCGAATCAGCCACGCCAGGCCGGCCGACTCCGTCCAGTGGTTCTTCAGGACCACGCCGCGCATGCCCCGCTCTTTCGCGAGCTTCACGACCTCGAACGCGTCCCACTGCCTGTCGTAGCTGTCGGGGCCGAAGTGCGCGTGCAGATCGATCGCCCCGGTGAGAACCGGATCCGTGAGCTTCTGATCGACGGACGGCTTGGGTTTCCGGGTCTTGTACGGTTCCCAGTGCGCCTTCGGCAATACCTGCGCAAGCAGTGGTCCCCAACCCCGGTACACGCCCACCGCGACGACTGCCACGGCCGCGCACGCCATCCCGATCACGAGTCGCTTGGTTCTCATCGTCGCATTCTCAGGTTTCAGCCAGGCGCCTTTATATACCTCGGTAGAGGCATGGGCGGTCCGGCGCGACACGGTATGATCCGCCGCGATGGCCACCACGCGCACTCTCCTTCAGCTGGCATGCCTGGGTGCCACGCTGCTCGCGGGTTCACTTGCCCTGCGCGCTGCCGGCGCCGAGGACTCCGGAGTGTCGACGGTCGATACGCTCGCACGCGACCTGGAACGCGCCGAGGCGATCCGCGCGGTCAAGAACCTGCAGTACGCGTACACGCACTACGCGCAGTTCGGCCTGTGGACCGAGCTGGGCGCCCTGTTCGCCGACACTGGTGAGATCGTCTGGGGGGAGGCGACCGTGAAGGGCCCGGCTGCGATCGCGCAACACAACCTGACCACGTTCGGCGGCGGCAAGCCGGGGCTGCCGCCCGGCGTGGTGAACAGCCTCTTCGTGGACGTCCCGCTCGTCAATCTTTCGGCCGATGGCAACCGCGCCAAGGCGCGCTGGTACGGCTTCTTCATGCTGGGGGGCGGCGCCAACGCGCGCTGGGACAGCGGCACCTTCGAGAACGAGTACGTGAAGGACAACGGCGTCTGGAAGATTGCGCGCCTCCACTATGTTCCGCAGTTCGCCGGCCTCTACGAGAAGGGGTGGAGCAACGTCACCAACCCGCTGCCCCTCGTTCCCTATCACTTCAAGAACGAGGATGAAGCCGGCACACCGATCCCGCCGCCGGTGGGTCCCGCGCCGAAGACCACGGCCACGCTCGCCAGCCTCGAACAGCGCATCGACGCGCTCAACGCCGAGGACCAGGCGCGCAACCTGCAGAACGCCTACGGCTACTACATCGATCGCAAGATGTGGGACGACGTGACCGATCTCTTCACGTCGGACGGCGTGCTCGAGATCGGTGGCGACGGCCTCTACACCGGGCCAGCCAACATCCGCCGCGCGCTCGAACGCGACGGCCCGGCCGGTCTAACGAATGGGCAACTCAACGACCATCCGCTCTTCGACACGATGATCGAGATCGCTCCCGGCGGAATGGAGGCGCGCGTGCGCGGCCTCGATCTCGGCATCCTCGGCGACTTCACCAGCGCCAAGGCGCAGTGGTCGGTCAGCGTTTTCAGCAATCGCTTCGTCAAGCAGGACGGCGTCTGGAAGATCCGCGAGATGCGGGTGTTTCCGCTGCTGAAGGCCGACTACGCCCAGGGCTGGGGCAAGAGCCGCATCGACAATCTGGCCCCCGCGTTCCTGCCGCATCCCGTGACGGGCAAGCCGGCCTCCTATCCGTCGGGCCTCAAAGTGGTGGCCACGGATCGGCTCGTGCCGGCGCTGCGCTCCGCGGCGGCCCCGGCCCCGTCGCGCGACATGGCCGCCCGCATCGCGGAAGCTGAACGCAAGCTCGCGGTCTCCAAGGCGTATGACGGCGCTGAGAACATCACCTCCGCCTACACGCACTACATCGATGACGGTCAGTGGACCAGCGTCGGCGCCATCTTCGCGGAGCACGGCGGCAAAGAGGTGCCCTTCAACGGCTACTACTTCGGCCCCGAGCGCATCGCGCACCGGCCGGGCGCCAAGCCGGCGGTGAACTCCACGAACCCGGGGCGCGGCGGCTGGCATTGGCTGATGCAGCCGGTGATCCATGTGGCGGCCGACGGTCGCTCGGCCAAGATGCGCGCGCGCCTGTTCCACCCCGGTACTGGCTTCAACAGCGGCGGCGGCTTGGAAGGTGGGATGTATCCCAACAACCAGGCGGTTCTGGAAAAGGGCGCCTGGAAGCTGTGGAGCCTGACGATCGACGAGCCGTACTTCTCCGCGCAGTTCCCGTATGGCTGGTCGCGCACGCCGCCGCCACGTCTGGCGCCTGCGGCCGCGACGCGCCCGGCTGGAACCCCCGCGCCACCGTCGGGCGCCGAGCTCTACCCGCCCGACATTCCGCTCTCCTTGCTCGGCAAGCGCATGGAGAAGTTTGCCGGCGGCACGGGAGAGACGGTCCGATGGCCCGGCATCCTGAACATGTGGTTCCACTACAAGAACCCCGTGAGCGGACGGGTGCCGGAGCATTACTGGCCCAACTGCGGCACCTGCGAATACGCACCTCACACCAGCATGGAAAAGTACGGCTACATGCTGCCGCCGTCGTGAAGCCAGGCGTTCGGGCCGCGGCCGTGTGGCTCGCCATCGCCGCTGCGTCAGTGGCAGCCACAGGCCAGGACCGCGCACAGGTTCTCCCCCAGTCGGCCCTCCCCGATCCGCCGGGAGCCGCACGGCCCACACGAGTGTCGAGCCCGCGGCTGGCGCCGCTCGCCGACGATCAGTGGACCGACGTCCACAAGACCATCGTCGCGAAGTACGCCGCGGACGGGCGGCCGGGCAATGCGCTCCGCACGCTTCTCCATATCCCTGCGCTCGCCGACAGCTTTCTGAGCTTCCCGGCGTACTTGAGCAAAGACTCGACGCTGCTCCCACGCCACCGCGAGCTGCTCATCCTGCGCACGGCCTGGCTGCTGAACAACGACTACCTCTGGTCCGCGCACGTACCGGCGGCTCGTGCCGCGGGTTTCACCGCGGCCGACGTGAGTCGCGTGGCCGAGGGGCCCGGCGCCAAGGGATGGAGCGCCTTCGACGCCACGCTCCTGCGGGTCGCGGATCAGCTGTTCCGGAACTCGTTCGTCAACGACGCCGACTACAAAGCGCTGACCGCCGAGTACGACGTGCCGCACACGATGGATGCCGTGATGACGGTCGCCGACTTCCTCTCGCTCGGCACGATCTACAACGCGCTGGGGATTCAGCCGGATGCGGGAACTCCCGATCGCATCCCCACGAACGTCCCGTACCGCGTCGTGGTGCCAAAGCGGGAGGCGCCACTCAAGACGCCCAGAGTGGAACCCGTCACGGGCACCGGGCTGGCGATCACCCGAACGTTCGCCCGTCACCCGGCCATGGCCGCGGCGCGCAAGGAGCTGGGCTACATCAACCAGCAGATGAAGCTGGACCCTCGCACCCGCGAGCTGGTGATTCTGCGCATCGGCTGGAACTGCCAGTCCGCCTACGAGTGGGCGCAGCACGTCGGCAGCTTCGGCAAGGCGCGCGAGATGGGTCTGCCGGTCGAGAACATCGCGCGTGGCCCGGCCGCGCCGGGGTGGAGCCCGGTCGAAATGGCGCTGCTGACGGCCACCGACGAGCTGTATCGCGACTCCACCGTGTCCGATCGAACCTGGGCGAGTCTCTCGGCCCAGCTCGACGCGCCGACGATCCTCAACGCGATCGTCAGCGTGGCGCAGTACCGGCAGGTGTCCGTGGCACTGAATACCTTCGGCGTGCCGGGCGAGCCCGGCGACGAACCGCTGCCAGTCATCGGCTCCAGGTAAGGAGCCCGGCGATCAGCTGCCCGCGAGCAGCTTGTTCAACGACGTCCTGAACTCGTCAGGCAGCGGGATCGGCCGCTGGCTTGACCGATCCACGTACACGTGGACGTAGTGTCCCTGGGCGGAGGCCAGCGCCTCGTCGTTGCGGAAGATTCCGATCTCGTACCGCACGCTGCTCGTCCCAAGCCGGGCCACGCGGAGCCCGGCGTGGATGGTGTCCGGAAACGCCACCGGGCTGAAGTAGTTGCAGTGAGTCTCGACCACCAGACCGATCACCGCGCCCCGCTCGATGTCGAGGACGCCCTCGTCCATCAGATAGCGGTTCACCACGGTGTCGAAGTACGAGTAGTACACCACGTTGTTGACGTGGCCGTACGCGTCGTTGTCCCGCCAACGCGTCTCGATCGCGCGAAAATGACGATAGGCGGTGCGTGCGTCCGGAGTCGGCCGGTTCGTCATGCCGCGGAGCTGATGTCCTTCAACTTGTGCCCCGCCGTTTCGGGCAGGAACAGCGTGGCGAGGATCGCGCACGACTGGGCGATGCAGGCCATGATGACCATCCCCGACGAGAGAGGCATGTAGACGGCCAGCATGGCCACGCCCTGAATGAACAGCGCGCTGGTGGCGCGCCCGAAGTTGTAGGCAAAGGCCTGGCCCGTCGCCCGCACTTCCGTCGGGAAGAGCTCCGTGAAGTACGGCCCGAACGAGGCGTAGATGCCGAACTGGAAGAAGCCGTAGCAGAATCCGGCCGGCAGCAGGGTGAACGCTGAATTGCCCAGCGGCAGGAAGATGTACAGGTTGACCGCGATGATGAAGCCGACCGCGAAATAGCGAAAGGCCTGCCGGCGCCCCAGCCGATCGCTGAGGTAGGCGTTGGTGAGAAACCCGAAGAAGCCGCCCGCGCTGTTGAAGAGCACGTAGATGCCAGCAACGGAGAGCGACAGCCCGCGCTCTTGCGACAGGAAGGTGGTGAGGTAGTTGCTCACCGCGAAGCCGGCGCCCTGCGAGCCCAGCGCCAGCAGGCAGGCGAGCGCGGTCAGGCGGCGGAGCTCCGGCCTGAAGATCGCCCCCGGCAGGAAGACGCGGCCCGCTTTCTCCGAGCGCGCCTTGGCCTGCTTGAAGATGTCGGCATCGTCGCCCTCCTTGCGCACGAAGAACACCAGCAGCGCGGGCAGCACGCCGATGAAAAACGCCACCCGCCAGCCCAGCGCCATTGGCAGCGCTGCCGCGATCGGCCCGGCCAGCAGGGCGGCCATCATCGAGCCTGGCCCGGCGGCACTCTGTACCGCGCCGAGCGCCTTGCCGCGATGGGCGGGAGCGACGAGCTCGCCAAGCAGCACCGCACCCACCGCCCATTCCGCACCGAAGCCGAAGCCGTGAAGAATGCGGAGTACCAGAAGCTGCTCGTAGTTCTGGGCGAAGCCGGAGAGAAAGGAGAAGACGGAGAACCACAGGATGGTCACCTGCAGCACGCGGGCACGGCCGTAACGATCGGCAAGCCAGCCTCCCGTCCACCCGCCGATGGCGCCCGCGAAGTAGTTGGCACTGGCGATGGAGCCGGCCTGCGCCAGCGTCAGGCCGAGCCCGGCCATCACCGCCGGAATCATGTACTGGTAGACGAACCCGTCCATGGAGTCGAGGCCCCAGGCCGCGGCGCAGGTCCAGAACACGCGCCGCACCTTGGGCGTCGATTGCCGATACCAGCCGGTGAGCGACCGGTCGGCCTCCACTGCGACTTGTGCCACGTCTACTCCTCTCGTCACACGGTGGGCATTGCGCCGCCGTCCACGCGAATATTCGCCCCGTTGATGAACCCGGCGCGCGGACTCGCCAGGAAGGCGATGAGGTCCGCCAGCTCCTCGACTCGCCCCACGCGGCCCAGCGGGTTGGGTCGCACGTCGGTGGCGAACTGGCGCTCCCACTCCGGCCAGTCGCCGTTCCAGGTGCGCGCCTTGGCGATATCGCGGATCCAACTTTCAAGCATGGGTGTGAGCACCGGACCAGGGGTGATCGTGTTGACGGTGATGCCCGTACCCGCCAGCACCTTGGCCAGCCCCGTGCTGAAGACGGCGACAGCCGCCTTGGTGCCGCCGTAGTTCAGCGTCATGTCGCTGGGCATCATCGCGCCGACGCTGGACATCTGGATGATGCGGCCCCACCCGCGCGTCCGCATCGGCGGCAGGATGTGCTTGACGATTCGTACGATCGACCCCACGTTCTTGTCGTACTGATCGATCCAGTCGGCGGCGTCGAGGTTCTTCCAATTGTCGGTGCGGAACACCGCCGCGTTGTTGACCAGGATGTCGACCGGCCCGAAGGCCGCGAGCGCGGCGCTGGCCGCCTGTTCCGCGCCGGCATCGTTCGACAGGTCGCCGAGGGCGGCCTTTGCCTTCCCGCCTGCCCCGGTGATGTCCGCGACGATGCGGTCAGCTTCCGCCGCACGCCGGCCATGAACAACTACCGCCGCGCCTTCGCGAGCCAACCGCCGGACCGCCGCCTCGCCGATGCCGCTGGTCGACCCGGTGACCAGCGCAACCTTGCCCTCGAGTTCCAGATCCATGCGTCAGGCACTCTCCCCGACTGCCGCTGGCGGCGCAATACCCATAAGGGAGCAGGCGTTGAGCGAAATCAGTTTGCGGATGTCGTCCTTGCCGTAGCCCAGCCCCAGCAAGAGCAGGATGACCGACCGGAAGCTCGCGACGGGTCTCGGGTTGTTGATCTGCCCCAGGTCGGAGCCCAGGATGGTGCGATCGACACCGGCCGCCGTGATCAGCGCCTTCAGATCCTGGCCGGTGAAGAACTTGGAATAGGGCTCGTTGATGAACATGCAGAACGAGTGCTCGATCCACAC
>Ga0070675_100003209_pt1 | contig 12385 bp, 13 predicted proteins | sample KBSM43metaG_FD_65343 | JGI IMG/M metagenome (GOLD analysis project Ga0070675, IMG submission 65343) | Miscanthus rhizosphere microbial communities from Kellogg Biological Station, Michigan, USA - KBS M4-3 metaG | ecosystem: Host-associated > Plants > Roots > Rhizosphere > Soil ...
GACTCTTGCGCGGCCGTCGTCGCAGCCGGATCAACGGGCTCCGTGGTCTGCGCGGCGGCAGGCGCGGCAGCCAAGCTCAGTGCAAGCGCGAACGGGCTCGCTGCGGCAGCCAGACGCCAGCGCGAAGAAAAATTGCTCATCGATGTAACCCCCTGATTCACGGCCTTACGGCCGCGACGACTTCCTGTCGGGCGCGAACGCCCTCTCCCGATGCTGAGGGATATCAGAGGTTTCGGCGGGCGGAATGGGTCCGGCGGCTATACATACGTATTCAGGAGGCTTAACTTCCCGTGAGGGGAGACGATGCAGAGGCGGCCGACCTCATTCGACATTGCTGCGCTTGCCGGCGTTTCGCAGCCGACAGTCTCGCGCGCGCTTAACAATAGCCCGTCCGTCAGCGCCGAAACGCGGGCGCGCGTCCTCGCCGCCGCCGAGCAGCTCAACTACAAGGTCGACAAGAATGCCTCGGGCCTGAGGCGCAGCAAATCCCGCACGCTCGCCTTGCTGTTCGAAGAGACGACGGCCGACGGCAATCTGATCAACCCCTTCTATCTGTCGATGCTCGGCGCGATGGTCCGCAAATGCGCCGACATGGGCTACGACCTGCTCATCTCTTTCCAGCAGCTCTCGTCGGACTGGCACGTCGATTATGCGGACACGCACAAGGCCGACGGAATCATCCTCATGGGCTACGGGGACTATTTCCAGTCGGAGCCGGTGCTCAAACGACTGGTGGAGCGCGGCACCCATTTCGTGCGCTGGGGATCGACCGGCGCATCATCGATGGGAGCGACGGTCGGTTCCGACAATGAACAGGGCGGCTTCGATGCTACCGAACATCTGCTCCAGAGCGGCAGGCGCTCGATCGCCTTCATCGGCACGGACGACCCGGGCTTTCAAGAATTTCATGACCGCTGGCGGGGCTATTGCCGCGCCTTGCGCGCCGCGGGCATCGAGCCCGACGAGCGCCTCCAGGTCGACGCGGAGCCGAGCGAGCAGGCGGGCCGGGAAGCAGTCGAGGAGCTGCTCCGGCGCGGCGCGCAATTCGATGCCGTTTTTGCCGCGTGCGACGTGACTGCCATCGGCGCGATGCACGTGCTTCAGAACCTCGACCGCTCGATCCCCGACGAAATCGCGATTGTCGGGTTCGACGACATCCCCGCAGCGAGCCTTTCCAGCCCGCCGCTGAGCACCGTCCGGCAAGACAGCCGCAAAGCTGGCGAGGCGTTGGTGGAGGCGGCCGTCGAAGCGGTAGAATATGGGTCGGCGCGGTCGGAGCTTCTGCCCGTCAAGCTAGTTGTCCGCGAGTCCAGCCGCCCGGCCTGACCGGCCCCATTTGTCCAACAGCATTTGTTCTGCCAGCTTGCGCGTGGGCGCGGGAGGGAGAGACGATGCGCGGCAGTGAAAAACCCCGGCAGGGCATCGCCGGTCTGTGGAATATTTCCTTCGGCTTCTTCGGCATACAGATCGGCTTCGCGCTTCAGAACGCGAACATGTCGCGCATCTTCCAGTCGCTGGGCTCAAGCCTCGACGACCTGCCGGCGCTGTGGGTAGCAGCGCCGCTGACCGGATTGCTCGTCCAGCCGATTATCGGACACATGTCGGACAGGACTTGGCTCGGCCGCCTCGGGCGGAGACGTCCGTATTTTGTCCTGGGTGCGGTGCTCGCCGCCTTATCGTTGTTCTTGATGCCGCTCGCGCCGGCGCTCCTTTTCGCGGCGATGCTGCTGTGGATGCTGGATGCCAGCCTCAATATTTCGATGGAGCCGTTTCGGGCATTCGTCGGCGACATGCTGCGCAAGGACCAGCACACTGCCGGCTACGCGGTGCAGACCGCCTTTATCGGCGCCGGCGCTGTCCTCGGATCGCTGATTCCGCCCGCGCTCGAGATGTGGGGCGTGTCGAACTTCGCTCCCGGCGGCGGCATCCCGAACACGGTCCGCTACGCCTTCTGGATCGGCGGCGCGGCGCTCTTCCTCGCGGTGCTCTGGACCGTCGTCACCACCAGGGAATACTCGCCCGAGGAAATGGCTGAGTTCGGCGAAAGCACCGATCATCCGGACGGTGAAACCACACTTCGCGCGCTCGCGTCCCGCAGCTTCGGATCCAGCCTCGCATGGATTGCGGCAGGCGTCCTCGTCATTCTGGGAGTTGAGCAATGGTCGCTCGAAAAGGAGATGTACCTGCTCGGCGGACTGCTGATCGCCTACGGGCTCGCCAGCATCACCGGCATCTCGCTTGCGCGCCGCGGGAGCACGACCAACATGCTCGCGCATATCGTCGGCGATTTCTCCGGGATGCCGCCGATCATGAAGAAGTTGGCGCTGGTTCAGTTCTTCAGCTGGTCCGCGCTCTTCATCATGTGGATCTACACCACGCCGGTCGTTGCCCAATATTTCTTTGGGTCGGCCGATCCCGCAAGCTCCGGCTACCAGGATGCGGGCAACCGCGTCGGCACTCTGTTCGCGATCTACAACGGCGTCGCGGCGATCGCCGCGCTGACGCTGCTTCCCTGGCTCAGCAGCCGCATCGGCAAGGCCCGCACCCACATGATCTGCCTGCTCGCCGGAGCAGCAGCTTATGCGAGCTTCCTGCTCATCCGCGATCCGCAATGGCTCGTGCTTTCGGAGGTTGGCGTGGGCATCGCCTGGGCGTCGATCCTTGCCATGCCCTATGCGATCCTCGCGTCGAACCTGCCGCAGCGGAAACTCGGCATCTACATGGGTCTTTTCAACGTCTTCATTGTCATACCGCAGCTTCTCGTGGCGACCGTGATGGGCTCGATCATGAAGGCCGCCTTCCCGGACGAGCCGATCTGGACGATGCTGGTCGCGGCGGTGGTCATGGCGCTGGGGGCACTTGCGATGTTCCGGGTGAATGAGGCGAAGGCATGAGCGACGAAGAGCAAATCGGCAAAGTGATCGACGAAATGTACGCGATGATCTCCGGTCCCGCTGGACCGCGCGACTGGTCGCGGCAGCGCAACAGCTTCCTTCCCGAAGCGCGTCAGGTGCGGACCTGGGTCGACGAGCAGGAACGGCCTGCGATGAAGATGATGGGCCTCGCCGAATATGCCGAGAACACTACGCTCTTCTTCAGCGCCAATCCGTTCTACGAAGTGGAGACAAAGCGGCGCATCGACGTGTTCGGCAACATGGCGCACGTGTGGAGCAATTACGAAGCGCGAACCGCGCCTGATGCTTCCAGCGTGGAACGTCGCGGCATCAACTCGATCCAGCTGTTCCGCCATCCCGACGAGGGGTGGAAGATCATCTCGATGATCTGGGACAACGAGCGCTGATCAGCCGAACGTAAAGGCAAACGCCTCTGCGCCGGGGTCCAGGAACTCGATGCGGAACGTGCGGTCGCGCACTTCTCCGCGCTGCCGGATGAGCTGGTAAAGGCGCTCATTCGTCACCACGCCGGTTCCGTCGGGCTTAACGTCGGCGCCTGCGTCAATTCCGGGTGCTTTGCCGTCGACCGTGACGCGGAATCGCGCGGGCTTCGGAGCTGACAGGACCAGATGAAGGTCGCGAGAATGGAAGCGGTAAGCGATTGCTCCGGGAGCCGAGTTAAGCACCCCGCTCTGCTGCTTGACCGTCCAACTGCCTTCGAGCGCCCATTCGTTGAGCTCTAGCGGCGCTGTCGCATAAGTCTTGGCTGCGTCGCGCACCTGTCCGCCCGGTGAGACGAACCGGTCGGCGCGCCAATAGCCGATGTAGGTTTCCGGCGACCGGATGCTTGCGATCGCCGCCGGTATCTCCGCTCCTCGTGTAATCCCTTTTGCCATGCTGGCGGATTTGGGCGCGCGCCCGGCTTCCGCGAGCAGCTGGCGGATCACCATCTCGGAGCGTGCGTAATTGCCCTCGCCGAAATGATGGTAGCGCTGGCGTCCTTGCGCATCGAAGAAGTAATGCGCGGGCCAGTAATTGTTCTTCAGGGCCGTCCAGACGATCAGATCATTGTCCAGCGCCACGGAGTACTGGATGCCCAGGTCGGCGACGGCTTTGCGGACATTCTCAGGATTGCGCTCGAACGCGAACTCCGGGGCGTGGATTCCGATCACCACCAGCCCGTCGTCGGCATAGGCCTCGTGCCACGCCCGGACATAAGGGATCGAGCGGATGCAGTTGATGCAGCTGTAGGTCCAGAAGTCGATCAGCACGACCTTTCCCTTGAGCTGCTCGGGCTTGAGCTCCGCGCTGTTGATCCACGGACCGAGCTGATCGAGCGAGGGCAGCCGGCCTTCGACCGGGAGATCGAGCCGTCCACCGGCGCCGACCTTCGCTTCCGTCTGCTGCGAGCCGCCAAGCCCGAGCTTCTGCGCGATGCCGGATTCCAGAGCGTTGGTCTGCGCGCTCGACAGCTTTGCCAGCACCCTCGTGTCGAGGCCGAGCGCGATCGCCAGAACGCCGGCGATGACGAGCGCGCCGAGTCCGCGGCGGACCCACTCGGTCGCATGCAGCGAGCTTTTCATCCGCTGGTAGACCCTTCCGCCCACAAGCAAGGCGAGTGCGAGCGATGTCGCCGCGCCAAGTGCGTAGGCGAGCAGCAGCAGCGTCGTGCCGAGAGTCGCGCCCTGAATCGCAGCGGCCGTGAAGATGATCCCCAGGATCGGCCCGGCACATGGCGCCCACAGCAACCCCGTCGCCACGCCGAGCACGAGCGAGGACCAGATCGATTCCTGATCGCCGCGCTCCGACAGCCTTGATCCAAGCGCCACCAACGGACGCGTCGCCCGATCCGATAGCGAGGGAAAAACGAGCGCCAGCCCGAACAGGGCAAGCAGCAGCAGAGCAGCCCACCGGCCGACCTCGTTGGCGCGGACAGCCCATGCTCCGCCCACGGCGGCGAGCGTGGCGACGACCGCGAAGGTCAGGGCCATGCCTGCGAGCAGCGGGAGCGCGCCACGCGTGAAGCTGCGGTCGGCACGCGCGAAGACGAACGGCAGCACGGGCAGGATGCAGGGGCTGACGATGGTCAGCATGCCGCCTACGAAGGCGAGCAGGGCAATCAGCATGCGGCGCTCAAGCTTGCCGGAAGCTCAGGGCGAGCCCATTCATGCAATAGCGAAGGCCGGTCGGTTCCGGGCCGTCTTCGAACAGGTGGCCGAGGTGCCCGCCGCATCGCCGGCAAAGCACTTCCGTGCGTTCCATCAGAAGGCTTCGGTCGGTCCGCGTCACCACCGACTTCGGCATGGGTCGGAAGAAGCTCGGCCAGCCTGTGCCGCTGTCGAACTTGGCCGCCGAACTGAACAGCGGTAATCCGCAGCCCGCGCACGCGAAGAGCCCACGCCGATGCTCGCTGTTCAGCGGGCTCGAGAAGGGTCGCTCGGTGCCGGCCTCGCGCAAGACGCGATAGCGCTGCGGGCCGAGCAGCTTCCGCCACTCCGCCGGCGTATGAGCAACGGCAAAAAGGGCGCTTGCCTCTCCGGGCGACGGGCGCATGACCACCCAGGCGAGGGCGCCGATCCCGGCGGTGCCCAAGAGGGCTCTGCGATCCACTTCCCAAGCCAAGTGAGCCTCCTATCGGGCTGGGCTAATAGCAGACCGAGCTGAATATTGGCTGGCAGTTCGACAGACCGTACGGCCGCCATCGCCGAAGCCACCGGTGGATGGACCTGCCTCAGCCTGCTGTAGGAACAACGCGTCCGACACACTCGCCCAGGCCGATCCGAACGGCGCCATCACGCTCGCACCAGGCGCGCAAGCTGATCTCGTCGCCATCCTCCAGGAAGCTGCGCATTTCGCCGCCCGCCAGTTCTACCGGCTGCTTCCCGCCGCGGCTGATCTCCAGCAGCGAACCAAGGCCATTGTCCTTGTCGGTGGAGAGCGTCCCTGTCCCGATCAGGTCCCCCGGCTGAAGGTTGCAGCCGTTCGACGCATGGTGCGTCACGATCTGCGCGGCGCTCCAGTACATTGCCGCGTCCGCCCGCCCGCGCGAGAGAACGTGCGGAGTCTGCCGCTGCTCGCGCATCTTGGCGGTCGAGAGCGTGACCTCCAGCTCGATGCTGAGCCCCCCGCTTTCTCGGTCGGCGGCATCGTCGAGGTAGGGCAGCGGTGCCGGATCTCCGTCCGCCCGCGGCGACATCGGGGAGCGGAAAGGCTCCAGCGCGTCGGAGCCCACGACCCATGGCGACACGCTCGTCAGGAAATTCTTCGCGAGGAAGGGACCGAGCGGCTGATACTCCCACGCCTGCAAATCGCGCGCCGACCAGTCGTTCAGCAGGCAATATCCGGCAATGTGGCCGCTCGCATCCCCGATCGAAATCGGCTGGCCGAGATCGTTGCCGCGCCCGATCCAGATGCCGAGCTCCAGCTCGTAATCCAGGCGGCGGCTCGGGCCGTACTCGGGAGCCTCGGCCTCCGGCGGCTTGCGCTGTCCGGACGGACGGACCACCGGCTCGCCCGAGGGCCGGACCGAGCTCGCCCGGCCGTGGTAGCCGATCGGCACATATTTGTAGTTCGGGAGCAGCGGATTGTCGGGGCGGAACTGCCTGCCGACGTTCCTCGCATGATGAATGCCGACATAGAAATCGGTGTAGTCGCCGATCAGGCAGGGCACGTGCATGCGTACCTCGCTCTGCCCGATGAGATGCATCTCCAGATCGTCGCGATAACGCTCGTCGGTCAGTATCTCCGACAGGCGGCCACGGAGGGCGCGGTGCGTTTCAGAGCCCCGCGACAGCCATGCGTTGAGGATCGGCTGCGAGAGGTCGTCGCGCCATTCCTCGTCGAGAAGGTCGGCGGCTGCCGCAAGATCGAGGATGTAATCACCGATTGCGACGCCCGGCCGCCTCAGCCCCTTGGCTTCGGAAAAGATGCCGAGCGGAAGGTTCTGCACCGGAAAATCGCTGCCCGGCTCCGAACCGTCCACCCAGCTTACGCGCTGCACATCATGCGTTTCATCGATCATCGTTACGAAAGCTTCGCCTTTGGAAAGCCCGTCCAGGCCAGGTCATAATCCGATTGGGCCCGATCGAGCGCAAACTGAGTGGGGCGATAGGGCCAGCAGGTTTCGACCATGAAGGCCAGCGTGTTCTCGATCTTCGCCGGCTTCAGCTCGGCCTCGCTCGCCTTCTGCCAACTGTCGAGATCGGGCCCATGCCCGCTCATCAGATTGTGCAGGCTGAGGCCGCCGGGCGCAAAGCCCTCCGCCTTCGCGTCATAGGCGCCGTAGACCAGGCCCATCGCCTCGCTCATCACGTTGCGGTGGAACCAAGGCGGCCGGAACGTGTCTTCGGCAACCATCCAGCGCGGAGGGAAGATGACGAAGTCCGCGTTGGCGCGCCCGTGAACGTTGCTCGGACTCGTCAGCACCGTGAAGATCGACGGATCGGGGTGATCGAAGCTTACAGTCCCTAGCGTGTTGAAGCGGCTGAGATCGTAGCGGAACGGCGCGTAATTGCCGTGCCACGCAACGACATCGAGCGGCGAGTGGTCGAGCGTCGTCGTCCACAGCCGGCCGAGATATTTCTGAACGACCTCGGTCGGCTCGTCGCGGTCCTCGAAGGCCGCAACGGGCACTTCGAAATCGCGGGGATTGGCAAGCCCGTTCGACCCGATCGGACCGAGGTCTGGAAGACGGAATGGAAGTCCGTAATTCTCGGCAACGTAACCGCGCGCTTCGCCGTCGAGCAGCCGCACGCGGAACTTAAGGCCACGAGGAATCACGGCAATGTCACCGGGTCCCGCCTCGATCCGACCGAGTTCCGTCTGCAGCTCGATCGCGCCCTCCTGCGGAATGATCAAGAACTCGCCATCCGCGTCGACGAACACGCGCGAGTCCATGCTGCGCTGCGCATGATAAAGATGCACCGCACAGCCTTCGAGGTCCTCCGGCTGGCGGGCCACGAGCATCGTCGCGAGCCCGTCGACGAAGTCGGTTCCGCCGGGCAGGTCGGAAGGCGGGCTCCAGCGCAGCCGGTTGGGAGCGAGAGGGCCTTCCGCCGGCGCCGAGGACAGCAGCCTAGCCCCGCCATAGGGGGCGAACGGCCTATGGTCGGCGGTCGGCCGCAGCCGATACAGCCAGCTTCGCCTGTTCTCGTGGCGCGGCGCGGTGAAGGCGCTTCCGGAGAGCTGTTCCGCGTAAAGACCGAAGGCGGGACGCTGCGGGCTGTTTCGCCCCTTGGGAAGCGCGCCCTCAACAGCCTCGCTTTCGAAATGGCCGCCAAAACCGCTCATATAGCGCAGATCGGTACCCTGCATGGCGCCCGCGTTAGAGCCTGTGGCGCTCAGATACAAACGGGCGCAGCCCCTGTTGAGACTGCGCCCGCGGCGCGCGGGACTCGCCTACCGCGCGTTCCGTTGTCGAATCTTAGTTTACGTTGACGTTGATTTGGTCGGGGACCTTCACTTCGGTCTTGCTGCCGAAGCCGAGCTGGTCCCGGAAGAGGAAGAGCAGCACCAGGACGACGATGATCAGGAGAACAACGGCCAGAACTCCGCCGCCGCCACCGCCGTCCGTCTCAACTATGGTCGTGCGCTCCACTTCGTCACGATCATTCGCCATTGCAAACCTCCATACACAAGCTGTTCTCTCGGCGTAACGAACGAAGCTTGCGTATGGCGGTTCCGAACTCGGAACCTTTGCCTCCGCGACGACTTCATCGGCAAGGCGGGAACGGAGGCGACTTCGTACCGTCACATTGAGCCACCAAGACATGGCATGCCGGTGGGCGTATGGTCCGGCGTGCGTTCGAGTCCCACGCAAAGAAGGAGACGAGGATGAGCAGCCTGGACCAGGTCCGCGAGCATATGCAGGTGATCGACGCCGAGGGCACGCCGCTCGGCAAGGTCGACCGGATCGAAGGCGACCGAATCAAGCTGACCCGCGACAGCAGCGGCCAGGGCAGCCACGAGGGTCATCACCATTTCATTCCCGCCGGGCTCATTGCCGAGGTCGAGGATGAAATCGTCCGCCTGTCGGCTCGCCTCGACGCGATTGAGAGCATCTTCGAAAGCGAAGAGGGCGGCGAAGGCCTCAGCTAATCCGATCCGACGGAATGGATCTCGCGGCACGGAAAGCGGTCGCGGATGTGCCGGTTGAAATAGGTCCCCTTCGAAAAGGCGGCCCGAAACGCCTGCACGTCCGCCTCCGGAACGCCGGAATAGACGTAGCGGCGCCCTGTCACGAATTCGATCGTGAGTTCCTGCGTGTCGGGCAGGTAGAGGAACCGCTTGATGACCAGTGACGGCATAGCCTGGTAACGCACAAGCGCACGACCTTGCCGCACGAAGCCCGCTCCCGCTAAGCCCGCATAATGCCGTCAGCCATCCTTTACGACTATTACCGGTCGTCCGCCGCCTATCGGGTGCGCATCGCGCTCAACCTCAAGGGCGTCCAGTACGAGAGCCGGCCGGTCAATCTCCTCGAAAGCCAACAGAAATCCGACGACTATCGAGCGCTCAACCCGCAGGGCTTCGTGCCCATGCTGGAGATCGAGGGCGTTCGGCTCACGCAGAGCATGGCCATCATGGGCTATCTCGACCAACGATTTCCGACGACGCCGCTGCTTCCCGCCGCAGCCGATGCCCGCTCCCACGTGATCGCGCTGGCGCTGACAGTCACGTGCGACATCCATCCCCTGAATAACCTGCGCGTGCTGAAATATCTGAAGGATGAGCTCGGCCTTGAGCAGGAGGCGCGAGACGACTGGTACAGGCATTGGGTCAGCGAAGGTCTGAGCGCCTTGGAGACACTCGCTGCGCCGCGGTCGGGTAAGTTCCTGTTCGGCGACAATCCCACGATGGCCGACATCTGTCTCGTGCCGCAACTCTATAATGCGCGTCGGTTCGGCGTACCGCTCGAAGGCTATCCGACACTGCTGCGCGCCGATGAGAATGCGAGTAAGCTGGAACCCTTCGCTGCAGCGCATCCGGATCGGCAGGAGCAACCGAAATGAACCGCGTCGACGCGATCAATCGCGGAATGGCTGAAACGAGGCCGCTGGATTCGGTCGAAATCCCGTCGCTCCAGGGAAAGGTCAGCGACGAGGAGTGGGCGATCCGCGTCGATCTGGCTGCTGCCTACCGCATGGTCGCTCATTACGGCTGGGACGACCTCATCTTCACGCATTTGTCGGCGCGAATCCCGGGACCCGAGCATCACTTCCTGCTCAACCCGTACAATCTAATGTTCGAGGAAGTGACCGCGTCTTCGCTGGTGAAGGTCGACGTGAACGGCAATCCGGTCGAGCCGACGCCCTTCATCACTAATCCGGCCGGCTTCACGATCCACTCCGCGATCCACATGGCTCGCGATGATGCACATGCGGTGATGCACCTGCACACGCCCGCCGGGCAGGCAGTGGCGGCGCATTCCGGGGGCCTATTGCCGCTGACTCAAACCGCGATGCTGATCCGCGGCGAGGTGGCGTTCCACGACTATGAGGGGGTCGCCGTCGATCTCGGCGAGCGCGAGCGGCTGGTCGCGGACCTCGGCATGAAGAATGCCATGATCCTGCGGAACCATGGAACGCTCGCGGTCGGCAAGAACGTCGGCGAATGCTTCATCCGCCTCTATTATCTGGAACGCGCCTGCCAGGCTCAGATCATGGCGCTTTCCGCAGGCGACCAACTCAATCGGCCGCCGCAGGGATCGCCTGAGATCACGGCCGAGCAGGGTGCAATCGGCTTGCCCTTGGCGGCCAATGTCCTCGCCTGGCCCGCGCTCAAGCGGAAAGCCTTCCGGCTCGATCCGGGCTTCGCGTCCTAAGGACCGGATGCGGCGAGCGGCCAACGTCGGGGATTACCGGGAGCTTGCCCGAGCGCACCTTCCCCACTTCCTGTTCGAATATCTCGACGGCGGTTCGTACGACGAAATTACCCTGGCAGCGAACGTCGACGATCTGAGGCGCGTGAAGCTTCGCCAGCGCGTGCTCCGCGACGTCTCCGAGTTGGATCTGTCGACTGATTTGCTCGGTCAGAAATGGTCGCTGCCGGTTGGCCTGTCGCCGGTCGGTCTCTCCGGCATGTACGCTCGGCGCGGCGAGGTACAGGCGGCTCGTGCGGCCCGCGAGGCAGGCGTTCCGTTCACTTTGTCCTCGCTCAGCGTCTGCCCGGTCCGCGAGATCGCCCGCAACCTTCAAACGCCGTTCTGGATGCAGCTCTACATCATCAAGGATCGAGGCTTCGTTCGCGACCTGCTTGCCCAGGCTCACGAAGCGAACTGCAGCGCCCTCCTCCTGACCGTCGACCTTCCGGTTTCCGGAAGCCGATACCGCGATAATCGTTCGGGACTGTCCGGCGGCACCCGGATTCGGCGGGCCGCTCAAGCATTGGCTCGCCCGGGCTGGGCCTGGGATGTCGGCCTTCGCGGACGGCCGCACAGCCTCGGCAACCTAGAGCCGGTGCTGGGCAAGAAGACGGGGCTTGAAGATTACTTCGGCTGGATCGGAGCCAACTTCGATGCTTCCATTACTTGGGACGAAGTCGCCTGGGTGCGCCAGAACTGGGACGGCCCGCTGATCATCAAGGGCATCCTCGAACCCGACGACGCACGGGCAGCGGTCGGCAACGGGGTGGACGGCATTGTGGTGTCCAACCACGGCGGCCGTCAGCTCGACGGAGTCTCATCGACCGCCCGCGCCTTGCCCTCGATTGCCGAAGCGGTCGGGGGCAAGCTTCCGGTTCTGGTCGATGGAGGGGTGCGGTCGGGCCTCGATGTCGTCCGGATGCTCGCACTCGGAGCGGACTTCGTCCTGATCGGCCGAGCGTGGGCCTACGCTTTGGCTTCGGCCGGTCAATCGGGCGTCGCGCACGTACTGGCGCTGATTGAAGCGGAAATGCGAGTTGCGATGGCGCTGACCGGTTGCAAGACGATTGCCGACATCAACTCGTCGATCCTCGACCCGCGCTAGCGCAAAGGAAACGGCGATAAGTGGTCGGGGAGAGAGGATTCGAACCTCCGGCCCCTGCCTCCCGAAGACAGTGCTCTACCAGGCTGAGCTACTCCCCGACCGGAACCCGCTTTAAGTGCGACGGTGGGTCGCGGCGGGAGCCAAGGCCGCGGCTAGATAGATGCGGGTTTGCCGGAAGGCAACCGACAATCAGCGGCCAAGCGACTTCAGCCAATCATCTACCCGGACGAACTTCTCGCGAGGTGATCCGGGCCGGGCGCGCCCGACCTCCGTTTCCTCGATCTTGCGCCAATCGTCATAGTCGGTCGGCATTACGCCGCGCCCTTCCAGCAGGCGCTTCAGTCCCTCGGCGCCGGGCCGGTCGGAAGAGCTTCCGGCCGGCATGGCGGCGGCAACCTGCTCCGCAACCTCATAGCCGTCGGGACGGTTCGTCCCGATGGTGCCAGTCGGTCCCCGCCGCGCCCAGCCGACCGCGTAGAGCCGATCGCCGACGATCCCGCCTTCATTCCGGAACTTGCCGCCCCG
>Ga0070675_100003210_pt1 | contig 12383 bp, 15 predicted proteins | sample KBSM43metaG_FD_65343 | JGI IMG/M metagenome (GOLD analysis project Ga0070675, IMG submission 65343) | Miscanthus rhizosphere microbial communities from Kellogg Biological Station, Michigan, USA - KBS M4-3 metaG | ecosystem: Host-associated > Plants > Roots > Rhizosphere > Soil ...
GGTGAGCGACACATTGCTGCCGCCCGAGCCGGATGTCGCGTGTAGGTAGCGTACCTGCCGCCGAGGTTTGTCTCGCGGAGGGTCGTGACCGACCCATATCGGTCGTAGAGTTCGCCGAGTGGCACCGCTCAAAGCAGTCGTATGAACGGACTCGGCTCGCCTGCTCGTACATCACGAAGACGCCCTCCCCGTCTGCGGCATTGCGCCAGCGGCTAGCCCGGTGAAACCCGGGAATGCCGAGGCGCTCGGTGAAGTGTTCGTGCGAATGCCAATCCTCGAAGTCGGCCAGGACCTGCGGCGCGATATCCCACCACATCGCCAGCGCCGCGCTACCGAGAAGGGACATCGAAAGCTCTCCTCAATCGAATCGATCGCGCGACTCGATCGATCGCGCGGGCGACGATGGTAAGGTGCCCGCCGGGCCGCGGCCGAAGGCCGGCCCGCATCCAGTAGGCTTGCTCGCCTTGTCCAACACCAGCGACACGCTGAAGTTCGTGTGACCGTGGTGGCCGCACGGCCGCTTTAGCGGCTTGCGGTCTCGCGAACTGGCCAATGCCAGGCGTCAGATGATCTTCGAGAAGCGCTCGCGGAGTCGGTCGCTTCGCAAGTGCCGGTCGAACACCATGGCAATGGCACGCACCAGGTACCAGCCGCTCGCGGTGACACGAATGCCCTGCGGCTCAAGATGCACGAGCCCTGCCTCTTCGAAAGTCTTCAGCTCGCGCAGCTCGGTCGCGAAATAGTCCGAGAAGACGACAAGGTGCGCAAGTTCGACCGACTCGCACTCGACCCAGCCCTGGCACATCAACGCCATGATGACGGCACGCCGCAGCAGATCGTCCTTGGTCAGCGAATACCCTCGCACCACCGGAAGCTCACCCTGCCTGATGGCGTCGTAGTACTCAGGAAGAGGTTTCGCGTTCTGGTAGTAGGTTGTGCCGACACGCCCGATTGACGAGACGCCCAGTCCGAGCAGGTCGCAGTCCGGCTGCGCGCTGTAGCCCTGGAAGTTCCGATGCAGCCTGCCCTGACGATGCGCGACAGCCAGCGAATCGCTCGCCAACGCGAAATGGTCCATGCCGATGTAGTCATAGCCCTGGGTTCGGAAGGCGACGATCGCCTCTCGCAGCATTGCCGTCCGAGCGCCAGCGTCGGGCAGGTGCTGCGCAGCGATCCGACGCTGCGGCTTGAACCGCGTCGGCAGGTGCGCGTAGGCGTACAGCGCGATCCGGTCCGGTCGCAGCGCGCCGATCTGCGCGATCGTCGTGGCAAAGCTCTTCGGCGTCTGCCGCGGCAGCCCGTAGATGAGATCGGCATTCGTCGACCGATAGCCGAGGGCCCGTGCACTTTCGAGCAGCGCCTCGACCATCTCGTAGGGTTGGAGACGATGCACTGCCTGCTGCACGTGCGGGTTGAAGTCCTGCACGCCGAAGCTGATGCGATTGAAGCCCAGCAAGCGGAAATGCGTTAGCCGGACAGGTGTGACGGTTCGAGGATCGACCTCGATCGACATCTCGAGATCCCGCGAAAGACGGAACGCTCGCTCAAGCGAGCCGACGATGCGCTTCAACTCCCCATCGGACAAGAACGTCGGCGAACCGCCACCGAAATGGATCTGGCTGACGGCATGCCCTTCGCCGAGTTGCGCCGTGACGAGTTCGATCTCCGCTTCGAGGGCATCAAGGTACTGGGCGGCCCGCTCGTGGTGCTTCGTGATGATCTTGTTGCAGGCGCAGTAATAGCAGACGGATTCGCAGAACGGAACGTGAACGTAGATCGATAGCGGTCCCTGGCTGCCGGGCATCCCGGTGGTTCGCTGCCGCATCGCGAGGGCTGCTTCGTTCGGGCCGAATGCCTCGACGAAGCGGTCGGCCGTCGGGTAGGACGTGTATCTCGGTCCCGGTGCGTCGAAATGGCGGAGTGCCTCTTCGGTCAATGGTGCGTAGGGCACGGCTTCGGTCCCGGCAGGCAGCATGATTCGATCGTGCGCCGGCGCGGCCGTTCCGGATTTGATGCATCGCAAACTGCCTGCAGTCTCCGGCCCGAACAATGGTTGGGGCAACTCATCCGGAGAAGGTCATGTCAACACTTGCGAGAGCCGACGTCCCGAGACTTTCGGCTTCCGAGCTAAGGGTGGCCTGCTCGAGTTGCGGCTTGCGCGAGTTGTGCCTCCCGGTCGGATTCTCGAACGAGGACATGGCGCGGCTGGATGGACTCGTATCGCGCAAGATGAACGTGAAGCGCGGCGACTCGCTGTACCGGGCGGGCCAGCCGTTCGACGCCTTCTTCGCCGTTCGAACGGGCTTCTTCAAGACCCGGACCACGTCCGAAAACGGGCGCGAGCACGTGACCGGCTTTCAGATGGCCGGTGAGCTTCTGGGGCTCGACGGCGTCAGCTCGGACACGCACACATGCGATGCCGTGGCACTGGAGGACTCGCAGGTCTGCGTCATTCCCTACGCCCACCTGGAGAGCCTGTCGCGCGAATTCACCGAGTTGCAGCGGCAGTTCCACCGGATCATGGGACGTGAGATCGTGCGTGACCACGGCGTGATGCTCCTGCTGGGAGGTATGAGGGCCGAGGAGCGGATCGCTGTCTTTCTCCTGAACCTGTCTGGCCGACTGAAGGCGCGGGGCTTCTCTCCGACATCACTGATCCTGCGCATGACCCGCGAGGAGATCGGCACCTACCTCGGCCTCAAGCTCGAAACGGTAAGCCGCTGCTTTTCCAAGTTCCAGGACGATGGGCTTCTGCTCGTCCGTCAGAAGCATGTGGAGATCCTGGACCCCGGGCGACTTCAGGCGCTCGTCGAATAGGTGGAGTTCGAATCTCTTCCTGCCACCAACGAAGCGAACGACCAAGCTTCGGTCAATTGAAGCCGCCGGACCTCGTGCATCCGCTCCTTTGATGGCGAAGCGCCAGCTCATTGGTGTCAAGCGACATCTCTCGGCCTCGTGCTTGACGCCAATGAGCCATGCCAGCACGGGAACGTCGACTCCGCAGACGATCCGCGTGGAGACTCCCGGTTGCGCGACGGCCCGTTGCGGGTTGATTCCGCTGCCAACTCTGCCCCTCTTCGGCGCTGTAGGTGACTTCGAGTTTGCTGCGCACCTGGCGCTCGACGTCACCGCGCTCGATCCGCAGCGCCGAGTCGTGTGGACCCGCACCTATGACGACGGGCGCCAAGTCTGGCCCCATCAATGGACCGAACACGGCAAGGCCCTCGAGGGACTGCTGCGCATCACGCATGAAGCCGCTTGGCGCCAGTCGCAGCAAGCGGTGCGCGACCTGCGCGAATGGGCGGAAGACGAGCGAATGCGACCTCGCAACTTGTAGCAGCGCCTCCACGCTCGATGTAGATGCCGAGCGGCTGGGCTCCGGTCCTGCTGAAACTAGGCACCCTCCACACCCAATCGGTGAAGGCGCCCGAGCCAGCGCACCCGCTGTGGCGAGGTCATGTCGGCGACCATCCCGATCAAAGTCCGATCGATCGGCCCGATACCGACGAAGCCGAGGATATTTCGCTCCAGCGATTTGACGCTGTGCGCCTGGAAGTACCAGCGATAGACCAGCGCCGGCATGCCCATCGTCACGACGACGCGCGCCGAGCGTCCGCCAAGCAGCTTGCGGCCCATGCCGCCAGCACTCGGCGTCGCGAACGCGAAGCCGGGACGGGCGATCTGCTCAAAGAATCCTTTCAGCAGCGCCGGCATGTCGCCCAACCACAGCGGGAAGAACACGACGATGTGCTGGGCCCAGGCGATCGCCTGCTGCGCTTCGGCCAATGCCGGCGGCACGGGCTCGCTTTCCCAGCCCCTCTTCGTGCGCAACAGGGGGAATTCGACGCGCGCGATATGCAGGGTGCGCACGTCGTGACCGGACTCCCGCGCTCCGTCCGCGTACCCGGCGGCGAGCGCATGGCCGAAATGAGAGCTTTCCGGATCCGGATGCCCTTGCAGAACGAGGATGCGGCGATGAACCATGGCGACACAGTGAGTTGGGAATCGCCATCCTCCGGCGCTCCTCGACCGCAGCTTTGATCCATGACAAGTTCGACGTCGAGCGGACCTCGATACTTCGCTCCAAAGGAGACGCAGATGAAGATCTTGATCGCTGCCGATGGCAGCAACTACACCAAGCGGGTACTGGCCTACCTGGCGGCGCACGACGAACTGCTCGGGCCGAAGCACGATTACACCGTCGTCCATTCGGTGCTGGCGGTGCCGCCGCGCGCGACCGCGTTTGTCGGCAGCGACGTCGTGCGCCAGTACTACGAAGACGAAGCCGAGGCAGTCTTCAAACCGATCCGCGAGTTCTTCGCGCAGCAAGGCATCAGGGCGGAGTTTGTCAAGACCGTCAGCCATGCCGGCGAATCGATTGCGAAGCTGGCCGAGGACGGCAAGTTCGACCTGCTCGTGATGGGTTCGCACGGCCACGGCGAGCTGGTCAACCTGGTGCTCGGTTCGGTCGCGACCAAGGTGCTCGCGAAGTGCTCGACCCCGGTGTTGCTGATTCGCTGACGCCCGAATCAGAGCGGTGGAGGATTGCGGCGCCGGACACTTGGCTGCGGCGGCGAAAAGCCTCGGTCTGGTCCATGCCATCCGGTGGCAAGCGGGATGGTCCCCAAGTTTCGCGAGAAGAATGGCTTCTCAGTCATGCGCGTCCTCATCGTTGAAGACGATCCTCTGCTCGGCGACGCACTCGCGGTGGGTCTCCGCCAGCGCGGCCAGGTCGTCGACTGGTTCACCAAGGGCGCCGACGCCGACGCGGCCTTGCGGGCCACCGCTTACGACGCGGTCGTCCTCGACCTTGGGCTACCGGGCGGCGATGGAATGGAGTGGCTCGCACGCTGACGCGCGCGCGCGCTGGACATTCCGGTCCTGATCCTGACTGCGCGCGACGCCGTCGAGCAGCGCATTGCCGGTCTCGATGTCGGCGCCGATGACTACCTGGTCAAGCCGCTGGCCACCGATGAACTGATGGCGCGCCTGCGCGCTGTCGTGCGGCGCTTTTCGGGCCGTGCCCAGTCGGTGTGGCAGCATGGTGCGCTGGAGTACGACCCGGCTACCCGCGTTGTCCGCTGGAACGGCCAGACGTTTGAGCTCACGGCCGGGGAAACCGACCTGCTCGCGGCCCTGATGAAGCATCCCCAGCATGTTCTCTCCAAGGCGCGGTTGCAGGCGCTGATGTACGACTGGGGCGATGCAGAGCCCGAGAGCAATACGATTGAAGTTCACATCCATCGATTGCGGCGCAAGATCGATCCGCGGATCGTTCGCACGGGTGCGCGGCGTCGGTTATGCGCTGGGCGCCGACGAGTTGAGCGTGTGAGTCTGCGCCGTTGTCTCCTGCTCTACCTGTTGCTCTGCGCGCCGGCGGTGTGGGCGGCAGCCCTCGTGTCTTCCGTGCAGCAGGCCCGGCGCGAAGTGAACGAGATGTTCGACACCGAGTTGATTCGGCTCGCCCGCCAAGTTACGACACACCCATTCTCGGCCGGGAGCGCGCCCAGAATGCGGCCACGGTCGCTTGCCCGTGGCCGTTTCGGAGGTAGTCGACGAAGATTCTGCCGACCCGACATATCTTTAGAACCAGCCGAAGCAGTGCGACGGCTTCCTAGCGCACCGCTTCCTTGATCTGCCCACAAGTCCCCCTCGAAGAACGACGGGACGCAACTGGGACGATGATGTGCGGTGGTCAGCGAGGCGCGCTTGCCGTTAGCGCTTCAGAAGGCATCCCGGCCCTGTTTCGGTTGTGACGGCCGACCGAGGTGGCGAGCTGGCCGGGATAGGGCACAGCCCGCGACCCTGCTAGCAGTAACCTGGTCATGCGCACGCAGGCGGGAAAGCTCACAGCGGCGGCCGATTCCTCTGTGCCGCAGCGGCGAGCAGTTGCAGTTGCTCCTTTTGAATCTGCAGCAACTCGTCCCACTGCTTTTCACGCAGCAAGTCGATCTTCTCGTGGAGCAGCATGATCTCCAGTTCGGCCTTGAGATTGACTTCATAGTCGTGTTCAGCGGATATACGGTCCTTCTCCGACTGTCGGTTCTGGGACATCAAGATGATCGGCGCTTGGATGGCCGCCAACATCGAAAGGAAGAGATTCAGCAGGATATAGGGATAGGGGTCAAAAGTCGCCCCTCGGTAACCCAGCAGAAACGCGTTGAGGACAACCCACACGAGCATCGCCGCGGCGAAAATGCCGACGAAGGTCCACGAGCCGCCAAACGACGCCACCGCATCTGCAGCGCGCTGGCCAACTGAAGGAGGAGCGACGAAGTCCTGCGCGATGTTGCGCGCGATGTGCGTTCGCTGCGCCACGTGTTGCGCAACCTTCTTGGCTCGCTCGTCGAGCGTCTCATATGCCACACCCAGAAGGCTTCTTGCGATCTCGTCGACCTTGTGCATGCGGCGCTCCGAAGCTCACGACGAGATTGTGAGACCCCCGGCGGCGCCATGACGCACAGGCTCTGAAACCGCGGCAGTCAATCGGGCAAGCGCCTCCGTCACATTCGGCTGCAGATCTTCCGGACCCAGCACCGCATCGAATTCCGCCTGCCGCATCAGCGCCATCGGCTGCGCGTTGAGCGCACAGAGAACGAGGCGAACGTCCTGGCGGCGCAGGTGGCGATGCAGCTGCTGCAAGGCGTCGAGCCCGGACGAATCGATCGACACCAGTTGGTGCATCTCGAGGATCACCGCCTTCGTTCCGGCAGGCAGGTTTTCGCCGACCCGTTCGAGCTTGGCGACTGCCCCAAAAAACAGCGAGCCGTAGAGCTTGCAGATGCGGACGCCCGGCGGTGCGATCGGCTCGATCTCGACACCGAAAAGCGTGCTCATGCGGTACACGAAGAAGAGGCAGGCCAGCACCAACCCGACCTCCATCGCGACGGTCAGGTCGACCATCACCGTCAGCAGGAAAGGCGATCCGCCTCGTGATGGCCGGTGGGATCTAGGCCCATGCAGGCGTTAGAAGATCCGGGCGACGGACGCGCAGACGCGTATCCCTTGCTGTCGCGACGACAACAAGATGTGCTCTTTCGCTTGTTGGATGGGGCACCCAACAAGCGCATCGCCCAGCAACTGGACCTTTCGGAAGGTACGGTCAAGATCCACGTTGCAAACATTCTTCGCATCCTCGGGGTCAACAACCGCACCGAAGCCGTCGTACGAGCGCAAGATTGGATGGAAAGAGTCCCTGGCGTTAAGAGATGACGCGGGCAACCCCTTACAGGCGTGAGTCACTCCAGAGTCTCATTTGAGCTGCACCTTGACGCCATCCTGCTGCACGGTGATGTCACCGATCTCGTAAACCTTGTTGCCGACGGTCAGGTCCTCGACGGCGAATGTGTGGAGTGCCTGGTCGCGGAGCAGTTCCTGCGCGACCACTGCGCCGATCTGTTGCAGCCGCTCGGCATCGCTCCTGCTCAGTCCCCGCATCTCGATGCGCTCGGCACGCGGACGGTCGAGGCGTAACGCGCGGGCTGGCACGTCGTAGCGCAGGGCGCTGCTGATCGACACCAGGCCTTCCACGTTGGGCGGACTCAGCAAAGGGCTTGAGATGTCCAGCAGGGTGGTAACGCCCATGCGATTGTTCGCCGGGTCGAGGTCGAGCAGCGGATTCCGCAAAGTCACGGTGAAGAGGTCCGCGTGCGCTTCTGCAGTGGAAAGCGCCGAGACAACGCGGCCTGCAGCTCGGCCCGGGTCGCGCTGTATTCGCTCAGGAAGAAATTGAAGCCAGCCGACGCGATCGACGGGAGCGGCAGCGTGGCGACACCCCATATCAGCCGCAGAAGGTGGCGGCGGGACACGAAGCAGTCGGACGCAACCGGGAACATGGCGATCCGAGCTTGCCACAAGCATCGCCGTTCATCCGCAAGCGGGATCGCACCTCCAATCGCTGTGCATCCCTTCTGACCTCAGATAACGCGGAGCGCACATAGACCCATTGATTTCCCGCCGAGGCCTCCATCGCCTGGCCGTTTCGGCCACGCGATTCTCGGCAGCGTCATCCTGCTAGTCGTTGAGCGGCCGCGGTGCTGCCTGCCCGGTGCCTCGACGTCGCGGAGACCGGCCGGTCCAAACATATTGTGTAGATCTCGCCAAGACGTGGGCCGGCTGGCAACTTAATGCTCGCAGCAGTCCGACTTCGGCCAGATGCCGAAGCAGGCACGCCGCTTACCTGCGGGTGGCGCGCTGGCCAATCAATGCGGCGTGACTGCGGAGTTCAAGTCAAAGGGGCGCGAAGGACGCCTTGCATCGAAGCCGCGTTTTAAAGTGCAGCAGCACAACGCCGCTTAGCAGAGCGGCGAAATAGCACCACACCGACACGAACCACCTCGTGTAGAACGCATAAGCGGCGACAAAGGACAGCAGCGTCAGGATCCCAAAAAGCTTGACCGTGCGATGGCTTGAAAGCAACAGGCTGGCACCTGTCGCAAGGACGTAGAACGCCGTGCTCAGGACGGCGAACGGGTGCGGGGTCACGTATTCCATGTGTTGAGCGACCGGGCTCGAGGTGACACCATGGACCAAGCTCTGCTCGAGCAGCCATCCACTGACCATGGCACCGATACCCACCAAGACGGCCAGTGCTCTTCGCCGCGGTCCGGGTGGCTCGATGAACAGCACCGCGATTGGTACAAAGACCGGCCAAAACACATGGGAAAAGAATACGTAGGCCAATGTCATTCACGCTGTGCAGACGTTCGTGCTGAAGCGTCTGCCAAATGACTCCTTCGATGAACTGCTGTGCGGCGAAAAGTAGCGGATCGATGCTAACAACAGCTCGCGTCGGTTCTGCGTCGACTTCCATGTCATCGTTCCAACGACGACCAAGACGGCGCTGGCGGAGAAGCTGGCGGCGGCAGAAAAGCACATGGCGGCACACGACAAAGATCTGCTGTGGATCTAACGAGGCTCAGGCCTCGTACAAGTGAGCGCCACTGGCGGCTGGTTGTGCAAGCCGCCAACGACAGCCGATTGTGGACGAGTGTGCAATGACTCGGTATTCCTTCGACGACGAGCCGGCCCGTGGGCTCGCTTGACGATCATCAAGACGTCGCGACCACACGTCCGTATCGTGTGAGCCAACACTTAGCTTTTCGCCATAGCCCGTGCAGACATCTCCGCATATGCCAGAACGCCGCGATGAGCGGCAGCGGACCGCGAGCCAACCCCTCGCGCGCCATAACCGTATGGCTGTGAAACCGGTGATCGGCATGGTGCTTGCACTTGCCCTTTCATCGGGGTGGGCGGGTGCTCAGGCCCTGCTCGGCGAGAGGCCGCGGACCGATTTGTCACCGCTCATCTCACAAGAAGAGGCGGTGGTCGTCAGCATTCGCACGTCCGGACCGTCCCGTGGTCTAGGTCTAGGCGAGTACGAAGAGGATCTGCCGGTCGATGACATGGAATGGCCTAGCTACGAGGGAGGGGTCGAGACAACGACCCGGGAAGAAGCAATTGGCTCTGGCTTCATTATCAGCCCTGACGGACTGATTCTCACAAATGCGCATGTCGTCATCGGCGCCGACGACATCATCGTGCGCCTGGCCGACAAGCGGCGCTTCTTCGCGCGTGTCATCGGCTACGACCGCTTGACGGACGTGGCGCTCATCAAGATCGATGCGAGCTCGCTTCCGACTGCAAAGGCCGGCGACCCCTCTCAGCTTCGGATCGGCGAATGGGTCGTTGCGATCGGCTCGCCGTTCGGCCTGGACAGCAGTGTGACTGCCGGCATCGTGAGCGCGCGCAAGCGGTACATGCCGGGGAGCGGCGGTATCGGATTGATTCAGACCGACGTCGCGATCAACCCGGGCAGTTCCGGGTCTCCCCTCTTCAACCTCTCAGGCGAGGTCGTCGGCATGAACTCGATGATGATGTCTGTCAACGGGAGCTACTCGGGCGTGTCGTTGGCACTGCCAATCGACATCGCCTTGATGATTGCGAAGGAACTTCGCGACCATGGCTTCGTTGTCCGCAGCCAATTTGGCGCTCATTTGCAGGAGCTCACTGCTGAGCTCGCCCGCTCCTTTGGGCTCGCCGTCCCGGTCGGAGCGCTCGTGACACAGGTCCAGCGCGGCGGACCCGCAGCGCAAGCCGATTTGCGTCTGGGCGACGTTGTCCTGGGCGTCAAGGACATGCACGACGAGCCCTTTGCCGATCTGCAACAGCGCCTGGCCACGTGGCCCCCAGGGAAGCTGCTTGAACTCAAGATCTGGCGACGCGGTGCGTACACAACCGCCGACGTGATACCAACGCCGCTACGCCTCGAGGGCGCCCTACCCACCGTGACGGTGTCGAACCGGGAACCTCGCCTCGGACTGACGTTGAGCGACCCAATTCCGACACAGGAGCCACTTTCGCCTTCGGACATCGATGCGCTGCGTGTGACCGGCATCCGCGGTGCCGCTCGTCGTGCAGGCATTCATCTGGGTGACAGGATCCTCGCGGTGAACGATGTTCCGGTCGCCAGCGTCAGCGCGTTCGATGAGGCGCTTGCGGGCACGGATCCGAATCGACCGGTCGCGCTGCTCGTTTTGCGCCGTTCAGTGATCAACTATGTGGCCGTCGACCCGGCCAGCTAGGTCAAGGTCCCCCACTGCGCACAGCAGATTCCGACAACATCTCAGCCCTCCCCAGCTTTTGCTCGCCGATGTGAAGCGGAATCAATGAGCGGTCTGCACCCGGACTGTGCTGTCGGGCGTCGCGTCAACGTGCAGCAAGATGTCTTTCACTGAGTGCGACGCATCCCAAATCAAGTCGAACCCGCCGCGCGGCTTTTCCGATCCGATTGGCGGATTACAGTGATTCCTTCTGATGATCGTCGCGAGCAAGAGCCTGCACGACGTAGCGCCGGCGGTCCGCGGGCGGTGTCTCGGTACCGAGCAGCTCGGCCAAGCCTGCAGTCGAATGAGTGGCAGCCGCGAGGCCGTCATAGATGGGAACGCCCGCGGCAGAGCGGAGCTGCTGAAGCAGGTCGGACGGCGCACCGAACACCTCGACTGCGTCTTAGGCGACCGATCAGGCGTGCCATGTTCTGGACATCGATGCCCTCAAGCATGCCGGCTGCAAACGGTCGTACCTGCGCCAATTTAGCACCGAGTTCGGTCGCCGCCCGCCGTAACAACATGGACTCCTCCCCGTGCCCAGCGACACTGAAGAGGCCAATGTGCTTCCCGAGCAACCAAGGTTGGCTGTTGCCAGCAATCGCCTCGCGCTGAAGTATCCGCGCGTACGCGAGGATCACGGCGACGTGCGGTGGGCATCCTGCCCCTCGCGCTCAGTACGGTTCTCGAAGATGAAAAGGGCCTCTTCGACTTCCGGTTGGAGCAACAGAGTGCGAGCACCTTGCTTCTGACAACCGGGATGGAAGGCCCCGACGCAGATCGCATCCTGGGGCGCGCCCGCGGCGCTCTTGACCGTTTTCTCCGAGAGCCAAGCCACAGCGTGTCGTCATCACGTCCCTGTAGTTCGATAACGGGTAGGAACGAGCCGCAGCCACAGCGTGCCTCGTGCACCATGATCCGATCCCCCAGGTCGTAGCGAATCAGCGGCTGCACGTGATTCGCGAGATTGGTCAACAACGTCGTCGAGCCGAGATCCCCAGCCGGTACGACACGCCCCTGTGCATCGACCGACTCGAGAATCACCCAATCACTGTTCACATGCAGGCAGCCCTGGCCGCATTCGAAGGCGATATCCAAAAACTCGGAAGCGCCGTAGCTGTTCGACACGGGGCAAGCGAAGGTTTGCTCGTAGATGGCGATCACGGTCGGCGCGCAGGCTTCAACTTCGGCGATCAGCGCGGACATCGGCTGGAGGAAGGAGATGCCCGACAGGAGCGAGTGCGCTGCCGGATTGAGACGACGCAGCCGTTCCACCGAAACATTGCTCGCAAAGTGACCGCTCGTCGCGCCCACGAACGCGATGCGGCGCCCCATTCCGAGCGGATCAAAGGAGGAGCGAAAGGATCGACCAGCAGGACCGCGAAGGGCCTCGAGCGCGTCATAGACGGCCATCGCCCGCGCATCCTGAACGAAGACGGCCGGCTCACCGCTGGTTCCAGAACTTTCCCAGACCACGTAGCGACCCAAAAATGTGCGCGACGCTGCCCCAAACCTTCCTCGCCCGCATACGAAGCAAGGAATACGTCGACCGCGACTTCACCCGTGTACCAGGGATCGAACGGTGGAGACATCAATTCCGTCATTTCTTGCATTGGTTAATGCGAGTCCGCACTCTGACTTGATCTGCGACAACCGCGACACCATCGGCTCGCGCGCCGGGCAGCCGGATCGACGACTTGCCGATTGCCCCGACCAAGCCCAGCCGAAGTCGTAGACGCGCATGCCCTTGCGCCCGTAACCCCGGATGCCCAGTTCGTT
>Ga0070675_100003211_pt1 | contig 12383 bp, 7 predicted proteins | sample KBSM43metaG_FD_65343 | JGI IMG/M metagenome (GOLD analysis project Ga0070675, IMG submission 65343) | Miscanthus rhizosphere microbial communities from Kellogg Biological Station, Michigan, USA - KBS M4-3 metaG | ecosystem: Host-associated > Plants > Roots > Rhizosphere > Soil ...
GAAACGTCTTCGCGAGATCGGGATTGCGAAAGATCTGTCCGGCGACCGGCTGCTTGCCGTTGATGTACCACGTCGCAACCGAGTCGGGATCGACCTGCGTGCAGCAGACCGCGGGATTGGACGGTGTGGGCGGAAGCCCGCGGGGGAGGCGCCAATCGGCGGCGATGCGCTCGGAGACGGGGAAGCCCGTCTCGGCGTACTCGATGGCCGGCTGCAGCGTCTCCTTGAACGTCATCGTGCCGAAGCGGTGCAGCACTTCATCCCAGCCCCAGACGGAGCCGGGCACCGTGACGCTCAGAATGCCGCTTGGCATTCCCGATCCCGGACCCCAGTTGCGCGGGTTCCATGTGTAGCCGAGCGAGTTCATGTGCGCGAGCGTCATGCCACTCGCCGCCTTGCCGCTCGAGTTCAGCGTATAGAGCTTGTTCTCTTTCGCGACGTAAATGATTGCGAAGAGATCGCCCGCGGGGCCGACGTTCATCGGCTCGACGAGGCTGAGCATGGCGGACATGGTGACGGCCGCATCAATGGCGTTGCCACCCTTCTTCAGAATCTCGAGGCCGGCCTGCGCAGCGAGGGGCTGGCTCGTCGCCACCATGCCGTTGCGCGCCATCACCTCGGACCGGCGCTGCGCTGGCCATCCTTCGCTGCGGTCGCCCGGCACGGCCGCGCACCAGGCCGGCGCCGGCTTGGCGTCGCACGATTTCACCGGCGACTGCGCGACGATGCGCGACGCGCCGGTGACGGTGGCCACGATCGCGACAGCGATGAGGAACCTGATCGACGGGCGCGTCCTGCTTGTCATGCCTTCCTCTTTCCGGTCGGCGCGCTCATGAATGCTGAGGGCCGTCTCGCGGGTAGCATAACGCGCGTTCTCGGTCCCCGCTCAGTCCTTTTCCTCCACGACGGTGTAAATCATCGCTTCCAAGCTACGACGCGCAGATTGTTCTACGCGCTCTTGCTAGACTCTCACCGGTGCGGGACGATGCCACGCCGCGCGGCCGGCGCGCCTATGGCCAACGGATCTGGCGCGATGAGAATGATGCGTTGTCTCAGGCGAGTGCGACCGGCTCTCGCTCGACGGGGGATTGGCGATGACACAGCCGCCGGCTGATGCAACGAAAGCGCGACTGGAAGACCAGATCGATTGGTACGACAAGAAGAGCGGCTACTCTCAACGGATGTTCAAGAGCCTGAAACTCTTGACCATCGCTGCGGCCGCGCTCATTCCACTGTTCGCCGGACTCGATGCTCCAGCGTGGATGACCGGCGCTCTTGGGGCGCTTGTTGTGGTCGTGGAGGCGACACAGCAACTCAATCAGTACCACGCGAACTGGATCGCCTACAGATCCACTGCCGAGGCCCTGAAGCACGAGAAACACCTCCACCTTGCTCTTGCGGGTCCCTACGCGGACGTCGCCAACCCCGATAGCCTGCTCGCGGAGCGAATCGAGGGTCTCGTCTCGCAGGAACACGCGAAATGGGTGTCGGCTGAACAAGATGCCGACAAGGTCAAGGCGAGGCAGTCCTAACAACAACCGCGGTATCATCGCCTCCATCTCATGGCTCATGACGTGTTCATCAGCTACGCGAAAGGTGACCGTTCGCGCGCGGCGGAGCTTGCTTCGATCCTGGAGACGAAGGGCCTGTCGGTCTGGTGGGACCGCGACATAACCCCGGGACGAACCTTCGACGACGTGATCGAAGAGGCACTCACCAACGCCCGCTCGGTCGTCGTCCTGTGGTCAGCAGAGTCGGTGAAATCCAGGTGGGTTCGCACCGAAGCATCAGCAGCTGCGGAGCGTGACGTGCTGGTGCCTGCGCTGATCGAGCCTGCAACCATTCCGCTGGAGTTCCGGCGCGTAGAGGCGGCGGATCTGACCAACTGGCACGGAGACCCTAACGATCCGGAACTTCAGCAGCTGATCGAGACGCTCGACGCACGCATCCGGACTGACGCGCGCCCCGGTACGCTGCCGGTCGCGCAGCCGCACCCGGCACGAAGCTCTCACGATCGCAGTTGGTCTGCGTGGGTGCCGATCGTGGCGGCCTTCATCGCTGGAGCGGCGCTCGTCTACTTCGTCGTCACCTTCACCAGACAGCGCACCAATTTGGTGAGCGGGTCTAGCGGCGCACCTTCCAGTGCAGCCACGTCCAGTGGGAGTTCACCAATTCGGGCGGGCGGTCAAGGCGGGGAAGCTCGACGTACACCTGAAACACCCCGGGCCGGCAGCGCCGCTTCTCGTCCGACGACAGTGTCAACCACTGGGCGCATGAACCTGTTGTCGTCGGCGAACGGCGGACATCTCATGGCCGCCCCCGACGATTCATGGCGGTACGCGATCGATGACAACGTCGACACGTGGCAATACGTTCAAGCTGGAGCCGGGGACGGCGTCTATGCCTTCAAAGATGAGCAGGCGGCGACATTCGATACATTCGCGATGCTCATTACCGACACGAGCGGCCTGAACATCAAGGACTTCGAGCTGCTCGCCGGCAATGACACGCCACTCGGTACGTTTCACTCAATTGGCCAGTTTCAGACGAAAAATATTCGGCTGTACCCCTCGCCATGGCAGGAGTTCAAGTTCGAGGCCGTGCGTGCCCGCTATTTCAAGCTGCACGTGATCTCAGCGTGGGATATGGGGTGGAAGACCAGTCCCAAGGTCAACGAGTGGCAGCTTCTTGGCGGCTTCTAGCCGCATTCAGGCGTTTCCAGCGTATCTAATTTCGACCTGTCGATGCCGCACGTCATCGTCACCGGTGGCCCCGGTGCGGGGAAGACAACGCTGCTCGCAACGCTCGCCGACTTGGGCTACATCACGGTCGAAGAGTCGGCGCGGGCGATCATCGCCGAGCGACTCGCCCGCGGCGAGAGTCGCCGGCCTGACGTTGTCACGTTCGCGCGAGAGATCCTGCGGCGAGATATCGAGAAATATCTCCGACACGCGCAGACACCCTACTGGGTCTTCTTCGATCGTGGGATCGTTGATGCCCTCGGCATGCTCCACGAGGCCTCAGTGCTTCCGGACGCCGAACTGCGAGCAACACTCGCCTCGTACCCATTCCACCGGTCCGTGTTGATCCTCCCACCCTGGGAAGCGATCTACGCCACCGACGCGGAGCGCGACCAATCGTTTGCCGAGGCTGTTGACGTCCACGCCAACGTCGTCGCGTGGTACCGGTGGTGCGGCTATGACCTTCATGAAGTGCCGCGCCTCCCGGTTTCGCAGCGAGCGGAGCATGTCCTCCGCATCCTCGCAGTAAGCACCGTCTGACGCTCCGCGACGTCCGACCCGCTGCCGACGACTGCGGCGACTTTGCCGGTTATCTGAACGAAAACCGTAAGGGATACGCAAAACCGGCCCGGCGACGGCCGTCGCCTTGGCTCCCGCTCTTAGAGGATAGCGGGATAGAACGGTCGGGTGTAGTATGCCGCCCACTCACGTCTCTCACTCGGTTCTCACTCGGTCACGGACGAATGGACCCGGGAAATCCCTAAAGGAGGTCGCAGATGAAAGCGGCGTCGATTCGAGGGCTCCTGATTGCGATCGCGATTCTTTTCCTAGCGCCACCGTCATACGCTCAGGAAGCCACCTTCACGGGCACGGCCACTGACTCTACCGGCAGTGTCCTGCCGGGCGTCACCATCACCGCCGTTAATGCGGCGAGCGGCAACGTCTTCACGACAGTCACCGATGAGCGCGGGCAGTTTCGTCTGCCGGTGCGCGTCGGCTCCTACGCCATCAAAGCCGAGTTGAGCGGCTTTGGCACCGTCAATCGCACCGTGCAGATCCTGATCGGTCAAACGGCGACGTTCGACGTGCAGATGTCGCCTTCTGCTGTGCAGGAAACCGTTACGGTCACCGGCGAGGCGCCGCTTGTCGACATCAAGGGTTCGACGGTCGCGGCCAATATCGACCCGCGACAGGTGGAGCAGCTGCCGCTGAACGGCCGCAACTGGATGGACTTGACGCTGCTCGCACCCGGCGCGCGACGCAACGAAGGCGGCGGCATGGCGCAGTTCCGCCAGGGCTACGCGCAGACCAACGTGGACGGCCAGCAGGTGACGATCAACTATCACTCGCAGACCGACAGCGAGCAGCCGGGATTCAGCCGCGACGCGATCGCGGAATTTGAGGTGGTCGCCAACCGCTTCGATGCCACGCAGGGGCGCTCGCAGGGGATGGTCGTCAACGCCGTGACCAAGTCGGGAACGAACCTCCTTTCAGGGTCGGTCGGCGGCTACTTCCGCGACGACAAGTTCAACTCGAAGGACTTCTTCACGCACAACGTGTTGCCGTACTCGAACCAGCAGGTGAGCACGACGTTGGGCGGCCCGATTCGGAAGGATCGAATCCACTTCTTCGGCGCCTACGAGTACGAGCACGAACCGAAGACCTATGCCTTTACGAGCCCTTATTCCTTCTTCAACATCAACCAGCAATACCCGACGCGTACCCATAAGGCGTTGGGACGGCTCGATTATCAGTTCACGCCGCAAAGCCGCCTCAACGTCCGCGTGTCGTACTACACGACAACGTTCTATGCGCTGGCAGGCGGGTTCGGGATCAACCACCCGTCGGTGGGCGGCACGCGCGATCGCACGTCGCCGGAATACGCGGGCACCTTCACGCACGTGCTCAACACGCGATCGGTCAACGAAATCAAAGCCGGTGTGACCAGTTATGAACGGTTGGACCAGCCGTCGGTGCGTTGGAAGGGTGGACCATTTCCCTATCATCCGGTCGGACTCGGGAACTCGCCCGTCATCCAGCTCCCTGGGTACACGATTGGCGCGAACACACTTCAGCCGTTCCAGTACACACAAGACGTTCGCGACGACTTCACGACGACGTGGAATTGGGGCGGACGACACGACGTGAAGATGGGCGGCGAGTATTTTCGCTTCCGGGCGGACTTCCGGTGGTGCAACCGCTGCATGGGCGAGATCGACGCCCGCAACCTCACCATTGCGCCGACCAATCCGACCAATAACCCGAATGTGCTGACGCCGTCGCAGCTGCAGTCGATGTTCCCCGTGTGGAACGACGCGTCAACATGGAACCTCGCGCCGCTCGCCGGGGCGCGGCAGGTCTTCTACGCGATCTCCGATACCGAGCACCGCTACAACATCGTCCGCAATCTGTTTTCCGGATGGCTGCAGGACGACTGGAAGGTGGGAAGCAACCTGACGCTGAATCTCGGCGTGCGCTACGACTGGGACAACAATTCGCAGGGCGAGAGGCTGACGCTGATGCCGTTCCTGCCTGGCAATCTGCCGCACGACAACAACAATGTGGCGCCGCGCATCGGAGCCAACGTCCGGCTCAACGACCGGACCTCAGTCCGCGGTGGCTACGGTCTGTTCTTCGCGTTTGCGCCAAACGACGGCGTGCAGCAGGCGTACTCGATGATCCATCGGTTCGAGTACCAGATTGCGAACAACGGCCGTCCTGACTTCGCGACCAACTTCTTCGGACCTGGCCCGAGCGGCGAGGGAGAAATTGGCGGACCGAGGCCGAGTTGGGACGCGGCACTCGCCAGCGCATGCGACCTCAACGGCAGCAAGCCTGGTTGCACCCGGCGCGCGATCAATCAGGAGATTGTCTATCCCGGACGGTCGACGCCGTACAGCCATCAGGCATCCGTCGGGGTGCAGCGGCAGATTACCAGCGACTCCTCGATTGAAGTGAACTACGTCTACACACACGGCACGGGCGAGGAAGTCGACATCAACGCCAACCTCACGTACAACCCCGCAACCGGTGCGAATTACCCGTTCACCGACATCAGCCACAGGCCGTTTCCAGACTGGGGCATCGTGCTGCTCGAGTATCTCGGAGGCTATTCGAACTACCACGGTACCGATTTCACATTTACCAAGCGCTTCAGCCACCGCTGGCAGGCGACAGCAACGTACACGCTGGCGTTCTTCAAAGACGGCCTTCCGCCTCGGCAGCAGTGGTATCTCGATTCGAATGGCGTGCTAGCGCATCGTCCCGTCGGGTTCCAGCTCGCCCCGGATCTGGGCGGCGATTATGACAATGCCGGTTCGAACGTCGGGGGAGGCTTCGGGCAAGCTGGCGATCAGCGCAATCGTGCGGTGGTCAACGGTGTGTGGGATCTGGGCCTGGGCGTGCAGGCCAGCGGGATCTACTTCTATGGCTCTGGTGAGCGCTTTCAGACGTTGACCGGTCAGGATCGGCGCGATGAAGGCGGCACCAACGCCTCGGAACAGCGGCTGCTCGCCGATGGCACGATCATCCGGCGCAATGGCATCGTCGGCAGGCCGATCCATCGCGTCGATACGCGGCTGCAAAAGCGCGTGCAGGCAGGTCACGTGACGCTCGATGGGATGTTCGAGGTTTTCAATCTGTTCAATCACAAGAACTTCGGTTCCTATGTGACGAACGCCAGCGCCCTGAATTACGGGCAGCCAACGTTCAACGCCAACCTGGCATATCAGCCGCGGATGATGCAGCTCGGGGTCAGGGTCGGCTTCTGAGAGTCGGCTTCTAAACTAGAGGCGGACCTTCAGGTCCGCCTCTACGTAAGTTGGCAGTCGGCAGTGGGCAGGTTGCCCGCCGAACGACGATCGGTGGTCAGTGAATCTCGACGTTGACGTGCGGGGGAACGCCGAGCGTGATGTGCAGCGTGACGCTTTCCAGTCTCCCTTCGATGTGATCCGCCACCCTCTTGGCAAGCAGCAAGGCCTTCAGCAAAGTGACTGTGGAGACGTGGTCGTCGTGCTTCGCCATCAACTGCTCGATGCGGTCCTTCTGGATATTGGCGATCTTTCCAGTCAGCGTGGTATGAATCTCGGGCAGCAGGCCCATGCCAACGGTGAAATTCCCGATTTCAAATCCGAGAGTCTCGAGCGTGTCGGTCGCCTTCTTGTAATCGGCCATCCATTCGCTCAGCTTGTCCCCGGCCAGCTCGCCGACCGCCGACGACAGCGTCGACACATTTGACATGAGATCCTTGAATCCCATACGCACCTCGCCTCTATAACGTCAGGGTTAGCCGAGCCGAACAATACTCCGTTCACATGAGGCGACTCAACGAGTGTCAGTTCGCGGTGTGGAAATCTCGTGCAAACGGTGTGGAGACAACGGCGTCGATGGTCGTGTTCGAACGGGTGCGACGCGGTAGCCGGTCGCGAGCATGTTGTTGAAGGGCAAAGGAGATCACTAGCGTGGTCCCGATGCTGTCATCATCGGCGGCGGCGCGGGCGGCGGCACGCTCGCGCGTCTGCTTGCGTCGACAGGGAAGCGCTCGCGATGGTGGGTCGGAGCTCCCCCTAATCGACGGCTGCCCGCTCTATTTCCGGACAAATAGCTAAAAATCCGCAATCACAGCGACGCGACGGCAGTAGCATATCCAGCGACTCCCGGATACGAATCCGACGTGAGGCGCAACATGTTCCTCCGATTGTTGTTCGTTGCGTGTCTGGTCGCCGCCACTTCGGCTCAGACGATCGATGCGGATCGTGACGCGCTCTTTGCGGCAATACTTCGCGGAGCGGTTGGCGACGTCGAGCGCCTGATCGCAAAAGGCGCGAGTCCCAACGCACGGGACGCAGAGGGAACGCCCGCACTGATGGCGGCCGCCCTGTTCGCGGACGCGGACATGGTGGAGCTGCTGTTGAAGCGCGGCGCCAATCCCAACCTCGCTGACGAGTCGGGTGCCACGGCGTTGATGTGGTCCGTACCCGATCGTGCCAAGGTTCAACGTCTTCTCGCTCGTGGCGCGGCGGTGGATGCGCGATCGGAGTCGGGCCGGACGGCACTGCTTGTTGCCGCCTCGTATCCCGGAACGGTTGATCTGCTGCGGCTGCTGCTGGCGCGCGGAGCCGACCTTCGCGCCCAGGATCGCGCGGGGACAAGCGCCCTCGCGCTGGCAGTACGTTCTGCGGACGTGGACGTCGTGCGCTTCCTCGTCGAGCGGGGCCTGGACCCAAACGCGCTCAATCCTGGAGCGCGACGTGCCGGTCTCGCACGGAATTACCCGCCGACGATCGACTACCTGATCTCGAAGGGCCTCGGCCCACTTCCCGACGAGCTGTTCACGAGCGCGACCTGGCAGTCTCCGGAGCTCCTTGCGAGGGCGATTGACGGCGGGGCGGACATCAACGCCAGCAATGCCGCCCAGTACGGCAGGACCGCGTTGTTGACCGCTGTTGCATCCGAGGCCGCCGGCCCCGAGACACTCAGGCTCCTGCTCGATCGCGGTGCGGATCCGAACATCGCGATGGCGGAAGGCGAAACGCCGCTCGACTGGGCAATCTACAAAGGCGACCGCGCCGAGATGGAGCTGCTCGAGCAGCGCGGCGCGAAGCGAGGAACCGGCCCGCGGAGCGAAGCGATCGCTCCACCGCAAGCAGGCGGTATCGCGGACGCGCGCATCTCGCTGCGCCTCAGCGTCGCGCGAGTACTCGACGTCGCGCCAGGATTCCCCGAGCGCACCAGTTGCATCTCCTGCCACCACAACGCGCTGCCAGCCATTGCGGCGGCGACCGCCCGGCGGAAAGGCATCGAGATCGACGAAGCCCACGCACGCGCGAATCTCGATCACATTGTCGAGTTCTTTACCGCGAGCACGCCGCGGATGATGATGGGAGATCCCGCCGTCGGCGGAGAGGCGCTCACCGCCGGTTACGTACAGGTGGCGCTTGCTCGCAACGACCATCCACTCGACACCATGACCGGCGCCATCACGCATTGGCTGATCGCCCGTCAGATGCCAGATGGGAGCTGGCTTGGCAACGGCCTCAACCGACCGCCGTCTGAATACAGCCCGATCAGTCACACGGCGATGGCCGCGGCAGGCCTGACGTCGTACGACATTGCTGGGCTCAAGAGCCCAATTGACCAGAGCCTTCGTCGAGCGCAGCAGTGGCTGCTTGCCGCGGAACCGAAGTCGGCGGAAGAACGCGGCATGCGGCTGATGGGACTCGTCTGGACGAAGGCTCCGCGGCCACGCATTGAGGCGGCGATGCGTGATGTTCGCGCGCACCAGGAGTCCGGCGGAGGCTGGTCGCAGTTCGGTCGCACCGCGCCGGACGCCTACGCGACCGGACTGTCACTGTTTGCATTGTGCGTCGCCGGCGTCCCCGCGACGGACGATTCGTACCAGAGAGGCGTCAAGTTCCTGCTGGGCACGCAGTATCAGGACGGCACCTGGCTGGTGAGGACGCACTCGTTCCCGGTGCAGCGCTACTTCGAAAGCGGGTTCCCGTTCGGTCGGCATCAGTGGATCTCGACGGCCGGCACGAGCTGGGCGTCGCTCGCGATCGCGCAGACGCTTCCGGGCGCAAGGACGTGCGGCGATACAAATCACAAATCCTAACGGCAGAGAGGCAGCAGCATGTCTCACTCGAGAATTCTCGCCTTCATCCTGGTGATGCTCAGTCTCACGGTGAAGGGCGAACCCGTGCGCTCACAGCAGCAGCCGTTTCAGTTTCACCTCGTTGAAGCAACGATTGGGGACGTGCATCGCGGCATTCAGAGCGGGCAGCTCACGTGCCGTGCGCTGGTTCAGGCCTACATCAATCGGGCGAAGGCGTACAACGGGACGTGCAATCAGCTCGTGACCGAGCAGATGGCGCCGAAGTTCCTTCCTGACTACGACCAGTACGCCGCCGCGGTGAAGGCCACCGCGAGCCTGCCGCCCGGCGACCCGCGAAAGACACCTCCAATCGAATTCGGTCGAATGGAGCCTACATCGTCAGACCCCTCGGTGCTGCAGCAGTACGGGATGACCGTCGGCATTCCGAACGCAGGCCAGGTGCGCGCTCTCGGGATGCTGAACGTCCGCGGCCAACGATCGGTTACCTGCAAAGGCGATTTCGATCGCGCTCCATCTGCCGGGCCGCTGCCGGCGGGCGCTCCGAAGGTGTGCGAAGAGTTTCGCAAGCAGCCCGATGCGCTCGAGCGGGCCGCCGAATTGGACGCGCAGTACGGTCGAAATCCCGACCTTCAGAACATGCCGATGTACTGCATTCCGTTCTCGTTCAAGGATTCCTATGACGTGAAAGACCTGCGATCGACCGGCGGCGCCGACGCACACTATGACATCGACTTCCCGGCGCGCGATCACACGCTCGTTGCGGAGCTGCGGCAGAAGGGGGCCATCATCTACGCCAAGGCGAACACGACCGAGTACAACGGTCGCGGCCCCGGAGACCCTGGCGGCAAAAATCATCCGACCAAGGTTCTCGCATCCACGCTCGGCTATCAGCGCAGCACGTGGGCCGGCAATCCGTGCAATGCCTACGATCAGACGCGCGCCGCCTCAATCGGCTCCAGTTCGGGATCGGGCGTTTCGGTCAGCACGAATCTCGTGATGTGCAGCATCTGCGAGGAAACGGGGCAGTCGTGCAGAGGGCCAGCCAACCACAATTCGGTGGCACTCATCCTGCCGCACAAAGCCCATCTCTCGTTCCTCGGCGGCGCGATCGGCGCCGAAATCTACAACGACCGCGCCGGCATTCACTGTCGCTCCCTGGCCGACGCCGTCAAGGTCTTCGATGCACTCAAGGATCCCGTCAACGGGTATTACGACCCACGCGACATCTTTACGACCGTTCCGCGATCGAGCCTGCCCAGCGAGCCGTACGCGCGCGCGATCACGGAAGGCACTCCTGGCGCGCTCAAAGGAATGCGGATCGGAATCATCCGCGAGTTCATGGTGAAGCAGGCCAAGGTTGATGAACCTATCGTCGACGCGGCGGCGGCGGAAATGAAGGCCGTGCTCGCCGGTCGCCTTGGCGCGACGCTGGTCGAATCGCTCACGCCGGGGTGGACGGACGATCCTGACGTCGAGAACATGAAGACGACGATCGATCGGGCGATTGCGGAGCTGGCGCCTGTGCTCTATCCGGACCTGCTGTATCGGATGAATGCCGATGGGCAGCCGCAGTTTCCGGACTTTGCCGCCAAGGTGCGTCCGACCGAGTTCGCCCCGGGCGTGATGAAGGGCACCGGCTCGATGACCGCTGCCGACTGGATGGTGCGGTGGGCCGAAGGACTCGAGCCAACGCCGCGCGGTCTCACCTTGCGCGCGGCGGTTGGCGGCGGCCAGGCAGACGCGCAATCGCGGACGTTCCGGTTTCACATCGCGCAGTATTTGAGCCGCCGCGCGAAGGACTGGGCCGACCGCGGCCAGAAAGAGACGTTGATCGATTGGCCGGCGCTGAACGCGCGATCGAAGTTCTGGGGAGATGATCAGCGGGCCGCGTTCAAGAACTGGGAGGAAATCGACAATCTCTACGACCCACCCAAGGGTATCGCCGAGAACATTCAGCGGCGGGAATTCCTGCGGCGTGTGCTGATGAAAGTGATCTTGGACAACAAGCTCGATCTGCTGATTCAGGTCCACACGACATTGCCGCCCGGCAAGATTGGGTTGGCGCCGGAGCCCAACCTGAACAACCGCGCGATCTCGTATCCGCTCGGACCAAACGCCGGCATCACGGAAATCCTTGTGCCTGCCGGCTACGTCAACGTCGCCTACGACCCGTCGTTCGAGCTGGCCACCGACGCGCGTGGTCGGAAGTCCTATCGCAGCCGCACCGGTACCGTGCCTACCGAAGCCCCGGCACCCGGCATTCCGTTCTCAATCAATTTCCTCGTGGAGCCGGGCATGGAGCACGTCGCGCTCAAGGCGGCGACGGCATACCAGTCCGCCTCGAAGCGTCGCGTCCCGCCGCCGGCGTTTCCGCCACTGCAAGGCGAGCCGTAGTAGCTATCGCCGGCGGCTGCAGTCGAGTGCGCGCTAGTCCTGTCCGCCAACGACGTTGATGAAGCCGAACATCCAATCGTTGAGGAAGTGCGTGCGGTTGATGCAGATGACGAGATACCGTCCCGTCTTGAGAAATCGGTACGTCACGAGCTGACCGTCGGAGGTCGTTCCCGCCGGAATCGTCCCACCGTTAAGGAACTGCCGACCGCGCGCCGACACCAACCGCCCCGGCTCCGACCACACGCGATTGTCGGGATGGGCGTTGGTGACATTGGGCGACGCCACGATGACAACGTCGCCGTGTCCATCCGCGATGTTGTGCGCGGCACCTGCATTCGCGGCGCTCAGATCGCAAACGTGATTGGCGGGGTTCGCGATCGTCGACGGGTCGTCGCCCGCACAGAGGAACTGCCCGAGTTCGTCGCGCGTGGTGTCCTTGCTCACCTCGTAGATCGCCATGCCGTGCCCGCCGCCATGAATCTGAAACGTCACTTGTCCGCCCTTGAGGATCGTCGTCTCCTCCGGCGTCAGGTGATGAAGCTTGCAGGCGCAGGGATCCGCCGGTCCGCCAATGGCGCCGCTCTGCAGACAAGGCAGCGGCCCGAGCGGAGCGATCGGTAACACGCCGAACTCGA
>Ga0070675_100003212_pt1 | contig 12383 bp, 8 predicted proteins | sample KBSM43metaG_FD_65343 | JGI IMG/M metagenome (GOLD analysis project Ga0070675, IMG submission 65343) | Miscanthus rhizosphere microbial communities from Kellogg Biological Station, Michigan, USA - KBS M4-3 metaG | ecosystem: Host-associated > Plants > Roots > Rhizosphere > Soil ...
CTCAGAGCCCGGCCGCTCCGCCAGGCGCGCGGCTGGGGGTACCATCGCCTCTCGGCCCTGGGCACCGTACTGGTGATCGATGCTGCCGCTCCGCCGTCGACAAGAGTGGCGGCGAACGGCTCGGCATCAACCCTCGCATTCGAAATGTCCGACGGTTCACAACGGTTGGTCGTCAATTGCGGGGGACCGGCGCCGCTTCCGACCGACCTCCCCTCCGAACTGGTTGAAGCGCTTCGCACAACCGCGGCGCACAGCACGCTCACTCTCGCTGACGCCAACTCGACGGCCATCCTTCCCGACGGTTCTCTCGGCAAAGGCGTGGAGGAGGTGGTCGTCTCGCGCAGCGAGGATAATGACTGCAGCCGCCTCGAAGCCAGCCACGACGGCTACGCCAAGGCGTTCGGCCTGGTCCACAAGCGCAGCCTGATGCTTGGCAATGACGGCAAGGAATTGCGCGGTGCCGACCAGATGATTCCGAAAGGGCGGCGCAAGATCCGGGACGCCGTGCTCTACGCCATTCGTTTCCATCTCGCGCCCGGCGTCGAGGCGACGATGACCGCCGATGGGATGGGAGCGATTCTGCGCTCCAGCGGCGCGCCGCCGTGGAACTTCCGCTGCCGCGGCGCGAACCTCGGGATCGAGGAAAGCCTGATGATCGACGGGCGGGGCGAAGCCGTTCCCACAACGCAATTGGTGATTCAAGGCGAAGTCGCCGCTATCGGCGGCGACGTGGCCTGGCAGTTCCGCCGCTCGAGCTAATACCGAAGGACTTCAAATGACCGACCTCGTGCCCGTCAAAAGGGCGCTGATCTCGCTTTCCGACAAGAACGGTCTCGATTCGCTGGCCGCCGAGCTTACCAGCTTTGGCGTCGAGCTTGTGTCGACCGGAGGAACTGCGGCCAAGCTGCGCGAGCTTGGCCATCAAGTACGCGACATTTCGGACCTCACCGGCTTTCCGGAGATGATGGACGGACGCGTTAAGACCCTTCACCCAAAGGTCCACGGCGGGTTGCTGGGGGTACGCGACAATCCGGAGCATGCGGCAGCGATGAGCGAGCATGGGATTCAATCGATCGATCTCGTTGTCGTGAACCTCTATCCGTTCGAGGCGACGGTCGCTCGCGGCGCGGATCGCGACGAGATCATCGAGAACATCGATATCGGCGGACCGTCGATGGTCCGTTCAGCTGCCAAGAACCACGCGCATGTCGCGATCGTCACCGATCCCGGCGATTATGGTGAGTTGCTCAGCGATCTCCGTGCAAATGACGGCGCGACCTCATTCGATTTCCGTAAGCGGCTGGCGGCCAAGGCCTACGCGCTGACCGCGGCCTACGATTCCACCATCTCCCAATGGTTCGCCTTCGCCGATCAACAAGAACGCTTCCCGGCTCTGTGGACGCGCGCGAGCAAGCTGAAGATGCCACTCCGCTACGGCGAGAACCCGCATCAGCAGGCAGCGCTCTATCTGCCGGTCGGGCCGCATGCGGCCGGCATCGCTCAGGCCGAACAGGTTCAGGGCAAGGAGCTCAGCTACAACAATCTCAACGACGCGAATGCCGCGTTGGAGCTGGCGGCGGAGTTTCGCGAGGGACCGCCGACCATCGTCATCGTCAAGCATGCCAATCCTTGCGGGGTGGCGAGCGGGGATACGCTGCTCGACGCGTGGAAGGATGCACTGGCTTGCGACAGCGTCTCGGCCTTCGGCGGGATCGTCGCGACCAATCGTCGGCTCGATGCTGCGACGGCCGAAGCGATCACGCAGATCTTCACCGAGGTCGTCGTCGCTCCGGATGCCGACGAGGATGCGAAGGCGATCTTTGCAAAGAAGAAGAATCTGCGCCTGCTCCTGACCGGCGGACTGCCCGATCCGAAGCGCGGAGGACAGACCATCGCGGTGATCGCAGGCGGTATCTTGGTCCAGGACCGCGACAACGGTTTCATCACTCCGGAACAGCTGAAAGTCGTCACGAACCGTCAACCGACCGAGCAAGAACTCCAGGACTGCATGTTCGCCTGGACGGTGGCCAAGCATGTGAAGTCGAATGCAATCGTTTATGCTAAGGGCGGCGCGACCGCGGGCATCGGTGCGGGCCAGATGAACCGCCGCGACAGCGCTCGGATTGCCGCCGTCAAAGCAAAAGAGGCAGCCGAGACCAATGGATGGCCTGAGCCTCGCACGGTCGGATCAGCCGTGGCGTCAGATGCCTTCTTCCCGTTCGCCGATGGGCTGCTTGCCGCCGTAGAAGCCGGTGCGACGGCCGTCATCCAACCGGGCGGATCCATCCGCGACGACGAAGTGATTGCTGCAGCGGACGAGGCCGGCCTCGCCATGGTCTTCACGGGAATGCGCCACTTCCGCCATTGATCAGCGAGCGACGTCTCCCGTCGTTCCGGGTGCAGGTATCTGCAGCTCCTCAATGTCTTCCTTTTTCATTCGGAAGAGCTCGCGGTCCTCTGCCTTGAAGCCCTTGGTCCACAGCACCGCGCCGAACCCGAGAAGGATGGCGGGAATCCCGAACAGAAGCTCCGCCCATTCGGGTATGTAGGTCGCAAGGACGCCGACCACCGTTCCCGCGGCTGCCGCCCAAACCAACGGCCAGCGCCAACCATTCACGCGCGCCCCAAGGATGCCGCACAGCAGTCGCGATTTGGCGATGGCCGCAAATCCGAGCGCCAGCATCAAGGCGATGGCCGGACCAGTCGCCTGGAACATGACGGGGAGGCCGAAACGGCGCATTCCGAGGATTAGGAGGATAGCCAAACCCGCCTCCAGGGCGAGCATGAGCAGGCTGATGAGCATGTTCCGATGTCGGGCGACGTAGATCAGTGCCGCTTCGCTCACCGCGGCCATTGCGGCGACCACCTCGGCAGCAAGCAGGAAGGCGAGTGCTGCGGTGCCTGCAACGAAGGTTGGTCCGACTAGGCCCATCACTGCCTCGCCCGGAATAGCGAGCGCAAGCGCGACACCGAGCTGCGCGCCGATGACCCAGAAGCCCACCTGCCGTACCTGCTTGGCGACCGCCGCCTTGTTATGCTCCTTCAGGTTGCGGGCGATGACGGGTCCCAGGATCGGGTCGAAGCTGGTCTTCAGCTTGGCCGGCAGCGAAGCGACATTCTGCGCGACATAATAGATGCCGACCACTTTCGGAGCGAAGAAGAGGCCGAGCACGGCAATGTCGATGCGCCGCGAGCCCCACTCGACGGCGTCGGCCGCCGCTACTGGCACGTTGCGGCGAGCCATCCGCCAGAGAGTTCTCGGATCGGGGCGCCAGCCGCGGGCGATGCCATAGTTCTTGACGAAGGGTATGATCGATGCGGCGAGCGCCGCGATCATCGACAGCACGTAGGAAATAATCAGGCCATCACGCAGCGAAATGAAGGACCAGGCCAGTGCCGCCGCACTGATCGTAATCGGTTCAACGATCGCCCTCGCGCGAACCGTAGACGTAACATCGTGACGATAAGCGAGCGCTGCCAGCATGATGTCCGACCAGGCGAGTGCGATGATGGTGATCGGCAACAGCCATTCGAGCCCTGTGAGTTCGCTGTTCGGGAACATGGCCTGCGGGAAAAGCATGAGAATGGCCATTGCGATCGCGGATCCGACTGCGGCCACGAGCAATGCGTCCCAGGCGATGCAGACATGCGGCTTATCGGTATGCGCAAGCTGCTGCGCCAAGCCGCGCTTCAGTCCGAGCGTCGCGAGCTGGGCAGCGAATTCAACAATCAGCACGGCATAGGCGAAACGGCCCAGCGCCTCGGCGCCGTAGATGCGTCCGGCGATAAACAGGAACGGCAAGCGCGCGGCCAACCGGACACAGAACCCCAGGAAGTTGATCCGTCCACCTCTGGCGAGCGCCGCTAGATCTGCGGGCGGTGAGGTTTCGGTGGGTGCGGCACTACTCAATGCGCGGCGCCCCAATGTTCGCCCCAACCCACTTCAACGTCGAGAGGAACATCGAGTTTCAGTGCAGGTTCGGCAGCGGTCGCCATGACTCGACGGACAACCTCGGCGGCCTCTTCCTCGCGGCCGTCGGGTACTTCGAACACAAGTTCGTCATGCACCTGCAGTAGCATACGGACCCCGTCGAGCCCGGCATCGGAAAGCGCGTCGTCCATTCGCGCCATCGCCCGCTTGATCAGGTCGGCGCTCGTCCCCTGGATCGGGGCGTTGATCGCCGCCCGCTCGGCGCCCCCGCGGATCGAGGGGTTGGGCGAGCGGATGTTCGGATAGAAATGCGTTTTCCGCCCGAAAAGCGTCTTGGTGTAACCGTGCTGCCGAACGAACTGCAGTGTCTCGTCGATGTAGTGGCGGATGCCGGGGAAGCGCTCGAAATAACGAGCGATGATCGCTGAACCCTCATCTTTCGGAACGCCCATGCGTGATGCGAGGCCCCACGCTGACACGCCATAAAGGATGGCGAAATTGACCGTCTTGGCCTTGTTACGGTTTTCCCGGTCGACGGATCCGAACAGCTCTTCGGCAGTGATGTTGTGAATGTCTGCGCCCTCGCGGAACGCCTCCTTGAGCTGTGGAACATCGGCCATGTGCGCCGCAATCCGCAGCTCGATCTGGCTATAGTCGGCGCTCATCAGGACGTAGCCCGGCTCCGCAACGAACGCGTCGCGGATTTTCCGGCCAAGCTCTGTCCGGATCGGGATATTCTGCAGGTTTGGGTCGTTTGACGACAAGCGCCCGGTCTGTGCGCCGGTCAGGCTGAAGCTTGTGTGGACGCGGCCGGTCTCCGGATTGATCACGGCCTGAAGCGCATCCGTGTAGGTCGAGCGCAACTTCGTCAGCTGACGCCAATCGAGCACCAGCCGCGCACAATCGACGCCTTCGCTCGCGAGACGCTCGAGTTCGTTCACGTCTGTCGAATAATGCCCGCTCTTGCCCTTTCGCCCGCCCTTGAGGCCGAGCCGGCCGTAGAGGACATCGCCAAGCTGCTGCGGGGACCCGATGGTGAAGGGCCCGCAAGCCGCCTCGTAGATGCGTTCCTCGAGTTTCGCGATCTCTTCGGAGAAGGTCTTGCTGAGGCCCGCGAGATAATCGCGGTCGACTTTAACCCCGCGCCGCTCCATCCGGCCGATGACCGGGATCAGCGGCTGGTCTACGCGCTTGTAGACGCGCTCCGCATGTTCGGCCGTCATCCGTGGCTTGAATCGGTGCCACAGGCGAAGGGCGATATCCGCATCCTCCGCTGCATATTCGGTCGCCTCTTTCAGCGGCACCTTGTCGAAGGTGATCTGCTTGGCGCCCGTTCCGCACAGCGATTTGAAGCTGATGCACTCATGCTCGAACTGCGACTTGGCGAGGTCGCCCAGGTTGTGCCCGAAGCTCCGCCCCGCATCGAGGTCGAAGCTCATCAGCATGGTGTCGTCGTACGGCGCGACGTCAATGCCCGCCTTGTCGAACATCACCCAGTCGTACTTGAGGTTGTGGCCGATCTTCAGGACCGACGGATCTTCGAGGAGCGACTTCAGCCGGTCGAGGACGAACTGAAGCGGCATCTGGTTTGGCGTTTCCGACAACAGGTCCACGCCGACATGGCCAACGGGAATGTAGCAGGCGCGGTTCGGCGCGATCGCGAGGCTGATCCCGGCGAGCTTGGCAACGATGCAGTCGATGCAGTCAGTCTCAGTGTCGATCGCGACGTAGCCCTGCTCCCGGGCTTCGGCGATCCAGCGGTCAAGCGATGCTTCGTCTGTGACCGTTTCGTACTTCGAATAATCGATCTCGATCTTCTGCGGACCTTCGGGCTCCAGAGACTTGGAAGGCGAGGGCGGCTTACGATCAAGTGCCGCAATGACGTCGTTCCGAACGGTGGCTCCGGTGCTCTGCGGCCCGCCGCCGACCATTCGGTTCAGCAGGGTCTTGAACCCCTGCTCCTCGAGGAACTCTCTTAGCGGCTCCGGCGGAATGCCCTTAAGCACCAGGTCCTCGAGCGGCTCCGGCAGCGGCGCGTCGCAAACGAGTCGAACCAATTCGCGCGATAGACGCGCATTGTCGGCATGCTCGATGAGGTTCTGCTTTAGCTTGGGCTTCTTGATCTCCTCGACCGCGGCAAGAACGCCCTCGACGCTGCCATAGTCCTGGATCAGCTGCGTCGCTGTCTTCGGTCCGACGCCGGGTACGCCCGGGACATTGTCGACGCTGTCGCCCATCAAGGCGAGCACTTCGCCGACCTTCTCCGGCCCAACTCCGAACTTCTCGTTCACCGCCGCCTCGTCGATGCGGCGGTCGTTCATCGTGTCCAGCATGTCGACATGGCCGTCCTCGACCAGCTGCATCAGATCCTTGTCGGAACTGACGATCGTCACCTTCCAGCCGGCATTCTTCGCCGCCACCACGTAACAAGCGATGATGTCATCGGCCTCGAGGCCGTTCTTTTCGATGCAGGGGATCGAGAAGGCGCGCGTGGCGACGCGAATCAAAGGAAATTGCGGGACCAGGTCCTCCGGCGGCGGCGGCCGGTGGGCCTTGTACTGGTCATACATCTCGTTGCGGTGCGTGTGCTCCGACGCATCGAGGATGACGGCCATGTGGGTGGGACCTTCGGCCTGCTTCAGCCCATCGGCCAGCTTCCACAGCATGGCCGTGTAGCCGTAGACGGCGCCCACGTTCATGCCGTGCCGGTTGGTAAGCGGCGGGAGCCGGTGATAGGCGCGGAAGATGTAGCTCGATCCGTCTACCAGATAGAGGTGGTTGGCGGCCTTCGCTTCGGTGGCGGGCGCTTCGGCAGTTTCGACTTCGGACATGAACCCGCGGGTTTAGCAGTCTGTTGGATGGATGCCAGCGGTGGAGCGCCTAGCCGAACAGCAATGGCCAAAGGACCATGCCGAGACCAATCATGCCGATGGTCCACACCATGGTTCGAACGACCGGCACTCCAAAGCCGTACAGTGGTAGGTAGATGGTGCGCGCGCCGAGCCAAATCCAGCCGCCTAATGCGGTCCATGCGTTTGTCCGGCCCGCGATCACCACACCGAGCAGGGCAACGATCGCGACCGGAAAGGTCTCCAGGAAGTTGGCCTGCGCCCGGGCCAGGCGTGCCGCGACGGGATGAAGAGGTGGCAATGCTTCGTCGCGCGCGCCGACGTTCCACTTGGTGCCGTACTGCCGAGTCTTGAATCGCACGGCGGCAAAGACGTGAACCAGAAGCAGGATCGCTCCGAATGCGGCAATGCGCAGTTCCACGGGCATCAATATCTCCCCATCGCGACCCCACGGGTAGCTTCCGGCAATTCACCCTCAGTGTGAAGCCTATTTCCCCGTTCCCGCTGCCCGAACCTTGGCACGAATCGAGGTGAGTCTGTCATTTTGGCCAAAAGAGCATGGGCTTAGCCTTTGCCAATGGACGGTCATGGCGATCGTTCATCCCAAGGAGACTGAACATGCAGACCGTCAGAGCAGCTCTTTTGTGTGCAGCGCTCGTTGCAGCGCCGGCGTTCGCGCAGGGTGAAGCCCCTGTCATCGTGGAAGGCGGACGACCGACCGCCGTGGTCAGTTACGCCGATCTGAATCTCGCTTCGAACAGCGGCGTGGCGACTCTCAATGGTCGCGTTTCACGCGCGGCGTCCAACATCTGCGTCTCTAATACGCGTAAGGATCTCTCCGCTCATCTTGCCGAGCTTAACTGCTTCAAGTCGGCAATGGCAGGCGCGAAGACCCAGATCGATCGCGCGGTCGCCGACAGCAGGACGCAGCTCGCCTCGAGCGGGGCGATCAAAGTCGCTGCGCGGTGAATCGACTTGAGTCCCGGCGAGTGGCATCTTCCTGGGGTGTCGCTCGCCGGGCACGAGATTGCGTCCGAACGACGGAGTGCCGTCATGGACCGACGACTGAAACGTATTGGAATACTCCTTTTTGAGGGCTGCGATCTGCTCGACTTCGCCGGGCCGACGACTGCATTCTTCTCAGCCGCGCGGCACTTGGTCAGGACCGGACAAGCTGACAGCCTGCTGTATGAGATCGAATTGCTGTCGGTCGAGGGCGGCATGGTTCGCACCCTTCAGGGCGTGGAAACCAGAACCAAAGCAGCCCCTGAACTCTGTCCCGACGACTATGATACGCTGATCGTGACCGGCGGCCTCGTCGACCATCAAACCTGCGACCCACGGCTGATCGAGTGGGTTTCGCGTAATCACGAGAAGGCGCGGCGCGTAGCGTCGGTTTGCTGCGGTGCTTTCATCCTTGCCGGCGCAGGCGTGCTCGACGGCCATCCGGCGACGACCCACTGGGAAGATTGCGAGCACCTGCGGGCGAGCTTTCCCCGAGTCGAGGTTCGTCCGGATTGTATCTATGTCCAAGATGGGAAGCTTTGGACCGCTGCAGGTATCACGTCAGGGATCGATATGGCCCTCGCCATGATCGAGGAGGACCATGGCCATTCGCTCGCTTTGCTCGTTGCGCGGAACCTGGTCGTCTTCCTTAAGCGTCCGGGCGGTCAATCGCAGTTCAGCGCTCCGCTGAAATCGCAGACTGCGGAGGGCCCCCTCGCATCTTTGCTCAACTGGATCGTCGAGCATCCGTGCGAGGATCTTCGCACGGAGTCGCTCGCGGAGCGCGCGAACATGAGCTTACGGAACTTTTATCGTGCATTTGAGGCGGCTACGGGCACTTCTCCAGCCGAATGGGTAGAAACGACGCGAGTGGAGATTGCGAAGAGACTGCTCGAGCAAACTGCCGATCGCGTCGAGCAAATCGCCTACAAGTCGGGCCACTCGAGCTACGAATCCATGCGGAAGGCTTTTGCCAAGCGGCTCGGCGTGAGCCCCGCAGCCTACCGCGCCCGTTTCGCGCGAACCCACCCGTCGGTCGATGAAGCATCGGCGTTACCCGCCTTCTACGAATCCTATGCGCGTACTCCGGCCACCGCATCGGTTCAGTAAGGAAGCGCCAAGATCAGTTCGTCTGATCGGTCGATCGATCGAGCATGATCGGGGCCGTGAAGGCCAGACCGACCATCCCATCTTCGGTCCACTTCACGATCGCCGGGACTAGAATTCCGCCTTCAAAGCGAACGTAGACGGCCGCGCCGGGTTCGAGCTTGGGAGCGCCCTCGCCCATCGCTCCGCCTTCAGAAATATTCTGCAGCGCAAAGTTGACCGGCGAACCGTCGATCAGCAGCTGAAGCTTACGGCCTTTTCCGGGAATGCGCGGAAAGCGCCTTTGCTCGGCGGTGCCTGCAGCAGCGCGGAGGCGAGGCTTGCTCGAACTGCCGCCATGCTCATCAAATTTGGCTTCAGCCAGCGGCACCGCAGTTCCGCAAAAACCGCATTCGGCGCTGATACGGCCAATGATCCATTGCGAACGCCCGCAGCCGGGGCAGTGATTGGATTCGTTGGTCCGATAGACGATGTGATGCCCGCGCTGCGACAGGTTCGCGGCGAAGGAAGGCGCTGCCCGCTCGAATACCAGGACGTCCGACATTCGCTGCATTCTCCATCGTCCAGGACCGTGAGTCCTCAGGTGCCCATGGTGGCGGACAGAGTTTGAGAAGTGATTACGATCGGACGCAACGTGGATTAATGCTCGTGGAAAGCACGGCTCAACGAGCTGGTCAGCGGCTCGAACGCATATTGAAGCGCGGTGCGCTTCCGAACAGGAATCTCGACGACGACGGGCAATCCAGCGCGCAGCACGTCACCCCCACGGATTTCCTCGATTTTCTTGAGCTCGGAGAGTGGGACGGTGACCTCCGCCGTATAGAAGGACGCACCAGTCTTCTCGTCCGTGAACGCGTCAGCTGACACCCTCGTGACCTGTCCCTTGAGCGCCGGAAGTGCACGCTCATGCAGTGACTCGAAGCGAACGAATGCGTCCTGCCCGCGGCGTACATCGTCCCCGTCCGAAGTGGCTAGTCGCGCTTCGATCGTAAGCGGGGCACGCTCGGGAACGATGTCCATCAGCTTCTGTCCCGGCTCGATCACTCCGCCGGGCGTGAACACGGTCAGTCCGACGACCGCGCCGGAAACCGGAGCACGGATCTCGGTCCGGGCCAGTTGGTCGCGCGCAGCATTGAGCTTCGGCATGACGTCACCAAGGCTATTTTCGACGTCCCGGAATTCCGAGGCCACGCGTTCCATGTAGTTGCTCTGCGCTTCGAGCGACTGCAAACGGCTTTCGCTCGCCTGGCCACGCGATTGAGCAATGGTCGCCGAATATTGGCCCCGCTGCCCTTCCAGATCGGCCTTCGCCCGCTCGAGTGCACGAATGCGATTCTTGGAGACGAAGCCCTTTTCCGCTGCTTCCCGCATCCCGCCGAGCTCTTCATCGATCAGACGAAGCTGCTCGTTGATCGAGTCCAGTTGCCGCGAGTAGCCGACCCCCTGGTCGTTCGCCTGCGCCGTCTTCTGCCCAAGGGCGCCTCGCTGGGCGAAGACTACGGCGGCGCGAGTGCGCAGCTGGGCCTGCTGGATCTTGAGCGCTTCCGCCGCAGCTGCCCGGTCCTCGGGAGACAAGTTCGCGAATTCGATCGGTGGCCGGACAACGCGCTGCCCCGACTGCTCGGCGTAGAGACGAGCGCGTTGGGCTAGAAGGCTTATGGCCTGCGCCGAGAGCGCGCGCTCTTGCGCACGGACGTCTGCACCAGCGAGACGGATGAGGACCTGGCCCTGACGGACCTGGTCGCCCTCCCTCACCAGGATTTGCGAGACGACGCCGCCTTCCCGGTGCTGGACCGTCTGGCGCTGCCCGGAGACGGTCAGCCGGCCGGGTGCCATCGCCGCCGCATCGAGCCTCGCGAACGCGGCCCATCCTAGGAAAAGCACGAAGAATAACGCCGCGATGACGAGCCCGGTCCGGATTTCACCCGATGGATCGTCTGCGAGCTGACCGACCGAGCCAGGCAGCGGCCGCGCGTCCAGCGCATGGCCGGATTGAGTCACGAGGGTGTTCATGCGTCCTTCTTGCCTCCCGTGACGATGCGCGGAGTCGGCGCGTTCGGGGCAATCTGACGCAAGACCTCGTCGCGAGGCCCAAACATAGTGAGGCGGCCGTTCTGCATGACCAGAAGCCGGTCGATGATCGGAAGTACGCTGAGACGATGCGCGACGATCAGGATGGTCCTGCCGTTCCTTTTCAGCTCTTCAAGCGTCTGGACCAGCTTCTGGTCGCCGTCGGCGTCGAGGTTGGAATTCGGCTCGTCCAAAATGAGATACTGCGGATTGCCAAACAACGCCCGCGCCAGCGAGATGCGCTGGGCCTGTCCCGCGGAGAGGCCGCGCCCGCCCAGCGAGAGCACGTAATCATAACCCCCAGGCAATTGCAGGATCATCTCGTGAGCCCCTGCACGCTTGGCCGCAGCAACGGCAGCTTCATCGACCTCGGCCGGATCCTCGCCCAAGCGGTCGCGGAAGCGCGCGATATTTTCCTTGATGCTGCCTGCGAATAGCGACGGTTCCTGCGGCATGAAGCCGACATGGTCGGCCAGCTCTTCCGGATCCCAGTTTCGCTGGTCGGCACCGTCGAAGCGAATAATTCCGCCGGCCGGGACCAAGGCGCCTGCAAGCGAGCGGACGAGGGTCGATTTGCCCGCGCCGCTAGGTCCGACGATGGCAATCATTTCGCCGGCGTCCACGCTAAAGCTGACATTGCCGATGATCGGTCGATTACCCGGATCGACGACGGTCAGGCCTTCGACGGCAAGCTTGCCTGCCGGCGCTGGCAGCCTCGTCATGCGGACATCTGCGGGCGTTTCGAGGAAGAGCTCCTTCAACGTCTGATAAGCGCCAAGACCCTGCACGATCATTTTCCAGCCGCCGACGAGCTGATCGACCGGCGAGAGTGCCCGGCCGACGATGAAGGACGCGGCGAACACTGCGCCCGGACTCACCTTCGCGTCGATGGCGAGCAAGGCAGCGAGACCAAGCGCGAGCGACTGTAGCGAAAGGCGAACGAACTTGGAGATGGCGGCCAGCCTGCTGGAATCGAGGCTCGCATCCGTCTGCAAGCTCATCATCCGCTCACGGTCGTGGAGATGGCCGCTTACAAGAGCTCGGCGCAGGCCCAGCGCGCGGACGACGTCGGTCGACGCGACTGTGAATTCGAGCGATGCATAAGCCTGGCCCGCAACCCGGTTAGCCTCTGTCAGCGGCAAGTGCGTTGCACGCTCATTGCGCCAGGCAAGGAAGAAGGTGAGGGCCGCACCGAACAAGGCAAGCAGGCCAATCCACGGATGAATTAGCGCAGCGATAAGAATGTAGACCGGGATCCAAGGAGCATCGAACAGGCCCAACATGACCGGACCGGTGAGGGTCTGTCTAAGCACGTCGAATTCGCGAACGGCCTGCTTCGCGATCCGTTGCGAACCCATTTCCGGACGAGCCAGGGTCGCGTCCAAGATGGCACCGGCCAGGACTCGATCCAGGCGTACGCT
>Ga0070675_100003215_pt1 | contig 12376 bp, 12 predicted proteins | sample KBSM43metaG_FD_65343 | JGI IMG/M metagenome (GOLD analysis project Ga0070675, IMG submission 65343) | Miscanthus rhizosphere microbial communities from Kellogg Biological Station, Michigan, USA - KBS M4-3 metaG | ecosystem: Host-associated > Plants > Roots > Rhizosphere > Soil ...
TCTCCACTGATGACGCCGTTCGTGATTGGAAAGACTGCAGGTTCGAAGAAGTACTCCCAGTCGTCAGCGTCGCTCGCCTGGGAGCCTGGCCCGAGGGTGATAAAACCGGTCAACCTGTTGCCATTCGCTGTCAGATCGAGCGTGATGCGTTGCCATCCTCGGTTGCCGATCCAAACCCATTTTCCGGTTAGCGTGTTCTGGGCCTGAAAGTGCGCTGAAGAGAGAAGAAGTAAAAACCCTCCGAGCATTACCTTCAAACTTGATTGTTGCCGCATCGCTGTGGAAGCGTACTTTAGGCCTCGTTAGACTGGCAATGGTGCGATTGGTGTTAGTTCGAGTGGCTCTCTCTCCCGAACGCGATCACGTTTCCGAGAACGAGGATCGCGGGGGAGGAAAGGCCGGCAGCTTCCGTGTGAATCTGTCCCAGAATTCCGATACGGACTTGTTCATCCGGCCATGTGGCTCGCGAAATAATCGCGGCGGGTATATTGGGGTCACAGCCGCTGGAGGTCAGGCTTTCGCTGATAGCTTCCAGTCTTGCGAGGCCCATCAGCACGACGACAGTTCCACCGTCCTTCAGGAGGTCTCTCGCGGCACGCCACTCCGGTGTATCGAATCCCGCCGAGCGTGACCCTGTAATCACGAGGAATCCGTGCGTGTAATCACGATGGGTTAAGGGAATTCCGGCGGCCGCGGGCGCCGCGGTAAAGCTGCTGACGCCGGGGATAACCTCGAACGGAATCTGAGCAGCCTTTAGGACGGCGACCTCTTCTCCACCGCGTCCGAAGATAAACGGATCCCCGCCCTTAAGCCGGCACACTTCGTTGCCCTCGCGGGCATACTTGATCATCAGGTTGTGAATATCTGCCTGCTGCTGGTCTTCGTGTCCGAATCGTTTGCCGGCATCGATCAGAATGGCCTTGGGCCGCGCTTCCACAAGTACGCCGGGATGAATCAGGCGATCGTGAAGAATGACGTCCGCATGTCTCACGCATCGCCGCCCCTTGACGGTAATCAGATCGGGATCGCCCGGGCCTGCGCCCACAATGTAAACAAAGCCGCTCTTCATTCCAGTCCTTGAATGATGCTGTAAATCTTTTGCATGGCGCCGGCATCGTCATAATCGGTGATCCAGTCGAGAATGCCGGACTCGACAATACGTTCAAACACGACCTTCCGCCGCGCTGGATCGGCAAACCGTGAATGAACCTCGCTGCGGATCGCGCCCAGGAGATTTGCCGCTCGCGCCGCATCCTTTGTAACGACGGTTTCGACTCTCGCCCTCAGTGCCGCTGCCAGCGCCGGACTCTTCCCGGAAGTAGAGATCGCTGTAATGACGTCGCCATGCCGAATAACTGCCGGAACAATGAAGTCACATAGGCGGGGTTCATCGACAGTATTGATGAGGATGCCGTGTGCCCGCGCCAGGGCAGCGACGCGTTCCTGCGTTTCGGTATCGTCGGTGGCTGAAATCACCAGCAGTGCATTCTCGAGGTCCGACTCTTCAAATTTTCGCAGCACTGATCGAATGGAACCGGCAGCGGCCAATTGCTTGAGGTGAGACGTGAGATTCGGGGCAACGACGGTGACCAGAGCCTGACACTGGAGGAGCGAATCTACTTTTCTTTCCGCGACCTGACCGCCTCCAACAACCAGAACGGCCTTGCCGCGAAGCTCAATGAAAAGGGGATAGAACATTACCGCTTCCTGTTTTCAAAGTACTCCGCAAGCGCTTTTACCATCGGACCCATTTTGGGTTCTGAAGGTGCGACATGGGGTTGCACTCCGGCTTCCTTCAGCGCGCGCGATGTCACTTCACCGACCGACACGACGACAACGCTCTTCTTAAGCTTGTTTCTGAATTTCGCTGGATCGACCAGCGCGCCGGCAGCCCGAAACAGAAACGGGACCTGAGTGGCGCTGGTGAAGGTGATCGCGTCGATGTTTCCGGCCATGATTTTCTTAACGAGGTCCTCAATCGCCTGGGTGTCGCTCGCCTGGGTGTAGCTGTAGATGGAAACGCCCATCACCGTTGCGCCCTGCTTTTGAAGAGCGGTGTGCAGATCCGGATTCTCATTCCCGTACAGTTGAACGAGGATCGTCTTGTTCTTGAGCGGTTCACGGGACAGAGTCCGCACGATGCCCTCCGTGGTCGCAGACTCCGCAACCAGATGGGGCTCGATGCCGGCGCGCCGAAGCGCATTCACCGCCTTTGGTCCGCGGGCCAGAATCCTGGAACGCGCTACAACGTCCGGTTTGTTGACCGCCTTGAAGAGAATGTCCACGCCGACGCCTGTATAGAAAACGATGTAGTCAACCTGCATGTTCTCGCAGATAGAAATAAATCGGCGGGCTCCAGACGCATCTTCTATGGGCGTTTCCCTGAGAAGAGGGCAGGACAGAACGTTTGCGCCCTGGCGTTCCAGGAGTTGCGTGAGTTGCTCGGGATATCGATTCTCAGTGATGGCGACGCGAATGCCATCAAGGGGCCGCGGCATAGCCGTTAGGATACACGATCACTCGACAAAGCTTCTCTGTTCCTAAAATGCGGTGCCTGTAATACGGATAGTCAGACGATCCCGTGTCGCTATTTTCACGGCAGTCAGGCTGGAGTTGTTCCCAAAGACCTTTGCGAGCACGGGTTTGATCACTTCGAATGACGCTGCATTGTTCGGCGCCAGCAACCGATCATTGGAGATAAACAGGAACTCATCCCGACGCAGGCGGACTCGCCCTTCGAGACCCGGTTCCGCTTCGATCAAGGCCGCAGCCTGAAGAATTGCTTTCAAACTTGCGCGGAGTGTTTCCTCAAAAGTCCCTGCGGGCTGTTTGCGGAAGTAGACGAGCCCGGGAATGCCCTCGCCCATTTCGGTACTGAAGTTTCCTTCATGCCCAACCAGCAGAATGCCGGGCCCATGATGGATGTGGCTGTAGTCGTGGACATCGATCAGTTGATGCTTCTCGACCGCCTGCTTCTGAATCCATGAGTGGAAGATCGGAACGAAGTTCCTTTCCTGCATGGCTGCAGGGTCCGTCACGAAAAGCTTGAGACCAAAGCGTGAAAGTTCCATCACCGCGCGCCACGCTCGGCGAGAATCTCGTGACCCCGGTAGACGGCATCCACGAACAGCTGGGCTTCTTCCACAACCCGGTGGGCATGATCGCCGGAATAATTCGCCGGCGGCGAGGCGTGACGGATGAAGAGATACTGCGCAAACTTGTTGCCGGCGTAGCGATCTCCCCAGATGTTGGTCTCGAAGAAGCGCTGCCGGAATTCCTGTATTGTGGAATCCGCTTCATCAGGAGCTTCGGGCCACTGCGCGCGCACCAGCGACAACGCAGCCTGAAGCATTGCCTTGTAGGCATTCTGGTCGGCGCTTGAATAGTCGCCGGCTTCGAGGTGTAGCTGGGCCTGAAACACCAGGCCGTCCGCTGCAGCCAGCGCGAATTGCGCCACAGACACCACTTCTCCTGCGCATTCGCCCACGCCCATGTCGCCAATGGTGTATTCGCGCGGATCACCCCAGTCGGAATAGAACGAGGGATCGACTTCGTACGGAGGAATCTGTGTGAGATCCTCGAGCATCGCGCGCAGATCCTTCTTTCCGACGCGTTTCAGGAAATCCTGAAATGACTCATTCGCGGCTCTCTCGCGAACATAGCGGTCCGTGACGCGATCAATAACGTCTGGAATCCGCTTCGAGGGCACGCGTACCAGCGGCAATCCATAAGCGCCGGCATTGTCCTGCCATTTGCCGCCCAGGACGACCTGGAAGTGAGGAACCTTCCGGTTGCCGACATTGATCGACATGCCATAGAAGCCCAGATCTGCAATGTGATGCTGGCCGCACGAATTGAAGCAGCCGCTGATCTTGATGCGCAAATTCTTCACGGCTTCATCCAGCGTGAAGGACTTCGCCGCCAGCCGCGTCCGCAATTCGCCGGCAAGGCCGCGTGAAGACGATATGCCCAGCTTGCAGGTGTCTGTTCCCGGGCAAGCTGTCACGTCCACGATGGTTCCCGCTCCGGGAGCGCCCAATCCGATACGCGAGAGCTCACGATAGAGATCCGGCAAGTCGGACTCGCTGACCCATCGCAGCACCATGTTCTGCTCGACGGTAGTGCGCACGCTGTCCCCGCTGAACCGCCGCGCTAGAGCTGCAAGATCCCGCATCTGCGACGACGAGAGATCGCCGAGCGGCAGGGTGATCGAAGCCACGACGTAGCCCGCCTGCTTTTGACGATAGACATTCGTCGCATACCACGCGTCAAAGCCTTCCGGACGCTTCTGGCCGTTGAGAAACGTCGGCGGCTTCAGGGGCTTGTCCGCGTACTGCTCAACACCATCGAGGTAATCGGTCCATCGCGTGTCTTCCTGCAGAGTTTGCCGTTCCTCGAGAACGAGCTTCTTGAATTCCTCGATTCCCAGTTTTGCAATAAGGAATTTAAGCCGAGCTCGATCGCGCTGTTTCTTTTCACCAAGCCGCGCAAACACGCGCGAGATCGCCTGGGTTATCGGGAGCAGTTCCTCTTCTGGAAGAAACTCTTCGAATAGTTTCGCGTTGTGCGGCACTGCGCCCAGCCCGCCGCCGACATAGACTTCAAACCCGCGCTGGACCTTTCCGTTTTCTACCCGCGTCGCTGCAATGGCGCCCAGGTCGTGCATGTTCACCAGGGCGCAAGCTTCCTGACGGCATCCGGAGAAGGCGATCTTGAACTTGCGTCCGAATCCCTGCGCGTCGGGGTGACCCAGCATGAACTTCGCGGTCGCCCTGGCGTACGGAATGACGTCGAACGTTTCTGTGTTGCAGACTCCGGCAAGCGGGCACGCGGTAACGTTTCGAATGGAATTGCCGCAAGCTTCACGCGTCGTGATACCGACCGCCGCAAGGCGGCGCATGACCGCCGGCGTGTCGTCAATGTGAACGAAGTGATACTGGATATCCTGACGCGTTGTTATGTGCAGGACGCCATCAGCGTATTCCTCGGCGAGATCCGCCAGGACATCCATCTGCTCCGGATTCAACCCGCCGAAGGGGATCTTGATGCGCTGCATGCCCGGGGCATCCCACAGCGTGTCCGGACCTTTGGTCAGGTCGGAGTTGTAGTGGAGTTCCTGGGAACGGATGCCGTCGTGGCGATGTCCGTTGTCATAGCGCTGGCCGTAACATCCCCGTCGTAACCTGGTCTCGGCAAAGACTTTCTCATCGAGTTTGCCCTGCTTGCGCAGGGCGATTTCCGTCTCAAACTTGTCGATTTCCGCGGCAAGCTGGGGATCCATACGGTCGGCCAGTTTTTCTTCCCAGGTAGGCATTGCAGAACTCACTCTCTTTCGTTGGACAAGAATCGATTGTTTCCTGTTTGGGACGTCTTGTCAACGAGCCGCCCCCTTCCTCCGGGCGAGGGCGCTACCTGCCAGGACTTCCCATGCTGCTCGGCATCCGCACAGCCACGACTTCGCCGCGAACCGTGACGCTCCCTCCAGCGGAAACAGTCACCGTGACAATAGCCTTCCGTTCGCTTCGCTCCTTAACTCGTGCGCGGATCTCGAGTTCCCCTCCAAGCGGTGTCGGCTTGAGGTACTCCACATGGAGTGAAGCCGTGACATACCGGGGTGCGGGGCCTTCTCCGATCTGTCGCCCTGACGCGAGCTCCGCAGCGGAAGCGGCTGTCGCCATCGCATGGCAGTCGATCAGCGAAGCCAGCAGTCCTCCGTAAACGAAGCCGGGCACGGAAATGTGATGCGGCGCGGGCATAAAATGCGCGACCACTTCTTCGCCGTCAAGGAAGCTCTTCAGCTGGTGCCCTGCGGCGTTGTGCCGGCCGCAGCCATAGCAGTGCGCGAAGTCGTCCGGGTACAGATCCTGAATGGCGGGAGTGTGTGCTTTGTTCACGATGGAATCCTCGAATTAAGGAATGGGCTACTCAACCCCCAAACTCCTGACGAGCCTGTCGATCGTTCCCTGCGGGGCTTTGCACATAAAGTCGGAGCGAGCGGTTGGTTCAAGAAAATTCAATCAACACCACCCTGGCGCTTCGCGCCACCCCTCCTCGTCTGAGGAGGGGAGTTTGGCTCTCGTTCCGACCTTATGTGCAAAGCCCCCTGCGGGGAATTAGAGGAGCTTTGCCCTCAAAATTCCGTTTTGTGCGTTATAAAGATAGCTGAATCCCGCGTTCGTGCCACAGCGGCGGAATCGGTCCTCAAGCACGCCGACCTTTGAACGACTGGCGCCTTCTGGCGTATATTCCGCATTGAAAGCCGCTTTTCGCGGCCCTTCCAATTCCTTTCAAAAGGAGCCTTATATGAAGAATTACGTCCCATTGAAATCCGTTTGCTTGCTTCTGTGCTTTGCGTTGTTTTCTGGAATCGCGATGGCGCAGGGCCAGAGTTCTCAGTCGAAAGCGCCCGCAGCCGGGGCTTCATCGAAAGCCGCACCCGCTACGCCTGCTGCGCCAAAGAAAGAGTTAATCGATCTGAATTCGGCGACGAAGCAGGAGCTGATGGCCCTTCCTGGCATCGGCGACGCTCTCAGCCAGAAGATCATCGACAATCGTCCTTATCGGGCAAAGAACGAACTGACTCAGAAGAAGATCCTCACGGAGTCTGTCTACGAGAAGATTTCGGATCTGGTCATTGCCAAGCAGGGTGCGACCCCCGCAACTCCGGCAACCCCGGCCTCGAAATCTTCTTCGACGACAACTTCCAAGGCGACGCCTGCGACCCCCGCAACTCCGTCGAAGGCGCCGGCTTCCACGCCCTCGAAAGAGAAGAGCAAATAGTTACCATCGCAGCACGGCGCCGGCTGTAATGAGACCGGCGCCCGCTGCGGTAAAAAGAACACGATCCCCTTCCTTCAACTGCCCCCGCGTGAGCGCTTCGGCGAGTGCGATCGGTATCGTTGCCGCGGAGCTGTTTCCATACTGAGACACCACGTTGATGGTGCGCTCGGTTGGGATGCCCAGCTTTTCCCCCGCATCCTGAATAATTCGATTGTTCGCCTGGTGAGGGACCCACCAGGTGATGTCCGACGCGGTCATCCCGGCCTGCTTCAGTGCTGCCTCGCCCGCTTCCACCATGGAGTGTACTGCCTGCTTGAACAACGCGGCGCCGCGGCGCATGGTCATGAGGTTCTGTCCGGCGTGGAGATTTTCGAGAGTCAAAGGCTCGCGAGTTCCCCCGGCAACAATGCCAATCGCGTCGTAGGCGGAACCATCGGAGCCAAGATACGAGCCCAACAACGCTGTCGGTTGTGAGGGAACAATCACGACAGCACCCGCTCCATCGCTGAACAATGCAACTGTTGCCGGATCGTTTTGATTCACGCGCCTTGTCAGAATGTTTGCGCCGATCACGAGGGATGCCTTGTTGTTCGCGTCACTCCAGTGGCCGGCGAGCACCAGGGCATAGATAAAGCCTGAACAGGCTCCTGTGAGATCAATCGCTCCCGCCCGCAGGCTGAGTTGATGCGTGACCAGCGGGGCGGTTGGTGGCAACAGGTGATCCGGAGTGCTCGTCGCAAGCAGAAGAAGGCCGACATCCTGTCTATGAATGCCGGAATTGCGAATAGCATCGGCTCCCGCGAGCGTCGCGAGATCGGAGGTTGCCTGATCGGGGCTTGCCGTCGGGCGTCGATGGATGCCCGTGCGCCGTTCGATCCATCCGGGTTCCAGGCCCAGCCGGATCTCGACCTCCGAATTGGAGGCGCTGTGCGTCGGGATTGCGGAAGCCGCGCTGACAATTTTCATTGCGCCTCGAGCTCCCGAAGGACATCGCGGATCTGGTCGAAGGCCCAGTCCACTTCCTGGTCTGTAATGGCGTACGGCGGCATGAAATAGAGAATACTCCCGAGAGGGCGCAGGAGAAGGCCGCGGCGGAGAAATGCGTCATAGAGGCGCGGGCCGACGGAGGAGAGGTAGCCGGAGGTGTGTTCTGTGGATGTGGGTTCATCGAGTTCGATCGCTGCTACTCCACCAATGCCGCGTACATCGCCGACAACGCTTATGTTCCGCAACTCCCCCAACCGCTTCGCAAATTGCTTCTCCATCCTGCCCACTCGCTCCAGAGTGTTCTGCTTCCGAAACAATCCCAGGCTCGCCAGCGCCACCGCGCACGCCAACGGATTCGCCGTGTACGAGTGCCCATGGAAAAATGCTTTCGATCGATCGTCATCCAGGAACGCTTCGTAAATGCCTTCCCGAACTCCCGTCACTGCCAGCGGCAGATATCCGCCTGTAAGCGCCTTCGACAGGCAGATCAGATCCGGACTTACTCCCGCGTGTTCGCAGGCGAACATCCTTCCGGTTCGCCCGAATCCCGTCAGGATCTCGTCCGCAATCATCAACGTGTCGTACTTGTCACACAGCCGCCGGACACCAGAGAGAAATTCCGCGGGCCAGACGATCATGCCGCCTGCGCCTTGAAGCATCGGTTCGACAATGACAGCAGCCACGGCATTTTGGCGCTCTTTCAGCACGCGTTCCAGATCACCCAGGCAATCGATCTCGCAGTCGGACCGCTTCAACCCCATGGGACAGCGGTAGCAATAGGACGAATGCACGCGATGCACGGGCAAAAGAAGTCCTTCGAAAGGTTTCGAGAAAGCGGATAGCTCGCTTACCGACATCGCGCCCACCGTGTCGCCGTGGAACGCATGATGCAACGCCACGAACTCGCGCCTGGCCGGTTGCCCGGAATTCTGCCAGTACTGCCACGCCATCTTTAGAGCCACTTCCACGGCTGTGGATCCGTTGTCCGAATAAAAGATGCGCGTCAGTCTCGCGGGCAGGATCGAAATCAACTGCTCGGCAAGCGCCACAGCCGGCTCATGCGTCGCACCCGCAAAGAGCACGTGCTCGAGTTGCGCCGCCTGCGCCGCAAGCGCGGCATTCAGTTCGGGATGCGCATGGCCGTGAATGTTGACCCACCAGGAGGAGATGCCATCGAGCAAACGGCGCCCGTCCTCGGTATAAAGGTAGACGCCTTCTGCCCGAACTATCGGAAGCGGTGGCGGCGCCGTTTTCATCTGTGTATACGGGTGCCAGATAGAGGCGCTGTCGCGACAGCTGAGATTATTGGGCGTCGTCATTTGAAATACCGGGCGAGTGTCCAGTCTCTGTCGAATTCTGATCTGGCCCAGGCGCCGAGAGTTTCTGCTGTCACGGCCGGAAATTGAGGCATCTCATCCACAACAGCCACGTCTCCGAACTCTTTGATGGCTTCGCGATTTTCCGCGTTCTTTTGTCCCACCATGACCACTCCGGCGATCTTCAACATTCGACGCCGGAGCGCCTCAATGGTCAGCAATGTGTGATTGATTGTTCCCAGCGACGAGCGCGCGACAATCAGGGTCGGCATTCCCAGCGCTGCAATGAGATCGATGATCGATTCCGATTCATTGATAGGAACGAGAACGCCGCCCGCTCCCTCCACAGTCCAGCGCGTGGAATCCGCTTCGCCTTTTACGTGCGTCAGCACATCGGTGATCGTTACACGTGTTCCCCCCAGCTCGGCTGACAAATAAGGTGCCAGAGGCCGCGTCAGCCTGATTCCGTCCCGATGAAGTTCTTCGTCACGACAGCCGCCCAGTTTGCCGACGGTCCGTGTGTCGTCGTCAATTTCGATTCCGGTCTGTATTGGTTTCCAGTACTTCAGGATGCCAGGCACACGGTATCGATGCATCAGTGCAGCAGCTACCGTGGTCTTGCCGACACCGGTATCTGTGCCCGTTATGAAGAGACCACGGAGCATTGCGTCACTCGTTGGACTGCGTCAGCAAAGCGTTTGAGGATTTCTTCAGTCAAATTTGCGTTTACTGAAACCCGCAGCCGGGCGGTGCCTGGCGGGACCGCCGGCGGCCGGATGGCGCGCACGTCAAAGCCTTCCTGCTGCAACTCCACCGCGATGGCCTTTGCGCGCTCGTTGTCTCCGAGAATGATAGGAATGATCTGCGATGTCGATCGGCCGATATTGACGCCGCGTTCCGCCAGACTCGCGCGCAGCCCGGCGCTCAGGCTCTCCAGGCGCTGCCTGCGTTCCGGCTCGTCCTCAATCAGGGAAATGCTGGTCTCAAGGGCCGCAGCGATGGAAGGCGGAGGAGCGGTAGAGAACATGAAAGGCCGCGCTCGCTGGATCAGGTAATCGACAGCCCACGAGGGTCCCGAAACGAAAGCCCCGGCCGCGCCAAGCGCTTTGCCCGCTGTATCGACGGAAAGAAAGACGCCTCCGGCGCATCCGGTCCCTTCGATCCGGCCGCTGCCGCGCAATCCATAAACACCGACGGCGTGAGCCTCGTCCACAATGAGGACTGTTCCTGTTTCGCGACAAAGCTGGGCATAGTCGTCAATCGGGGCAAAGTCTCCGTCCATACTGAAGAGAGACTCCGTGACCAGGAATCGCTGCGTGTCCTGCGACGTCGAACGCATTCGACGGGCGAGGTCATCGATGTCGCAGTGCCGGAACTTGATACGTTTCGCGCGAGACAGCCGTATCCCGTCCACGATGCTGGCGTGGTTTTGTGCGTCACTGAAGACGAGATCATGCCGCTCCAGAAACGTTGTCAGCACGCTGAGGTTCGCCGCGTAGCCGCTACCGAAGTACAGCGAAGCTTCCATCCCCTTGAAGGCCGCGAATCGGCGTTCGACTGTCGAAACGATTGCGCGCTCGCCCCGCAAAAGACGGGATGCCGTCGATCCGCAGCCCTCGGCAAGAACAGCTTCGGCCATGCATTGCTTAAGTCGGGGATGGTTCGCAAGCCCGAGGTAATCGTTGGAGGACAGGTCTATTCCGGAAGGAACCTGAAGCACACGGCGGAGGCCGGCCTCTTCGAGTTCGACAAGGCGTCGCCGGATGCGTTCTTCGAATGCAGCCGTCCCCGGCACGGTCAGACTCCCTGGACGGCGACGTCGGAGACTTGCGGCATCAGCCTCATCCCAAGCTTGTCGAGCAGGGTCCGGTCGGCGTCTGCTTCGGGATTTGGGGTGGTCAGAAGCTTGTCGCCCATGAAGATCGAGTTTGCTCCAGCGAGGAAACACAGCGCCTGCGCCTCCTCGGACAGTGCGAGGCGGCCGGCGCTCAATCGCACCATGGAGGAAGGCATGACAATCCGCGCGGTGGCGATGGTCCGCACCAACTCCAGTGGTTCAATTGACGATTCGTCGGCGAGCGGCGTTCCATCGACCCGCACGAGCATGTTGATCGGCACGCTTTCGGGATGCGGATTCTGAATCGCGAGCTGATGCAGCAAACCACAGCGTTCATGGCGTCCCTCACCCATGCCGATGATTCCGCCGCAGCACACCGTAATCCCGGCTGTACGGACGCGCGCCAGAGTTTCGAGTCGATCCTGGTAGGTTCGCGTCGAGATGATGTTGCCGTAGAATTCGGGCGCTGTGTCGAGGTTGTGGTTGTAAGCCGTGAGTCCAGCTTCTGCGAGAAGGTCCGCCTGTTGCTGCGTGAGCATGCCCAGGGTACAGCAGGCTTCCATTCCCAGAGCCCGCACGCCTCGAACCATTTCCAGGACCTTATCGAATCGGGCATCTTCAGGAACATCGCGCCAGGCCGCACCCATGCAGAATCGTGTCGCGCCCTGCTCCCGTGCTGTCGCCGCTGCGGCGAGCGCTTCGCGGACATCCAGAAGATTCTGCGACGTCAGTCCCGTGTCGTAATGCGCCGACTGTGGACAGTACGCGCAGTCCTCGGGACAGCCTCCCGTTTTCACGCTGAGGAGGACGCAGCCCTGAACCTCATCGCTCCGATGATATTTACGATGCGCGGTTTGGGCGTTGAAGATCAGCTCGGGAAGAGGAAGACTGTAGATGCTTTCTATCTCGGCGACAGTCCAGTTGTGCCGCAGTTCTGAATTTGCCATTGCGCTGGGAATTATACTGGCTGCGGAAAAAATTCGGGGGGATTGTTCCTTCTCCCGGTGGGAGAAGGACTCGCGACCATTACTTATGTCCGAAATCATTCGTGTTGATAGCCTTTCCAAAAAATTCGGAGAATTCACCGCCGTTGACGGTATTGATTTCAGCGTTCAGTCCGGCGAAATCTTCGGCTTCCTCGGGCCTAACGGTGCCGGGAAATCCACAACCATCAAGATCCTTGCGACGCTGTTAAAAGGAAGTGGTGGCAAAGCCACTCTCGCCGGTTACGACGTTGCGGTGTCTCCCAATGAAGTCCGTCAGTGCATCGGCCTTGTCTTTCAGGACCAGTCTCTCGACGAGCGCATGACGGCTGAGGAAAACCTCTGGTTCCACTCGATGCTCTACGATGTCCCCAAAGATCTCTTCAAGAGCCGCATGGAACAGGTCCTGACGATGGTTGACCTCGTCGATCGCAAGAGCGCGATCGTGCGCACATTCTCCGGTGGCATGAAGC
>Ga0070675_100003221_pt1 | contig 12363 bp, 13 predicted proteins | sample KBSM43metaG_FD_65343 | JGI IMG/M metagenome (GOLD analysis project Ga0070675, IMG submission 65343) | Miscanthus rhizosphere microbial communities from Kellogg Biological Station, Michigan, USA - KBS M4-3 metaG | ecosystem: Host-associated > Plants > Roots > Rhizosphere > Soil ...
ACCCGCCGCTTCGCGGCACCCTCTCCCGGTGGGAGAGGGAACAACTTGCGCGTTGTCCTTCTCCCTCCGGGAGAAGGTGGCGCGAAGCGCCGGATGAGGGATCCTGACCGCCCCCGATTTCTGTCCCCGACCGGACCTCCTCTGTCCCCCGCCTCGTGTCTTCTATCCCCCATTCGCGTGGTATAGTTTGAGGTCCTCTCGGTAGTGTGGAATGTGAATCCCGATAGCGCCATCGCCATCATCCCTGCCCGATTTCAATCCACTCGTCTCCCCGGAAAGCCCGTGATCGAAGTTCGAGGTAAAACACTGATCGAGCACGTCTACAGACGCGTCGAACAGGCAGGGTCAATCGAGCGGATCCTGGTCGCCACCGACGACGAGAGAATTGCCCAGGCGGTCCAGCGCTTTGGGGGCAACGTCATCATGACGCGGATTGACCACCAGAGCGGAACCGACCGGCTGGCGGAAGCGGCAGGGAAGCTTCCCGAGGACGCTTTAGTCGTGAACGTCCAGGGGGATGAGCCAATGATCGAGCCGGAAGTGATTGACCGGGCCGTCGCTGTTGCCCGCCTTAAAGATTCGGAGATCGTGACGCTGCGGACAAAGCTGGCGGACCGGGCCGACATCGAAGATTCCAACCGGGTGAAGGTTGTTGTGAACAGGGATGGCCTGGCACTCTATTTTTCCCGATCGCCCATTCCTTCAAGTGGGACCACTTTTCTCCATCTCGGACTGTATGTGTATCGCGCGGGTTTTCTGAGACGTTTTACGCGTCTGGAACGAACCCCGCTGGAAATCGGCGAGCGCCTGGAGCAACTGCGCGCGCTCGAACATGGCTTTCGTATTCGTGTGGTTGAGGTTGAGAGCGAGTCGTGGGGGATCGACACGCCTGCGGATCTGGAAAAATTCAAGTCATACTTAGGGAAGGTTTAGGGGAAACGCAATGGACAAGAAATACATCTTCGTGACGGGCGGTGTTGTTTCATCGCTGGGCAAGGGACTGGCCGCGGCTTCCATCGGATGCCTGCTGGAGAGCCGTGGATTCAAAGTCAGCCTTTTAAAGTTCGATCCCTATTTGAATGTCGATCCCGGAACGATGAGTCCCTATCAGCACGGCGAAGTCTACGTCACCGACGATGGCGCCGAAACCGACCTCGACCTCGGCCACTACGAGCGTTATACGCACGCTGAACTCACCCTGCGTAACAATCTGACCACCGGACGCATCTATCAGACGATCATCCAGAAGGAGCGGCGCGGCGACTATCTTGGCAAGACCGTGCAGGTGATTCCCCACGTTACGAATGAAATAAAGGATGCCGTTCGTCGTGTCGCAGAGACAGTGGACATCACCATCGTCGAAGTCGGTGGAACCGTCGGCGATATTGAATCGTTGCCGTTTCTCGAAGCGATCCGGCAGATGCGTCAGGAAGTCGGCCGCGAGAACAGTCTGTTTATTCATCTGACACTTGTGCCCTATATTCCGACCGCAGGAGAACTCAAGACCAAGCCCACGCAGCACAGCGTTAAGGAGCTTCTCGAAATCGGAATTCAGGCGGACATTCTTTTGTGCCGCACGGACCGCTATCTCGCGCCCGACATGAAGAGCAAGATCGCGCTGTTCTGCAACGTTTCTGAAGCGGCAGTCATCACGGCGAAGGATGTCGGCAGCGTCTACGAAGTTCCGCTCGTATTGAGCGCGGAAGGGCTGGACGATCAGATCGTCCGGCTGCTTCATTTGCCGCAGACTGAGCGCAACATGCAGCCCTGGGAAGTCCTGATGGAGCGCGTCAACAATCCTCTCGACGAAGTCTCCATCGGCGTCGTCGGAAAGTATGTCGCGCTCGAAGACGCTTACAAGAGCTTACGCGAGGCGCTCATTCACGGCGGCCTGCAGCACAACCTGCGGACGAAGATCCATTGGGTCGAAGCGGAAAGCATGGAATCCATGGACGGCCCCTCCAGGCTCGCGGAATTCGATGCCATTCTCGTTCCGGGCGGTTTCGGCAAACGCGGCATTGCGGGGATGATCCGGGCCATTCAGTTTGCCCGTGAGGAAAAGGTTCCATATTTCGGAATTTGCCTTGGCATGCAGTGCGCCGTCATCGAATATGCCCGTAACGTTTGCGGGCTTGCGGAAGCCAACAGCACGGAGTTCGAGCAGAGCACTCCCAATCCTGTGATCTACAAACTTCGCGATCTTCTGGGTGTCGACACAATCGGGGGGACCATGCGGCTCGGAGCCTACCCGGCGAATCTTGCCGTCGGTTCGCGCGCCCATCGCATCTACAACACTGCGGTGATTTCGGAGAGACACCGCCACCGGTACGAATTCAATCGCGCGTTCGAAGAAACCCTGACTCGCAATGGTCTTGTGATTTCAGGTGCATCCCCCGACAAGAACTTCGTGGAGATTGTCGAGATCGAGGATCATCCATGGTTCCTCGCATGCCAGTTCCATCCGGAGTTCAAATCACGCCCGCTTGAGCCGCATCCGCTGTTTTCCTCGTTCGTCGGTGCAGCGTACGAACACAAGCTGGCGCGCGCAAAAACGGATCGGTACGCCGCAAAGCGGAAATGAGCTACACGCTTCCGGAATTCAAGCTGGACCTGCAGAAGGATTTTTTTCTCATCGCTGGCCCCTGTGTCATCGAAAGCCGGGACCATGTCCTGTTCATGGCGAGAGAACTGAAAAAGGTGACGGAGGAGTGTGGCATCGCGTTCATCTTCAAAGCGTCGTTCGATAAGGCCAATCGCAGTTCGATTCAATCGTTCCGCGGCTCGGGCATGGATGAGGGGTTGAAAATTCTCGGCGAAGCGCGTCGTGAGGTGGGCGTTCCCGTCCTGACTGACATTCACGAAGCAGGGCAGGCGGAGTCCGTCGCGAAGATCGTCGATGTTCTTCAGATACCGGCGTTCCTGTGCCGGCAGACGGACCTGATCGTTGCGGCGGCGAAGACCGGGCGGATCGTCAACGTCAAGAAGGGACAGTTTCTTGCACCCTGGGAAATGAAAAATGTCGTAGACAAGGCGCGCGAAGCCGGGAGCCGGCAGTTCATGCTGACGGAGCGGGGCGCATCCTTCGGCTACAACAACCTCGTGGTGGATTTCCGCTCGTTCCCGATCATGAGAGGCTTCGGCTGCCCCGTGATTTTTGATGTGACTCACAGCCTTCAATTGCCGGGAGGTCAGGGCCAGAGCTCCGGCGGCCAGCCTCAATACATTCCGCATCTGGCACGGGCCGGCGTCGCCGCGGGGGTTGACGGATTGTTCATGGAGGTTCACGATAATCCTGCAAAGGCTCTCTCCGATGGACCCAACGCTCTCGATCTCGCTCTTCTCAAGCCCCTGCTCCAGCAGCTGGTGCGCCTGCGCGCTGCGTTGAGTTAGCAGAACTTTCTTTGTCTTATCCGTAACCGATAACGAATTCGAGCCGTACACATTTTAGGGACCGTCTTTTCAGGTCCCCGATTGATTCGAATCGATGCTTAAAAATACTTGGAGGAAATGCACATGAGAAACAGGCTTGTCTTCGGACTGGCCCTTTTGCTTGCCGTGCCATGCCTTGGCTTCGCTCAGGCGAACCTGGCAGGGAAATGGACCGGCGAAGTCCAGGGAGGCCGTGGACCCACGCCCGTCACGCTCGAGCTGACGGTAGCGGGGAGCACGGTCACCGGGAAGCTGACGCAAGGGCAGGGTCAGCCCGTTGATATTCAAAACGCGAAGTTTGAAGGCGACACACTGACCTTCTCCGCGCCTGGTGGTGGCGGTGGTGGTCGTGGTGGTGGCGGCGGCGGTGCTGCGGCCGGCGGCGGCGCTCCGGCTGGAGCTCCGGCTGGAGCTCCTCCGGCAGGTGGTGCACCACCAGCCGGTGGCGGCCAGGGTGGTGGCGGCGGTCGTGGCGGCGGTGGTGGCGGCGGTGGTCTTGCGACCTACTCTGCCAAGGTCAGCGGCGGCGAAATGACCGTGACGCGAACTCCGGCTGGTGGCGGTGGCGCTCCCGGCGGAGCTCCGGCTGGTGGCGGCGCACCCGCGGGTGGCGGAGCTCCGGCTGGTGGCGGCGCTCCGGGCGGCGGTGGTGGTCGCGGCGGCGGCCCTGTTACCTTCACGCTGAAGAAAGCGTAATCCTCACAACGATGAGGGAAGGCCCAATGGGCCCTTCCCTCATCCATTCCCTCGGTTCGACCCTCCTGATCCCCACTCAGAAATTTTGAAAGTGGAAAGTCCCGGAGTGGAAAATCCACAAGTGGAAAGCTTAAATTGGACCTGCGCCTCCCGGCGTTGCCTGTCTTTGGCTTTTCCGCTGCAGGTTTCCACCTTCAAATTCCCCGCATGAGCCCTATTGGGCACTCGGGACGCTATCTCTTCAAAAGTGCACGATACAGTTTCTGGATTCGATCGTTTCTTTTCGGGGTCTTCCGCCTTTGTTTTGTGTTACTTTCGGGGCCGGAAAACCTCAACTTGGAGCTAACCGATGGAATGGTGGATGTGGTTCGTGCTCGGCTTTGCGCTCTTGATGCTCGAAATGGCGACGCCGGGCGGGTTCTATTTCATTTTCTTCGGGGCAAGTGCGTTCATCGTCGCCATTCTTGACCTTGTAGGTCTGACCGAGTCCGCATGGCTGGAATGGATGTTGTTTTCCATTTTCGCCGCGGGATCGACCACTTTGTTCCGGCAGAAATTGCTCGCGCGCTGGGGCGCCCCAATCCCAAAGGGCGAAGTGGATTCTCTTGTCGGAGAAATGGCCACGACCCTCGAAGGTATTCAGCCCGGCTCCATGGGCAAGGCGGAGCTTCGGGGATCTTCCTGGAATGCTTTCAACACCGGCACGCAAGGTTTATCGCGCGGGCAGCGATGCCGCGTGGAACGTGTCGATGGCCTTACCCTTTTCATCCGAGCTGCGGAGTCCAGTAGCTCATCACATTGAGGAACCATCTATGAATGCTGCTCTGATCGTTGCCGTCGTCCTGGCATTAGTCCTTCTCATTGTGTTGTCGCGCACCGCGGTAGTCGTACCGCAACAAAGCGCCTACATTGTTGAGCGTCTCGGCCGTTATAACGGAGTGCTGAATGCCGGGTTTCACGTCCTTGTGCCGTTCATGGATTCCATCCGCTATCGCCATTCGCTCAAGGAAGACGCGATGGATATTCCCGAGCAGATCTGCATCACGCGCGACAACGTTCAGGTGGGTGTCGATGGTGTGTTGTATCTGAAGGTCCTTAATCCGGAGCGCGCATCGTACGGCATCAGTGACTACAGGTTCGCCATCACGCAGCTGGCGCAGACAACGCTGCGCAGCGAGGTCGGCAAGATCGAGCTCGACCGCACCTTCGAAGAGCGCAGCCACATCAACATCGAGGTGGTCCAGGAACTGGACAAGGCGAGCGAGCCATGGGGCGTTAAGGTGCTCCGCTACGAAATCAAGAACATCACGCCGCCCAAGGATGTTCTTGCCGCCATGGAAAAGCAGATGCGCGCTGAACGCGAGAAGCGGGCCGCAATTCTGACGTCGGAAGGCCATCGCGATTCCGCGATCAACATGGCGGAAGGCGACAAGCAGCAGGTGATCAAAGCATCCGAAGCGAACCGGCAACAGCGGATCAACGAGGCCGAAGGTCAGGCTTCTGCAATTCTCGCGGTGGCGAACGCTACGGCAGAAGGTATTCGCCAGCTTGCCAGTGCAATTCAGTCCCCTGGCGGAACGCAGGCGGTTCAGCTCCGCGTGGCAGAACAATACATTGGCCAGCTCGGCAATCTTGCAAAAGAAAGCAATACCCTGGTTGTTCCGGCGAACCTGACGGACGTCGCGTCGATGATGGCTCTGGCGATGAACGCAATCAAACAGGGGTCGCCATTGAATCCAACAGCAGGTCCAACATCCTCTTGAAGAACATCCTGAACTGGCTGCTTCTGCTGATTCCGATTGCGATCGGACTGGAGTTGGCAGAAGCAGATCCCCTCTACATCTTTATTGCGTCCGCCGTCGCGATCATTCCGCTTGCGGGGTGGATGGGCCGATCCACGGAGTGGATCGCCGAACACCTCGGTCCCGGAATCGGCGGATTACTCAATGCAACGTTCGGCAATGCCGCGGAGTTGATCATCGCCGTGATGGCGCTTCGCGCGGGCTTGCACGACGTGGTGAAGGCCTCGATCACGGGGTCGATTATCGGAAACATTCTGCTCGTGCTCGGGCTGGCCGTTGTCTTCGGCGGAGCGAAATTCCCTCAGTTGCGTTTCAATCGGACGGCGGCGTCGCTGTCAACCACGTTGCTCGCGCTCAGTGCGATCGCGCTAATCATGCCCGCGCTGTTTCATGCGTTGTCGCAGGGGGCGGGTGCCGCGCCTGCGGAGAGAACGCTCAGTATGGAGATCGCCATCGTTCTTGCGGTGGTGTATGTGCTGAGCCTGGTCTTCTCGCTCCATACCCACAAGCATCTGTATGTTGGCGAGGCAACGGAGGAATCGGAGCAGGCCCTGGGCATGCAGCATGTTCCTCTCTGGCGCGCGACGCTGATTCTTGTTATTGCCACCGGTTTTGTTGCGTGGATGAGCGAAATCCTTGTGGGAACCGTGGAACACGCGGCAGAGCGACTGGGGATGACGGACGTGTTCATCGGCGTGTTTCTGCTGGCCATTATCGGGAATGCGGCCGAGCACAGTACCGCGGTGCTGATGGCCATGAAGGGCAAGATGGACCTGGCACTGAATATCGCCGTGGGATCGAGTATTCAGGTCGCGCTATTGGTTGCCCCGCTGCTCGTGTTCATCAGCCACGCGTTTGGAAGGCCGATGGACCTCGTCTTCACGACGTTTGAAATTGCGGCGGTTGCGTTGTCCGCAGCTATCGTGAATCTGATCGCGCTGGACGGGGAATCGAACTGGATGGAAGGCGTGCTGCTGCTGGCGGTGTATGGAATCCTTGGGATGGCGTTTTACGCGCTGCCGTCGTGAGTCATGCCTGAAGATCCCTCATCCGGCCCTTCGGGCCACCTTCTCCCGGAGGGAGAAGGACAAATCCGCAAGGCCGCCCCTCTCCCTCCGGGAGAGGGTGGCGCGAAGCGCCGGGTGAGGGATTTCCGAGGATCCGGGCAACTCAAGATTTCTCAGGTTGCAGAAATCTTTTAATCTCGCACTCAAACTCATCTGGCGCCTGTAGAACCATCCCATTAGGAACACGAATACCTGATACCCCAGATTCTCCAGGTGAGTGTTTCGAATCCCGTCATTCCTGGCCTGCTTCGGATCGTCGTGCACGCTGCCATCAAGTTCCACGATCAGCTTCAACTCCTCACAGTAGAAATCCACGATGTAATTCGCGATCGGAAATTGCCTTCGAAACTTCAACCCAAGCATCCGGCGATCGCGCAGCAAGACCCAGGCGCGCTTTTCAGCGCGAGGGTCGTCATGACGCATTTTCCGGGAATAGCCGAGAATCTCGGGATCGGTAGGACTTCGGCGCGGTTTCAGGGATATCCCTTTCTCCGGGCCGAAAACAGATTGCAGCTTACAACGGAAATCCCTCACCCGGCGCTTCGCGCCACCCTCTCCCGGAGGGAGAGGGGACGCTTTGCGCCGAGTCCAAACCTAGTACCTGTAGTGCGCGGCCTTATATGGCCCATCCACCGACACGCCCAGATACTTCGCCTGCTCGGCCGTCAGCTTCGTCAGCTTCACGCCGAGGTGGCCCAGGTGCAACCGGGCAACTTCCTCATCCAGGTGCTTCGGCAGCATGTACACCTTGTTCTGGTACTTGCTTCCGTTCTCCTTCAGGTCGATCTGAGCCAGCGTCTGGTTCGTGAACGACGCGCTCATCACGAAGCTCGGGTGACCCGTCGCGCAGCCCAGGTTCAACAGACGGCCTTCCGCGAGAATCATGACGCTGTGGCCATCGGGGAACTTCCACTCATCGTACTGCGGCTTGATGTTGATGTTCTCGATGCCCGGAACCTTCTTCAGTCCGGCCATATCGATCTCGTTATCGAAGTGACCGATGTTCCCGACGATCGCCTTGTCCTTCATCTTCGACATGTGCGCGGTGGTGATGACGTCCTTGTTACCGGTCGTCGTGATGAAGATATCCGCATACGACACGACATTCTCGATCGTGTTCACTTCATAGCCTTCCATCGCGGCCTGCAGCGCGCAGATCGGATCGATTTCGGTCACGATCACGCGGCAGCCCTGGCCACGCAGCGCCTGCGCGCTGCCCTTGCCGACTTCGCCGAATCCCAGAACGACGGCAACCTTTCCGCCGAGCATGACGTCTGAAGCGCGCATCAATCCATCAGGCAGCGAATGGCGGCAGCCATAGATGTTGTCGAACTTCGACTTCGTCACGGAGTCATTGACGTTGATGGCAGGGAAGAGCAGCTTGCCGGCCTCTTCCATCTGATAGAGGCGATGCACACCGGTCGTGGTTTCTTCCGATACGCCCTTCACGCCCTTCGCAATCTTCGACCACACGCCCGGACGTTCCTTGAGTTCCTTGCGCAGCGTGTCGAGCACGACGCCCCACTCTTCGGGATCGTTCTTCGCGTCGAAGTCCGGAACCTTGCCTGCGGTCTCGAACTCGAGAGCCTTGTGAACCCACAGCGTCGAGTCACCGCCGTCATCGACGATCTGGACCGGGCCGGAGTTGTCGGGCCAACGGAGCGCTTCCGCAGTGCACCACCAATATTCTTCGAGCGTCTCGCCTTTCCAGGCGAAGACCGGAATGCCCTTTGGATTTTCCGGTGTGCCGCCCGTTTCAGGGCGTCCAACGACAACGGCTGCAGCGGCGTGGTCCTGCGTCGAGAAGATGTTGCAGGAAACCCAGCGGACATCTGCGCCAAGCGCGGCGAGCGTCTCAATGAGGACGGCCGTCTGAATCGTCATGTGCAGGCTGCCCATGATCTGCATTCCGGCGAGGGGCTGCTTCTTGGCATAACGCTCGCGCACCACCATGAGGCCGGGCATTTCCTGCTCGGCAAGGCGGATCTCCTTGCGGCCGAACTCGGCCTGGGAAAGATCGCGGACCTTATAAGGTAAGCGTCCTGCCTTCTTTGATTCCTCGAAGGCATGCAGACGTCCAACTGTTGCTGACATGTATTGCTCTCCTTGTTTGAATTGAATTACGAAACTGCAAACTACAGTCGCCGCGCAGTCGCGACGAACAAACCTGGTCCTTTGGTTTTCGAATCCGGCGGCAACGGCTGCCATCGGAGGGTCTCGAATTGCGCTTCGCGCAACCATTGGTGCATCTGCTTTTCGCTGATGCCGAGCCAGACATGACCCATCGTCTGGCGATACTCTTCGCGCTCGTGCGGCAGCATGTCGAGAATCAGCAGCCGCCCGCCGGGCTTCAAGGTTCGCGCCGCTTCCGTGAGCGCGCGTTGAGGTTCCGGCACGTGATGCAGGACGAGAAGGAGTAAGGCGACGTCCAATTCTGCTGCATCGATGGGTAGTTTTTCCAGAGATCCTTGACGCACTTCGACGTGGCGATTTTCCGAAAGCCGCTCCCTGGCCGCGCGCAGCATTTCTTTCGAGGAATCCACGGCAATGATCCGATTGCTGAACGGCGCGAGCCACTGCGCGACCTGACCGGTGCCGCAGCCCAGATCGCCGACGACATCTTCCGGATCGAGGAGTCCCGCGAGCGCTCGCAGGTGACTGGTTGGTCCGAAAAGCTCTTCGCGGAGCCGATCCCATTGGCTTGCCGCGGAAGAGAAGAATGCTTCGGACTGGGTCTTTCGTCGTTCGAGAATTTGCTTCAGCCGGCGCTCGTCATCGGAGGCCGCAGCGGTCGCTTTGACCTGCTCGCGGACCACCTGCCAGAGCCGTTTCGCGGATGGATCGACGTCGGCCAGGGGCAGGGTGTACAGCCGGCGGGTCCCATCCCGCCTTGAGGCAACCCACTCCCCGTCGAGAAGCGTCTTCAGGTGCCTACTCACTGTAGATTGAGGGAGTTGCACGACATCGCAGAGTTCCGAAACGGTCAGTTCGCGACCTTCGAGGACCGCGAGCATACGCACGCGTATCGCATCCGAAAGAACACTGAGTTGATCAACGACGGCGGGATTCATCCGTTAAACCGGATGAAAGAATAGAAGGGTTCGGGCTGGGAAGTCAATAGGACTGAAGATCCCTCAGACAGCTTTGAAAAGTTGTCCTTCTCCCACCGGGAGAAGGTGGCGCGAAGCGCCGGATGAGGGATTTGCAGGACTCCTATCTTCCAACGCTGACTCCCGCCAACTTCCCCAATGCCCCCAGCGTCGTCTGAGCCGCGTTCAACCCCAACCGAAAATCCGCATCCGAAAACGTCGTGAACACATCCGTCGGCTGGTGCCAGTGCGGATCCCATCCCGCGCCAATGTGTGCGCCTCTCTCGTTTTCCCTCACACTCACTGCCGCGACGAGATCCTGAAACGAAACCGAATCCGTGGACTGCATGTGGGCGCCCACCGTCGCCGGATAATCCGTCGCATACGTCACGTTCGCCGCTTCGATCGCCCAGGCCAGCGTCTGGCTTTGCGCGGCGAACATCGAATTAGACTGGAACTCGACATTGATATCCGCCTCCGGCCGCTGGTCCCTGCTGACTGTGCCATCGGACTTCGGCATGCCGTGATCGAACATCATCATGTCGTGCTGGATCACGCCGAGCCATTTCGGTTCGGGATATCGGCCGGAGCCTCCTGGGGTCTCCTTTCCTTGAAGGTCCTTCCGCTGCGCGGCGTACGCGCGGCTTCCTTCCAGTCCGGTCTCTTCGTTATTCCAGAGGATGAATCGAATCGATCGCTCTGTCTGGACGCCCGGACTGTGCAGCACGCGCGCGAGCTCCATCACGAGCGCTGTTCCGGAACCGTCGTCGTTGGCTGCTTCGCCCCAGCCGATGCCGTCCATGTGCGCCGACACGATGTACATCTCTTCGGGATGCGTCGTTCCGATCTTCGTGCAGTAGACCTCTTCGCGCGGGCCGTTTGTAGCGGGTTCCGTGTTCAGCGCGCGTAGTGTCAGATCCGGCTGCGCGTTGGGATCGTTGTTCACGCCTGTGCGAGCGCGCGTGCCACGCACGCGGCCTCCGGTCGTGCCTGCAGATCTTGCCGCACCCTGCAATGGATACTCATATTTCAACCGCTCGGTGTTCGTGCATCCGTAACTCTTGAGCTGCGCTTCGATCCAGTCGATCGCTGCGCGATTGCGATCTGTTCCTGCGCGCCGATCTCCGAATTGCGTGAGGCCCTTGATGGTTGACTTGTATTTCTCCAGCGTGAGCTGATCGATCAGCGTCCGAATCGGATCATTCGGCGCCGGAGCGTTGCCCCGCTGCGCAGCAGTCGGGGCTGTAAGAGTTGCGATGAGAACACCAATGGTGAGGATCCGCATGCCGTCCCTCCGCGCGGTAGTGTACTCCGCGATGCCGGAAAGACGCTCGTGTTGCCTTAGTCTCCTCCACAGCGAATAGCCGGCTTCCGCCAAAGCTGACAACATTCACGAGTTCCGATCCGGCATGCCACACGATAAACTCTCGTTCGGTTCCTCAACTCACAATCTCCTTCAGCGCCTGCGGTGTCGCTGTTTACCCCAAGGTCGCCTGGACAGAAAGGTTTTGAAATGCAGTCAAACGTTGCCCATCCGATGAAGCTGACCGTCTCCCCAGCCGTGTCCCGTCAGTTGATGGATGGAATTCCAAATGAAAGGTGCCGCGCCGCAGCCCTAAATAACTGGAACGTTTCAAGCGAAGGCTTTGTGGATGAAGAGAGCGTGAACTGGCTGTTCTGTTGGGGCAAAACCGGAATGGGCAGCGAGGCCACCGCGGAAGAAGCGCGACGTGTCTTTGACAAGATCCTGCCGATCTCCTTCAACAGATACGACCAGCAGGTAGAGCATGAATACGCCCGGTCGCACCGCTATCCAAGGGCCAGGCAAAGGTGAAGACGTCAAGCGTGTAACCGCCCTGTCGGAAATAGTTCCTGTTACTCAAGCTGCAGAACTGCGCCCGGTTGCCTCCCGCCTTTAGGATCGCCGAGTTCAGCACATTTTGCGCGCTGGCGGGAACTCAAGCTTCAGAACTCCTGCAAAGTGATCGCCGGGAAGTTTGGAGATTCTCTGCGCTGTTGCTAGTCTCTAGGCCGCAAGTCCCAGGAGGCCTCCATGCGTTACGCGGCTATAGTTTTAGTGTCGTTCGTGCTCTTCGCGTCTTCGGCAGTTTCGCAGCAAACTCCTCAACCCGCCACTGCATCGATTGAAGGCATCGTCTCACGATTGGATACGGGGGCGCCGGTTTCCGGCGCGCAGGTCACGCTGACAGCTTTGAACCCGTTGGCGGCAGCCTTGGCGGCGGGCGCGGATCCCGCGACGCTTCTGGCAGCACAGGCGTC
>Ga0070675_100003223_pt1 | contig 12362 bp, 12 predicted proteins | sample KBSM43metaG_FD_65343 | JGI IMG/M metagenome (GOLD analysis project Ga0070675, IMG submission 65343) | Miscanthus rhizosphere microbial communities from Kellogg Biological Station, Michigan, USA - KBS M4-3 metaG | ecosystem: Host-associated > Plants > Roots > Rhizosphere > Soil ...
GGCGTTTCATGCGCCGCCGCGGCCCAACGGCACGACGGTCAGGTGGTTGGCGCGCGCATGCATCGACACGTCGGCGTCGATGCCGTAAAGCACCCTGATGTTCGCCGCCGTCAACACGGTTTCTACGGTCCCCTGCGTCAGCACTCGACCACGGTGCAGCAGCACCAGTTCAGAGCACAGCGCCGCCGCGAGATTCAAATCATGCGTCGACACGATCATCGTCGTCTCGCGCTCTCGATTCAGGCGGCGGAGTAGCGACGCCACCTCGAATTGGTAGCCCAGATCCAGCGACGCCGTCGGCTCGTCGAGCAGCAGCACGTCGGATGCCTGGGCCAGCGCGCTGGCGATGACTACCCGCTGTTTCTCGCCGCCGCTGAGCGTCGCGAACGGTCGCGTAGCGAAGGTGTCGGTGCCGGTCGCACGCATTGCTTCACGCGCGATCGCGACATCGGCCGCGCCCTCCAGTTCGAGTGCGCTGAGGTGCGGGTAGCGTCCCATCAGCACAATCTCGAGCGCGGAGAAGTCGAATGCGCTGTGGGTTTCCTGCGGAACCACGGCGATGCGGCGCGCGAGCGCCCGCCGCGGCAGAGCCGCGAGCGGCGTTCCGTCGATAGTGATCCGGCCGCTGGCCGGAACGATTGTCCCCGACAGCAAACGTAGCAATGTCGTCTTGCCGGAACCGTTGGGTCCCAATAAACCCAGAATCGTGCCCCGCCGCAGCGATACCGAGACGTTGTCGAGGACCGTGCGCGTTCGATCGTATGCGAATGAAACAGCGGTGACTTCGAGCAACGCGTTGGCGGTTTGCATCAGGCCACCGTCACATCCAGCGCCCAGCAGCCACTCTTCAGGACAACTTCTCCCATCGCGAGATGGAGCGGCGCGCCAAACAGCGAGCAGTTCGTAACCACCGTGTGATACTCGCCATGCTCGCCGCATGGATCCACGTTCAGCCGTGCGAATTCGTCAATCATGTCGCGTGACAACGATCGTCCCAGCCAGCTGGCATCGAGCCGTTCAGCACGGGTGGTCACGATGATTGCTTCGGCGCCTCGGTCAACCCAGTCGATCAGAAGAGACGCTGTCGAGCAACCAAACAGCGGCTCGACCGCGACGAGCTCGCGCGACGCGCATATTTGTTCGGCCCAGGCGCGATGCTCGTCGAATCGGATGTCGCCAAAAATCACGTGGGTCACGTCTGCTGCTTTCAACTGGTCCAGTGCTGCGCGGTATTCCGAATCGTAGGTCGCCCACGAGCACCGTCCGATCACGCGACTCAAGCCGAGGCGATCAGCCTGCGCGTCGAGCACTTCGGGTCGTAAGCCGTGCGAACGGCTGCGCGCGGCGCTTTCATCCGCCATCGTCACCATCGCGACGACGTCGAAGTCGTGATGGGCACGCATCAGCGCGGCGCAACTGTCCTTGCCGCCGCTCCACGAGATCGCTGCTTTGGGTCTCATAGTCGGGGACTGGGGGACCGGGGACTGGGGCTGGCGGGCGGGGCCGACACCACTCCGTGCCCCCAGTCCCCGCTCTCAGAATCCAATACGAACGCCCACCCTGGCGGCGCGGCCCAGTGCCTGATAGCCGAGCGGTTCCATGTAGTCTGCGTTTGCGACGTTGTCGATCGCCAACAGCGCGCGGATGACTCGAGTCACCCGATAGGCGAGGCGCATGTCCCAGACCGTATATCCAGGATTCTCGACGAGCGGTGGCTGAAACGACGAGAAATCGCTATCGACGTATTCGCCGATGAACACACCGGCCAACGTCGCCGACAAGCGTCCCTGGTTCCAGCTGATGTCCGCGAAGCCGGAGTGTTTGGGCCGGCGAAAAAGCGGTTGACCGGCCTTCAGGACCGGGCTCGCCGGCGATGTGCTGTCGATGATCGTCGAATCGAGCAGGGTGTAACCGGCGCGCGCTCGCAGCGGTTCGAAAGGCGCCAATTCGGCGGTGAGTTCGACGCCGCGAGCGCGCGTATTGCCGATGTTGAAATACTGCGCTTCGAAGGTTGCGGGGTTCGTGGTACGTGTCGAAATCAGATCGTCGAAGTGATTGTGAAACCAGGTCGCAGCGAGTTTCACCCGATTCGATGCCAGCCGCTGCTCGATGCCGGCTTCAACGCTGCGCGAGCGCTCCGGATCGAGATCGGGGTTGCCGCGAAAAAACGGCGACGGGCTGAAGGATTGGAGCAGCGTCGGTTCCTTGATCCCGAGACCGGCGGCGATATGCAGCGCGGTTACGCCGATTGCATTTGCCGCGTCGTGCGCGACATACACGAGCGAGCCGCGAGGCACCGTGGCGCCGCCAAAACTGGCGTTGTGTTCGACGCGCACGCTGCCGGTCGCGACAACGCGACGCCACACCGCCTGGTGTTGCACCGATACGCCGACGTTATCGCGCGACGGTTCGTTGGTGGTGTTGGCGCGCAGGTCTTGCAGCAATGCGCGCTCGCCGTCCCAGTCGACCAGCGCGGTCGTCAGCTGCGAGCCGCGGGTGGTGTCGCTGGAAAGGCGGATGTCGGCCTGATAGCTGGCGTGATGGCGGTTCAGCTCGGTGCGGGTGTCATAGAGAAAATCTGACGACTCGAACGAGGCGACATGGTTTTCGAATCGTGCCGTGTACGGTGGATCGGCGATCAGATTGGTGGACTGCTGATGCGAGACGGCTAACGAGTAGAGGGCGCGCTGGCGGATTTTCGGAGTCAGCTGTTGATCGAACACGACGCCGAACATGCCATCGTGACGCTTCGCGAAGGCGTCGAGATCGGGCCGCCCGAACGCGGTCTGTCCGGGCACGCCGTTCTTGCCGAACTCTCCGCGTCCAATGGCGCGCAGTGTGGCGCGGTCGCCAATCGATGTGCCAACGTTCACGGAAAAACCGTTGTTGTCGAACTGGCTGTTCGGCACGCGGTTGTCCGTGCTGAGGCGTGCACCGCCAACTGCGTAGTCGACGCGGCCCGACCGTCCCGACACCAACGCGCTGGTGCGAAATGTGGCGTAGCTGCCGCCCTCGATCGTCACCCCGCCGCTTGGGGTTGGCGAGGCGCCACGTTTTGTGAAGAGTTGGACGACGCTGGCCATCGCGTCAGAGCCGAACAGGGCGGATTGCGCACCGCGAACCACTTCGATCCGTTCGAGGCTCTCAGTCGTCAAATTGTTGAAGAAGAAGGTTCCGCCCGGTTCGTTCAACGGAATGCCGTCGACCAGGACCTTGTTGTAGGTGCTCTCGCCGCCGCGCACGAACAGCGACGTCACCGCACCGGGCGCGCCGGTTCGGACGACCATCGCGCCGGGCGTGCTCCGCAGCAGATCGGCGACCAGCGGCATTTGTCGACGTTCCAGTTGCTCCTCGCTGAACGTGGTGACGCTGGCGCCGACCAACGCAGTGGTGGCCTCGGTCCGCGTCGCGGTGACGACGACCGACTCCCTGACCGGTGCGATTGCCAACACGATCCGCATCGGTTCGTGGAAGTTGCACGGCTGCGAGGCGCTGGTGAATCCGGTCAGCGACACTTCGATGGTGCAACTGCCGATCGTCGGAACCATCAGTTCGAACTCACCGCGTTCGTTCGTGAATACGCCTTTCGCGGCGGCGTTGTCAGGCGACCAGCCGACCAACGCGCGGGGCAGTCGCCGATCGTTCTGGTCGACCACCACGCCACGCACCGGCGTGCGATCCTGGGCGTGCGCAGTGGAGCTGAGGAGCAAGCAGCAAAAGACGATGAGTTGGCAGATGCCAATCTGCCTGGAAAGGCTGGACGTGCGCATCGAATCCTCCCGGCGTCTCACGCGCCGAAGTGAAGGACGAACCCCCGGGGACAGGTTTCCTGACTCGCAGGTCAGCGCGTCACGTCTGCCTTCCCATTTCTCGCCGAAGCCCGAAGGCCAGGGGCGGAAAAAGTGGCGTCGACGACGTGACGCTCGCTGCTTACAGTGGCGGGACCGTGTGGGCTTCGCACCCACTTCGCGTGGCCGCCGGGGTGAGCGTCAATTGTGCCGCCAGTATATCAACTGGTAACATCGAAGTGTTGCTGCCTTCACGCATTCGCGAAGCGGGGCTCGCCGACATCGGGGAGAAACTATCGGCTGGCGTGCGCCTCGAGCTTGCAGACGGCGTGCGGTTGTTCGATTCGCCCGACTTGCTCGCGGTCGGCTGGCTCGCGAATCGCGAGCGCGAGCGTCGCCACGGCATCCGCACGTTTTACAACTACAACATCCGCCTGGAAGCCACGAACGTCTGCGTCGCGAGCTGCCTGTTTTGCTCGTTCGCGCGGCTCCAGCCTGGTGATCCCGGAGCCTACACGCTGTCGCTGGACCAGGCGTGGGACAAGCTGCGCTCGCGGTCCGATCAGCCGTTGACGGAAGTGCACGTCGTCAACGGGCTCCACCCGGATCTGCCGTGGAGCTACTACACCGATCTGCTGCGCGGCTTCAAGAAAATCCGGCCCGACATTCACCTGAAGTGTTTCACCGCAGTCGAAATTGCGTTCTTCGCTGACCTCTACAAGAAAACCGACGAGCAAGTGCTGCTCGAACTGATGGACGCCGGCCTCGATTCGTTGCCGGGCGGCGGCGCCGAGATTTTTGCCGAACGCGTACGGAAAAAGATCGCCAACGACCCGAACAAGTGCGACGCCAACCGCTATCTCTCGATCCATCGCCTGGCGCACCGGCTCGGGATGCGGACCAATGTGACGATGCTCTATGGGCACATCGAGACCGCGGAAGAGCGGGTCGATCATATGCTGCGGGCACGGGCGCTGCAGGATGAAACCGGCGGCTTCCAGGCCTTCATCCCGCTGGCGTTTCATCCCGACAACAATCAGATGCGCAAACTGCCGGCACCCAGCGCCGCGGACACCCTGCGCGTCCATGCCGTGGCGCGGTTGATGTGCGACAACATCGATCACATCAAGGCGTTCTGGATCGCCACCGGCGTGGAAGTTGCGCAGACCTGCCTGTGGTTCGGGGCAGACGATCTCGACGGCACCGTGCAGGAAGAGAAGATTTATCACATGGCCGGATCGCCAACGCCGACGGCGATGACGACGCGCGAAATCGAGCGGCTGATCACGGCTGCCGGCCGCAGTCCTGTCGAGCGCGACACGCTATACAACGTCGTCGCTCACGCCTGAGGTAGATTTCGGAGCTTGCCTCGCCGAAGCGCGGGAATACCTGCGCGCGGAGGCGGGTTATACTTAGGGGAGCGCCAAGCTTCGACGGACGGGCCGTTTGGAGCTTGGCTTTTTCGTCTCCCGAGATTGAGAAAAATTTCACAATCACTCGGGATATGCGCCTGAAACATGCTGATTCCGCTGCTCACCGACTACGAAAAGGACCACATCGGCGAACGGCAGCCGCTGCCGGAGCGCTACCTCGGGCTGCCAGACGCCGAACTCGACCGCCGCATCGCTGCCGCGAAACGTGCGCTCGGGCTCCGCGTGGTGATTCTCGGCCATCACTACCAGCGCGACGAGGTCATCAAGTTCGCGGACTACACCGGCGACTCGTACAAGCTCGCCCAGCAGGTCAGCAAGCATCCCGACGCCGAATTCATCGTCTTTTGCGGCGTGCATTTCATGGCGGAAAGTGCCGACGTGCTCAGCGCACCGCATCAGCAGGTGATTTTGCCGGACCTCGCTGCCGGCTGCTCGATGGCCGACATGGCCGATCCCGATCAGCTCGAGCAGGCCTGGAGCGATTTGACCCAGATCGGAATCCGATCGGTCGTGCCGGTCACCTACATCAATTCGGCGGCGTCGATCAAAGCGTTCTGCGGCGAACGCGGCGGTGTGGTCTGCACGTCGTCGAACGCCGCGGCGACGCTCCAATGGGCGTGGCAACGCGGCGAAAAAGTTCTGTTCCTGCCGGATCAGCATCTTGGTCGGAATACTGCCTACAAACTCGGCGTGTCGCTTGACGACATGGTGGTGTGGGATCCGAATGAACTATTCGGCGGTCTCGATCCCGACGCGATCAAGCGGGCGCGCATCATCTTGTGGAAAGGGCACTGCTCGGTCCACACGCGCTTTACCGTCCGACAAATCGACAACCTTCGCGCCCAGCATCCGGGCGTTCGCGTGATCGTGCACCCGGAAGTACCGTGGGACGTGGTTCAGGCGGCCGACGACAGCGGTTCGACCGAATACATCATCAACCAGGTGATGGCCAGTCCGGCTGGAACGACCTGGGCGGTGGGCACCGAAATCCACCTCGTCAATCGCCTCGCGCAGCAGGCCGCGCCGGAACGAACTGTGCTTTCGCTGGATCAGTTCGGCTGCCTGTGTTCCACGATGTTCCGAGTTTCGCCGAACCATTTGCTCTGGACGCTCGAAGGCCTGCTCGACGGCGTGGTCCATAACCGCATTGTCGTGCCCGACGATCGCAAACACTGGACGAAGGTGGCACTCGACCGCATGCTTTCGATCAAGTAAAGTTCGGCTTCTGGCCGCACGCTTGGAGGACTACGACGATGGCTTACTCGCTTCCGCCCCTTCCTTATCCATCGGATGCGCTCGAACCGCATATCGACAAGCAGACGATGGAGATTCACCACGGCAAACATCACAACGCGTACGTGACGAACTTGAACGCCGCGCTCGAAAAAGCGCCCGAGCTTCAGGGAAAGAGCCCCGAGGATTTGATCAAGGGCATCAACAGCGTGCCTGAAGCAATCCGCACCGCAGTTCGCAACAACGGCGGCGGTCATGTCAACCACACGATGTTCTGGCAGATCATGGCGCCGAAGGCCGGCGGCGCGCCGACCGGGGCGATTGCCGACGCGATCAACGCGGCGTTCGGCGGCTTCGACAAGTTCAAGGAAGAATTTAAAAAGGCGGCGGTCGGCCGCTTCGGCAGCGGCTGGGCGTGGGTCGTCGACAACGGCGGCAAGATCGCGATCGAGAGCACGCCTAACCAGGACAACCCGATGATGGACGGCAAGAAGCCGGTGTTCGGGATCGACGTGTGGGAACACGCCTACTATCTGAAGTATCAGAATCGTCGGCCTGACTACATCGATGCGTGGTGGAGCGTCGTCAACTGGAATGAAATCAACAAGCGACTTTCCGGCAAATAGGTCGCGTGGGTCGCGTCGCCGACGCGACCCATTTACCGACGCGACCGCATGTCTCTTTCCACAGTCTTATTCCTCTTTCTCGCGCACTTAGGCGTCGGTATCGCGTTCACGCTGGCCCTCGTCTCGAGCGAGGCGGGCATCAAGTTCTTTCGCTTCAACTCCGGGCTTGCGGCCATCCTTCTCGCGGTCGCACTCGCGTTCCGTCCGGTTGACGGCGCGGCCGGCAGCGGCGTCGCGCTCGCCGCGCTGGTTCTTTGCGAAGCGGCGCTGGTGGTTTATTGGGCGACGATCGGCCGGCTGTTCACGAAAATCCGCGAGGCGTTCGTGTGGACCGCGATCGCCAGCGGCACGATTGCACTCGTGCTGCAGGCGCTGGCACTGACCGCCGATCGCGCGAGCGGCATGGAAGCGCTGACGGTTGCGAGCTTTCTGACGTCGGCGGTGCTGCTCGGCGGTGCCTGCACGGCGATGATTCTCGGGCACTGGTACCTGATCCTGCCGTCGATGCAGGTGTCGCATCTGCAATCGATCGTCAAAGTCCACATCATTTCGATGGTGCTGCGGGTCGTCGTGGTGTGCGCGGCGGTGGTGATGGCAATCATCACCTGGCAGCCCGGGCTCGGTCCGAGTTTCCGCCATTACATTACGTCCGCCGGGGGAATTTTCTTCTGGCAACGCGTCCTCTTCGGACTGTTCGGGCCGGCGCTGCTGTCGTACCTCACCTGGGAGACCGCAAAAATCCGCTCCACTCAATCGGCGACCGGGATTCTCTACGTCGATTTCTTTACCGTCGTTGTTGGCGAGGTACTGGCGAAGTATCTGCTCCTCGCGACGCGCGTTCCTGTGTAGTACAGTTAGGCGTTTGCGGGTTGCACCGCGGCCCGGAACCTGTGCAATTTCAGCCTGCGAACCGCGTCAGGGCCGGAAGGCAGCAGCGCTAAACAGACCCTGAGATGTGCCGCAGGGATTCCGGGCTGCGGTGAAACCCACAAACGTCAGTCGCAAGTCGTAAGTCTTAGGTCGAAAGTCAGTCACAAGTCATGTCCTACCAGGTCATCGCCCGTAAATGGCGGCCGCAGAAATTCGACGACGTCGTCGGGCAGGAGGCGGTGACGCGTACCCTGCGCAACGCGCTGTCGAGCGGGCGGCTCGCGCAGGCGTTCGTGTTCGCGGGCCCGCGCGGCGTCGGCAAGACGACGTCGGCGCGCATCCTGGCGCGCGCCCTGAACTGCGTCAATGGACCGACTGCCGATCCGTGCGGCACTTGCGATGCGTGTGTGGAAATCGCCGAAGGGCGCGACATCGACGTGCTCGAGATTGACGCTGCAACGCATACCGGTATCGATAATGTCCGCGAAGTCATCGTCTCGGGCCTGGGCATTATGCCCGTCCGCAACCGGTACAAGATCTTCATCATCGACGAAGTTCATCAGCTCTCGACGCCTTCCTGGAATGCGCTGCTCAAGTCATTAGAGGAACCGCCGCCGCACGTTGTCTTCATCATGGCGACGACGGAACTTGACAAGATTCTCGATACGGTCCTGTCGCGCGTTCAGGTGTACGAGTTCCGGACGATCGGTACCAAGGCAATCGCCGAACAACTGCGAAAAATCGTCGATGTCGAGCAGATCACCGTCCCTGAAGGGGCACTGCAACTGATCGCGCGCGACGCCGAGGGCAGCATGCGTGACGCGCAAAGCAAGCTCGATCAGGTGATCGCGTTCACCGGCAACACGATTACGGTCGAAGACGTCGGAACCGTGCTCGGCCTGGTCGGACGCGATTTGCTGCTCGATACCGTGCAGGCGGTTGCCGACGAGGACGCTGCCGCGGCGTTTGTGTTAACCGGGCGCGCTGTCGAACTTGGCTACGATCTGCGCGCCGTCTGCCGCGAGTTGACCCGCGTCGTTCGCGATCTGCTGATCGTGTCGGTCGACAGCACGCGGATCAACGACCCCGAAATTGCCGCGGAGAGCGAGCGCGACCGGGTAAAGCGATTGGCCGCTCGATTTTCGCGCGAGGACCTGCTGCGCGCGTTCGATGTGCTGACCCGGACCGAAGTCGACCTTCGCACCGCCGCGCAACCACGCTACACGCTCGAAATGGCGCTGCTGCGGTGGATCTATCTGCGTAAGCTGACGCCGATTGCAGACCTGTTGGCCGCCGCGCCGATTACGGCGCCGGTCAGCCGGCCCGCGACGCCAGCGGCACAAACGACACAGCCGCCAGCGCCTCAACGTGCTCCGGTTCAGGCGAGCGCCGCAGCCCGCTCGCCAAATCCAACGCCGGCGGCGAGGCCCAGCCCGTCTACCCCGCGAGCGCCCTCCGATGGGCGAGACCTCGGCGCGCGTCCCGGTCCCGGCGGCGGCGGGGGCAACGTCAAGGACGCTTTCCTTGCGGAAATCCGCAAGAATAAAGTCGTTTTCTACCAGACGGTGGTCGCGCAAGCGCAGCGGATCGACGTTGTCGGCGACACGATCACGTTTGCGTTTTCACCGGCGCAGAAAACGCTCCGCGAGATGTTCGAGCAGAATCGCAGCTGGCTCGAATCGATCGCGCAGCAGGCTACCGGCCGCAAGCTGACGGTGACGGCGGCGCAGGGCGAAACGCCAGCGGCAACGGCCGAGGGGGAGGCCGAGGCGTCGGCCAAGAAAGCGGCCGACCGAAAAAGCGCGCTGCGCGAACAAGCGCTGGCCGACGCCGGCGTTCAGGCGATGCTCGAAGTGTTTCCGGCGGAAATCCGCGACGTCGAGGAAATGTGAATTTCCAACAGATGCAGCAGATGATGAAGCAGGCGCAGCAGATGCAGGAGCGCTTGCAGCAGCAGATGGCCGAAGTGCGCGTCGAGGGGAACGCCGGCGGTGGCATGGTCACCGTGGTGATGAACGGCGCGAAACAGGTGCAGTCGTTGAAGATCGATCCCGAGGCGGTGTCGAAAGACGATGTCGGGATGCTGCAGGATCTGATTGTCGCGGCGCTGCACGACGCGAATCGCAAGGCCGATGAAGAAATGCAGAAGCACATGGGTGGGATGATGGGAGGGCTGAAGATTCCCGGCCTATGAGCCTTCCCGATCCGTTGCTTCGATTGATCGACGAACTGCAGCGCCTGCCCGGCATCGGGCCGAAAGGCGCGCAGCGGCTTGCCTTTCACCTGCTCAAAACTCCACGCGAACAGACCGATCGGCTGGTGGACGCAGTCCGCGATGTCAAGGAGCAGGTCACCTATTGCTCGGTCTGCAACAACATCACCGACGTCGAGCCGTGCGTGTTCTGCAGTAATCCCGACCGCGATCGTCATGTGATCTGCGTGGTCGAAGAGCCGCAGAACGTTTCCGGCATCGAGAAGACGCGGGATTTCAAAGGCATGTATCACGTGCTGATGGGGGCGATTTCGCCCTTGCAGGGAATCGGTCCCGACGATCTCAAGATCAAGAGCCTGCTGGCGCGCGTCAGCAACGGCGTCACCGAAATCATTCTCGCGACCAATCCCAACGTGGAGGGCGAGGCGACCGCCATCTATCTGGCGCGGCTGCTGAAACCGCTTGGCGTGCGGGTGACGCGGATCGCGATGGGCGTGCCGGTCGGCAGCGATCTCGAATACGCCGACGAGATCACCATGCACAAAGCGATCGAGGGACGCCGCGAGGTTTAGTCCGACGTGATGCTGCCGCACTCCTACGAGCTCCCGATTGCGCTGCTCCTGGTTCTTGGCGGCGCGCTGTCGTGCTTCGCCGGCTACAAGCTGTTCAAGATCACGCTGGCGATCTACGGGTTCATCATCGGTGCGATGGTCACCAGCTCGATGATGGGCAGCAGCAACACCACCGGCATGATCGTGTCGGCGATCGCTGGTGGGTTAGCGGGCGCGGCGATTCTGGTGTTCGCCTATTTCGTCGGCATTGCGCTGGTCGGCGCCGGGCTGGGCGCGCTGGTGGCGCACGTTGGCTGGGGCTGGTTTCGTACCTCCGATCCGCCGGCAGCGCTGATCATCGCGCTCGCGATCATGGGCGCCATTGGCGCGATGATTCTGCAGCGCTACGTGATCATCGTGTCGACCGCGTTCGCCGGCGCGTGGACGATCCTGCTCGGGGCGATGGCGTACATCGAGCGCTCGTCGCCGGCGGCACGTCCGCGTGGCGACAACGTGTTCATTCTCTATCCGACCACGCCGACCGACGGAGCCGCTTGGATTCCGATCGCCTGGGTCGTGCTCGGCTTGGTCGGAACGGTGGTGCAGTTGGCAGTCACGGGAAAAAAGCGATAGACAGTGGCAGGCAGGGACCTGGAGGATTTCAAATGGCGACGTTTTCTCGACACGTAGATGTGGATTGGACTGGTTCAGTCATGGAAGGCAAGGGCGAAGCAAAGGCCGGGACCGGCGCGTTTTCGCTGCCGGTGTCATTTCCGAGCCGGATTGGCGATGCGAACGGCAAGACCAGCCCGGAAGAGTTGATGGCTGCCGCGCACGCCGCTTGTTACGCGATGGCATTGAACGGAACGATCGGACGAACCGAAGGCGTCTCCGTTGATCGCACGGCGGTACGCGCAACCATTACCGCGGACAAGGGCGATGCCGGCATCAAAATCATGTCCTCGAAGCTCGAGGTGACCGCTTACGGTTTGAAAGGCGCCGACGCCGCGAAGTTTACCGAGATCGCCAAGCTGGCGGAGGGCCGCTGCCCGGTTTCGAACGCCTATCGCGGCACGATGCAAATCACCGTCGACGCGAAAGTCGCATAGCCGCCGCGCGCGGCGATGTTCCCCAAAGAGCACGGCGCCTACGGCCAGTTGTTGCTGCCGATCGTCACCGCGCTGGCGATTGGCCGGCCGGGTTTCGCCGCCGCCGCCCTCAGCGCCGCAGCGGGCTGTGCGTTTCTGACGCACGAACCGCTGCTGGTATTGCTCGGCCAACGCGGCGCGCGCGCCGGACGGGAGTTGCACCAGACGGCACGGCGGTGGTTTGCCGGGTTCGCCGTCGCCGCGGCGGTCCTGGGATCTGCCGCGTTGCTGACTGCTTCGCCGGAGAAGCGGTTCGCGGTCGTGCCGTCGATCGCGATGGCGTTTGTCGTATTCGGCGTCATCCGGTCCGGCCGGGAACATACCATCGCCGGTGAAGCCGTATCGGCGATCGCGTTGGCATCGCTCGCGTATCCGATTGGTGTCTGGTCGAGCGGTTCGTCGCGAGCGTCATTGTCCTGTGCCGCCGCCTTCGCAGCCGTCTTCGTCGTTGGCGTCGTCTGCGTCCATGCGGTGATCGCGTTCACGCGGCGTCCGCCAGCG
>Ga0070675_100003224_pt1 | contig 12360 bp, 9 predicted proteins | sample KBSM43metaG_FD_65343 | JGI IMG/M metagenome (GOLD analysis project Ga0070675, IMG submission 65343) | Miscanthus rhizosphere microbial communities from Kellogg Biological Station, Michigan, USA - KBS M4-3 metaG | ecosystem: Host-associated > Plants > Roots > Rhizosphere > Soil ...
TGGCGCGTCAAGGAGACCGATCGGATCGCCGCGATGGCCGCCGAGCTCCGCAAAGTCGGCGCCGACGTCGTCGAAGGCGACGACAGCCTCGCGATCACGCCGCCGAAGCGCTGGCGCTCGGCGGCGATCGCGACCTACGACGACCACCGGATGGCGATGGCGATGTCGCTGGCGGCGTTCAACGGCGTCGCCGGCGTCGCCGCCGGCTGCCCGATCCGCATCGCCGACCCGCGCTGCGTCGGCAAGACCTGGCCCGGCTATTTCGAGGCCCTGTTCGCCGTGGCACGCACCGCCACCGCCGACATCCCGGTGCTCACGATCGACGGTCCGACGGCGTCGGGCAAGGGAACGCTCGCGAGCGGCGTCGCCGCCGAGCTCGGCTACGTCCTGCTCGATTCGGGCGCGGTGTACCGCGCCGTCGCGATCGCCGCTCTGCAGGCCGGGGTCGACGCCGAGGACGAGTCGGCGCTCGAAGCGCTCGCGCTCGCGATGGAGCTGCGCTTCGAGGGCGGACGGACCTTCCTCGCCGGCGCCGACGTCAGCGACCTGCTCCGGCTTGAAGCGGTCGGCGCGATGGCGTCGCGCCTCTCGGCATGGCCCAAGGTCCGCGCCGCGGTGCTCGGCGTCCAGACCGCGTTTCGCCGGCTGCCCGGGCTCGTCGCCGACGGCCGCGACATGGGCACGGTCGTCTTCCCCGACGCCGCGCTCAAGGTGTTCCTCACCGCGGGCGCCGCAGAGCGCGCCGAGCGAAGGTACAACCAATTGATTTCAAAGGGGATTTCCGCTAATATCGACAGTCTTCGTGCCGACCTCGAAGCCAGAGACGTCCGCGACATCCAGCGCAGCGTCTCGCCCTTGAAGCCGGCCGAAGGAGCGTTCCTTCTGGACAACTCCGCGCTCACGATCGAAGGTTCGGTCGCTGCGGTGCTCGAAGCCTGGGAAGAGCGCCGGCCTTTCGACCGACCGCAGGTCTGAAGGCCAACCGGCCCGCCGCTTTCCCGCCTCGTGCCTCCTGGCACACCGAAGCGTCGGATCTTCAACTTCACCGCGGTCATTGCCGCACGGAATTCAAGTCACATGCCACAAGCTCAAGTCGCCACGTCGTTCGCGCCCGAATCGTTTGCCTCGATGTTCGAGGATTCGCTGAAGAAGGCCGAGATGCGCAGCGGCGAGGTGATCACTGCGGAAGTTGTCCGCGTCGAGCACAACTTCGTCGTCGTCAACGCCGGTCTCAAGTCGGAAGCCTACGTCCCGATCGACGAGTTCAAGAACGACCAGGGCGAGCTCGAAGTCCAGCCCGGCGACTTCGTCTCGGTCGCGATCGACGCCGTCGAGAACGGCTACGGCGACACCATCCTGTCGCGCGACAAGGCCAAGCGCCTGGCGTCCTGGCTCGCGCTCGAGAACTCGCTCGAGTCCGGCGAGTTCGTCACCGGCACCGTCAACGGCAAGGTCAAGGGCGGCCTCACCGTCCTCGTCAACGGCATCCGCGCCTTCCTGCCCGGCTCGCTCCTCGACACCCGTCCGGTCAAGGACATGAGCCCGTTCGAGGGCAAGACGATGGAGTTCAAGGTCATCAAGCTCGACCGCAAGAGGAACAACGTCGTCCTTTCGCGCCGCGCCGTCGTCGAGGCTTCGATGGGCGAGGAGCGCGCCAAGCTGATGGAGACGCTGCGCGAAGGCGCGATCGTCCACGGCGTCGTCAAGAACATCACCGAGTACGGCGCGTTCGTCGACCTCGGCGGCATCGACGGCCTGCTCCACATCACCGACATGGCGTGGCGGCGCGTCCGCCACCCGAGCGAGGTCGTCCAGGTCGGCCAGGAACTCGACGCCAAGGTGCTCAAGTTCGACGCCGAGAAGAACCGCGTCTCGCTCGGCATCAAGCAGCTCGGCGACGACCCGTGGCTCGGCGTCTCGCGCCGCTACCCGCAGGGCACGCGCCTGTTCGGCAAGGTCACCAACATCGCCGACTACGGCGCGTTCGTCGAGATCGAGCCGGGCATCGAGGGCCTCGTCCACGTCTCCGAAATGGACTGGACCAACAAGAACGTCGCGCCTTCGAAGATGGTCTCGCTCGGCGAGGAAGTCGAGGTCATGGTCCTCGAGATCGACGAGGAGAAGCGCCGCATCTCGCTCGGCATGAAGCAGTGCAAGCCGAATCCGTGGGAGGAGTTCAGCTCGACGGTGCAGCGCGGCGACCGCGTCAAGGGCCCGGTCAAGTCGATCACCGACTTCGGCGTCTTCGTCGGCCTCGCGGCCGGCATCGACGGCCTCGTGCACCTCTCCGACCTGTCGTGGAACGAGCCCGGCGAGCAGGCCGTGCGCAACTACAAGAAGGGCCAGGAGGTCGAGGCGGTGGTGTTGGCGGTCGACGTCGACCGCGAGCGCATCTCGCTCGGCATCAAGCAGCTCGACAGCGATCCGTTCACGAGCTTCGTCGCCGTCAACGATCGCGGCGCGACGGTGACCGGCAAGGTCCTCACGGTCGACCCGCGCGGCGCCGAGATCCAGCTCACGAGCGATGTCATCGGCTATCTGCGCGCATCGGAGATCAGCCGCGACCGCGTCGAGGACGCGCGCAACGTGCTGAAGGAAGGCGACGAGGTCAGCGCGATCATCATCAACGTCGACCGCAAGGCGCGCGGGATCCAGCTCTCGATCAAGGCCAAGGACAACGCCGACAACCAGGAGGCGATGCAGCGGCTCGCGCAGACCAACGAGCGCGAGAACGCCGGCACGACGAGTCTCGGCGCGCTGCTGCGCGCCAAGCTCGACAACAAGAGCGAGTAAGAGTCCGCTCGCGGCATGACGCGTTCGGACCTCGTCGTCCAGCTGGCCGAGCGATTCGGCCAGCTGACCCACCGCGACACCGAATTCGCGGTGAAGACGATCCTCGACGCGATGGCCGCGGCGCTCGCCAAGGGCCATCGCATCGAGATCCGCGGCTTCGGCAGCTTCTCGATCAACCGGCGGCCCCCGCGCGTCGGCCGCAACCCGCGCTCCGGCGAGCAGGTCGTGATCTCCGAGAAGCTCGTTCCGCACTTCAAGCCCGGCAAGGCGCTGCGCGAGGAGGTCGACAGTCGCGTCGGCGCGCTGCGTTCCGCCGAGACGAACGCGGCCGGAGGCGGCGTCGCCGAGCAATAGGCGGCCGCGGGCGATGAGAACGATCGTCTGGCTCGTCCGCATCGCCGTCTTCTTCACGCTCTTCGCGTTCGCGCTCAACAACCAGCACGAGGCGCAGGTGCGCTGGTTCTTCGGCGGCGAATGGCGCGCGCCGATGGTCTTCGTCGTCCTCGCGGCGTTCGGCCTCGGCTGCGCGTTCGGCATCTTCGCGATGGTGCCGAGCTGGTGGCGACATCGCCGGATGGCGCGCAACCACACCCGCCGCGCCGAGGACCGCCTGCGGATGGCCGGCGCGCCCGCGGGCGACGTCGTCGCGCAGCATCCGCCACGCGATGGACTTTGATCCGCAGTGGCTCATCTGGCTCGTCGTCGCCTTTGGCGTCGCGTTCGCGCTCGGCTGGCTGGCGTCGCGGCTCGACGTGCGCCAGTCGCGGCGCGAGCGGCAGGAGTCGCCCAAGGCGTACTACAAGGGCCTGAACCTGCTCCTCAACGAGCAGCACGACAAGGCGATCGACGCGTTCATCACCGCGGTCCAGGAGGACCCTGACACGTCGGAGCTGCACTTCGCCCTCGGCGACCTCTTCCGCAGGCGCGGCGAATACGAGCGCGCGGTGCGCGTCCACCAGCACCTGCTCGGTCGCGCCGACCTGACGAAGCAGGAGCGCGACGCCGCCCAGCACGGGCTCGCGCAGGACTACCTGAAGGCCGGCCTCTTCGATCGCGCCGAAGAAGCGTACCGCGCGCTCGCCGGGACGTCGTTCGACACCGAGGCGAGACTGGCCCTCCTCGACCTGCACGAACGCTCGCGAGACTGGCGCGCCGCGGTCGAGGTCGCCGAGCAGCTCGAAAAGAGCGGCAGCGGCTCGTTCGCTTCGCGCATCGCGCACTACCAGTGCGAGCTCGCGCTCGAGGCCGACGCCGCCGGCCAGCACGCCGAGGCCGAAGCGGCGCTCGCGCGCGCCCGCGATGCGGCGCCCGGCGACGCGCGCCCGCTCGTGCTCGCCGGCGAGCACGCGGCTTCGCGCGGCGACACCAACACGGCCCTGCGCTGGTGGAACACGCTGATGGCGGTGCGGCCGGCGGCGTTCAACCTCGTCGCCAGGCGCTACGCGACGCTCGCGCGCAGCGCCGGCGACGGCGCCGCACCCGCACGCCTGCAGGCGCTCTACGACCAGGCGCCGACGCTCGATCTGCTCGAGGCGATCGCGTCGCTCGATGCCGATGCGCAGACCCGCCGCGGCCGGCTGCTCGGCCATCTGCGCGAGCACCCGACGCTCGCCGCGGCGCAGGCGCTGCTCGCCGCGCCCGCGCCGGAAGCGAGCAGCACGGGCAGCGGCGCGCCGCTCGCTGCGGTCGAGGCCGGCGCCGTCCGCGACGCCGTCCGCCGCGCTGCGCGGCCGCTGCACCGCTATCGCTGCGCCGCGTGCGGCTTCGAGGCCGAGCACTATTTCTGGCAGTGTCCGGGTTGCCTCGGCTGGGACACGTATCCTCCGCAACGGCTGGAGGACCAATGAGTCGCACCGACCCCGCGCCCTCGATTCCGCGCGAACGCATCGCCGCCGCGCGCGTCCTCGTCGTCGGCGACGCGATGCTCGATCGCTACTGGTTCGGCGCCGTCGAGCGGATCTCGCCCGAAGCACCGGTCCCGGTCGTGCGCGTCAACGCCAACAAGCACCAGGAGCGTCTCGGCGGCGCCGCCAACGTCGCCTGGAACGTGCAGGCGCTCGGCGCGCACGCGAGCCTGCTCACCGCGATCGGCGACGACGAGCACGGCCACCGCCTCGAAGCGCTGCTCGCGACGAGCGGCATCGAATCTCTCTTCAAGCGCGATCCGCGGCTGACGACGACCGTGAAGCTGCGCGTCATCGGCCGCTCGCAGCAGCTCCTGCGCGTCGACTTCGAGGAGGAGCCCGACCACGAGGTCCTCGAGGACATGCGCGCGCCGTACGAGGGCGCGCTCGCGGGCGCCGACGCGGTGCTCTTCTCCGACTACGGCAAGGGCGGCTTGACGCACATCCCGACGATGATCAGCACCGCGCGCGCGGCGCGGCGGCCGGTGCTCGTCGACCCGAAGGGGAGCGACTGGAGTCGCTACCGCGGCGCGACCGTGATCACGCCCAACCGCAACGAGCTCGCGCAGGTGATCGGGGCGTGGACGAGCGAGACGCAGCTGCGCGAGCGCGTGCAGGCGCTGCGCAGCTCGCTCGACCTCGAGGCGCTGCTCGTCACGCGCTCGGAAGACGGCATGTCGCTCTTCGACCGCGAAGGCCGGCTCGACATCGCCGCCGAGGCGCGCGAGGTGTTCGACGTCACCGGCGCCGGCGACACCGTGATCGCGACGCTCGCGGTGATGCTCGCGTCGGGCCTCGCGGTCCGCGACGCGATGCCGATCGCCAACCGCGCCGCCGGCATCGTCGTCGGCAAATTCGGCACCGCGACCGTCGGCTACGACGAGCTGTTCGCGCGGAGGCCGTCGTGAAGGTCGTCGTCACCGGCGCTGCCGGGATGATCGGCGCCAACCTGCTGCGCGGCCTGAACGCGATCGGCATCGACGACATCGTCGCCGTCGACGACCTCCACGACGGCGCCAAGTACGTCAACCTCGCGGGCGCGAAGATCTCCGACTACTTCGACCGCCGCGACTTCTACGATCGCTTCGCGCGCGGCGAGCTCGGCCGCTTCGACGTTGTCTTCCACGAAGGCGCGTGCTCGGACACGATGGAGCACGACGGCCGGCTCATGCTCGACCTCAACTACCGCTCGTCGAAGACGTTGCTCGACGCCTGCCAGGCGCAGGGAACGCGGCTGCTCTACGCCTCGTCGGCGGCGGTCTACGGCGGCTCGGCGACGTTTCGCGAGGAGCCGGCGTTCGAGCGGCCGCTCAACGTCTACGGCTACTCGAAGCTGCTGTTCGACGACGTCGTCCGTCGCATGCTGCCGCGCGCGAAGACGCAGGTCGCGGGCTTTCGCTACTTCAACGTCTATGGCCCGCACGAGCAGCACAAGGGACGGATGGCGTCGGTCGCGTTCCACCACTTCCAGCAGCTGCGCGACAACGGGCGCGTGCGCCTGTTCGGGCAGTACGGCGGCTACGGCGCGGGCGAACAGGCGCGCGACTTCGTCTTCGTCGGCGACGTCGTCGCGGTCAACCTTTGGTTCCTCGAGCATCCCGGCACCAGCGGCATCTTCAACCTCGGCAGCGGCCGCGCACAGCCGTTCAACGACATCGCCGTCGCCGTCGTCAACGCGACGCGCGCCAGCCGCGGCGAGCCGCCGCTCGCGCTCGCCGAGCTGGTCGAGGCGGGGCTGATCGAGTACATCGACTTCCCGGCGGCGCTGGTCGGCAAGTACCAGTGCTACACCGAGGCCGACCTCGGGCGGCTGCGCGCCGCCGGGTGCGACCACGCGTTCGCCGACGTCGCCTCGGGCGTCGCGCGCTACGCGGCCGCGCTCGCCCCGACGACACCCCCCTGAAGCCCCTCCGCGGCGGGACAACGGTGCGCGTCGCCGCGTCGTTCTTTCGTCGCCTGCTTCGTCGACGACGACGCAGCGCACCGGCGGCCATCCGGTCGCTGGTCAGCCAACCCAGGAGGTGTCCCATGTTGAAGACGATCTTTGCCGCGCTCGCGGCGCTCTTTCTCGCGGTGGCCGCGCACGCCGCCATCGACGTCAACCGCGCCAGCCAAGCCGAGCTCGAAGCGGTCAAGGGAATCGGCCCGTCGCTCTCGACGCGCATCGTGAGCGAGCGCAACAAGACCGAGTTCAAGGACTGGAGCGACTTCGTCGGCCGCACCAAAGGAGTCGGCGAGAAGAACGCCGCCAAGTTCTCCGAGGCGGGTCTGACTGTGCAAGGCAAGCCCTACGTCGCGCCAGCGGCCGGCGAGGCGAAGCCCGCAAAGGCCGAAGGCCGCGGCGCCAAGGCGAAGCCGGGAGCACAGGGCACGAAGAAGACGCGAGCCAGCGCGGCGAGCGCATAGCGGCGCGAACGCGGCACGGGCGCGGCGATCGTCAACCCGGCGTCGCGAAGCGGCGTTACGGGGGAGCGCTGCGCCCGTGCCGACGCGCCGCACCGTCGCGCCAGCGGGCCGCCGGTCCCTCGATCCACCGGAGACCCCATGTTGAAGAAGCTCATCGCCGCGCTCGCGGCATTCATCGCAATGACGGCGTTTGCCGCGGTCGACGCCAACAAGGCGACGCAGGCCGAGCTGGAGTCGATCAAGGGCATCGGCCCGGCGATCTCGGGCGCGATCGTCAGCGAGCGCAAGAAGGGCGAGTTCAAGGACTGGAACGACCTCGTCGTCCGCGTCAAGGGGATCGGCGAGCACAACGCGGCGAAGTTTTCTGACGAGGGCCTGACTGTCCAGGGCAAGACGTTCTCGGGCGTCGCACCGGCAGCGACGAAGACCACCGCGCCTGCGGCGGCGGCCAAGCCCGCGGCGCCGCCGACTCCTGCGACCGCTGCGAAGACCGAGACGCCGGCGACCCCGGCGACGCCAGCAACGTCCGCGAAGGCAGCCTCCGCTGCTGCGAAGGCGGAGAAGTCTGCCAAGGCCGAAAAAACGGAGAAGACCGAGAGGACCGCCAAGGCCGAAAAGGCCGAGAAGACGGCGAAGGCCGAAAAGACCGCCGACAAGACCGAAAAGACGGCCAAGGCCGAAAAGGCGGAAGCGAAGAGCGCCGCCGCGAGTGCCGCGAAGGCCGCGAGCGCTGCGAAGAAGTAGCGGCGTCGATCAACGTCCGGGCGGCGCCGCGGCGCCGTCCGCGGCCGCGACGCCGGTCGCTCAGGTCGTGACCGCGTCCCTCGTGCGCACGTCCTGCCAGGCGAAGAACGCGCGCACCTCGTCGCGCCTCGCCATCGTGTCCTTGACGCCGAGCGCGATCAGCTCGCGCGTGTACGGCGCCTCGAAGAGCAGGTAGCTCGCGAGCGCGGCGCCGCGCGCGTCCTCGCCCTGCCCCGAGACGCCGACGCCGCGCAGCATCGCGCGGATCGGCAGCGGCAGGCTCGTGAGGTGACGCGCCGCGATGTCGTCGAGGCGCTCGCTCGGCGAGATGACGAGAACCTTGAGCGGCTTCAGGCTCGTCGACGCGAGCGCCTGCGGCGGCAGCAGCGCGAGCGTCGCGTTGATCCGCTGCAGCCGCTCGACGTCGATCGCGAGCGCGTCGAGAAAGATGTTCGACAGCGCGTGGCCGGCGATCTGCGCGAGGTTCGGATACTCGCTGCTGCCCATGCGCTCGCCCGGCGGCTCGTGCATGCGCCCGGCGCCGACGACGAAGATGCGCTGGGCGCCGAGGTGAACCGCCGGCGAGATCGGCGCCGCCTGCCGCATCGAGCCGTCGCCGCAGTACTCGATGTGCCCGGCGACGTCGAGCGCGACCGCCGGGAAGACGAACGGGATCGCCGACGACGCGAGCAGGTGCGGCACCGTGATCTGGCTGCGCACGGCGAGCCGTTGCGAGCGGGTCCACGGCACGATGTCGCCGACCGAGTCGTAGAAGGTGACGTGCAGCCCCGAGCCGTAGCTCGACGCGGCGACCGCGATCGCCTTGAGGTGGCCCGCCGCCATCATCGCGCGCAGCCGCGACGTGTCGATGAGGTGATCGAGCAGCAGCTCGAGCGGCTTGTTGTCGAGCAGCGACCGCGGCCGGGCGCGGCGCCAGCGCGCGACCGCCCAGCCGATCGACATCATCGTCAGCCAGCGCGCGCCGGTGCGGATGACGCCGAACGAGTCGGAGCGGTAGACCTGCTCGGCGCGGAAGTTCTGCCAGACGTCGACGAGGCCGGTGACCGCCTGGTCGAAGCGGTCGGCGCGGCACGCGAGCGCAGCGGCGTTGATCGCGCCCGCCGACGTGCCGGCGATCACCGGGAACGGGTTGCCGCCCTCGGCTCCGCTCTCGCGCCGGATCTGCGCGACCGCCTTCAGCACGCCGACCTGGTAGGCAGCGCGTGCGCCGCCGCCGGTGAGCACCAGCCCGGTTGTGCCTGTCGAGTCGTTCATCGCGCGCCGTGGCGGCCGCCGGCCGAGGGCGCGATGATAGGTCGCTGGGTGCGCCCGATCGCGTGTGTCGGCTTGTGACGATCGCCGCGCGTGCTGTCGGTCACGGCGCGGCTGTCTCGGCGCGGCGACGCGGCCTGAAGCGCGCGGGTTCAGTCGTAGACGATCGCGATCCGGCCGTGCGCCGCCGCCGACTGCCAGCGCTCGAGCGCGCGGTCGCTCGGATAGAAGCGGACGGCGTCGCCGAGGTCGAGCTCGCCGACGGCCTCGCGGCGGTACAACTGCAGGCGAACGCGCAGGCCCTCCTGGATCTCGCCGTGCTCGGTCTGCGAGCGCCGCGACGGGAAGTCGCGCAGCACCTCGGCGACCGGCGGCACGCTGCCGTTGACCTCGACGCGCAGGTACTTGCCGAAGCGGCAGCGCGCGCCGGCGAGGTCCCACACGCTCTGGACCTGAAAGCGCATGCCGCCGCCGAAGCGGTCGGGCTGGACGCGCCCCTGGGCGATGACGAGCTCGTCTTCCTTCAGCAGCTCGCGGTTGGCGACGAGCAGCTCTTCGCTCGCGACCGCGTCCACCGTCTCGCTCATGTCGTCGAGCCTGAACAGCGCGACACGGCCGCGCATGCCGTTGACGACGCGCAACTCCCCGACGATGCCGGCCAGCAGCACCGTCTCGCGCGTGTCGACGAGGTCGGCGATGCGCATCTTGACGAAGCGGCGCACCTCCTGCGCGCTCTGGTCGAACAGGTGGCCGGACAGGTAGAAGCCGAGCGCCGACTTCTCGAGCGTGAGCCGCTCCTTGATGCTCCACTCGCGCATCGTCGCGAGGGGCGGCTCTTCGGTGCTCGCGCCGTGCGCGTCGCCGCCGTCGAAGAGTGCGTCGAAGAGACCGCCCTGGTCGGCGTGCGCCGCCTGCGTCTCCGCCCAGTCGAGGGCAACGCCGGCGCTCGCGAGGAGCGACGACCGCGCGCCGTGGATGCGGTCGAACGCGCCGGCCTTGACGAGCGCCTCGACGACGCGACGGTTGATGCGCGTGCGGTCGACGCGCCGGCAGAAATCGAACACGCTCTTGAAGGCGCCGCCCTCGTCGCGCGCGGCGACGATCGCCTCGATCGCGCCCTGCCCCGTGCCCTTGATCGCGCCGAGGCCGAAGCGCACCGCGCTGTCGGAGATCGGCTCAAAGCGGTACGTGCCGGCGTTGATGTCGGGCGTCTCGATGGTGACGCCGAACGTCCTCGCGTCGGCGACGAGCGCCTTCAGCTTGTCGCTGTTGTCGATCTCGACCGACATGTTGGCAGCGAAGAACTCGGCGGCGTAGTGCGCCTTGAGCCACGCCGTCTGGTAGGCGAGCAGCGAATACGCGGCGGCGTGCGACTTGTTGAAGCCGTAGCCGGCGAACTTCTCCATGAGGTCGAAGACCTCGTCGGCGACGTCGGCCGGGATCTCCTTCTTCGCAGCGCCCTCGCGAAAGATCGAGCGGTGGGTCGCCATCTCCTCGGGCTTCTTCTTGCCCATCGCGCGGCGCAGCAGGTCGGCACCGCCGAGCGAATAGCCGCCGAGCAGCTGGGCGGCCTGCATCACCTGCTCCTGGTAGACCATGATCCCGTAGGTCTCGCCGAGCACCGATTCGAGCAGCGGGTGCGAGAAGCTCACCTCCTCGCGGCCATGCTTGCGCGCGCAAAAGCTCGGGATGTTCTCCATCGGGCCGGGCCGGAACATCGCGTTCAGCGCGATCAGGTCCTCGAGGCGGTTCGGCTCGGCGTCCTTCAGCATCCGCCGCATTCCCGCGCTTTCGAACTGGAACACCGACTCGGTACGACCCTCGGAGAAGAGCTTGTAGACCGTTGGGTCGTCGAGCGGCAGCGCCTCGTACGAGAAGTCGCGCTGCTCGGGATGGCGCGCGACGATGAGCTCCTTGGCGAGCTCGAGGATCGTCAGCGTCGCGAGGCCGAGGAAGTCGAACTTGACGAGGCCGATCGCCTCGACGTCGTCCTTGTCGAACTGGCTGACCGCGCTCGTGCTGCCCGGCTGCATGTAGAGCGGGCAGAAGTCGGTGATCTTGCCCGGCGCGATCAGCACGCCGCCGGCGTGCATGCCGACGTTTCTCACCAGACCCTCGGCCTTCTCGGCGAGCGCGAGCAGCTCGGCGACCTCTTCCTCGTTTCTTTCGCGCTGCTCGATCTCGGGCGCTTCGCGGCGCGCGTAGATGATGTTCGGATCGGGGCGCTCGGGCGGGCGCTTCAACGTCACCGTCTTTCCCGGGGGCGCGGGGACGAGCTTGGCGACCGAGTCGACGTGGCCGTAGCTCATGCCGAGCACCCGGCCGATGTCGCGCAGCGCCGCCTTCGCCGCCATCGTGCCGAAGGTCGCGATCTGGCTGACGGCGTCGCGGCCGTACTTGGCCTTGACGTAATCGATGACGCGGTCGCGGTTGGCCTGGCAGAAGTCGATGTCGAAGTCGGGCATCGACACCCGCTCGGGATTGAGGAAGCGCTCGAACAGCAGCTCGTAGCGCAGCGGATCGATGTCGGTGATGTTGAGCGCGTAGGCGACGAGCGACCCCGCGCCCGAGCCGCGACCCGGACCGACCGGGCAGCCGTTCGTCTTCGCCCAGTTGATGAAGTCGGCGACGATCAAGAAGTACCCGGGGAAGCCCATCTTCAGGATCGTCTCGATCTCGAAGTCGAGCCGGGCGACATAGCGCGGCCGCTCGCGCTCGCGCGCGGCCGCGTCGGGATACAGCCGCTCGAGACGCGCGACGAGGCCGTCGTGCGCGGCGATGCGGAAGTACTCTGCCATCGGCACGCGCGCACCGTTGCGAAGCGGCGTCTCGAAGTCGGGCAGCTGCGGCTTGCCGAGGACGAGCGTCAGGTTGCAGCGCTTCGCGATCTCGACCGTGTTGGCGAGCGCGCTCGGCAGGTCGGCGAACAGCCGCTCCATCTCGCGCTGGCTCTTCAGGTACTGCTCGCGGCTGAAGCGCTTGACGCGGCGCGGGTTGGCGAGCATCTCGCCATCGGCGACGCAGACCCGCGCCTCGTGCGCCTCGTGGTCGTCGGCCGTGAGGAACTGCACCGAGTGCGTCGCCACGACCGGAAGCTGCAAGCGCGCCGCGAGCTCGACCGCGGCGCGCAGCTGCGCCTCGTTGCCCGGCTGCCCGCAACGCTGCACCTCGATGTAGAAGCGGCGCGGAAAGCAGCGCGCGAGCCGTTCGGCGATGCCTTCGGCGCGCGCCGCGTCGCCGG
>Ga0070675_100003225_pt1 | contig 12358 bp, 9 predicted proteins | sample KBSM43metaG_FD_65343 | JGI IMG/M metagenome (GOLD analysis project Ga0070675, IMG submission 65343) | Miscanthus rhizosphere microbial communities from Kellogg Biological Station, Michigan, USA - KBS M4-3 metaG | ecosystem: Host-associated > Plants > Roots > Rhizosphere > Soil ...
CGCGCCGTTCATGAACCCGACCTGCGTGCCCAGCGCCTGCATGTATTTGTTCACGCCGATCTTGAGGGCGGTCTTCTGGGTCCCGAACAGATCGAACGTGGCGCCCAGCCGGGGCGCAATGTCCTTGAACGACAGCATCTGGGTCTTGGGGAACGTGATGTCGCGGGTCGGCACCAGCGTCGCGGGCCCGAGGTGGGTTTCGGGCGCGTAGCTGCTGTAGTGATCGAACCTGAGACCGGCGTTGACCGTGAGCCGCCGCTGGGTCCAGGCGTCCTGGACATAGACGCCGAGGTCCCAGGGCTGCTTGACCAGCCGCTCGTACGGCGTCGCGCGCTGCGTGAGCTGATTGGGAACGCCGTTGCTGAACCGGTACGCCAGGTAGTCGGAGGCGGGCTCCACAATCTGACCACGCCGTTCCTCCCAGTGATTGAAGCGCCGGTTCCAGAGATTGCTGAAACCCACCTTCACCGAGTGACTGCCGGTCACGTACGACATGGAGCCGACGCTGTTCCAGGTGAGACCGTCGGTGTCGAGGTACGGCTGATTGGCGGCGCCGATCCCGCCGCCGCGATAGCTCAACCCCGGGATGTTTCCGAGCTGCTCGGTGACGTTGATCAAATTGACGTAGGGATGATCCTCGGGATCGAAGGTGTAGTTCTCACGCCGCGTGCCCGAGCGCGCTTCGATGAGCAGACGGTTCGTCACTGGCGCCGTCCAGCCAAACGACAGCATGTCGAGCGGGCTGTAGCGAAGGTTCCCAGCGACACCCGGGGAGGTCGCTTCTGGCGAAATCGTCGCCGCGGGGTTCGGGCACTGACAACGATTCTGACTGTCGTAGAAGCCGCTGATCTTGTGCTTCGGCGTCGCCTGCCACGTCAGGCGCACGCTGCGGCTGGGTTGCGACGCATCGGAGAACGCGCGCTGGTCGGTGGCCGCATCGTAGGTCCACGCCGCCGGGTTGCCGGCATTGCGGTTGTAGAACATGCCGCCGACGTAGTTCGCGTTCTTCACCCAGCGGCCGCTCATGAAGAACCATAACTTCGCGCGCACGATCGGCCCGCCACCGGCGGGATTGATGTCGTAGGTCTTCTTGATGCCATTGGGCGTGCGGAGTCCGCGATCCTTCAACTCCTGCGAGTAGTTGTCGCCCTGCAGTGACGACGAGGTGCCGCTGCCGAAGAACGACACGTTGAACGCATTGCCGCCCTCGCGCGGAATGACGTTCGTCTGCACGCCCCCCAGCCCCTGCTCGGCGGTACCGGCGGCGTAGCTGACCGTCACTTCCTGGGCAAGACCGATGTTGGCGAGCAGGTTGGCGAAGGCGCCTTCACCTTCCGCGCCGGATGTCGACAGTCCGTCGATCGCGACTCGCGAATCGCCGCCCCGGCTGCCGTGCACGCTGGTCAACCCGCCGCCGGTCATGATGATGTTGGTGCCGCCGATCTCGATCGCGCCGAAGGTGCTCACGGCCGACGCTCCTGGCGTCATCAACGCCGCCGTTTGCGGCGTGCGTCCAAACGGCAGGGCGTCGAGGAGCTCGCGATCGATCACACGTTCCTGCCGGATGCCTCTCGTATCGACGGTGGGCGCCGCTCCGGTGACCGTCACCGTCTCGTTGAGCGCACCCACCCGCAGCTCCGCGTTCACCGTCGCCGTGGCCGTGCCGACAACCTCGATACCCTCGCGCCTCACGGTCGCGAAGCCGGCCAGCATGAAGGTGACGACGTAGGGCCCTGGGCGCAGCGACTCGACCCGGTAGCGGCCACTGCCATCGCTCACCACTGTGCGGGTGCCTTCGATGAGCGCGGGACTGGAGGCTTCGACGGTGACGCCGGGAAGAACGGCGCCAGATGCATCAGTGACAGCGCCGGCGATCGATGCCTGCGCCTGCGCGGTCGCGGGCAGCAGCACGCCAGCGACGCCGAGGACGAAGAGAGACAGAATGCGCTGAACCACAGGAGACCTCGAGAAAACCTGAAGGACGTGGTTACGCAATGCGCTTCCCGGAGGGTGGGATCGCGGGAAGGCCAGATGATCGCCGCCGCATTCGCGGCGGCTGTCGTCTACTCGTCGGGTGATCGGAAGCGAAGCGTGTGCCCGTCCGGGTAGGTGATCGCGACCAGGAGCCCGACCGGGCTCTTGCCGTCGGCCGCCGGTGTGCACGTGACAGTGATTTCATCGCCGACCTTGAGAGCATTCGGTCCCTCTTTGAGACCGAACCTCGCGATCTGGCCGACGCTCCCGCCGACGAACGACCACTCGACGATCGAGCCGTCCGCTCCCTTGGCCTCCAGTTTCATCGACGAGTGGGGATTCACCAGTCTGAATGCCTTGAACGTGCCGGTCACTTTCGCTTCCTTGCCCAAGGCGTACACGCCCGCCAGGGAGTGATGCGCCTGCAACGACACACCGGCGATCAGCAGCCCGCAGAGGACGACACACCCCAAAGTCCACTTAGCCATTCCCAACCTCCTCAATGCTCTTGCTACCGCTAATGCCGAATCTGTGTGGCGGCCGCCTCGGTTTCAAAGCTCGTCTCGCAGTTGCCACGCTCCGAGAGGCCCCCGCCACCGCCGCCCGCCTGGCGCCGAATGACGCGGGTTGGGAACACCAGCGGTTCCGCCAGCACCTCAGGGTCTTCGAGCGTCACGTCGTAGTTGATCGCATCGCCCACACGCGTGAGTTTCTCCACGATATGCATCTTGTCGGAATGGAAGTAGCCGCCGCGACCGATCCACGTCGTATCGACGAAGCCGATGGAGTCGAGCACGAGCGTATCGCCCTCCCAGCGCCCCACCGTGTCGCCGTAGTACTTGTTCGCGTACTTCGCGTCCGGGCCGTGCTGGTTGCCAAGCTGGACCACACGGAATTCCGCGAGTCCACCGCCCGCATCGGCAAATTGCCCGTAGAGGAACGTCACGTCGTTCTCGGTCTGGTAGATGCGCCGCGGCGGGCCCTGACGCGGAAGCCCCAGCGGCTGGCACGTCATCACCGGATCCTCCTTGTTGGTCCACATGTCGAGCTGCTGAACCTTGTCCCAGTGCTCAGGCTTGTAGAGAGGACGGCCCAACATCCCGAAGCGCGACGGTGAGTACAGCTCGAAGTCTTCGGTCTGGTTGGTCGATCGGTTACACGGCTTCTCCTGGTTGGGGGCGCATCGCCGGCCGCCGTTCCCCATGTAGTTGCCAATCCAGTCGTTCCACGCCCAGGTACCCGTCAGGTCAGGATGCGCGCCGAGCCGCGGCACGGTCGCCTGTGTGTTCGCCGGCGGCTCCTGCTTCGCAAACACGATCGCGGGAGCCTTGGTCGTGACGTTGATCGCCTTCTGCACGCTTGGCGGCACGGGCGCCACCACGTACACGTTGCCGGTCTCGGTCTGTGCCGTCGTCAGGTCGCGGACCACGGCCCCGTTCTTCTTCTCGATCAACCGGCCAGCGTAGAACACCTCGATCTTGTTCAGTGCGCTGTTCCAGTCCTTGTAGTCGCTGTAGGTGAACTCGGTCGTCGTCGCGCCCTGGGTGACCACGACCTTCTCGGTCATGTAGTTCGCATCCAGGGTCGCCACGCCGGTGGCGCCTGGAACGCCCGGGATCGGGAAGGTCACGACCGGCCTGCCCGCGGCATTCCATGACACCGACGTGTTGCCCACCTTGTCGACGCCATCGGCAACGACAGTCCCCGGGTTGGCGCCCAACGTCCAGCTGTTCATCGTCCCTGCCAGCGCCGACTTCGGCGCGCCCTGCGGACTGGCCCAGAGGCGGATCAGCCGTTCCTGCACGGCGGCCGGCATCGCCGCAACCTTGCCTTTCGTTCCGGCGATCTCCGCGCCCGGCGTGTCTTCGTTCCACGCGTACTGCCAGCTGACCACTTCGATGTTCGAATAGACCTGCTGGTTCGCGCGCGTGCAGGAGTAATTGATCCGCTGGCTCAGGGTCTGGTAGTTGGTGCTCGCGCGATACTTCGTGAGCGTGCACGGCTGGCCGTCCACCTGAATCGTGCCGCCCTTCGCCTGATATTCCAGCATGCCGACCATGTCGCGTTCGTCGGTGCCCTTCAGCATGCCCTGGCGCCACATCCAGTTGAAGAGCACGGACCTGAGGTCCTTGGCTCCTGCGGCCGGCGTGTAGGGCGCCCCGGCATTCGGGTCAGCGCCACGACCGCGACCCTGCCCCTGCCCCGCAGCGGGAGCCGGCTGCGCAGCGGCTGTCGATGCCACGCCGATCGCCAGGACACCGGCCAGCACGACCCTGGTCCAACGATTCCTTCCGCCTTGGCTGAAGCTACTGCGGACAAGTCGACGAGAATTCATGGAGGTTTCTCCGTCCTTCACAACCCCCAAGCCTACGAGCCTGGCGGTTCAGATTCCTGGGGTGAGCATGCCCCTCCGCCGGGACGAGGTCAAGAGCTTCCATTGCTCAGGAGGGCCGGCTGTCGGATGATACGGCACCCGTCGCATGGCACTCGATATCGACGTCTTCGTGAGCTATTCCCATCGCGACAACGTCCCGTTGTCCGAGCAGGACAGAGGCTGGGTCGCGAACTTTCTCAGGGCTCTCGAACTGCGTCTGTCACAAATCCTCGGGCGCCCGGTCGTCGTATACGCGGCCCTCCCGTTGGCCGGCAGCGACACCTTCGTTGACGTGGTCGCCGATCGGATTCAAAGATCCGCGGCGTTCGTGTCGATCGTGTCTCCTCGATACGTCGCTTCGGAGTGGACTCGTCGGGAACTACACGATTTCGTTCAGGCCTCCGACAAGACGGGCTTCCCCGCACGCGAGCGACTGTTCAAAGTGCTGAAGTCCCCTGTATCTCGCGAAGACCAGCCGGCCGAACTCCAGGAACCTCTCGGGTATGAATTCTTCTCGGTCGATCCCGGGACGGGAACGATACGTGAATTCGATCAGAACTCCGGTCCAGAAGCGACGCAGAGTTTCCTCCTGAGGCTGGACGACCTCGTCCACGACATCGCTTCGCACCTGGAGCGGCTGGAGGACGCATCAGCCCATGCCTACATACCAGCCCTGGAGGACTCGCGACGCCCACCAGCTGCCGCGCGGGCGCCGGCCAGCCCGCCCGAGGCATGCGCCGCTCCGCTCGATGCGGCGAGACGCGTCCAGCTCGGAGTCTCTGCGCCGCCCGCCGCGAGGCCAGGTGGAACCTTCATTACCCGCTTCGTCGCCTACGTGGAGGAACTCTCTGCGGTCGTTGCTCAGCAACTGCTCGGACTGGATCCTCACGGCGAATCGCGCGCGATTCTCGGCCTGACGCCCGATCGTGCCGGCGGATGGCGCATCGGCGCGCCGGTGACCGTGCATGTCAGCGGCTCGCATCTGCGAGCCAGGCCGTCCCAGGGGACCTTTGAATGGAGCGGCCGACAGAACCTGCTCAGTTTCCTCGTCGAGGTCGACGACGCTGCACCGGCCGGTCAGGTCGTGCTCTGCTTCGAGGCGTTCATCGAAGGCATGTCGGTGGCCTTCATCCCGATGACGCTGGCGATCGGCCAGGACGAGCGTCCGAGCGACTTGGAAACGAAGTCCGAACCTGTCGCCTTGACGGCGTTCGCCTCGTATGCCTCCAGCGACGCGTCATCCGTGGCGGCGCGCCTTTCGGCCCTGAAGCACTGGGACCCGGCGCTCGATGTGTTCATGGACTGCCTCGATCTGACGCCGAACGACGAGTGGCAGCGCGAGCTCGAGCGCGTGATTCCAACCAAGGATGCTTTCCTGCTCTTCTGGTCGGCGAACGCCCGCCGGTCGCGATGGGTCGCGTGGGAACTCCAGCACGCGAAAGCGACCAAGGGGCTGCGCTGGATCCGCCCGATGCCGCTCGACGACCCGGCCGTGGTTCCGCCGCCGGACGATCTGAAGCATCTTCATTTCGGCGACCGGTATCTGATCGCGGAGCAGGCGTTCCTTCAACGGACGACGCAGAGCCGTGCCAGGCCCGAGGTGTACTTGATCTACGGCCAGCGCGACGCGCCCACGATAGGACCGTGGGCGGATCGACTGTTCCAGGAGTTCGAGGTCATCCACTCCGTGTTCGACGGAGAGGAAGCCGACATCCGCCACGACCACGAGGAGAACCTCCGGAGATGCGACGCCGCGTTGATCTTTTTCGGCGCTTCGAACGAAGTGTGGCTGCGGCGCAAGCTCCGTGAAGTGCAAAAGGCGACTGGCTACTCGCGCACCAAGCCGGCACCTCTTGTCGGTGTCTGCCTGATCGCGCCCAAGACTGCGCAGAAGGAGCGCTTTCGGACGCACGCCGCGATGGTCATCCCCCAATGGGACGGTCTGTCCGCCGAGTACCTCGAGCCATTCGTGGCCGGTGTCCTCAGGGGGGTATCTTAGGCACCTGTCAGGGTAGCCGAAGCGGAGAATCACTATGCGAATCTGTTCGTTGGTCATCGCGGTCCTGTTGACGGCGTCGTCTGCCCTCGCGCATCACAGCAACGCCGCGTTCGATGGCGACAAGGTCGTCGTGCTCAAAGGCACGGTCACCGAGTGGAAGTGGAGCAACCCGCACGTCTGGATCTTCCTGTCGGTCGACGATGAGAAGGGCGGCAAAGTGGATTGGGCGATTGAGGGCCGGACGCCCGGCCAGCTGGTCCGCTCCGGCTGGTCGAGGAGCAGCCTCAAGCCCGGCGACGTCATCACTGTCGACTTCAGCCCGGCCAAGGACGGCAGCCGCGCCGGCCTCCTCACCCGCGTCAGGCTCGCTGACGGCACTGTGCTCGGGCAGGCGCCGGTGAATCAGTAAGCACGGATCAGGAGGACATCTTGTCGAAGACCATTGCTTTGCTTTCCGCGGCGTTCATGTGCGCGCTGCCGGGATCGACGGCATCGCTTCGCGCGCAGGAGAAGCATCCGGATTTCACGGGTGTCTACTACCCCATCAACCCGTTCGGGAATGTGGGACGGGGACGCGCGGCGGCACCTCCGCCGGCGGCGGGGGCTGGCGGCACGGCCTTGCCACCGCCGCGGCCCGTGCTGGTTCTCGATGGACGTGAGGGCCGGCCGGACAACGCGCCGAAGCTGACGCCTGAGTACCTGGCCAAATGGGAGGTCATTCGGAAGTCGCGCATGGCCGGATCGGATGAATTCGATCCCAACGCCCGGTGTGTGTCTGCGGGGATGCCCAACATGATGAGCATGACCTACGGCATGGAGATTCAACACACGAAAGACCGGATCACCATCTACGGCGAGCTGAACGACGTGTATCGCCGGATCTATCTGGACGGCCGCAAGCCGTCAGCAAAAGTGCTCGACGATCCGACGTTCGCCGGCTATTCCACCGGGCACTGGGAGGGGGACACGCTCGTCGTGGACACCGTGGCGATTCGCGAGGACGCGCTGTTCGATACCTTCTCGCCGCACAGCGATCAGTTCACCGTGCGCGAGCGCATCAGATTCGCGTCGCCTGGCGTCCTCGAGGATCAGATCACGGACACGGATCCGAAAGCGCTGGCCGAACCCTTCAAATCGGTTCGTACGTATCGGAAGGCATCGCCGCCGAACGACGAGTTGCGCGAGTTCTCGTGTGCGGAGGGGCTGGCGTCCGCGAAGTAAGCCGGCGCGCCAGACCGTCGTAGGATTCCGCAGATGAGAGTTCATTTCATCGGGCACGCCTCGCTTCTGGTCGAAACCGACGACGTGACAATCTTGATGGACCCGATCTTCTGGGATCCTCATTACGAAGGCACCGCGGTGATGTGCCCCGCCCGCGAGGTCACGCCCGAACGTCTTCCACCCTATTCGGTCATCGTCGTCTCGCACCGGCATCTCGATCATTTCGACATTCGCACCCTGTCGTCGCTCGATCGCACCTGCACCGTCCTGATTCCGGATGGTGACGCGCTGCTGGCCGATTCGCTGCGCCGTCTGGGCTTCAGTCGCCTTCGTGCGTTGGGAAACGGTCAAAGCGTCACGTTCGGCCGCACGACCGTGACGACGACACCGTCGAGGGCGAACGTGCGGGAATTCGGCATCGTGGTGCGCGACTCGACCGGCAGCATCTGGAACCAGGTGGACACACAGATCGACGGAGTCACGGCGTCACACCTCACCGATGCCCACGGTCCCTTCGATCTGGTCCTGGCGACGTGGCAGCCGCTGCTGGAGGGAGAGGCGCTGACGAACGGAACGACGTCGTTTCCCTACACCACCTACTTCAAGATGCTCCAGAACGTTCAAGCCGCACACCCGCGGGCCGTCGCTCCGAACGCCTGCGGCTACAAGTACGTGGGTGAAGGCGCCTGGCTGAACCGGTTCGTGTTTCCCGCCACGCGCGAGATGTTCGTCCGGGATGTCTCTCGACTGCTACCTGACATCGACATCTTCATCGCCAACCCGGGTGACGTCATCGACGTGTCACCCGCACGAGTCATCCATCGTCCTGCCACGTCGCCCTTCGTGCGGATGATTCGTGACGACAGCGCCGACACGTGGTTCGATCCGGTGGGAGCCGTGCCTGAACTGACGGATCGCAACCCGCGTGGCTACGGCGAGGACGACATGCTGGAGATCATCGAGACCTTTCTGACCGGCAGCCTCGTCTCGAGCCTCGAGTCGTCAATGGAAAAGGAACGATTGGCGTTCGAATACGGGCGGCTGGGCACCGTCTATCAGCTGGACGTCGTCTTTCCGTCGGGCCCCCGCTCGTGGCACCTCGAGTTCAGCGCCGACGTCCGGCTTCAGGCCGGACGGTCGTCGATCGCGCAGATTCAGAGCCGCATCGCCGCGTCGCTTCTCGTCGATCTCATCAGAGGCGATGCGAGTGCCAGCTACGCCTACAGCGTCGGTGGATACCGGTTCTCCAGCCGTGTCTACGCGGCCACCTCGCAGGGGCTACAGAAATGGATGCCGGTGAGCGCACCAGGCGTCGTCGACCCGCTCTGGATGCCGCTCGACCTCGAAGCGCTCTGCGCTCGCCAGGTGGAACGGGAAATCGCCGCGTATGGGGAGGCGGGCCAACCCACACCGTAGGCGCCGCACACGTTTGTGGGTGGAGGCTCGCCACGGTCAAATCCGCTTGCAAAAAGCTCAGCCGCCGATCAAGATCGGCTCATTCGACCATCGGAGGTCGACCCCCTAACCCAGTCCGGAGGACGCTCATGACGAATGATTCGAAAGGGCCCGTGGTAGACGTGAAGACGACGCCAGTCGAAGCAGCCGTGTCCGAAGCCAAGGCCGCCTTCGCGGCCGGACGGTTGAACGACTACCCGACGATGCATGCCTCCGGCGCCGCGAGCGTGAAAGTCACCATCGCTGCGTCCTGGGGGCCAGCAATGCGCAGGTAGCACGACCCGGGACCGGCTATCGGCCGCGCTTGCTCAGCGCGTGAGCGGTCGACGGACGATAGCCGCTCCTCTACCGCAAGCGACGCCCACCCATCCCGAGACTCAGTCCTGCAGTCCTCGCGATTCCCATGTCCATCAGCCTGGCTCCAATCGAAATGGTGGTCCTCCAGGGCACGTCGTTCTGCAACCTGAACTGTTCGTACTGTTACCTCTCCGAAGCAAGCCGGCAAACCAAGTCGTCGATGGGCATCCCCACCGTCCAGGCGATCTTCGAGTCCCTGCTGCGGAGCAACTTCGTCAACGCGGGGTTTCGTGTCAGTTGGCACTCAGGTGAGCCCCTCGTGCTGCCGCCTTCGTACTACCGCGAAGCGATCGACACGGTGCTCGCGATCCGGGATCGAATCCACGGCGACCGGTTTCACATCCAATTCGACATTCAGACCAACGGGACGCTGATCGACCGGGCATGGTGCGAGCTCCTGAAGGAGTATCGCGACGTATTCACCATCGGCGTCAGCTGCGACGGCCCGGCCTTCCTGCACGATCGGCATCGTGTCAACTGGGCCGGCAAGCCGACGCACGCCAAGACGAGGGCCGGCATGGACCAGCTGGCCGACGCCGGCATCCCCTTCGACGTGACGGCCGTTGTCTCGCGCGACGGCTTGGACCACCCCGATGAATTCCTGGAGTTCTTTTCGGGCTACAAGGGGAGCATCCGCGAGTTCCACTTCAACCTTCACGACGAGTTCTTCATCGCCGACGCGAACGGCGCGGAGCTCGTCGTCTACCGCGAGAAGTATCAGAAGTTCCTCGGCGCACTGTTGGAGTTGACCGGCCACTCAACCGCGTACCCGGGCCTCAGAAATTTTTCACAGTTCTTCAACCGGCTGTTCGCGCCGGAAGGGTCGCGGCCCGACTACGACGCCCGCAGCATGTGCCTGCCGTTCAGGACCCTCAGCATCGAGGCGAACGGTGACGTGACGACGTTCTACGCCGGCCTCACCCTGGACGAATGCAGGGATCTGAAGGACGTGTACGGGGACGGCAAGGGATTCGTCATCGGCAACATTCTGCAGGAGGACCTGTCGGCGATGGCGGGCTCGGCAAAGCTTCGGAGAATCGCCGACGACTTCGAGACGAGCCACGCCGCCTGCGAGCGCTCGTGCCAGTACTTCGACCTGTGCTCAGGTGGATACAACCTGATCAAGTACCGCCGCTTTGGCACCTTCGACGCGACCGAGACGCCGGAATGCGCGATCCACGTCAAGGCAACCGCCGACACGATGCTCGCACACATCAACGCCCACGCCAGAGGACGTTGATCCCGCTCGCGCCCGAGTTTCTCCGTGACCGCGATCCCGGTGACGTCGAGCATCGCCTCCAGCGCATCGTCAGAAGCAATCGGTTCGAAGTCCTTCCCGACGCGTGTGCGTTCCGCATTCTCGGCCCCGCCGTCCCCTACCACGCTATCGATCCGTGTCTGCCAGCGGGGCTGGCGCGATTACAACAGGGCTTGCGCCTCGAAGATGCGCCGTCCTATCGAGCGCATGCCCGGGCGTTCGACCTGTGCCTGGAAGACTCGTGGTCAGGGTATTTCGTCGCCGAATGGCTGCGGTCGTCGCCAACCGCCGAGGACGTCGTGTTCGTGCACCTCGATCACCACACCGACATGATGTCGTCGCTGCTGGTGCGGCGCGGCGATGGTCTGTTCGATCCCACCGACGCCCGCCGCTTCGACCCGCGTTGCGGCGCCGACTGGCACAAGGGGATCGATGCCGGAAGCATCGGCATCGGCAGCTTCCTCACCGTGCTCTTTCACCTCCCGGGTCTTCTCCACGTTCGACACATCAACGACTATCAGACCAGCGACTACACGACCTATCGCGTCATGCCCGTCGCCCGCGAGTATCCCGAGATTCCCGGGCGCTCGTTCGCCGCCGTCCGCAAGCGACGTGACCATCCGGCGGCCACGATCGGGACGTATCGAGGAGGGTGTGACCCGACCAGGGTCCTTGAGGGGGCTCCGCCCGGCAAGGTCGTCGTGCACATCGATCTGGACTATTTCATCAACGACTTCAACGGAAACGCCTTTGATGATGTGGCCTGGTCGCCGGCACCCGAGGCGAGGGCCATCGCCAGTCGCAAGCTGAACGCCTTTTTCGAGGGGCTGCGCGAGAGCGGACGCCGCGTCGACCACTGGATCGTGGCGACGTCTCCAGGATTCTGCTCCGCATATCATTGGCCCTGGCTGCTGGAGAGCATCGAGCGCGGCATCGCCCGAGTTGACCAATGACGAAGCTCCACCTCTGTGCTTCCGGCGACAGCGTCCAGGGCGTATGCGACTGGCTCGGCGCGGAGTGCCGCATTCTCCCGCAGGACCTGGCGACCACCATTGCCTACCCGGGGCCGCTGTGCCCCGTTGATGAGAGAGTCCGGGACGTTCCGGCCATCGCCGTGCACGAGGCTGCGTCCCGGGTGGGCCCCGAGGATGTCGTCATCGTCGCCGGGCCCGACTTCCAGCGCGCCGTGGGCGACCTGCTCGCCATGGGCATTCGCAACATCTACAACGGCAACGAGATGATTCGCCGCCGTGCCCCTGGTCGCCGCTTCGTCGAGATGGCGTCGGACCTGTACATAGGTCCGACGGCTCCGCCCCGTGATGCGAGCGCGGTGGACGCGGCGGGACGCTTCGCCGTCGAACCGATCGAGGCCCGGTGCGTGCCGCGCGACAAGCTGTTCATCATCAACAGCATGCCGAAATCGGGGACCGTCTGGATGACGGCGATGCTCGAGGCGCTGCTTCATGTACAGGCCCGCGAACAGATTACGGTCTCTCACGTCGCCGACCTCGAAGACGACTGGAACAAGGAGAACAACCACGGCGCCCTGACGCTCGTGCGGGATCTCCGCGACGTCGTGGTCTCCTGGTTTCACGATGCGGCCAGAAGGGATCGGGCGCTCGGGTTCGCCGGGCCGCGCTACCCGGACATCGCCGCCTTTTATCACGAGTTCTTCATCGGCACGATCCTCGGCACCAGGCGCTACTACTTCGGTGACCTG
>Ga0070675_100003231_pt1 | contig 12344 bp, 8 predicted proteins | sample KBSM43metaG_FD_65343 | JGI IMG/M metagenome (GOLD analysis project Ga0070675, IMG submission 65343) | Miscanthus rhizosphere microbial communities from Kellogg Biological Station, Michigan, USA - KBS M4-3 metaG | ecosystem: Host-associated > Plants > Roots > Rhizosphere > Soil ...
CTGGATTTGGTTGGCGCCAATTCGATACTACTGGCTATATGTTGGGTCCCTTCGTCGTGATAGTTAACCTTCACATTACTTCCGGGAGTGATTGAGGTGGGTTTCTGTGTTGTGGAGTTGATCTTGAAGCTCATGTCCTTCTTGCCGGAGCGGAGGGTCAACATGTCGTCGGTCGATGTGACGACTGGGCCCTGCGCAACGTGACTCTTGGGAGCGGACGTCTTGCTCGCGCTCTTCTTTGCAGAGGCGGACGATGGTGGACTGCTGGGAGTCTGAGCGAATGCCGAAAGGGCTCCGATCGCCAGAGCCAGCGTAATCGACAGGATGCGTTTCTGAGATGACATCGAAAATTCTCCTTGTGTCGAGAACTGGTCGAATCTTCGTTCTCAAGCCACAACCATTAAACGCAGTCCACCTTTTCTCCCCATGAATCGAGCCTTAATTTAAGTTAATGTTCTCTCCTCCCAGGCAAAGACGCGTCAGAATCACTGATGCCGGCATACGCGGCTCGAGTGTAATCATCGTGAGAATCCTGATTATTGAAGACGACAAGAAAGTCGCCCGGTTTATTGCCAAAGGTTTCGAGCAGGAGGGCCATGCCGTTGACGTCGTTTATGACGGAGAAACCGGGGAGTCGCAGGCGTTGAATTTCGACTACGACATCGTGGTTTTGGACGTTATGCTCCCGCGCTTGTCGGGCTTCGATGTGGTGGGTGGGATACGCGCTCGGAAGCCCCGATTACCGGTGATCATGCTCACGGCTCGTGGCGATCTTGAAGACCGAATCACAGGCCTCGACAAGGGAGCCGACGATTACATGGTCAAGCCTTTTGCATTTACTGAGCTGTCGGCACGTGTTCGGGCGCTCCTGCGCCGCGGCGCGGTAGCCGATACGCGTCTCCTCGTCGGCGATCTCGAAATGGACACGGCAAGCAGAATCGTTGTACGCGCCGGGAAGCCTGTCGATCTGAGGTTGAAGGAATACTCGCTGCTTGAGTTTCTTCTGAGGAATGCTCGGCGGCCGGTGACGCGGACGATGATCATGGAGCATGTTTGGGACATTCACTTCGACAGCGTCAGCAATGTCCTCGATGTTCACATCAATTCCCTGCGAAACAAGATCGACAAGGGTTTCTCCCAGCCTCTGATTCACACCATTCGTGGCGTCGGCTACGTTCTGACGGATCAAAAGTTGTGAAGCCTGCAGGCCTGCGCATGAGGATTACCGTCTTATATACGGTGATCTTCGCGGCACTCTTCGCAGGGTTTTTCTTTTCGGCCTATCATCTTTTTGCAAGCCAATTGGACAGGGACGCCAGCAACGAAGTGACCGACCGCGCGGAAGGCCTTCGGGGATATCTGAAATTTGAAAACGAGATCCCAGTCTTCAGATTTGATGGAGCTTTGCCGGAAAACGCACCCTTGGTCCGTGACGAGACGCGGTTCTATCAAATCTACGATCCGGCGAATGGACGCATCGTTGCGCAGTCCTACGAAATGCGCATGCTGGGATCTGCAATTGTTTTGCGCGAACACGAATCGCCTGTGCAGAACGGCTTTTTCGATGTGAGCACCGACGAAGGCAGGCTCCGTTTTCATAATGATCGCGTTCGCTCGCCGGCAGGACATGAGTTTGTACTTCAGGTAGGAATCTCCCTCAAATCCATGCAGGATGCGCTGAATCGATTCTCCCGGCTCGGTTTGTGGCTGGGTCCTCTCGCGCTTCTTCTGGCGGCTACGTCGGGGTGGTTTATGGCGAGCCGCGCTCTGAATCCTGTGCGGGATATCGTGCACGCCGCCCAGAAGCTGGACCTCTCCAACCTGGATCACCGCCTACCGGTCAGCGGTGCTAATGATGAGTTGGATGAGCTGGCGGTAACGTTCAATGACGCCTTTGCGAGACTCGCGGGCTCTGTTGGGGAGATGAAGCAGCTGACAGCCAGCATGGCCCATGAGCTTCGAACACCGTTGGCGGCTCTTCGTGGTGAAGCCGAAATTGCGCTCCTGCACGGGGGATCCGTCCGGGAATTGAAGCGCGTGCTGAGCAGTCAGTTGGAGGAGATCGACAAGCTGACGAAGCTGATTGGACAGTTGTTGATGGTGACAAAGGCGGAGTCCGGCTTGCTCCGGCTCGAGCACAAGCCCGTCGATGTTCAAGCCTTATTGACGGAGGTTGACGACACGCTGTCCGTTCTTGCCTCGGCAAAGGGAATCTCGTTGACCTTCGAATACGACCGGGACTTGATGGCAATAGGAGACGCGCAGTGGCTCAAGCACGCGGTTCTCAACGTCATCGACAACGCGATCAAGTACACCCCTGAAGGCGGCTCGGTTGCCGTTCACGGCACCCGGGACGGCAACTATGTGGTGATCGATGTGCGAGACACCGGAATGGGAATTCCTCACAACGCCATTCCCCATATTTTCGAACGCTTTTACCGGGCAGACTCGTCACGCGCTAAGGACATCGAAGGGGTAGGTTTGGGCCTAAACCTGGCGAAGTGGATCCTGGACCACCACGGCGGTGAAATTAGCGTCTCCAGTGAAGTTGGTAAGGGGAGCGATTTTGGGCTCCGTGTGCCTGCATTCCCGTCGATGTCCAAGGTATGACTGACTGTTTTTCCATATATTTCAATAACTTACATCGACATTCTCGCTAGATACCGACTCCCTTAAACCCCTACGGTCCATTTTTGCTCTGAGGCTTATAACTGCAAGGCCGAAGAAGGCTAAGCGTCAGTTCGACCACTTGCGACATGAGAAAAGGAGGTCTCACCATGAAGACGTACACGATGTTTGCTTTAGGAACCTGTCTTGCCATTGCGATCAGCGCTCCATGCTTGCTTGGCCAAAACCGCCAGCGGCAGGCGCCCGGTGCCGCCGGGCCGGTTCGACCGGCCCTGACACGGGACCAGAGGGAAGATATTCGCGACCGCCGCGAGGATGTTCGGGATCGGCGAGAAGATGTCCTGGATCGCCGGGAAGACATCCGGGACGCCCAGCGCGACGGAGGTATTCGGGACCGTCGGGAGGATGTCCGGGATCGTCGAGAGGATGTTCTCGACCGGCGGGAAGACGTTCGCGATCGCCTCGAAGACCGGATCGATCGAAATCCGCGGTTTGCCGCCAGACTGCGTGATCTTCTTCCTCGCGGCACCAGCCCGCGGGATGCAATTTCCGGCTTCAAAAATGAAGGTCAATTTTACGCCACGCTTCATGCGTCGAAGAACCTCAGCATCCCTTTCGACCAACTCAAGGCGAAGCTCACAGGTGACGAAAGTGTGTCGCTTGGACAGGCAATCCATGCCCTTCGACCAGGACTTTCGGAGAGCGACATCCGTAATGCGGTCCGCGGGGCCGAGCGACAATCACAGGAAACGGAGAGTGCCGGCAACACCGAATAGAACCTCCCGATCCGAGGGGTTTCGCCGGGAGAGGAATCCCAGCCCTCTTCCGGCCGGCCCGAAGCCGCCCCGAAACGCCCGGTCCCGGGCTAAAACAACCTCGCCAACCTCCTCACTTTTCTGTAACCTACGGTATGTAGCTCACGTACCTCAAAACGTACGATTGAAGATTTGTTGCTAACGTAGACTTAGTATATCTTCCCAGTGGCCTTATCGACTCATAACAAAGAAGTTGCGATGCAGTGGACGGTACAGAGATGGGGCCTGTGGAGCGGAGTCATTCATGAATAAACGATTCATCGTCAGTGGGACAGCGCTACTGGTCATGCTGGCGGGATTGATTGTGCAAGGCCAGTCCGCCGGACAAAAGGCAGCGTCGACCAGCTCTGCGGCTCCCAAGCCCACAGCGGCAGTCTATGAAGCCCAGCAGGCCGTGCTCAACGAGTATTGCGTTGAATGTCACAACAAAAGCTCGAAGACGGCAGGCCTGGCAATTGACGCACTCAACATTGCCAAAGTCACCGACAATGTTGCGGAGTGGGAAAAAATCGTGCGGAAGTTGCGTGCGGGCATGATGCCTCCCGCGGGTCAGGAAAGGCCGGACAGCCAAACGTACAAGGCGCTGATCACCTGGCTCGAGAATGAGCTGGACCGCACTGCAAAACCTTACCTGCCGCCACCGGGCGTCCATCGGTTGAACCGTACCGAATATGCAAACGCAATTAAGGATCTTCTCGATCTCCAGATTGATCCTTCACAGTTCCTGCCATCGGACGACTCCACGCGAGGTTTCGACAATATCGCGAGTGCGTTGACGGTCTCCTCGACTCTTGTGGACTCGTGGGTTTCCGCGGCTGGAAAGATCAGCCGCCTGGCCATCGGTGATCCTGCGACTCCCTCCCTGAAGGTCTATAGGGCGCCTGAAGATTTGACGCAGAACTATCCGGTGCAAGGTCTCCCCCTGGGAACTCGCGGGGGCATGCTGATCACGCATATTTTCCCTTCGGACGGAGAGTACACGCTGATCGTTGAGTCGGTCTTTGGAGACAACATGGCAGGGGGGAACTTCGGATCGGTCCCTTGCGAGAAGATAGAAGTCCTCCTGGATCGCGAACGAGTGCAGTTGCTTGACTGGGCGAGTGGACGAAATGGCGGCGGTGGCGGAGCCAATTGTGGTGGCGCTCAGCGGGGCGCTGGTCAGGGCGCTCGCGGGCAAGCTCTTCCTGCCGCGCCAGTCGGAGATCAGGTCGCTGCTGAAACAGCTGGCCAGGGCGCACGTGGCGCCAACCCCGGTGTCGCCCCTGAGGGCAACACTACCGCGGCTGCGGCTGGTGCCGCTCAGAACGGTGGCGCTCAAAACGGCGCTGGTGCTCAGAACGGCGCCGGTGGCGGACGGGGTAATGGCGGCGGCATGCGGGTGCGATTCACGACAACCGCTGGCCCTCACGAAATCGGCGTTACCTTTTTGGCCACTAATGGCGCTCCGTTGAACGACATGAACAAGCAGTTCCTGCGGTCAACGGTCCAGACAGGCCCCACGCCCGGCTTTACGTTCTATCCGCATATCGGCAGCATCAAGATCGATGGTCCCTACAATGCGAAACAGGCTACGGATTCCCCAAGCCGCCGGAAGATATTCATTTGCAAGCCGCTGGGCCGCGCTGATGAAGCTGCGTGCGCTCGGAGAATCGTAACGAACCTGACCACGCAGGCCTATCGACGTCCCGCGACAAGCGCGGACCTCGAGTCGCTCATGAATTTCTACCAGGGCAGCCGCAGCAAAGAGGACTTCGATCATGCGATCGCCAACGTGCTGGCGCATGTTCTGGCCTCACCCCAATTCCTCACTCGCACGGAGCTGGAGCCCTCCACGATTGCCCCCGGGCAAAGCTATGCGATTAGTGATGCAGAGTTGGCGTCGCGACTGTCGTTCTTCCTTTGGAGCCGCGGCCCTGACAAGACCTTGCTGGATCTGGCGGCCCAGAAGAGGCTCAGCGACCCGGTCGTCCTGGAGCAACAGGTGCGCCGCATGCTAAACGACCCGCGGGCGCAAGCACTGACCGCGAATTTTGCGGGACAGTGGCTGAACCTTCGAAGCCTCGATGCCACGAGCCCCTTGCCGATGGTTTATCCGGACTTCGACGATCCACTGCGTCAGGCGATGCGACGCGAAGTGGAGATGTTGTTCGACAGCATTCGCACCGAGGATCGCAACATTATCGACTTGCTGACCGCCGACTATACGTTTGTGAACGAACGCCTGGCGAAGCACTACGGTCTTAAATACATCTACGGCAGCCAGTTCCGCCGGGTTGCTCTGGGACCGGACATGGACGTTCGCAAGGGCCTCCTCGGTAAGGGGGCGGTGCTGACGACGACAGCAAAGCCGGAACGAAATTCTCCGGTCACGCGCGGAAAGTGGATCATCTCAACTCTGCTCGGCGTGCCACCTCCGGATCCGCCGCCAAACGTTCCGCCGCTGATGCCGAAGCCCTCGGATTCTCGCGGTAACGCCAAAGCATTGTCGATGCGGCAATCGATGCTGGATCATCGCGTCCGGGAAGACTGCATCCGGTGTCACGCGCTGATGGATCCGATCGGATTTACGCTTGAAAACTTCGACGCAATCGGACTGTGGCGCACTGAAGATGCCGGCGAAAAGATCCTGGCGTCCGAAGAGATGTATGACGGTGTGAAGGTCGAGGGTCCCGCTGGGTTGAGAAAATGGGTGCTGGGCTACTCCGATCAATACGTCCGTGTTGCAACGGAGAAACTGCTCACCTACGCGCTTGGCAGAGGCACAGAAGCGCAGGACATGCCGCTGGTTCGCAAGATCGTGCGCGATGCGGGCCGCGACAATTATCGTTTCTCGTCATTGGTGCTCGGGGTTGTAAAAAGCGAGCCATTTCGAAAGAATATGAAACTTCAACAGACCAGCATTGGGACAGGTAATAGCAAGGAGGGCAATTAGATGTTTATCACCAAGAAAAGTATGCCTCGCCGAACCTTCCTTCGAGGCGCGAGCAGCGTTTTGGCCCTGCCTTTACTGGAGGCAATGATTCCGGCGAGTACTGCATTGGCGCAGACACCGGCGGCGCCGAAGCCTCGCTTTGTCGGAATCTTCTTCCCGCACGGCATGGCCCCGACACATTGGGAAATGCCTGAAGGGTCCTTGCCCGATAAGCTGTCGACCATTATGGCCCCGCTGGAGTACGTCAAGGAAAAGACCGTGGTCCTCGGAGGAATGTGGTCGAAGTCCGCTGAACCGCCCGAAGGCACCACCGGTTCGGATCACTGGGTGGCGGCTGCATTCATGACGGCGAACAAGCCGAAGAAGACCACGGGCTCGGACTCGACCGTTTGGAGCCCGACTATTGACCAGGTAATCGCGAACAAGATCGGTCAGGATTCCACTCTCCCCTCACTTCAACTCGCTGTGGAAGATCCGGGAAGCAATTCCAGCAGTTGCGGTGAAGGCTACGCCTGCTCGTACACCAACTCCATTTCGTGGGTTGGCACCTACGATCAGGAAAACAAGCTCATCGGAACCAAGGCTCTGCCGATGGAACTGAATCCGCAAGTCGTTTTCGAACGTCTGTTCGGCAGCGGGGCGACACCTGAGGTGCGCGCGGCGAGAAGGGCACAGGGCAAGAGCATTCTCGATGCATTCACTCAGTCCTTGGGCGGCTTGAAGAAGAATGTGGGCGCCCACGACCGTACGACTCTGGATCAGTACACGGATGAAGTTCGAGAGATCGAGCGCCGGCTTGACCTTGCGGCGAAGGCTTCCGAGGTCGCGCCCTCGATCAATGAACCGAACGGCATCCCCACGAATTTCGATGACCACATCAAGCTGCACTATGACCTGGTCACCCTCGCGTTTAAGGCAGACATCACTCGAGTAGTGACGCTGCTCGGTGCGCGCGATCTTACCGGACGGACCTATCCGTTCCCGAAGGGGGAATGGTTCCCGAATGGCGGCACCAGTGTGAGCTTCCATGGCGGTTCTCACCATGCAGACGTACCTGCAACAATGGCGAACTATGCGCAATTGAACCGGTATCACGTCTCGACGACGGCCTACCTGGCCGAGCAATTCAAGAAGACACCAGACGGTGACGGTACCTTGCTGGATCACTCTCTGATCCTGCACGGAACCAACATGGGCAATTCAAATCAGCATCAGCACTTTGACGTTCCGCACATGCTGATCGGCGGCGTGAACGGACAACTCAAAGGCGGGCGTTTCCTTAAGTATGATCGAAGGACGGTGACGACCGGCAACCTGCTGTTGAGTGTTCTCGATATGTATGGCATCAACCAGGACTCGCAGGGCGATAGCACGGGTCGTCTTGCCAAACTCTAAAGGCACAGAGGGAGAACCCAGATCATGACAAGAAGATTGATCGTTTGCTTCACCGCGATCGCTCTCGCGTGCGTTGCGAGCTTCACCATCGGTGCAGGCAAGAGTCCGGTCGCGGATGCCGTTGAGAAGGGCGATGCCGCCACACTGCGCACCCTGCTTCTCGCGAAAACCGACGTCAATGCGGCGCAGATCGATGGCACTACGGCGCTGCACTGGGCCGTCTACCGGAACGACGCTGCTGTGGTAGATCAACTCATTAAGGCCGGTGCCAAAGTAGGCGCGAAGAACCGCGAGGGAATAACTCCCCTGTACATGGCTGCCACATACGGTGATCCGACTATCGTTGCTGCCCTGCTGAAGGCTGGTGCCGATGCGAAGGAACTCGGTCCGAATGGGGAAACTTCCCTGATGCTGGCCGCGCGCAACGGGAATCCTGCCGTAGTCAAACAACTGATCGCAGCCGGCGTTGAGCCTAACGTCCGAGAGCCGTTGCGTGGCACCACGGCCTTAATGTGGGCTGCTGAGCAGTCGCATCCTGAAGCGGTCAAAGCGCTCCTCGACGGCGGCGCCGACTGGAAGATCCGGTCCAGTGGCGCTGGAACCAGCCGCCCCTATGTGACGGGCGCTGTGGGGAACGGCGGCATCAGTGCTGCACAGAACCGAGTTCGCATCCAGCAGGAGACAGGCGTTTCTATTGACGACCAAATCAAGGCGGCGGCCACTGCAGGCGGAGGAGGCCGCGGTGGTAACCGTGGCGGTGGTGCTGGACAGGATCAGGCGGCAGCGGCGGCGGGGACCGGCGGGCAAAATGCAGCTGGCTTCGGCAATAATCGTGGTCGCGGGGGCAACAACCAGCAGGCCCGAGGCGGGAACCAACAAGGCCGCGGGAACGCCCAGGGGCGCGGTGGTGCGGCGCCAGCCGCGAATGCTGATGCTGCTGCAACCGATCAGGCGGACGCGGAAGACCAGGCCGCTCCAGAAGCCGGACTGCAGGGAGCTGGTGGCGGCGGATTGACAGCGCTGGTTTTCGCGGCCCGTCAGGGCGACCTTGAATCCGCAAAGTATTTGCTGGCTGCCGGCGCCGACGTGAATCAGACGACTGCTGGCGGGTGGTCGCCTCTTCTGACCGCAACGAATAACCGCCATTACGTGCTGGGAAAGTACCTCGTAGAGCACGGCGCGAACGTGAATCTCCCGAATGGCAAGAACTTCACGCCGCTTTACCTGGCGACGGACAATCGCAATATCGAAGGCGGGGATTATCCGGTGCCAAAGCCCGATATGGATCATCTCGACTTCATCAAGATCCTTCTGGAGCATGGCGCAAATCCGAACTCGAAAGTCAGCGACAACACAGAAACACGGACGATCTTTACCAATCAATGGTTCTTTGAGCCCGGGACGACGCCTTTGGTCCGGGCAGCGCAATCGGGAGACCTTGAACTGCTGAAGCTTCTCCTCGCTCACGGGGCGGATCCAAAGCTTGCCAACGACTTTGGGGATACGGCTCTGTCTGCTGTTTCCGGAATCGGCTGGGTTGAAGGCGTGACTTACGAGCACTCTCGTGTGGAGAGCCTTGAAGTCGCCAAAATGCTGCTGGACCTCGGCCTCAATCCCAACTCGCAAAACAGGGATATGCGAACGCCGCTTATGGGCGCAGCGCACAAGGGGCACAATGAACTCATTGAACTTCTTGTGGAACGCGGCGCGATGATCGATATGCGGGACAAGGGCAGTCGCGACACAAGCAATCAGAACAACGTTATCGCGGGACACGGTTGGATCGCTCTGGACTATGCCGACGGGCTTGTCCGAGTAGGGGTGCAGTCTGCAAACCCACATCCCGAGACGGCAAAGCTGATTCGCAGGATGATGGGTGAACGTGGAATGTTTGTTCCGCCACCCAATCGGGATTTCAATTCAATTTGTATCGTGGATATTTGCCAGGAGAGACAGCCCGAGTTCGTCAACCGGCAACGATAACAGCGTCCTGTCAGAAGAAAGGGGACAGTGAAGTATTCACTGTCCCCTTTCCTTTTGCATCGTCAGCGCCGCTATTGCGGTCGGAAGTTTCGTGCCAGGTAGTTCAACAGAATCGGGAAGTCTTCATCCGATAGGGGAGCGCCCTCATTGATCATGTGGACGAGTATGTCATCCCACTCGTCACGTGTCGCGACTGTGTCTCGAATTCGGTGCAATTCGTGACACATCGTGCAAACTTCCAGCATGACCTTTTTTCCCGCACCTTCGGGAAGCGGACCGTGTTGCTCGGCCAGATAAGCCACTAATACGGGGAGGTCTTCCTTTTTTACCTGCGCACCCTTTTCGATCATGCTGTTGACCAGCTTCGACCAGCCTTCCTGGTCCAGGGCCTGCGTCTGGATCGTCCTGTATTCGTGGCAGCTCATACAGGAATTGTTCATGATGATTTCGCCTTTTGGAGGTTCTTGAATCCCGCCTCCTGCGGAAAAGGCTATTGCTGCTGAGCAAAGGGTGGCTGACACCCACAGCGCCGGTTTCGCATTAGTCCATTTCATACCTTTGCCCCTCGATCTAATCTCTGCAATTTTAACAGAATTTCTGGTCGGCTAAATGCTTTAGGGGCATACTCCGCTCTAGTGCTTCAAGACGCGCCAACTATGTCCCGCCGCGGCTTCATTTCTCTTGGCTTGCTGTTGCTGTCCCGCTTTCAGTCCGATCCCGCGAGCATCGAGTTTCTCAACTTTGATCGCCTGGAACCGCTGTTGCCTGGCAATCGCTTCACCCTTCCTGGAGATCTTGCGGGTACCAGAGAACAGATACGCGCGGCATGGCCGCGGTGGATACAAAACCACGATCGCGAGATCCGCGCCCGGCTGGTCCGAGGGGAAGAGGACACGCTGGTCAATTTCATCTTGTTTGGCGTGTCCTTTACAGATCGGCCCCGAGTCTCGCCCGACGATAACTCTGAGACCACGACCCGGTTGATCGATGAAAGGATTCAACACTTCATCGCTGCCATCGCAATGCCCAATTCGGATCGATTGAACCTGTTGACTGGTCTCTTCACGCGGCTGGGTTATCAGACCAGTACCGCGCCGGGACGAGAACGGCTGCGGCAATACGTTTCACAGCAGGTTTCACGGTATCTGAATGAGCGTGAACAGTATCGTGCGGCGGCCAATCGTTCCTCGCGGAGTGATGCTGCGACATCCGACATTCCCAGTTCCCGGATATACAAGGATCGCGGGCTCTCCGTGGACACAGACTTCCGGCCTAACTACGCCATCGAGCAGGCGCTCGCGGATGTAAAGAGGCGTGGACTTCTAAAGTCTGTGAAGCGTGTAGCGGTCGTTGGCCCAGGCCTGGATTTTACGGATAAAGATTCGGGGTTCGACTATTACCCGCTTCAGACTCTCCAACCATTCGCGTTAATTGATTCTCTTGTACGACTCGAAATGGCAAGAACGCCGGACCTGGATGTGAGCATCTTTGATATCAGCTCGCAGAGTCTCGATCATGTCTCGCAGGCGATCGCACGAGCGCGTGCCCGGCAACCGTACACGTTGCAGCTCGTTTTGGATCGCACCCCCGCGTGGAATCCAGGCGCTCTGAACTATTGGCGCCGGCTCGGTGAACGCATTGGCTCGAATGTGAATCCGCTACCGGCCCCTTCTCAGATCCGGAACGTCGATCGTCGAGCCGTTCGCGTTTCCCCGGAAATCGTCATGACCCTCGAGCCACGGGCTCTCAACATCGTGACTCAGCACCTGCAAGCTCCCGCGAGCCAGAGGTTTGACTTGATCGTGGCCACCAACATCCTGCTTTACTACGACCGTTTCGAGCAGGCTTTGGCCCTATTGAACGTCGAGTCGATGCTCAACGCGGGTGGCGTGGCGCTGTTCAACGACCCGGTCGAAGATTACACGGGTCTCCGGTTGCGCAGGGTAGCCACCGTTACAGTGCCATACGCTCCCGCACAGAGCGATGAGATCCGGATCTGCACCATGCCTACTTTTCAGCCCCAGATTGCTCCCGCATAGGATTCTGCTACTGCGATTCCCTTTATGCGTTCTGGCACTTATCGTATCCTCTACAAGGACATTACTTAGCCACGGTGAACCGATGAAGAAGAGACTGATTGTCACGCTTTTCGGGACGATTTCGGCCTTGTTGCTTGTGTTTGTGGTGCATGGACAGGTCGGTCAGCGGGCGCAAACCCCACCCGCGTCGGCGGCGGGCAACCGGGCCCAACAGGCGCTGGCCGCGCAGCGTGCCTTGATCACCGATTACTGCATCGAGTGTCACAACAACAGGGCCCGCACTGCGAATCTCTCCCTTGAAGCTCTCGATATCACCAACGTTGCGGGCAACCGCGACAAATGGGAGAAAGTCGTGCGGAAGATGCGCGCCGGGATGATGCCTCCACCGGATCAGGAACGTCCGGAAAAGGCACCGTACATGGCATTCGTCACCTGGCTGGAGAACGAACTGGATCGAACCGCGCAGCCCTACACGCCGGCACCCGGTCTTCATCGGCTGAACCGGACGGAATACGCCAATGCGGTCCACGACCTGTTGGATCTTGATATCGA
>Ga0070675_100003235_pt1 | contig 12332 bp, 6 predicted proteins | sample KBSM43metaG_FD_65343 | JGI IMG/M metagenome (GOLD analysis project Ga0070675, IMG submission 65343) | Miscanthus rhizosphere microbial communities from Kellogg Biological Station, Michigan, USA - KBS M4-3 metaG | ecosystem: Host-associated > Plants > Roots > Rhizosphere > Soil ...
GCGGTTGCCCCACACGACGGGGCTCGAGGTCGCGATGCCGGGGATCGGCGTCTTCCACTTGATGTTCTTGCCGGTGGCGACATCCCACTCGGCCACCGCGTGCTGCCCGTCGCCGTTCCCGGCGGCGCCGTCACCCCGAAACGAGGGCCAGTTGCGCGGGCCAGTGGCGCGGCGGAGGGCGGTGGCCGCCGGAGCTGATGGTGCTGGAGCGGCCGCGGCAGGCGTTGCCGAGTCCGTTGCGCGCGCCAGCGTCAGCGTGGCCGGTCCCTGCACCAGGCGGATCGATTCCACCAGGCCGCCGCGCTCGTTGAACGTCAGCGTGGCGTTCACCTCGACGATGCGGAAGACGTTCGGCTCGGTCGGTACGAGCCGCACCTGCGGCTGGCCTTGCACCTGGAACATCAGCGCGCCGCCATCCATCGAGACCGTCGCGCTGATGCCGGCGGCGGTGTCCCGGTAGGTGCCGACATAGCGCGGCAGGACCGCCGCGTCCACGGTGAAGGCGGGAGCGGCAGGTGTGGCCGGTTCCGGCGGCAGTCGGTCGAGGGCGGCCCGGATCGCCGCGGCCAGCGGTTCGCGCTTCGCCGTTTGGGCCACGGTGAGCGCGGACTGCAGGCCGGCGCGGCTCACGCGTCCCGACGTGGCCGCCGTAACCAGCGCTTCGTCGTTCTGCTGGACGCCGATGGCGAGAGCGGCGTCGGCGATCGCGCCGTTTTGCAGCAGGAACAGCGCGACGTCAGAGTGGCCGTTGGTGAGCGCCATCTCGGTGGCGCGCGCCCGGTAAAAGCTGTCCTCGGCGTTGACGTTCGCGCCGCGCGCGACCAGCAGCTTGACCGCCTCGAGCCGCCCGCTGCCGGCGGCGAAAACCAGCGCCGTGACGTCGTAGCGCGCCTTGGCGTTCACGTCGGCGCCGTCGGCGAGCGCCGCAGTGATGCGAGCCGTGTCGCCGGCGCGGGCTGCTTCCCACAGCCGTTCGTTCGCGGCTTGCGTGCCCTGCCCTGAGGCCGGCACGAACGTTCCCAGCAGCACGACCAACGTGATGGCGAGGCGTCTGGCCACGGGCTTCCTCCGCGACGTCGTTAGAGCTTCGTCGAGACTACCACCGATGTGTTACCAGAAACGTTCCTATCCTCCTCGCGAAGATACAGGGACGGCGAAGGGCCCGCTGATACAATCCGCCCCCAGATCCCGTGTGACGGTAGCCGCCGGTAGTGTTCTTGGTTGTTATGAAGTCGTCGCACTGCTCGGTGCCGGCGGCATGGGCGAGGTGTGGCGTGCGCGCGACACGAAGCTCAATCGCGACGTCGCGCTGAAGGTGCTGCCCGAGGCATTCGCGCGCGACGCCGATCGTCTCGCGCGGTTCAAGCGCGAGGCGCAGGTGCTCGCGTCGCTCAACCACCCGCACATCGGCGCCATTTACGGCTTCGAGGACGACGCCGGCGTGCACGCGCTCGTCCTGGAACTCGTGGAGGGCCCCGACCCTGGCCGATCGGATTGTCCAGGGTGTGGTGCCGCTCGACGAAGCCTTGTCGATCGCCCGGCAGATTGCCGACGCTCTCGAGACCGCTCACGAGCAGGGGATCGTGCATCGCGATCTGAAGCCGGCGAACGTCAAGCTCCGCAGACCGCAAACGACACGCCCATCTCATCAAAAGAACGTCGACGACGCAGGCTACTGAGTGGGTAGCCTGGCGAGAATTCGCATCCGGATGTCCGTCGATCGGAGCAGGCGGCGCTGGGCTGGCGTATAGCCTTCGTACTGGTAGGGGAGAAACTCGAGCGGGTGAGGCGCCTGGTGAATCAGGACCACATCCGAAGGAAGCACGACCTTCCGAGGCTCGGGGTAGATGTGTTCCACGTTGACCCAGATCAGAGCACTCTGGTGACTCGGGCCGTATTTGCGCTCGAGATCGTCCGGAAAAGTCTGCTTCATGGGCTGCTGGAAGTTGGCGACCGCCTGGGCGGTGAGCACGACGACGGTTGCCGCGACAAGCGCGCGCACCACACGACGTTGCGACGTCCACAGGTGTCCGAGCATGCAGGCCGCCAGAAGGCAGAAGAACGGAACGAGCTGTCGCGCCAGACGGCCATACACCACGAATACGTGCATGGCCGTCGACGTGACGGCCAGCGCAGCCCACACGGCCAGCAAGCCCGTCAGGCCGACTCGCACACGGGGCGAGGCCGACCAGTACCTCACCGTCGCCAGGCACCACCCGACGCTGGCGAGCCAGACGATCAGCAGTCCATGCTCCGCGTGCCACAAGTACTCGAACGGCAGCCGCCAGCCTTCTTGATACTCGCCCTGCGACACCATCGCACCGAACGTTCGATAGCTTCCGATCAGATGCCCCCCCAGCATGACGTCCGACCCGATGATCACGCCCGCCGTCGTGACGATACCGGCGGCCGACACCATCCCCCTCAGCAGTGCCTGGCGCCACGGCCGTGGCCACGCGACGGCGGTGAGCAGAGGCACGACGGCGCTCATCGTCCAATAGCCGTTGTACGCAAAGAACGCGCAGGCCGCGACAAGCCCGGACGCGAAGCTGCGGCGCAAGGAAGCGCCGGGCCTTACGCCGATGTACACCGCCACCAGCGCGAATGTCATCGCGAGGTCGTACGGCAGCAGGTGTCTGGCGAAGTAGAACCACGACGACGACATTGCCAGCAGCATCGACACCAGCAGCGCCTCGACCTCGCCTGCACCGAGCCGGGTCGCGATTCGGCCGGCGAGCGCGATGTTGCAGACTGAGAACATCGCGAAGAACACCGCCGGCACGAGCGGATTCTCGCCGGTGTACGCCTCAATCGTCGCCGGTACCACGGCGACCACTTTGAAGAGCATCGGGCCGTAGCGATCCAACTGGACGAACACCGAGGCGTAGTCGGCCTTCGCAAGCGCCGCGACGATGGCCCTGGCGTCGTCGTAGGCGATTTCGTCCGGCCAGTAGCTCTGGCCGCCGGATCGCACCAGGTCCACGCGCAGCAGCACTGAGACAAGCAGCACCAGCAACAGGAGACCGTGACCAATCCACGCGCGCATGAAGCTGCGGATTATGGCACGGCCTTCGGTCAACCTCGACCGCTCCAATGCTTTCCATCCGCACAGCTCTCGAGGGCCAACGAATCGATTGACAGCCTCCGATCGCGTAAGCATCATGGCCCCGCTCACGTACCAGCGGGTCCACGTCATTCACGGAGGGCGATGTGTCTCAGCGCGCGCGGTTCGTACTGGCCTTGTCCCTTGCGGCGTTGCTCGCGCCGGCGATCGCTCGTGCGCAAGCGTCAATCGCCGGCGTCGTGAACGACACCTCGGGTGCACTCCTCCCTGGCGTAACCGTCGAAGCCTCGAGCCCGGCGCTGATCGAAAAGGTCCGTACGGCGGTGACCGATGGCAGCGGGCGCTATCGGATTGAGTCGCTGCGGCCTGGCAGCTACACGGTCGGCTTTACGTTGGCGGGGTTCACCACGGTGAAGCGCGAAGGCATCGACGTCGTCGGAACCGCAACGACCACGGTGAACGCGGACCTGCGTGTCGGCAATGTGAGCGAGACGATCACGGTATCGGGCGCCGCGCCGACGATCGACACGCGCAGCGTGCGTCAGGAGCGCGTGATCAACCGCGAGTTGCTCGATACGTTGCCGTTCGGCAGAACGCCGCAGACCGCCGCGCTGCTCACGCCCGGTGCGTCGGCGGTCAGCACGTTCGGCGCGATCGAGATCGGCGGCACCAACATCATCATGACCGGCGGCGGCCTGACGAGCGTGCATGGCAGCCGCGGCGGCGATTCGCGCGTGACCATCGACGGACTCTCGACCTCGGGCGCCGAGGGTGAGGGCGCGTTCGCCAATCTCCTGGCCAACGTGGGACTCGCGCAGGAAGTCACCGTCAACTACGCCGCAGGCACGTCCGAACAGGCGCTCGCCGGCGTGCAGACCAACGTCATCCCGCGCGATGGCGGCAACACGTTCAAGGCGACGCTGTTCGCGAGCTTCACGAACGACTCGCTTCAGGGGACGAACTACACCCAGGACCTCAAGGATCGCGGACTGCGCACGCCCAATCGCATCAAGGAAACCTACGACATCAACCCGGCTGTCGGCGGTCCGCTGATGCGTGATCGACTGTGGTTCTACGCGAGCGGCCGCTGGGTGAAGAACGCGAACTATGTCGGCGGCATGTTCTACAACCGCAACGCGCTCAATGCCGCGTCCTGGACCTACGACGCTGACACCACCCGGCCCGCGTTTGGCGACGCCTCACAGCCAAGCCGCAGCGTTCGACTCACCTGGCAGGCGACGCCGAAGAACAAGATCAGCGGCTTCTATGACAGCCAGAACCGCTGTCAGTGCCCGAACCCGGCGGCGACGATTGCGCCGGAGGCTACTTCACCCGGAGTCGCGGGCAATCTGCTCTACAGCCCGCTCGACATGCTCTCGTTCGGCTGGACCGCGCCGACGACGAACCGCCTGCTCATCGAAGCGCGAACCGGCACACGCCGCGAGAGCTACACGTTCGATCCCGAAGACCATCCCTTCGTGAACCTGATCAACGTGACCGAGCAGCTGGGATCGATTCCTGGATTGAGCTATCGAGGCGGCGGCATCGGTGCCGCCAATCAACCGTATCTCGACACCGACGGGTTGACGTGGAACACCCTGGCATCGGCCTCGTACGTGACCGGCAGCCACACGATGAAGGTCGGCTTCACCAACCTCTGGAACCGTCGCTTCAATCACTGGGAGCCGCGCCGTGCCCAGCCTCAGGAGGTGGGCGCCGACTACGTTGCCTACCGGTTCAGCAATGGCGTGCCCAATCAACTCACGCAGCGGGCGACGCCGTACACCCGGCTGGTCAAGCAGCCGTGGGACCTCGGCGTGTACGCCCAGGATGCGTGGACCGTGCAGCGGCTGACGATTAACGCCGGCATCCGGTTCGATCACTACGCCAGTTACGCGCCGGAGACCCATCTCGGCCCCGGGCCGCTCGTGCCCACGCGCGACATCACCTTCCCCGAAACGCAGATGCTGTCGTTCAAGGACATCGTGCCGCGTCTCGGCGCGACGATCGATCTGTTCGGCACCCAGAAGACGGCGCTCAAGCTCGGGTTGAACAAGTACACGCAGGCGTTGGGCACGCAGGTCGGCTTCATGAATGGCGCGCTCGATCCCGTCTCGAGCCTGGCGTTGTTCGTCACGCGATCCTGGAACGATCGGATGTTTGCGGCGGGCGATCCCCGTCGTGACAACTTCGTGCCCGACTGCGATCTCACCAACGTGCTGGCCAACGGCGAGTGCGGTGTCGTCTCGGATACGAACTTCGGCCAGCCAACCCGCAGCACCATCTCCGATCCCGACACGACCACCGGCTGGGGTAACCGTCCCTATCAGTGGGAGTTCTCGGCGGTCGTCGACCAGCAACTGGCGTCGCGCGTGTCCGCGTCGGTGGGCTATTTCCGGCGCTCGTTCGGCAATTTCATCGTGACCGACAACCTCGCGCTGGCATCGAACGACTTCAGCCCGTTCACGGTCACGGCGCCGCTCGATCCGCGGCTGCCCGATGACGGCGGCTACACGATCGCGCCGTTCTACGATCGCAACCCGGACACGCTGACCCGCCCGGCCGACAACCGCGTGCGGCTCGCGAGCGAATACGGGGATCAGGTGCAGGTCTGGAGCGGCATCGACCTGTCGGTCAACGCGCGCACGCTGTTCGGTTTGACGATGAACGGTGGCGTCAGCACCGGCCGGACGTTGACCGACAACTGCGAGATCCTCGCGCAGGTACGTGAGGCTGGCCTCCTCGGGGCTCCGTATTGCCGGCAGCTCACCAACTTCCTCACCGACATGAAGGTGCAGGGTGCGTACACGATACCGAAGATCACCGTGCAGGTCGGCGTGAGCTTCAGGAGCAGCCCTGGTCCCGTTCTCGCGGCGAACGCCGTCGTGCCGAACGCCGTCGTGCGGGAATCACTCGGACGCGATCTCTCGGGCGGTGCCGCGAACGTCACCGTCAACATCGTCGAGCCTGGCGCGATGTACGGCGATCGCCTCAATCAACTCGATCTCCGCTTTGGCAAGATTGTGCAGACCGGGCAGCTGCGAAGCGTGATTCACGTCGATGTGTACAATGCGATCAACTCGAACGCGGTGCTGACCGAGAACGCGGCCTACCGTGATGTAACCGTCAGCGGGTGGCGAATCCCGACGTCGATTCTGCCAGCGCGGTTCGTGAAATTCGGTGTGCAACTCGACTTCTGATCGCCGCCGGGCGTGACGGTCAGGACGCCTCGAGAAGGGTGACGACGATGGGTACTCGCGCATTCGTGCTCACGACGGCGTTCGCGTGGCTGCTGGTGAGCGCGAACGGCGCTCTCGTCGCGCAGGGACCGCCGCAGGCTCCAGCGCCGGCGCAGCCATCCGCACTGTCGCTCGCGAACCTCGCCAAGCCGCGGCCGAAGCCGCCGTTCGATCTCACCGGCATGTGGCAGCACGACGGGCGGGCCAACAAGTGGCAATTCGTGCCGGAGAAATTCACGCTGACGCCCGAAGCGCAGGTGCACTACGACAAGGGCGTCGAGGCGCTGAAGAACGGCGGTGTCTATCGCGATGACATCGGCCAGTGCTGGCCGGCGGGGATGCCCCTGATCATGACGCGCGTCTGGCCGATCGCGATGGTTCAGCTGCCGACGGTCATCTACATGATCAGCCACTTCGAGAACAGCGTCCGGATCATCTACCTGGATGGACGGCCACACACTGATCCCGACGTAGTCGTGCGCACCTTCAACGGAGAGTCGATCGGCAAGTGGGAGGGCGACACGCTCGTCGTCGACACCATCTATTTCCCCGGTCACCACCACTGGATGGATCAAGGTGGAGCGTCCGTGCCGGCGAGCCAGGACCTGCACATCGTCGAGCGCTTCCAGATGAAACCCGGTGGCGGGCTCGACATCGAGTACACGATGACCGATCCCAAGAACTGGGTCGGTGACTGGAAGATGACGAAGACGTTCCGCCGCCGCGAGGAGGCGGACATCAGCGAGGTGCAGTGCCTCCCGGACCTGAACGAGCACCTCCCGGCGACCCGTTCGAAGGCGCTGGTCAAGTGATGGACAGTTCTCAACCCGTTCGCAGGAGAGACGCATGACACGTTCACGCGGTGCATTCGTCGGCGTCGCGCTGATGATGGCGGCGGTATCCGTCGGCGCGCATCACTCGCCCGTCATGTTCGACCGCACCGCCACGAAAACCCTGGTCGGCAAGGTCGTCGAGTTCACATGGACGAACCCGCACTCCTCGATTCAGATCGACGTGCCGACTGGAAACGGCGGGGTCGAACGCTGGGGCGTCGAGCTCGGAAGCCCGCAGTCGCTGGCGCGGAACGGCTGGAAGTCGACGATCCTCAAGCCCGGCGACACGGTTACCGTCGTCGTCAATCCCTTGAAGAGCGGCGAGGCGGGCGGCATCTTCGTGTCGATGGTGCTGGCCGACGGTCGAAAGCTGGGGGGGCGGGCGACGGATTGATCAACGGCGCGAGAACGAGGAGCCTGGTGTTCTCAGTGGAGGCTCCAGTCATGCGGGTGCTCCTCGCGGCGGCGCTCGGTCTCGGGCTGGCCACGCCCGTCGTTGTGGCGCAGGCCCCGAAACAGATTCAGATCTTCGCCGGCGTGCTCGACGGCACCGGCGCCCCCGCGAAGTCGCTGGATATCCGCGATATCCATGTGACGGAGGACGGTGTTGACGCGACCGTAACCAAGGTCGAGCCGCTCGATTGGCCGGTGAAGTTGCAGCTCCTCCTCGACAACGGGGTCGGCCTCGGCGAGGGCAGCATTCAGCCGTTGAAGGCAGGCGTGCAAGCGTTGCTCGCGGCAATGCCCTTGAACCTCGAGGTGACGATCGTGGGTACCGCGCCCCAGCCGCGCTTTCTGGCCCGCGCGACCAACGACCGTACAGCCATGCAGCAGGGCATCGAGCTGCTGGGCTCCGACCGTGGTGTCGGGCGGTTCGTCGAGAGCCTCCTCGAGGCGACGCAAAGAATCGAGCGTGACGCGAGCGATTTCTTTCCGATCATCATCAGCGTGGCCACGACCTCGGGCGATCGCGACATGAAGGAAAGGGACGTCGAGCGAATCATGGCGCTGCTCGCGGCCCGCCCCACCACCGTGCACGTCGTGCTCTACACCGGCGGCCCGCAGGGGGCGAGTCAGGCTGGCCACGTGCAGGGCGCCGCCTACGCTGGGACCAATCAATTCAGGGTGGGAACGTCGGTGGCGAAGTACACCGGCGGCACCTACGAGAGCATCAACAACGCCACGCGGCTTGCGTCGCTCCTGCCGGAGATCGGCAGGACGGTAGCGGCGGCGGTCGAGCGCCACCGCCAGCAGTTCCGGATCTCCGCCAATCGGCCGGCGGGGGCTACAGGCGACGTCGGCAAGGTCAACGTCGGCGTGAAGTCCCCCCTCGTGACCGCGGGCCTGTCGTTCGACGGCCCGGTTGACTTTCGCTAGTCGAAAAGTTCATAGTCCCCGGCCATGAATGCACACCTGAGCCGGTTATTGGTGGTCATGGTGATCCTCGGCGCGCTACCCAGCCTGGCTGCCGCGCAAAGCCTCGCAGGGACCGCGCGCGACACATCTGGTGCCGTGCTCCCGGGCGTTACGATCGAAGCGTCGAGCCCGGCGCTCATCACGAAGGTCCGCACCGGTGTCTCCGACGACGCCGGGCAATACCGGATTCCCGATCTGCCGCCCGGCACGTACAAGGTCACCTTCACGCTGCCCGGCTTTGCCACCGTCATCCGCGAAGGCCTCGAGCTCTCGGGCGGCGGCGTCATGACGATTAACGCAGAGATGCGAGTGGGAGGACTCGAGGAGTCCATCACGGTGACCGGCGAGTCGCCGGTGGTGGATGTGCAGACGGCACGACAGCAAATGACCATCGACGGCGACATCGTGCGTGCGCTGCCGGCCTCGCGAAGCTACGGCAACTACATCGCGGCCATCCCGGCGATTCAAGCCACGCTCGCCGGAAGCGGCGCGTCGACCATCAACAACTTCTTCTCGGCGCGCGGCGGACGGAGCACCGAGGGCCTGATTCAGCTCGATGGGATGAACGTGGGCGCGCCAGGTAACGGTGGCGGCGTGTCCGGATACCTGTACGACATGTCGAACTCCGCCGAAGTGCAGGTGGCCATTTCAGGCGGCCTCGGCGAGGCCGACCGCGGCGGCCCGGCCTTCAACATCATCCCGAAGACCGGCGGCAACACGTTCAGCGGCACCGGCTTTTTGAGCTACGCGGGCGAGTGGGGACAGTCGAGCAACATCGACGACCACCTGCGCTCGCTGGGCTTCGGCGAGCAGCCGGCGCTCATCAAGAGCTACGACACCAACATCGCCGTCGGCGGACCGATCCTGCGCGACCGCGTGTGGTTCTTCGCGAACACACGCGCCATCGGCACCTACCAGGAGCAGCAGAACCTGTACGCCAACCAGAATGCGGGAGATCCGAACGCCTGGACGTGGGTCAGAGCCGATAGCCCGACCGTACGCAACTCCACCTCCAAGACGCTCAATGCCGTGCGCCTCACCTGGCAGGCCACGCAGAGGAACAAGTTCGGGTTTTACATCGACTACACGAAGAACTGCAGCGGAGGCGCCTACAAGGAAGGCGGCGACCAGTGTCGGGCTCCCGGTGACGGCTGGGTGGCGTCAGGACCGTTGGTGAATCCGGGCACGACAACTGTGTCCCCCGAGTCGGGAACCATCTGGGACGCGCCCGCGAAGATCATGCAAGGCTCGTGGACGTCGCCGTTCTCGAATCGCCTGCTTCTCGAAAGCGGCTATTCGGCGTTCTATACCGAGAACGGCGATCCTCGACCCTATGGCGTGCTGACGGACTTCATTCCCGTGACCGAGCAGTCCACGGGTGCTGGAGTGCCTTTCGCCAATTTCATCTACCGCGGCTTCAATCCAGCTCCGTCGAGCAACCAGAAGCACGCCACCTGGCGGGGCACGATGTCCTACGTCTCGGGCAGCCACAACATGAAGTGGGGCTACCAGGCGGGGTACATGTCGTTGAAGAACACGACCTACGTCGGGCGGCAGATCAGCTACCGGTTCAACAACGGCGTGCCGAACCAGCTGTCGCAGCGCGTGGGCACAAATGCGACCAGCAACAGCCTCCTCTACAACGCTGTGTTCATCCAGGACCAGTGGACGCGCAGCCGGTTGACCGTCCAGGCCGCCCTGCGGTACGAGACGGCCTCGAGCTGGGCGCCGGCCGGAGAGAACGGCATCCTCGCCGACAACGAGTTCGGTGGCCCGTTCCTGCTTCCCCGCACCGAGGGCGTGAAGGGCTACCACGACATCACGCCACGGATGGGTGCGGCCTACGATGTCTTCGGCAACGGCAAGACGGCGCTCAAGGTGAACGTGGGGCAGTACCTCCAGGGCGCGTGGACCGGGGATGCGTACACGATCAGCAATGCCGGGTCGACGCTCGTGACCACGGTCAATCGCTCGTGGCCGGATCAAAACGGGAATCGCGTGGCGGAATGCGACTTCTTGAACCCGGCTGCCAACGGCGAGTGCGGTGCGTGGTCGGCCCTCAACTGGGGCTCCTTCAACCAGGCCACGACCGTCAATCCGGCGGTTCTCGAGGGCTGGGGCACGCGCAACCGCGATTGGCAGATTGGTGGCGGCGTGCAGCAGCAGATCGCGCCACAGGTGGCGGTGGAGGTCACCTACAACCGCCGCATCTGGAGCAACTTCTTCCTCACCCACAACCGGGCGCTCACGGCCGCCGACTACGACGAGGTCACGCTCATCGCGCCCCTGAACGACAAGCTCCCCAATGGAGGCGGGTACCCCGTCACGTTTCTCACCCGGAACACCCGGAGCACCCTTGGCGCCACCGACTCGTACTACACGACCAGTGATGATTTCGGCGGCGAGTCGCACTACTGGCATGGCGTGGACGTGTCGTTCAACGCGCGCATGCGGAATGGCCTGAGCCTTCAGGGCGGCACGAGCACGGGGCGCGGCCCGAGCGACACCTGCGACATGCTGACCTCCCGGTTCGGGCGGCCGAGTGCCCCTGTACTGCCGATGCCGCCGCTGAACGTCCAAACGATCCCCGCCGCGGGCATCGTTGACGGTGTGAGGGCCTGCGACGTCGCGGAGCCCTGGCTGACCAGCGTTCGGGGCCTCGCCGCCTACACCGTGCCCAAGGTAGACGTCCTCGTCAGCGCCATCTTCCGCTCGCAGCCCAACGCGCAGCCCAACATGACCGACGTGGGCACCAACGGCACGTCGCGAACGGCAACCTATCGCATGAACGCCGCGCAGTTCCTGGCCGCGACAGGCCGGCCCCTGGCGACCGGCCTGGCCACCCAGGACGTGAACCTCGTGCTGCCGGGCGACGTGTACGGCGACCGCCTCAACGCGGTCGATATGCGCTTCGCCAAAGTAGTGCGGTTCGGCAGAACCAAGACCAACATCGGCCTGGACGTATACAACCTGTTCAACAGCAACACGGCGACGACGTACGAAACCGTGTACGACCCGGCGACGAATGGCGCGCGATGGATGCAACCCACGGCGGTGCTGCTGCCGAGGTTCATGCGGTTCAACGTGCAGGTCGACTTCTGATCGTCGCGGGAGTGCGCCGCAGCGCTGCGGCGTCACCCCGGCGAGCGCCCCATACGGCGTGCTATTGTCTGCCCCATGAAAGGCATAGCTATCGGTCTCGTCCTGGTGACTGCGGTTGCGGTGTCGGCGGCACAGAAGGCCTCGATACCACGTACCAGCGATGGCCATCCTGATCTGCAGGGTACCTGGAGCTACGCCACGCTCACGACGCTCGAGCGCCCCGCGGAGTTCCAAGGCAAGCCGTTTCTGACCGCCCAGGAAGCCGCCGCGTTCGAGCAGAAGACGCTGAAGATTCAGGATCGCGATCGCCGCGACGGCGACGGTCCGACGGGCCGTGGCTCGGATGGGCGCACGGACCTCGATCGCGCGTACAACCAGGGGTGGTGGGAGTTCGGATCGAAAATCGTCGGCACGCGACGAACATCCCTGATCATCGACCCGCCCGACGGGATGATTCCCGCGCTGACACCGGACGGCGCACGACGCGCTCTCGACAAGCGCGGCCTGTGGATGGCGAACGGTAGCTACGAAGGCGGCGCGGCCGGTACCGGCCTCGACTCGTACGCCGATCGTCCGATGCAGGAGCGCTGCCTGGGCTGGACGGTCGCCGGGCCGCCGATGATACCCGGCGCGTACAACAACAACGTCGGGATCTTCCAGACCTCCGACCAGGTCGTC